>Ga0105240_10000947_pt1 | contig 51658 bp, 42 predicted proteins | sample KBSC54metaG_FD_80426 | JGI IMG/M metagenome (GOLD analysis project Ga0105240, IMG submission 80426) | Corn rhizosphere microbial communities from Kellogg Biological Station, Michigan, USA - KBS C5-4 metaG | ecosystem: Host-associated > Plants > Roots > Rhizosphere > Soil | place: Michigan, USA... | reverse complement strand
CTCGTGTAAAGCAGGGCAGCCCATGGCTCCGGCTAATTCGTGCAGGGTGTGGTAACAAAGTGGCCGCTCTTGCGGGCGGACCGGGATGTCAGGCCGCGCATCGGGGGAGGTGACTTCCATGATACTGAAATGCGTTCCGGTGAAATGTAGAGACTGGGTTGCGTGGTTACGACACGCCACGCGCCCGTAAGCGGCGTTGGCTTGACTTCGCCCTCAAACAAAAAAAGGGACAGTCGCCTTCTCGCACAGCGGCGAAACGGCGACTGTCCCTTTTTCCGGATAATTCTACGCTACTGCTGCTGCGCCGGCTTGAGTCTTCAACGCGTCAGCCTTGTCGGTCGATTCCCACGTGAAGGTGTCTTCCGTGCGGCCGAAGTGGCCGAACGCCGCCGTCTTGCGGTAAATCGGACGACGCAGTTTCAGCGTGTCGATGATGCCGCGGGGCGTCAGCGAGAAGTTCTCGCGGACCAACTGGGTGAAGCGATCGTCGGCGATCAGGCCCGTGCCGAACGTGTTCACCGTCACCGATACCGGCTCCGCCACGCCGATGGCGTACGCCAACTGCACTTCGCAGCGGCTGGCCAGCTTGGACGCCACGATATTCTTGGCGATGTAGCGAGCCATGTAGCAGGCCGAGCGATCTACCTTCGTCGGATCCTTGCCGCTGAAGGCGCCGCCGCCATGACGGCCCATGCCGCCGTAGGTATCGACGATGATTTTGCGGCCGGTCAAGCCGGTGTCGCCGTGGGGTCCGCCGACCACGAAACGGCCGGTCGGATTGATGTGGAACTTCGTGTTCGAGTCCACCATGTCACCGGGGACGACCGGGTCGATGATGTGCTTCTTCACTTCGTTGCGCAGTTCCTCGGTGGCAACTTCGGGGCTGTGCTGGGTCGAAATCACCACCGCCTCGATGCGCACCGGGGTCGTGCCGTTGTACTCGACGCTGACCTGGCTTTTGCCGTCGGGCCGCAGGAAAGCCAACTGGCCCTCGCGCCGGCTATCCGACAGACGACGGCACAGTTTGTGCGCCATCATGATCGGCAGCGGCATGAGCTCCGGCGTTTCGTCGCAGGCATAGCCGAACATCAGTCCCTGGTCGCCGGCTCCGCCGGTGTCCACGCCCATCGAAATGTCGGGCGATTGCGACTGAATCAGGTTGTGCACGCCGCAGGTATTGGAATCGAAACCATAAGTCGCGTCGTTGTAGCCGACGTACTCGATGGTGCCCCGCGCGATGCGCGGAACATCGACGTAGGTATTCGTAGTGATCTCGCCGGCCACGATGCAAGTACCGGTTGTGACCAGGACTTCGCAAGCTACGCGTCCCGTGGGATCTTCAGCCAGAACGGCGTCTAATACGGCGTCCGAAATCTGGTCGGCGATCTTATCGGGATGACCTTCCGTGACGGATTCCGATGTGAAAAGGTGCTTCTGATTATCTGCCAAGCGTTGCCTCCTAATATCTGTAATGATCGGGCTTATACGGCCCATCTACCGAGACTCCCAGGTAGTCGGCCTGTTTCTTCGAGAGCGTAGTCAACTTCACGCCAATCTTTTCCAGGTGCAGGCGAGCCACTTCCTCGTCCAGGTGCTTGGGAAGGGTGTAAACGCCCGGCTTGTACGAATCTTTATTCTTCCACAGGTCGAGCTGCGCCAGCGTCTGGTTGCTGAAGCTGTTGCTCATGACGAAGCTTGGGTGGCCGGTCGCGCAGCCCAGGTTGACCAGGCGGCCTTCCGCCAGCACGAAAATGCTGCGGCCCTCTTCGATGGTGTACATGTCCACCTGCGGCTTGATGTTGGTCCGCTTGGCGCCCGACTCGTTCAGCCGGTCCATCTGGATTTCGTTATCGAAGTGGCCGATGTTGCAGACGATCGCCTGGTCCTTCATCTTCTGCATGTGTTCCAGGGTGATGATGTCGCAATTGCCGGTGCAGGTGACGTAGATATCGCCGCGGCCCAGTGTGTCTTCGATGGTGGTGACTTCGAAGCCTTCCATGGCGGCCTGCAGCGCGTTGATGGGGTCGATTTCGGTGACGATCACGCGAGCGCCCATGCCGCGCAGCGAGTGCGCCGAGCCCTTGCCGACGTCGCCGTATCCGCAGACCACCGCGATCTTGCCGGCGACCATCACATCAGTCGCGCGCTTGATTCCGTCGGCCAGCGATTCGCGGCAGCCGTACAGGTTGTCGAACTTCGACTTAGTCACCGAATCGTTGACGTTGATCGCGGGCACCAGGAGTCCGCCGAGTTCGTGCATCTTGTACAGGCGATGCACGCCGGTGGTGGTCTCCTCGGAGACGCCGCGCCATTCCTTCACTACCTCGTGCCAGTGATTCGGCGAATCCTTGTGCACCTGCTTCAGCAGGTCCTTGATGACCTTTTCTTCGTGGCTGCCGGACGGGGTGTTGACCCAATCGCTGCCGTTTTCCAGTTCGTAGCCCTTGTGGATGAGCAGGGTGGCGTCGCCGCCATCGTCCACGATGAGCTGCGGACCCTTGCCGCCCGGATGGGTCAGTGCCTGGTACGTGCACCACCAGTAATCTTCCAGCGATTCGCCCTTCCAGGCGAAGACCGGCGTGCCGGCGGCGGCAATGGCGGCCGCGGCGTGATCCTGCGTGGAGAAGATGTTGCAGCTCGCCCAGCGGACGCTGGCGCCGAGGTCGTTCAGGGTTTCGATCAGCACCGCCGTCTGGATCGTCATATGCAGCGATCCGGTGACGCGCACGCCGGCCAGCGGTTTGTCGGTGGCGTACTTGCGCCGGATGGCCATCAGGCCCGGCATCTCGGCTTCGGCGATGTTGATTTCCTTGCGGCCCCATTCGGCCAGCGAAAGATCGGCGACCTTGAAGTCGGCCTGGTTAAGAGTTGCTGTGCTGCCCATGCTCTTTGATCTCCTCCAAAATAGATCGTATCAATAAATCTTGATGTGTTGATATTATAATACCACCAGAGATGGCGTCAATACTGAAAGCGCTGCGGCTGGCGGCCGATCCCACGCGGCTGCGGCTCATCCTCCTGTTAGAGCAGGAAGAGCTTTCCGTGGCCGAAATGCAGGAGATTCTCGCCAGGGGCCAGAGTCAGATTTCCACCAACCTGGCACAACTCAAGCAGGCGGGACTGGTGGACGACCGGCGCACGGGAAAGAACGCGTTCTACCGCCTGACCGCGCCGCCGCAATTGATGGAACTGCTGAAGCAGGCCGAAGGCGAGATTCCAGAGGCCAAGGAAGATCGTCACGCGCTGCGTCTGGCCCTGCGCAAGCGGCAGGACCGCATGCGCCGCTACTTCGATGAACTGGCAGGGAAATTCGGACGCCAGTATGTCCCAGGCAGGTCATGGAAGGGGATCGCGGAGGCGCTTCTCAAGCTGATGCCGCCCATGGTGATCGCCGACCTGGGCGCGGGCGAAGGCACGATCTCGCAATTGATGGCGCAACGGGCCAAGCGCGTGATCGCGGTGGACAATTCCGAGAAGATGGTGGAGTTTGGCAGCGAACTGGCGCGCACCCATGGCATCGATAATCTCGAATACCGGCTAGGCGATATTGAGGATGTGCCGATTCGCACGGGGACGGTCGATCTGGCGTTTCTCAGTCAGGCGTTGCATCACGCGCCGCACCCGGAGAAGGCGCTGAGCGAAGCATGGCGGATTTTGAAGCCCGGCGGCCGCATCGCTATCCTCGACCTGAATCGGCATCACTTCGAAGAGGCTCGCGAGATGTATGCCGACCTCTGGCTCGGCTTCACCGAATTGGAGATCGAGCGGTACCTGAAGGGCGCCGGCTTCAAGAACGCCGAAACCGCCATTGTGTACAAGGAGCAGGAGCCCCCTTATTTCGAGACGTTATTGGGGACGGGCGAAAAGTAGGACAGGCCTTTCGACCTGTCCTTGAGTTGCTTAGAACCGGCTGACTCCGGTCGAATCGCTGGCCGTGCTGCCGCTGCCTTTTCTTTTCTTGGAGTTCTTCTTCTTCGATCGGCTGGAGCCTGTCCCGGTATCTGTGCCTGTCTCGCCGTTACGTTGTGCCGACCCGGTGCTGCCGGTCCCGGACTGTCCCGATCCGGTCGTGCCGGTTTGTCCGTTAGGCCGTGTTCCAGTCTGGCCGGACTGACCGCTGGTGCCTGTCTGACCTGCCCCGGTCTGACCTGCCCCGGTCCCCGTCGCCTGCCCGAATACGACCGGCAAGGTCATTCCCATCGCGAATATAGCTAGAAGCGCTGTTTTTTTCATTCAGTATGAACCCCTCCTCAATTTCAAGCTAACCTGCGCGCTGCTGAAGCTGTGTTCACACGAGTACGACGCTAGCTGCTGCCGATCCCGGCTACGAATTCGTGAACACGCCAAAACAAATAAATGTTAAAATGATTATGAATGTATAAAATGCAATACACGCCGCAAGAGGCGCAGGAACATTTTCAGACCATCGACGAGAGTTCGCATCACCAGGAACGTAAGGACCGGGTTAAGCGCTACATCGAGAGAAGAATCGTAAGCAATCCGGAGGGTGGAGAAAACTAGCACGAAACCCGCCAAAAGATCCAAAAAACCCTGTTCGGAGCATGCAACCGGACAGGGTTTTTGCGTTTATACCACTTCGTCTGTAAACCCGCATCTACCGGCAATGTGTTACTGTTCGTGAAAAGCATGCGAATTCATTTCCCGTCCCCTGCTGTCTTCCGGATTTTGGGACTCTCCGGCATTATTCTTAGCTCGGCGTTCAGTCAGACGGCCACTACGTACACCATTACGACGATCGCCGGGACCGGCACAGCCGGCTATTCGGGCGATGGCGGCGCCGCTACTTCGGCGCAGGTCAGCCTGCCCGTGAGCGCGACCCTGAACGGCGGCAACCTCTATATTGCCGACCAGGCGAATCAGCGTATCCGCATTGTGGGGTCGGATGGCAAGATCAACACGTTCGCAGGCACGGGAAACGGAGGCTACAATGGCGACGGTGGCAAAGCGACCGCTGCCACCATGAACAGTCCGTCGAACGTGGCGGTCGATTCCAGCGGAACGGTCTACTTCACGGATACCAACAATAACGTGGTCCGCAAGGTCACCAAGGACGCCAACATCGCTACGGCCGCAGGCAACCAGACCAACGGCACGACGTTCGGCGGAGACGGCGGCCTCGCCATCAACGCATCGCTATACCGGCCGTCGGGGGTGGCCGTGGATGCGGCAGGGAACGTGTACATCGCCGACACGTCGAACAATCGAATCCGCAAGATCACCGTATCTACCGGCATCATCACGACGATCGCCGGTGGCGTCACTGCCGGCTATTCCGGCGACGGCAAAGCGGCCGTGAACGCCAGTCTGAAGAACCCGGTCGCGGTCGCGGTGGATAGCAGTGGGAACCTGTACATCGCCGATAGCGGCAATCACGTGATCCGCAAGATCACCGGGACGACCATCACCACGGTGGCCGGCAACGGGACGCCAGGATTCTCCGGCGATAACGGGATCGCGTTCCCGCTGGCGCAACTCAACAACCCGAAGGGCGTGGTGGTGGATCCCTCGGGCAACATCTTCATCGCGGACACGGGAAACAGCCGGATTCGCATGGTGTCTCCGGCGGGCGTGATCACTACGATCGCAGGCAATGGCGGCTTCGCGTATGCGGGCGATGGCGGCGCGGCACTCAGCGCGCAACTGAATTTTCCGGCCGGCATTACTCTCGATGCGAGCGGCAATATTTATGTCGCCGACACGTCCAACAACGTGATTCGCATTCTCAAACCGTCCAGCGCGGGCGGCGGCACGCAATTGCCGGTGGTGAGCGCGGGCGGCGTGATCACGGCGAGCAACTTCGGCGCGTCCACGACGGTCGCCCCCGGTACATGGGTGGAGATCTACGGCTCGAATTTGTCGACGACCACGCGCTCCTGGACTGGCGCGGATTTCACCAATGGAGGCCTGACCGCTCCGACTTCGCTGGATCGCACGGAGGTCACGGTCGGCGGCACGGCCGCCGCGATCGACTACGTCAGTCCCGGACAGATCAACGTGCAGCTACCGTTCATCACTCAAGGCAGCGTGCCGCTGATCGTCACCACCGCGGGCGGCAATAGCGCCATATACAACCTCAACGTCGATACGTCGAAATTCGCGGTGTACGCGCCGCCCCAGTTCAAGGTCGGCGGCAAGCAGTACGCGGGCGCTGTCCTGGCCAGCGATGTGAACACATTCATCATGCCGCCCAACTCGGTGAGCGGCTTTACCACGCGGCAAGCGCATCCCGGTGAATTGATCACCATCTATGGCGTGGGCTTCGGCCCCGCCACCACCAACACACAGCCGGGCACGGTCGCGCCGGGCAACAGTAGCCTGTCTGGTACCGTGCAGGTTCTATTCGGGACGGCTCCGGCCCAGCTCAATTACTGGGGACTCGCGCCGCAATCGGTCGGCCTTTACCAGTTCAACGTGATCGTCCCTGCGGTGGCCGCCAATGACGCCGTCCCGCTGACTATCACGCTAAACGGCATCACCAGTTCGCAAACTTTGTATACAGCAGTGCAGTAGCGTGGGGCATGCTTTAGCTCCGCTGCCCTGAGGCAGAGGGAGGGAGTGGAACAGGCCATCGTTTCTCAGTGGCCTGTTGGGTCTGTCCGAGGATCACAACTCAAGTCCGCAAGCATCTCTGTCTCAATGAGCTTCCCCAGCCGAGCGCCGACTGAGTTCTCCGCGCTGGTGAATCACGCCGAGTCCGGCATCCGCGGGCGCTAAGCCCGCCTGGACAGACGACGCTTCCTGATCGTCTATCCTACTGGGCCGCTCAGGCATTCGGCGGACGTTCGAGGTTGTCCAGCCGCTTCTCGCGGCCTTCGTACAAGTCCAGCATCAGGCCGATTCGTCGCTCGTTTCGTTCGGTGACGTCAAGCAGCTTCGCGAATCGCTCGTCAAATCGCTTTTCATTGTCCTGCACCATATGAGCCACTAACTCCAGCGTCGCCGTGATCGCTTCAAGCCGCTCCTCGATACTCGCCATAACTTAACGTAAACGCATTACCGCGTCCGCACCGGCACCGCGACCGGGGCGATCTGCTTCCAGGCGCCGGTGTCGCCGAGGGCGGCATAAATCGGCGCCATCTCTTCGTGGAGGATATGATTCAACGTGCTCACCGCTTTGGCCGCGTCTTCCCACGCCCAATCCAGTTCGCGCGATTGCGCCGCGGTGGGCAACCCGGGGTAGCTGTCGATCGTGTTCTCCAGTCGCGACGCCGCCAGCATGACGCGCGCGATATCGCCCTGCACCTGGCCCAGTTCGGTGGACACCTTATCGAGCGTCACCAGCAGTCCCCGACCCGCATCGCCCATGCTGGTGAGGTGCTGCCGCATGGGAGCCATCTGATTGCTCAACGCGCCAGCGGCATCGCGGCCCGACCCAAGCTGCTCCTGTGCGGCATACGCGCTCATCACCGCTGCATGATGCGCCCGGCGATCCGTTTCCGAGATCTTGAAATGCGGATCCGCGCCGACACTAAACTCCTTCACCATCGGCGTGCCGCCGGCCGTAACCGTCGCGGTGTACTTCCCGGGCAGAACCAGCGGACCCTGCCCGCCGCCGCCCCGTCCGCCGCCACCGCCGGCCAGGCAAGTGGACGCCACAGGACCCGTGGCCAGCGCGGGCGACTGCCGCAGGTCCCAGCACATGCGATTGATTCCCGGCGCCACCGGACCGCGCATCGTGCGAATCACTTTCCCTGAACTGTCCGCGATGGAAACCGTGGCGCTTCCCGCCGAGACTGGCAAATAGTAGGTCAGCACCGCGCCCTGCGGCGGATTCGGCGCGAAGAATTCCCCGGCGCCGAACCAGAACTGTCCGCCAAAAATGTTCTCGTGATGAGCCGGAGGAATGGTCAGCATGCCGCCGCTGCGCAGCACCTGCGGGGTCAGCTCGGCCAGCGCCGCCGCATTGTCCAGAATCCAGATGCTGCGGCCGTGCGTGCCCAGCACCAGCGCTCCATCGCGCGGCTGAAACACCAGGTCGTAAACCGGGACCGGCGGCAGATCGACGCCGAAGCCCACCCAGTGCGCACCGCGATCCAGGCTGGCGTACGCGCCCATCTCCGTCCCCACCACCAGAAACTCGCCGTTCGACGGATACTCGCGGATGCGATGCACCGAAACGGCAGGCAGACCCTGTACGATGGGCTTCCAGGTTTTGCCGTAGTCTTCGCTGACGTAAACGTACGCGTGGTAGTCGTCGTTGAAGTGGCCGTCGACCGTGAGATACACGCGGCCCGCCGCGAAGCGCGACGGCTCGATCCCGCTGATGTTGAGCATGGGCGGCAGGCCCGGCACGGTCAGCGCGGTCCAATGCGCGCCGCTGTCGCGGGTTACAAACAGGCTGCCGTCGTCGGCCCCGGTGTACAGCACCTTACGATCCATGGGCGATTCGGCCACCACGGTCAGCGCGCTGAAGTTCGACTGGCCATCGTGCCGCGAGAGCGCATTCGGCGCCACCGTTCCGCCCATCATGGTCAGCTTTTCGCGATCGATGTCGGCCGTCAGATCGCCGCTGATGGCCTGCCAGCTCATGCCGCGATCCGGCGAGCGGAACACCATGTTCGCGCCCGTATAGATCACATCGGGATTGAATGCCGACACGCTCAGCGGCGTCGTCCAATACCAGCGATACGCGGGCTTGCCGCGCTCGGCAGGCGGCACCGGTCCGATACTCTGCGCCTCCATGTTGTCGAGGTCGAGCCGCGCGGTGTACCCGTTCTGCGAACTCGTCAGCACGGTGTGATCGTCGCCCTCGAAGACAGTCTGCATGCCGTCGCCGCCGCCGATATTGAACGCGTCCTTGAACGAGACCCCATGGCTGATGCGCGACGCGCTGGGCGTACACCAATTGCCGTTGTCCTGCAGCCCGCCGCATACGAGGTACGGCTGCTGATTGTTGACCGCGATGTTGTAGAACTGCCCGATCGGCAGGTTGAGGCGGAACAGCCAGGTCAGCCCGCGATCGTAGGAAATCGAAATGCCGCCATCGCCGCCGATGATCAGGTGATTCGTGTTTTCCGGATTGACCCACAGCGTATGATCTTCGCCGTGCACGTTGCTGAAGATGTCGTGGAACGTCTTGCCGGAATCGCTCGAAACGAGAAAGCCGCGATTCGACCCCATGATGTACACGCGCCCGGAGTCTTTGGGATCGACATAGATGCGGCTGTAATAACTCGGCCGCGGATTCATCCCGCTCATGTGCTCCCAGGTGTCGCCCCGATCCGTACTGCGGAAGATGCCGCCCGCCTGCGTGAGGATCCCGACGGCAGGGCCGCCGCGCCCGCCCCGTCCGCCGCCGCCGGCGCCTTGCGGATCGGCCTCCACGATGGCGTACACGATCCGGCTATCGCCCGGGAAGATGCACAGGCCGATGCGCCCCTTTTCGACTTCGGGCAGGCCCGCGCGCAGTTCCGTCCAATGCGCGCCGCCATCCGTCGTGCGATACAGGCCGCTGCCCGGACCGCCTCCGTTGAAGCCCCAGCCCTTGCGCTGCCGCTGATACATCGCCGCGAAAATGATGTTGGGATCTTTGGGATCCATGGCGAGATCGATCGCTCCCGTGTTTTCGTCCTTGTACAGAATTCGGGCCCAGGTCTTGCCACCGTCCGAGGTCTTGAAGACGCCGCGCTCCGTATTGGGTCCCCATAGGTGTCCCACGGCCGCGACGTATACCGTGTTCGGATCGTTCGGATGCACGACGATCTTGCCGATGTGGCGCGTTTCTTCCAGGCCCTTCTTCATCCACGTCATGCCTCCGTCCAGGGACTGGTAGACGCCATCGCCCCACGAGGAGCTTTGGCGGTTGTCGGCCTCGCCGGTTCCCGCCCACACAACCGACGGATTCGACGCCGACACGGCGACCGCGCCCATCGACATCATGCCGCCTGCATGGTCGAAAATCGGCGACCAGGAGACGCCCTCGTTGACGCTCTTGAAAATTCCGCCGGAAGTCGTGGCGGCGTAAATGGCGAGCGGTTCTCCCGCGATCTTGCCCACCGCGATATCGGCGATGCGGCCGCCCGTGGCCGCCGGGCCGATACTGCGCCACGGCAAGCCGTTCAGCAGGGCGGGAGTAATAGGTTGGGCTGCCGCTGCAATCGCGATTGCCAGGGCAAGAAAAGAGGGCCGGAGTATGCCGCGCATCTCCCTATGATAAAAGAACGAGAGATGATCATTAGCCCGGAGGACATTGAGGCGCTCGACGAGGCTTTCGCCGTCATGCGCGATTTCGCCGCCGACGTGCGCGCCGCCGAGACCGGCGAGCCGTGGCACCGCGAAATGCTGGCCCGCTTTTTGGAATGCGCGGCGGAACAGTACCGTCACATGAAACTGGGACTGCGCCATTCCACCGCGCTGCTGGCGTGGGCCTGCCGCAATCTGCTGGAGTTGAATATTTACGCTCAATACGTGCTGCAGTCGGACGCGAACGCGCGCCGCTTCGCGATGAATCGCGTGGCCGACGGCATCGACACGTTCGAATCCTTTAAGGCCTGGCTGGCGCGCAACGATCCGTCGCTCGTGCCGGCGGAGGTCGATGCCGCGCTCGTCGAACTCGCGGAACTGCGCGCGCAGGAAGACGAGCCGCCGCCGCGTTTATACTCGCTGAAATACTTGTCGGCCGAGGTCGGCCTGGCCGACGAGTTCGCGCACATGTCGAAGATCTGCGCCAAGCTCTCGCAGCCCGGCGTGTTTGCCGTGATGTCGGAGGACGAGGACGCGGCCATCTTCCAGCCCGCTCTGTTTCGCGCCGGCGCAGGCCACGGCATGGAGATCTATCAGGCTGTAAAGACTCGTATTTCGCGTTGACGAAGCTTTACGTGAAAGTACCTTCATCCGCATAACCTCAGGCATGCGAAAAGCGCTTTTATAGGTGAGGGCAGAAAGAAACGCTCTCAGAGAGAAGGATACGACGATGAAACGCTTTAAGTTTTTCGCACTGGCAACGCTGGCACTGGGAATTGCGGGTCCGGCCACTCTGGCTGCGCGGGATTTGCGCGACGTTCGTCACGATTATGCGCGGGTGGATAGCATGCGTGGCGATATAGCGCGTGATCAGGCCCGGCTCCAGGAAGACATCCGCTGCGGAAACACCGAAGCCGCCGCTCGCGACGCCCGCGACCTGGCGCGCGATCAAAAGATTATGCAGTGGCAGCGCCGCGACATCCGCCAGGATAATCGCTCCAGCTATACGCGCAGCTACCGCTAGTAGTATGCGATACGGAGCCGCGACCGTGAGGGAACGAAAGAGGAGCTCACTTGAGCGTGGACCTCGGCTGCTTTCGGCTGTAGTTTACGGTTCAAGTGCTGCTGTCTTTCGCTTCCTCACGGGAGCGGTGCCTTACTTCTTGGCCTCTGCCTTCGTCGCCGTCAGCATCTGATAGAGCTTGCGAAACTCCGCGTCGGTGACGTGGAACGAGAGATTCAATTGATTGCCCTGCGGATCCACCGCGAGACTCTGTGCCGATTCCGGCGCCAGTTGTTTCGTCTGCGCCTGCAGCAGATTCATCATCAGCTTCAGCGTATTCCCCAGCAGTTGCGCCGTCTCCGGAGTGTCGGCCTGCGCCAGCGCGCTCACCGTCGCCACCTTGCCGAACTTCACTCCCGCCGACATCCGCTGCACGTTCTGCAGAATGTTTGCCGCCGAGATGTTCATGCCGCCCGCCGCGGCTTTTGGCGTAGTCGAAGGCAGCAGGTTCGACGCGGGAACGGTGGACAGCACCCACGCATCCTCGGTCGCGCTCAACTTCGCGATCTGTGTGGAAATCGGCGCCGGCATGTTCCAAGGGGAGGGCCCACGATCAATCGCGCTCTTCACGCCCGCGAAGTCGCCCGTGATGAGAATGTTCGAATTGAGGAATGCCAGCCCGGCCGTCTTGGTAGCGTCGGTGATGATCGTGACGTCCTTATATTTTTCCGTCACGGCCCCGCGATCCACCGCTTTGGCGATCACCTCGTTGGGATGAAAGCTGCCGCGCGCCAGTGCGATTCCCGTGTCGTATTTCGGCGCCGAGTTCGACGCCACCAGAAACTCCCGCACGCTGCGCGGATCGACGCCGTAATCTGCCGTGGCCTGCTTAAACCTCTCCTGTGCCAGGATCGCACCCAACACGTACCGGCCCAGCGGCGATCCGGCCGCCCCGCGAACATTGACGCCTGCCAGTACCTTGACATCCGGCATGACCAGGTTCAACAGCCTCTTGTCGGCGGCCGACAGCGTGGCCGCAAATAGCGCCAATGAGGCGATGGATCGGGAAAGGGTCATATAGATTACAGACGTTCTACTGACCTTCAGGTTAACAGGTGCCCGACCGGGCTCATTTTCCCAGATACTTCCGGGCCCACTCCAGCTCAGGCCGCGATCCCTCCGGCGACGGCGCAATCTGTTGCAGTTGCCGAGCGTACGCGCGCGCCTTCATCCCATCGCCCGCGCGTTCTGCCGCCTGCGCCGCGCCCGCCGTCGCATGAAATCGCCGGGGCGCCGTCTTCAGCACCGCCTCGTACTCCTTCAACGCGTCGGCCGCCGATCCGTTTTCCATCAGCAAATCGGCGAGCATCTCCCGGACGGGCAGCAGCGCCCCCGGCGTCACCGGATGCTTGTCGACCGCATCCTCGTGATCGGCGGCCAGCCGCAGTTGCCGCAGCCCATCGGTCTTCCGACCCTCCGCCCACGCGATCAGGCCCCCGGCGGCCTCCGACTGCGACGCGATCGACCCGCTCCAATCGTAATCGCGGGTCGCCGGCAGCGCCTTGCGGATGGCGTCGAGCTCGCCGGCCGCACGATGCGCCGCGGCCACATCCCCGGCCCGCGCCGCGCCGATCGCCTTCGCGTAAAACACCAGCGCCTCGGCATTGCGGAAGCGATCCCATGGGAACCACGCAGGCCGGACCTCCAGCGCCGCGGCACCTTTCCAGTCACGACGTTCCAGCGCCCACCGAGCCGGCGCGGCCGCGAATGCATACGCCGCTGCGAACTGATTCTCGTCCAACCGGTCGATGCCCGCCATCTCGTCCAACACCTTGTGCGCGCTCGCGTCCTTGCCCACCTGGAGATAGGCGTACATGAGGTAATCCAGCGCATGCAGTTGGTCGAACGATCCGCCCCCGCCGTGCAGCCGCTGGGACTGCGCCACGCCCGATTTTGCCGACGCGATGTTCGACGCAATCGAGTCCTCCCACAATCCCAGCCGCGTGAAGATGTGCGACGGCATGTGCAACGCGTGCGGCGAATCGGGCGCAATCGCCGCATAAGCGCGTGCCGCCTTCAGCCCCAATTCCGCCAGCGACGGGAAGTCCACGCTGTGGATCACATAATGCGCGATGCCCGGATGATCCGCATGCCGCGGCAGCAGCCTGTTCAGGATTTCCGCGCCCCGCTTCTGCCACACGTACGTCTTGTCGGTCGGATCCAGATAGCCGATCGCCACCAGTTGCAGCGCATGGAAAATCGCCGCTTCGTCGTCCGCCGGATTCCGTTCCGCCACTCCGGCCAGCGCCCGCTCGTAGTTCTTCGCGCGCGTCAGGTGGTCCACCGTCTGCGAGTCCTTATAAAAGACCGCCAGCGCCTGGATGTAATCCCGCTCGCGTGCCGACTTCGTTTCGATCGCCAGCGCGCGATCGAGTGCCGCCGCGCCCCGTTTCAATTCCTCCGCCGAGGGTGGCGGCCAGACGGGGTGATACCAGGTCCGCGCGACGCCCCACCATGCGATGGCGCATCCGGGATCGGCATTCGCCGCTTCGCCAAACGCCAGCCGCGATTCCTCGTACCCGAAGGAATGGAGCATCGCCACCGCACGCCCAATCAGAGGTTGCGCCGCGGCGTTGCAGGTTGTGGGGAACTCGACCGTACCCAGCACCGGCGCATGCCGATGCTGCGAATGATCCTCCTGGGCGGCGGCGCAAGTTACGCAGAAGAGCAGACAGGCGATTCGCACAGCACCTCCCGATTGTTGGCAGTATATCACCGGGCCCCGCGCCTGCCGAGGTGAGGCAGTTACTCAAGGCCTGGAGCGACGCCAATCGCAGGCGCTGGAGCGGCTCACCCCGATGGTCGTCGACGAACTGCGCCGGATCGCCCGCCGCCACCTGCGCGCCGAGCGCGGCGAGCACACCCTGCAGGCCACCGCGCTGGTCAACGAGGCCTATCTGAAGCTGATCGATGTCACCGGCATTCGCTGGGAGGATCGCGCCACTTTTTCGCCATCTGCGCGCGCATCATGCGGCGCATCCTGGTGGACGCGGCGCCCGCCCGGCTCGCCGGCAAGCGCGACGGCGGCGACCTGCGGATCAGGTACTCCGAAGGTGTTCCGGCCACCAATCGCGATTCGGAATTCCTGGCTCTCGAAGAGGCCCTGACCGCGTTCGCCGCCCTCGACCAGCGCAAGGCCCAGGTGGTGGAATCACGCTTCTTCGGCGGTCTCAGCGTGGAAGAAACCGCCCACGTCCTGAAGGTCTCCGATCAAAGCGTCCACCGCGACTGGCCCCTCGCGCGGTCCTGGCTCCTGCGCGCACTGGAGAAACATTAGAGCCACAGATGAACACAGATAAACACAGATCTGTGTCCATCTGTGTTCATCTGTGGCCGATTCTCTTACCAGTTCCACGGCGTAATCTCGCTGTGCTGTCCCGCCCACAGTTGCCGGATGCCCAGCTTTCCGTTCGAATCCGCGACCACCTGATACAGCGGTAGATCGGCCGTCTTCACCACATAAGTCCCGTTCTGCAGCGCGTTCGCATCCTCGTCCGTCGCCACCACCAGCGGCGATCCGCCCCGCACGCGCACGCGGAACTGCGCGCTCGATGGCTCGTAATTCCCGTAGCTGTAGCAGCGGCCCAGACACACGCGATCGATCATATGCGTCGTAGGATTCGTGGCCACCTGAAGATCCATGACCGCCGTCACCACCCGCTGCCCGGCCGGCAACCGCGAGACCAGTTCTTCCATCCGATCTTCCAGCCCGTTCAGCGCTCCTTCGTCGGCGTACGAGTACGCGAAGAAAATCAGCGCGAGGGCGGGCAACCCGTACCGCACCACCTTCCGCACCGTCGCCGCGCCTGTCAGCGCGCACAGGCAAATGCCCAGCGCCAGCGACATGCGTTCCGCCAGAAATACCAGCGCGTGGTTGTATCCCGGGATGCGGATCCAATCCGGGATGATCAGGATCCCCGCCGCCGTCAACGCGCAGATCTGAAAGGGCACGCTGCTCGCCACCGTCGCCGGACCCTTCGACCGCATCCATCCGGCCAGCATCAGCGCCCAGCAGAACAGCAGCCCCATCGCCAGCACGACGTACTTGCCGCTGTAGATCCACAGTTGATCCATCGCCAGCACCGCCGTGAATTGCTGCGCAAACCAGATCGTCTTCCACGCGCTCTGCAAGATCACGCGCATCAGCAGGATGGCCGCCAGCGCCGCGCCCAGCAGCATCATCCGCTGGCGCGCATTTAACCGCTCCGCAATCCACTGGTACGCCAGCAGCGCCACCGCCCACGCCACGGGCAAACCGTGCGCCACGTACGACACGGCCAGCAGGACTCCGGCGACGACGAAGTCGCGGGCCTTTCCGCGCCACGCCAGCGCCATCGCCCAGAAACACAGCCCGAGGCTGATATAGAAGTTGAACAGCCCCATGCGGAACACCCAGCCGTACGCCAGCATTGCCACGACCGGCAGGAAGTGCCAAGGCTCGCGTTCACTCACGCGGCAGATGAATGCGAACGCGCCCCACACGAACACCAGCACCGCCAGCGGGACTGCCACATGCTGCGCCACATTGGCGCCGAAAGCGTCGAGCAAAAACTTCAACAAGTAGTCGAACAGGACGTTGGTGGTCTGCGGGACGACGGCAAGTCCGGGCGCGCGGCCGGACTCGACAAGCTGCGCCAACCAGGCATTATATAGATGGCTGCTCAGGTCGCCCGCCTGAATGCGGCCGTGCCAGAAGCAGGGAATCAGAATCGCGACGGATGAGAGGAAGTAGGCCAGGGGGCGCCGGTTCACGCCTCTATTGTCCCAACTCTCCGCGCGGTTTTCCTTCTTTGATTTCCCGGTACGTGTCGGCGATCTGCTGCTTCAGCGACTTCTCGTTGACCCACTCGTCCACCGCGCCGGACAGTTTCACCGAGGACTGCAACTCCTCCACACTCTTGCCCTGCGAGATGCCTTCCTGCACCGCCTTGTGCAGTTCCGTGAAGAATTGCGCCTGCCCTGCAATCAGCTCGCGCCCGCCGAACATGCCGTGTCCCGGCAGCACGGACTTCACCTTCAACTTATCCGCCGCTTTCAGCACCGTGGGCCAGTTGCCGATGTTCCCATCTGCCGTGTAGTTGTATGGCCCATTCACCACCGCGTCACCCGTACAAAGGATCTGCTCCTTCGGCAGATAAACGAAGCCGTCGCCGCGCGTGTGCGCCCAACCGAAGTAGCGGAACTCCACCTTCCGCGATCCGTCGTTCAGCACGTGCAGCGTTTCTTTGATGTCCTGCTGCGGCGCTTCGGCCGTATCGCGCTTCAGTTCCGCGACGTCGGCGCGCGTTTTCGCCGCGTCCTGCCACCGCGCCGGCTCGAACTTCTTCAACTCCTCGGCGACTTCTTTGAACGCCAGCGTCGTGGCCCCGGCCTGCGTCCATACGGCATTGCCGTACAGGTGATCGCCGTGGTGGTGCGTGTCGAAGACGTATTTCACGGGCTTTTTCGAAAGCCGTTTGATGTCCGCCATGGCTGCCTTGGCGCCGCTTGGATAATTCGCGTCCACCACGATCATGTACTCTTTCATCTCGATGATGACGTTGTTCGAGTGACCTTGCTCCATGTCACCCTCGCGGAACCAGACGCCCGGCGCAACCAGGCGCACCGTTTCGGCATTCGCGTCGGAACGCGATACGAACAGCGCCAATCCCGTCAATCCGGTAAAGCAAAGAAGCAGTGCCGCGCGAACTCGCCTCATGCCCACCCCCCCTTCTGAGATACTCTACACCCGGGTTTCTCCGTTTGGAATGTTAAAATTGAGAAGTTACACCCGAAAGGACATGCATGGCCGTAAAAGCCCGCCGCCAGGCGGTTGTAGTTGACGTGGGAGGCGTGAAGGTAGGGGGGAACCATCCCATCGTGGTGCAGTCGATGACCAACACCGACACCGCGGACGTGGCTTCCACCGTGAATCAGGTGATGGCGTTGGCGCGTGCCGGCTCGGAATTGGTGCGCGTGACGGTCAATACCGAAGCCGCCGCCGCGGCCGTCGCCAGGATCGTCGACACCTGCGAGAAGTTCGGGGTCAAAGTGCCGATCATCGGCGACTTCCACTATAACGGCCATATTCTTCTCAAGAAATATCCCGATTGCGCCCGTGCGCTCTCCAAATACCGCATCAATCCCGGCAACTCCGACATCGGCCGCAAGAACGACGACAATTTCAAAATCATGATCGACGTCGCCGCCGAGAACAACAAACCGGTGCGCATCGGCGTCAACTGGGGCTCGCTGGATTCGGCGCTGCTGACCCGCATGATGGACGAAAATTCCCTCCTGCCCGAGCCGAAGGACGCCCGCGAAGTGACGCTCGACGCCATGGTCGCCAGCGCCGTCCAGTCGGCGCATGCCGCCGAACGCCACGGACTCGGTCACGACAAGATCATCCTCAGCGCCAAAGTCAGCGGCGTGCAGGATCTCATCGACGTGTACCACGCGCTCGCCGGCGCCTGCGATTACCCGCTGCACCTCGGACTCACCGAAGCCGGCATGGGCAGCAAGGGCATCGTGGCCACCACCGCCGCGCTCGCGCCCGTCTTGCAGGACGGCATCGGCGACACCATCCGCACGTCGCTCACTCCGCTGCCCAACGGCGATCGCACCGAAGAGGTGATCGTCTCGCAGCAGATTTTGCAATCGCTCGGCATCCGCAGTTTCACCCCGCAGGTGACCGCCTGCCCGGGTTGCGGCCGCACCACCAGCACCTTCTTTCAGGAGATGGCCGACGAGATCCAGACCTACCTGCGCACACAGATGCCCAAGTGGAAGGCCGGCCATCCCGGCGTCGAGACCATGAAGGTGGCGGTGATGGGTTGCGTCGTGAACGGCCCTGGCGAATCCAAGCATTCCAATATCGGCATCTCGCTGCCCGGCACGTTCGAAGAGCCCAAAGCCCCGGTATTTGTGGACGGCCGCCTCATGACCACGCTCAAGGGCGACCGCATCGTGGCCGAATTTATCGAGATCCTCGACAGTTACGTGACGAGTCACTACGCGATCGATGCCGAAACGGTTCACACTCGCTGAAGCGCAGAGCCTGATCCCCGAAGTGGACGCTCTGTTGCGCGCCGCCATCGCCGCCAAGGCCTCCTATGAAGAGGCCGAACGCGACCTGCAGGCTTTGACCGAGCGCATCATGTTGATGGGCGGACTGGCGATCAATCGCGAGCAGTCGCTGGCGATTCGCAATCGCCGCGAGACGGCCGCCGCGGGACTGCGTGAGGCGGTCGAAAGCGTGCAGGCGATCGGCTGCGTCATCAAGGATCTCGACATCGGCCTCATCGACTTTCCCACGCTGTTTCGCGGCGTCGAAGTCTATCTGTGTTGGAAGCTGGACGAGCCCGGCATCGCCTTCTGGCACGGGGTCGACGAGGGTTTCCGCGGCCGCAAAGCCATCGACCAGGATTTCCGCGATCATCATCGCGGCGATGCGCCCCAGTAAGTCCCATGAAACACGGAACTCACGAAACGGAAATCAAACTGGTCGTTGCCAACGTGCAAACGGGAAGGCGACTGTTGCGCGCCGCCGGCTTTCGCGTGTTCCGCCGCCGCACCTTTGAATCGAATGTCGTGTTCGACACCCCTTCCCGGGTACTGCGCAAAAAACGCACGCTGCTGCGCGTCCGCGAGGCCGGTGCACACGCGATTCTGACATTTAAAGGCGTGCCGATCGCAGGCAAGCACAAGAGCAGGGAAGAGCTGGAAACCGAAGTCGTCAGTGCCCGCACGCTCACGCTGATTCTGGATCGCCTCGGGTTTCAGCCCGCGTTCCGCTACGAAAAATATCGCACCGAGTACCGAGCCCCCGGCGGCTCCGGCATCGCCACGCTCGACGAGACTCCCATCGGCGCCTACTTCGAACTCGAAGGCAGCCCCCGCTGGATCGATCGCATGGCCAAGAAACTCGGCTTCAGCGAAAGCGACTATATCACCCTCAGCTACTCCACCCTCTACATCAAGTGGTGTGAAGCCCGCCGCATCACCCCGTCATTTATGACGTTCGGCTAGACCCCATCCGCAACCCCCATCCCTATCCGCCGACTCTTATGAACTGGTAACGCCGTCTAACACTGATCAGAGCCGCGAACGTGGAGAGAGCGGTTTTCCCCGCTTTACTGCATCTTCAGCGGCCGCAGATCCCCCACCTTCACCACTTTGTTATTCGGCGGCGCCGCGGGCTTCATCTGCGTCGGCTTCTCCGGCTTGGTCACCACTCCCGGTGCTGACGGATTCGCGGGCTCGGCGTTGCTCCCGTGATCCCACCACACTACGCTCTCCACGCAATACAGACTCAGCACGTCCAGCAAATGATGCAGGTCGGCCGCTTCTTCTTCGGTCACCGACCGCTTCTCGCCTGCGTACGCCATGAAAGCATCGTCGGGCGACACCTCGTACTTCACGACCTTGGCGGGCACGAACTCGCCATCCACTACGCTGCCTTTTTCCACCGTCCACACCAGCTTATGAGTTGCCAGATCCCAGGTCACCGATTGGAGACGCTTCACATTGCCCGTTGCCGCGGGGTCTTGTTGTTGTTCCGTCTGATGAGAATCCTGCGCACAACAAAGAGCGGCGCATGAAAGCATGACTGCGAATATCGTTTTCATCCCGATCCTCCCGTCCCACACGGGCTAGAGCACGTTCCGCGCCGTCGGCCCCGCCCGGAAGTGAGGGGGAGCACCGCGGGCCCGCCGTTCCATAATGAAGCGTGCCGGATAATCCCTACGACGAAGTCCCGTATCTCACACGTCCGCGACTAGAAACGCATCCCGATCGTTTGGCCGCCGTTGCTAAGTTGTTCGGCATGCAAGCTGCGCCGGTCGGCACATGCCGGGTCCTCGAGATCGGCTGCGGCGATGGAGGCAATCTCGTCCCGCTCGCGTATTATCTGCCGGGCAGTTCCGCCGTGGGCGTCGACCTCGCCCCGGGTCTCATCGCCGCTGCCCAAACAATGGCCCGCGACCTGCAACTGTCGAACATACGACTCGTCGCCGGCGATCTGCGCGAAATCGGCCCCGGCCTCGGCGAGTTCGATTTCATCCTCGCGCACGGTCTGTACTCGTGGGTGCCGCCGGACGTCCGCGACGCCCTGCTCCGCGTCTGCGCCGAGCGACTCGCGCCGCAGGGTATCGCCTTCATCAGTTACAACGCATACCCGGGTCGCCACGTGCGCCAGATGCTCCGCGAGATGATGCTGTACGAGATCCGCGAAATCCGTTCGCCGCAGCAGCGGATCGAAAGAGCCCGCAGTTTCATTCATACGATGGCAGAAGGCCGCCTCGCCCCGTCCGTCTGGCGTGAACTCCTCGAAACCGAGGCCGCCATCCTCCTGGCGAAGGACCCCGGATCTCTCTGGCATGACGATCTCGCGCCCGTGAACGACCCGGTGTACCTCCACCAGTTCGTCGCGCACGCTGCGTGGCACGGACTTCAATTCCTGGGCGACGCGGACGGCCGCTATTCCGACGACGAGCAGCAGTCCGATTTCCTCCGCTGCCGCCGCTTTCGCGAAACGCTGCTCTGTCGCGAAGCCATCGCGCTCGATCGCAACCCCACAGCCGCAAGCATGCGCGAATTCCTTTTCTCCGCGCCCGCCCGCCGCGTCGACGACGGCCAGATCGAAGGACTCAATGGCGTGCGCATCGCCCCGGGCCACGCCCAACTCGAAGCCATCGTGTCCGCGCTCGGCGACTCGTACCCGTTACCGCTCCCCTTCGACGACCTGGTCCCTTACGGCGGCGACGGCCTCGAAGAAATCCTCTTCGCCCTTATCCGCAGCGGCTTCGCCAACTTCCACGTCCATGATTTTCCCTGCGAAGAATCGGTGACGGAGTTCCCCCGCGCATCGCGCCTGGTCCGCTGGCAGGCCACCCGCGGCAACGTCGTCACCAGCGCCTGCCACCTCCCCGTCGAGCTAACCCCCGACGACCTCCGCCTCATCCCCAACCTCGACGGTGCACATCCCGTCGAAGACCCCACCGCCATCGCCTGGTTCGCCCGCATGGGGTTGTTAGAGTAGCTTCATCTGTGTTCATCTGTGGCCAAAGGTTTTTGTTTCACTGCCGTGACCGACTTCACGACCAGCTTCTCCAATACCTTCTGATCCACATCCGCCAGCTTTTTAATATGCAGGCAGCTCCCGCTCACCGTATGCTTCCCGAGCTTTTCCCACAGCGCATCGCTAAAACCCATACCGTAAACAACCGTCGCCGACTTTCGCGGTGAAAAACAGGCGAGCGGCATATCGCCCTCGCGTCCCGTCTCGTACTTGTAGTGATAGCTGCCGAACCCGACGATCGAAGGGCCCCACATCTTCGCCTTTTCGCCCGTCACGTTCCGCATCATCTTGACCAGCGCCTTGGCATCCGCGCGCCTCGTCTCGTCCGCCAGCCCATCGATAAATGCGGAGACACTCTGTTTCGTTTCCTTCGTCTTGTTTTCGGCCATTCCAAACAGCCTAATCGAACGCCCGGCCAGCCGCAACCGGCAGCCGCGCTGTATCCTCAAATAGGAGGACCTCACTTGGTTCGCTTACTCGGCGCGACTCTCGTCTTCGCGGCGGCGCTAACCGGCCAATCCGCATCCACCCGGGTTTTCGAGGTAGCATCCGTCAAACCTCATCCCGACCCACCCCACATCATCGGCGTCAAGACCACCGGTGCGCGCCTCATCGCGGATGCCGAAACCATACGCGGACTCGTCATGTGGGCCTACAATCTGAAGAACTATCAGGTTTCCGGGCCGGATCCGCAATCCGGCGTCGGCGACACAATGTTCGACGTGGTCGCGAAGGCCGAAGGAACGTCGACACCGGCGAAGGACGAATTCCGGACGATGCTGCAGAACCTGCTAGCCGATCGATTCAAGCTGAAGGTCCATCGCGAAATGCGCGAGATGCCGGTGTACGCTCTGGTAGTCGGCAAGAACGGACCGAAGCTCAAGCCCAGTGCTCCCGACGCCGCTCCCGGCGGGCGCATCCAACTCGTCGGCCGCAATTACGAGTACACCGTCCCCCTGGCCACCATGGACGACATCGTCGACGGAGTCGCAAACAGCTTCCTCGATCGGCCGGTCGTCGATCGCACGGGGCTCAGCGGCACCTACAATCTCAAGCTGACGTACACGCCCAACACAAGAGGCAACCGCACCCCCGATCCCGATTCCCCCGATCTCAGCATTTTCACCGCGGTCCAGGATCAGCTCGGCCTCAAACTGGAATCGCAGAAAGCAAGCATCGAAATCCTGGTAATCGACCACGTCGAGAAGCCCTCGGATAACTAGCTGGCGCCGCTCAAACCAAACGGTCGTAGTCGTGGTGATTGCCGATCCAATACCAGACCACTCGATCTTTGTTCATCACGGCCAGCGCACGGTAATCCGACCGATGCGAACGGAGTAGATGTTATCTTCGCCTTCCAGCTTTTTGAATTACAGGCCTGGGTGTGCGGGATCCGTCTAAAAGAGACGATATGAGCGTTTTGCATCACGCCGAGCTTGATCCGGAAGATGGGAAAAAAGGCGCCAGAACTGGTGAGTAGTGCGCACAGCGTGCCGACTTTTTCCAGCGCCTTTTCCCAACAACGTGGACATGCCACAATTCTACCAGCCGTAGAGTTCGCCTATACCTGGCCCGTCTACAGCAGACGAGCGCTTAATTCCCGGTCGGTCGCTCCACGTGATCGATCACGAGGACGTCAACAGGACCCTTTGACGGTTCGAGTTTCAGCCCGAGTTGTTCCTGCAGGGCAGTACGTATGGTCGGTCTGGCCTCCCCCGGCTGTGCCGAAACGGCTGGTCCGACGGCATCCGGGAGTCCGGCGAGCGCTTCGTCAATGGCGAATTCCAGGTGAAGAGCGTATCGTCCCGTGAACCCTGTCTTGTCGATCACCTCCCGGCCCATGATCAGGGAGAGTTGCTTGGCGAACGCCGGCATCGACACACTGATTCCCACCATACTGAGTCCCGTCCCCGCCTGTACCAACCCGGGACCACAGGGAGCAGCAGGCCGCGGCTGTCCTGCCTGCGGCACGGTTGTAAGAACCTCGGAGCAAGCACGTGCCTCGGGCGCCGGCAGTTTGGCCCCACTCCTCACCGCCTGCAAGTCGTACACCGGGAGCTCTCGTGTCTCATGATGCATCGAAAGCTTGAACCGGTCCGCCAGCAGGGTTCGCAGCATCAGCCACATCTGCTTCTGGTCCGTATTTCTCTCGGGTTTGGCTTCGATATCGTACCCGTCCGTATTGATCCAGGATGGACCGCCCGCCACCTGATAATTCTGGACCGAATATGCCCTTTGGATGAGCATAGTCAAGGGGGCATTTCCCGCCACGAGCCGGCCGCCCGGCCGGTACCCCACTCCCATCGGGACCGCCATCGAAAGCTGCTCACGAGACGGGTTGCGCTTGATGGATGCGGCTGCGAATCGCGGCGGACCGTCGGATTGAGCGAACAATCCACAAGCCGCGACCACGAGTCCCGCGGCGCCCATACCACATCTCACAGTCATCTGACCCCAACATACTACGAAAAAAACCATAGCCAACGAGAGATTTCCGTCATGGCAGAGCCTGTCGTACGGAAAGATCCCGCTCCCGTTGACGGTGGGATCGCAAATGGCTGTAGACATTCTACGCCTAAGGATGTAGACTGTCTACAATGAAGTATCAGAATCGGATCGAGCTTCTGCAGGGTACGCTCGACATGCTCATCCTCCAAACCCTGCAGTGGGGCAACAATCACGGGTACGGCATTGCCAACGCCATCCGCGCCAACTCGGGCGAGTTGCTCAAGGTCGAGACCGGCTCGCTCTATCCAGCCCTCCACCGCCTGGAAAAACAGGGTTGGGTCAAGTCCGAATGGAAGCTCACCGAGACCGGCCAGCGCGCTAAGTTCTACCACCTCACCGCCGCCGGCAAGAAACAACTCGCCTCCGAGCACGACCGTTGGACGCAATTATCCGCCGCCATCGCCGGCATCATGAACCCCGCCGCCCGGGAGAGCTGACATGCGATTCTTTCCGTTCCGCCGCCGCGAAAACGACCTCGACGCCGAAATCGCCGCCCACCTCAAAATGGCCGAGCAGGATCGCGTCGATCGCGGCGAAACGACCGCGCAGGCCCGCTCCGGCGCGCGCCGCGAGTTCGGCAGCGAGGCCCTGGTCAAGGAAACCACTCGCGAAGTGTGGGGCTGGAACGGACTCCGCAGCCTGGCCCGCGACCTCCGCTACGCCGTCCGCATCGTGCGCAAGAATCCCGGATTCTCCGCCGTCGTGATCGCCACGCTCGCCCTCGGCATCGGCGCCAACAGCGCAATCTACAGCGCCATGCGTGCCGCCCTCACCCCCGCGCCCATCCCCGCCATGGACCGCGTCGCGATCGTGTGGACCGACAACTTCAAGCGCGGCGAGCATGAATTCCCCGTCTCCGCGCCCGACTATCTCGACTGGAAAGGCAGCGGCGCGTTTTCCAGCCTCGCCATTTTCGAGCAGAAGGGCCGCAACATGCGCCTCGGCTCGCGCACCGAACGCCTCGACGGCATCAACGCGACCGATGGTTTCTTCGAGACGATCGCGATCCGGCCGCTGATAGGCCGCGTCTTCGGCCCGCAGGATTCCCAGCCCGGGCACGACGACGTCGCCATCCTGAGCTACGGCCTCTGGCGCTCCCGCTTTGCCGCCGATCCCGCGGTCGTTGGCAGCAAGGTCATCCTCGATGGCGCCGCCTACACGATCGTGGGAGTCCTGCCCGCCGCCTTCCCCCGATACGGCAAAGACCCGATTTACAGCCCCAAACTGTTGACCGACGCCATCGATTCCGATCGCGGATCCCGCCACTACTTTGCCATCGGAAGGCTCGCCCCCGGACTCAGCCTCGACGCAGCCCGCAAGCGCCTCGACGACCTCGGCACCCGCCTGGCCGCGAGTTATCCCATGACCAATGCGGGTACGACCCCGCGCCCGCAGCCTCTGCAGGAAGCGTTTGTCCAGGACGCCAGGACCATGCTGGCCGTGTTATTCGGCGCGGTCGGCTTCGTCCTCCTCATCGCCTGCGCCAACATCGCCAATCTCGTGCTCGCGCGCGGTACTTCGCGGGCCCGCGAGATGACGGTCCGCGCCGCCCTGGGCGCCAGCCGCTGGCAACTCGCCCGGCAGTCGCTCACCGAGAACCTTCTGCTTGCGATCGCCGGAGGCGTGCTGGCCATGGCGCCGGCCGCCGCTGCCAAGACGCTCATCACCACGTTCAGCATCGAGGAGTTGCCCAACGCCGACCTCATTACGCTGGACTGGCGTGTGCTCGTTTTCAATCTCATTCTCTCCGCCGTCACCGGCATCGTGTTCGGCATGGTGCCCGCTCTTCAGATGCGCAACGTGCAGGTGCATGAGGCGTTGAAGTCCGCCGGCCGTGCCGTCGCGGGCGGCAGCCACCAGCGATTGCGCGGCCTCCTCGTGGTCAGCGAAGTGGCGTTGACCCTGATCCTGCTGGCCGGCGCGGGCCTGATGGCGCGCACGTTTCTGCGCCTGCGCGCGGCCTATCCCGGCTACGACACGCGCGGCGTCCTCACCATGAAGGTGGCGCTCCCCGTTCGCCAGTATCAGTCGGGCGACCGCCAGTCTGGCTTCTTCGCGCGCGTGATGGAGCAGGCTGCCGCCGTACCGGGGCTCCGCGCCATCGGCGCTATCGACGATCTCCCCACCAGCGACAATCTGCACGGCACAGGCCTGACTTTTCCTGACCGGCCGGAGCCGCGTTCCGAAGACATCCCCCTCGTGCTGCGCAACTCCGTCATCGGCGATTACTTCCACGCCATGCGTGTGCCTCTGCTGCGCGGACGCTATCTGAACGATGCCGACGGCAAGGACGCGCCCCGCGTCGCCGTCATCGATGAGTGGACCGCGAACCGCTTCTGGCCCCATCAGGATGCCGTCGGTAGGCCGTTCCGATTTGGCCGCCGGGGTGCGGTGCACCACGTCGTGGGAGTCGTTCGCAACGTCGACGCCGGGGTCGCCGACACCGTGTTCAAGGGCCGCCTCGGCCATTTCTATCTTTCCGCCTGGCAGGAGCCGCAACCCGTCATGACGCTGGTCGCGCGCACCGATGGCGACCCGCTGAGCCTCGTTTCCGGTATCCGCGACGTGGTGCGGCGCATCGACGTGGATCAGCCGGTTTTCGACGTGATGACCATGTCGGCCGTCCGCGCCGCGGGCAGCACATCGCAGGAGTTGATCTCGCTGTTACTCGGCGGGTTCGCGGCCCTGGCGCTTGTGCTCGCCGCCATCGGCATCTACGGCGTCGTCGCGTACAACGTCGGACGCCGCACCCGGGAGTTCGGCATCCGGATGTCGCTCGGCGCGCAGCGCTCCGACGTGCTCCGTCTCGTCGCCGGCCGCAGTCTCGTCCTCGCCGCCACCGGAATTGGCATCGGACTCGCCGGCGCCTACGCCCTCACCAGCGTCATGAAGGATCTCCTCTATGGAGTCGCCGCCACCGACCCCATCACCTTCGCCGCCGTCACCGTAATCCTCGCCGCCGTAACCCTGCTCGCCGGCTATCTCCCGGCCCGCCGCGCCACCCGCATCGACCCGGTCTTAGCCTTACGCGAGGAGTGAGTGTGCCTTACACAATCTCCGCCGGCACCTGTATTTCCGACGCTTCGAGATTCTCCCTTAAATGCTTCACCGACGACGTCCCCGGAATCACCAGAATATTCGCCGACCTCTGCAGCAGCCATGCCAGTGCCACCTGCATGGGTGTCGCGCCGACCGCCGCCGCTGTGCGATCCAGCGCCGCCGATTGCAGCGGAGTGAATCCTCCGAGCGGAAAGAACGGCACATACGCGATGCCTCGACCCGCAAGTTCGTCGATGAAAGCATCGTCATTCCGGTGGACCACGTTATAGAAGTTCTGCACGCAGACAATCTTCGCGATCCCCTCTGCCTGCGCGAACTGTTCGCGACTCACGTTGCTCAGCCCGAGATGGCGAATCAGACCCTGCTGCTGCAGTTCCGCCAGGACCGTCAGCGGCTCTTCGATCGATCCCTCGGTAGGCTCCGTAAATCCTCCCACTCGCAGGTTGACCACTTCCAGCGCATCCAGTCCCAGATTTCGCAGATTATCGTGGACCCCGTCGATCAATTCCTGCCGTGACAGCGCGGGCACCCACGATCCGTCCGGCGGCCGCCGCGCGCCGAGCTTCGTGACGATCGTTAGCCCTTGCTCGTACGGATGCAGCGCCTGCTTGATGAGCTGATTCGTGATATGCGGACCGTAGTAATCGCTGGTGTCGATGTGGTTCACGCCCGCCGCGACCGCAACCCGCAGCACGGAAATCGCACCTTCCGGATCGCGCGGCGGTCCAAACACGTGCGGACCCGCAAGCTGCATCGCCCCATAACCCATCCGCTTCAATTCGATCGAAGTTCCAGCGAGTGTGAAACTGCCCCCCAGCCCTAACCGATTCGTCATCGTCGTTTCTTCCTCCGCGCCCTCAAAACCAGGACGCAGCACGCCGCCCTCGAACTCAGCGAACTCAACCGCTTTCTCACTCCGCGTCTTTCTCCTCGCCTCCGTGCCTCCGCGGTGAGTTCAGCTTTTCGGTCTCCTCTGCGTCGGGGTACCCCTATTAGGGGTCATCTCGGCGGTGAAAGATCTTTTTCTTTACCTCGTCACCAGATACACCGCCACTTCCGCAAACAAATTCGGCAGCACCGTCACCTTCCGCTCGCCCGACAAAAAGTACCGCCGCTCGATCTTCAGCCCATCCTTCGCCGCCAAATCCTCAAAATCATCCACCGTCAGGAAATGAATATTCGGCGATTCGTACCACTCGTACGGAAACAGTTTCGTCCGCGGCGCACGGCCCCGCCGCAGCATGGACGCGCGCACCCGCCAGTGCCCGAAATTCGGGAACGCCACGATCGCCCGCCGCCCCACCCGCAGCATCTCGCGCAGCACATCGCGCGGACGCAGCGTCTCCTGCAGCGTCTGACTCAGGATCACGTAGTCGAAGGTCCCGTCCGGGAAGTCGGACAGCCCCTCGTCCATGTCGCACTGGAATACCGACACGCCGCGCGCGATCGCCCGCTGCACCTTGGCGCCCGAAATCTCCACCCCGCGCGCGTCGACGCCCTTCTTGACCGCCAGCCACTGCAGCAGTTCGCCTTCGCCGCAGCCCAGGTCGAGCACCTTCGATCCGGGCTCCACAATCTCGCCGATGATGGCGTAATCGCTGCGCCCCAGTTGTTCCGAAACGAAATCCTGTTCCTTCACCGCACCTTCTCGAACGTGCTTGCCAGAAATCCGCGCACCAGATTGGTCTGCTCCGCGACGTCCACCAGGAACGAATCGTGGCCGTAATTCGACTGCAGTTCCACATACGCCACGTCGCAATTCCGCGATCGCAAGGCCCGCACCATTTCCTGCGATTGATAGCTCGGGTACAGCCAGTCGGAGCTGAAACTAATCACCAGGAACCGCGCCCGCGTCCGCTCCAGCGCCGCGTTCAGCGTGCCGCGCCCGCTGGTCAGGTCGAAGTAGTCCATTGCCTTCGTTATATAGAGGTACGAATTGGCGTCGAACCGCCCCACGAACTGACTCCCGCGATATCGCAGATAGCTCTCCACTTCGAAATCCACGTCGAACCCGAAACTGAAGGTCTCCTTGTCGCGCAGACGACGCCCGAACTTCTCGCGCATCGAGTCGTCGCTCATGTACGTGATATGGCCCACCATGCGCGCCACCGCCAACCCGCGCGCCGGCGGATTCTTGCCGTAATAGTTGCCCTCGTTCCAATCCGGGTCGGCCATAATCGCCTGCCGCCCCACTTCGTTGAACGCGATCTGCTGCGCGCTGTGCCGCGTCGTCGTGGCGATCGGGATCGCCGCCACCACCGAGTCCGGAAACGCCACCGCCCACTCCAGCGCCTGCATCCCGCCCATCGACCCGCCGCTCACCGCCAGCAGCCGCTCGATCCCTAACGAGTCGATCAGCATTTTCTGCGCCCGCACCATATCGCCGACCGTAATCACCGGGAACGACATCGCGTACGGACATCCCGTCTTCGGATCGATTGACGCCGGCCCCGTCGTGCCGCGGCATCCGCCCAAGACGTTCGTGCAGATCACGAAATATTTGTTCGTGTCGAACGCCTTCCCGGGCCCGATCATGTTGTCCCACCAGCCCGGCTTCCCGGTCTCGTGGCTTATTCCCGCCGCGTGCGCATCGCCCGAAAACGCGTGCAGCACCAGGATCGCATTGCTTTTCGCCGCGTTCAGTTCGCCGTACGTCTCGTACGCGACCTCGATCGGCGCAAGCGTCGCGCCGTTATCGAGAGAGATGGAATTGAACCCGATAGTGTCGGCCTCGACAATCATGATGGGATTTTTTCATCATAGCAGGCCCGATTTGCCCCATAATGAAAGACTCATGACCGATCCAAACCTGAAGGTCCTGATCTCCGCCGAGCAGATCCAGGCCCGTGTCCGCGAGTTGGGCGAACAGATTTCCGCCGACTATCCGGACGGCACCTTGCACATGGTCTGCATCCTCAAAGGCGCCTGCTTTTTCCTCACCGACCTCGCCCGCGCCATGAAGCGCGACGTCTCCGTGGACTTCATGGGCATCTCCACCTACGGCAAGGGCAAGACCAGTTCCGGCGAAGTCAAGGTGACCAAGGATCTCGACATCTCTCTCGAAGACGCCAATCTCCTGATCGTCGAAGACATCGTCGATAGCGGCGTCACGCTCAACTATCTCATCCATCTCCTCGAGCAGCGCCGCCCCAAGTCGATCCGCATCGCCGCCCTCCTCGACAAACCCGAACGCCGCCTCCGCCCCGTCCACGCCAACTACGTCGGCTTCCAAATCCCCGACCGCTTCGTCGTCGGCTACGGCCTCGACTATGCCGAGCGCTACCGCAATCTCGACCAGATCTGCGTCCTCGACGACGACCCGGCGTAACCGGTCAACCGTGGCGCAGGCCATCGTTTTCCAGTGGCCTGTGATGCCCGCGGGAGCCGCCGCGCCTCCTGACTTCTGACTCCTGACTTCTGTCTCCTTCCCATGAAATAATCACCCCATGCGCACCCTCGCCGCCATCCTCGTCTGCCTCGCCACTCTCCCGGCGCAGACTGCCGATCCAGGCATCGTCCTGCGCTTCGACGTCGACCTCGTCCAGGTCGACGCCATCGTCACCGACTCCAACGGCCATCGCGTCGCCGATCTCACCAAGGATGATTTTCAGGTCCTCCAGGACGGCAAACCGCAGCGCATCTCCCACTTCTCCTATGTCCCCGGCGACCGCCAGGCCGCCTCCGCCGACGCCGGACGCGCCGTCGTCATCGTCATCGACGAAAATGAACTCCGCGTCGCCGATTTCCTGCGCGTCCAGCAGGCCCTTGCCAAGTACGTCGACCAAGCCCTCCAGCCCGCCGACCTCGTCGCCCTCATCCGCACCTCCGGCGGCTCCGGCGCGCTCCAGCAATTCAGCGGCGATCCGGCCCTGCTCCGCGTCGCCGTTCAGCACATGACGTGGAAGCCGCCCGTCCCCCAGGCCGATCGTCTACTCAAGCCCGTCCTGATCCGCGCCGCCCAAGCCCTCGCCGGATTCCCCGGCCGCAAGTCTATCGTCGTCATCAGCGCCGGACGCGTCATCGACGGCGGACTTCTCGACGGCGAACTGCTCCAGGACCTCCGCGAAATTTCCGATGCCGCCAATCGCGCCACCGTCGCCATCGATGCCATCGATATCCGCGGACTCGCCGTCTTCACCGGCGGTCGCGGCGGACGCGGCGGACGTGGCGGCGGCCAGCTCGGGCGCGAATTGCAGACCTACCGCGAGAGTCAGACCTACCTCGAAATGCTTTCCGAAGCCACCGGCGGCCTCTTCCAGGCCGACAGCAACGACATGGCCGGCCAGATCCGCGGCGCGGTCGATGACGCCGGCGGCTACTACCTGCTCGCCTGGTCGCCCGGCGCTGACGCCTTCAAAACCAAGCCCGGCGCAGATCCCAAATACCACGGCCTCCAGGTCAAGGCCGCCCGCCGCGGCGTCACCGTTCGCTCCCGGCAGGGCTTCTTCGCGATCCCCGGCACGGGCGCCGAAACGTCCGGGCCCCTCACCGCCGAAGAACAAATGCGCGACGCCCTGTTCTCCCCGTTCCGCAGCGGTGGACTCGACGTGCAGCTCACGCCTTCGGTCGTCTACGATGCCGCGGGCCTCCCCACTCTCGAATCGCTCCTCCTCATTCGTCCGAAAGGCGTGGACTTCCACGAAGACCCCGACCACTGCCGCACCGCCAACCTCGAGTTGATGACCACCGCCGTCCCGCTCGACGCCGGCCCCGAAGGCAAGGACAAAATCGCCGGCGATCGCGTCTCCATCACCGTCTGCGGCGATACCGCCCGCGACGTCACGCGCGATGGCATCGTCGCCATGATGCGCAGCCCCGTCGCGCCCGGCCATTACCAGGTTCGCGCCGCCGTCCGCAACAACTCGCCCGACCCCGGTCCCATCGGCTCGTCCACGCAGACCATCGAGGTCCCCGACCCGCGCAAGCAGGATCTCCTCATCACCGGCGTCTCGCTCTGGACCGGCAGCGGCGGCCCGCCCCAACTCATTCCCGGCACGACCTACCGCATGGTCGAGCCCGCCATCCATCCCAACGACGCGCTGAAGTTCACGTTCCAGGTCTTGCGCGGCGACACCAAATCCGCCGGCCCCATCGAAGCCCAGGTCAAGCTCATGCGCGGCGATCAGGAAATCTACGCCAGCCGCCCCCGCGAAGTCCAGCCCGGCGAACTCATCACCGGCCTCTACAAACTCGACCCCTCCATCACCCCTGGCGCCTACCTCTTCGGCGTCGTCGCCCGCACCGCCGGCCACGAAGTCACCCGCTGGCTCGACTTCGAAGTGATGTAGCGTAGGCCTCCGGCCTGCGTCCTACCTCTTTTTATCGCGCACGCGGACGCTTCAGTGTTTTTCTTCTGTTGTTTAGCTGCACTTGGCCGATGAGAACTGTGGAGAACTCTTGGCAATCATGAAACAGCCTCTTGGTAAAATATTTGACGCGCGGCCCGTGCAAATTCCTTTACCATGGGAGCTTGACGGTATGCCGCAACTCGGACCAAACGTGAAACGACCAGGACGGCGCAACCCGGCGATAACCAAGAATGCCGATATCGTACTGACGAGTTGCGAATCACAAGTTCAGCAAGCGTTTGTTCCGGAGTTGCCTAAGGAGAGCGGTGCGTACTTCACGCCTGATGCGGTAGTCCGCTCCCTCGTGCTTTGGGCAGTGCAGAATGATCGTGATCGGTTGCTCGACCCGAGTTGTGGGAGCGGGCACTTCTTAGCGGTGCACCCGAACTGCGTTGGCATTGAGCAGAACGCGCGCTCTGCTGCGGAGGCTAAGCGGCGAGCCCCTGGTGCGTTAGTCCACGAGGGTGACTTCTTCACGTGGGCATCAGAAACGAATGAGCGGTTTGAGTGCGCTGCCGGCAACCCTCCGTTTATTCGTTACCAGTCCTTCAAGGGTGAAGTGCGCGAACGCGCGCAGGCACTCTGTACGAGGCTCGGTGTCGATTTTAGCGGTCTGAGCTCGTCCTGGCCGCCATTCCTGGTCGCCGCTGCGAGTCTGCTGAAGCCCGGCGGTCGGATGGCCTTCGTTGTACCGGCCGAGATCGGACACGCGCCGTATAGCGCCCCACTCATCGACTACTTGGTAAACCATTTCTCGCTGTTGCATGTGATTGCAGTGCGTGAGAAGCTCTTCCCCGGGCTTTCCGAAGACTGCTGGCTCCTGCGAGCTGAGAACTTCGGCGGATCAACGCCCGAGATACACTTTTCAGCGCTTGAGCATTTCTCATATGCTGAGGCGCCTCCCCGCAATGCCGTGCGAGTGAGTGTCAAGCATTGGCAAGAGTTCTGGAATCGCAGATTGCGGCCATTCTTACTGCCGAGGACGGTGCGCGACGTGTACCAGGAACTCTCCGCAGGTACGCAGCGCTTCGGCGACCTCGCAACCATCGGTATCGGGTACGTCACCGGAGCGAACCAGTTTTTTCACCTGCGACCTTCAGAGGCTGACCACTGGGATATCGCCGAGGCATTTCTGCAGCCGACTGTGCGCAATGGCCGCGCGCTACCTTCGAACCGCCTCACGAGTGCCGATGTGCAAGATTGGCGCGCGCATGACGACCCCGTCCTTCTCTTGCGGCTTACGAAGGATGCCGCTCTCACGAGTGGCCTCAAGCGGTACCTGGGGACAGAGCGCGCGAAAGAGGCTCGGCAGGCGTACAAGTGTCGCGTGCGCGACCCGTGGTATAGCGTCCCTGATGTGCGCGTCCCGGATTTCTTCCTTACCTACATGTCCGGACGCAATGTCGGATTGGTACGCAACGATGCGGGCGCGAGTTGCACGAACAGCCTCCACGCCGTACAGGTGAAGAGGCGCGGCGCGCTATCGCGTATCGCTGTGGTACGCGAGTCCCCGATTTTCCAGCTGAGCAGCGAGATTGAAGGGCACCCTTTGGGGGGCGGCATGCTCAAGCTGGAGCCGCGCGAGGCCGCACGTATTCTCATGCCGCAGGCCAACGGCTTGGAACAGATCCACAACGAGACTATCAGGGAGGGTATCGCGACCCTGCAGTCCTGGAGACACTATGGCGAGTGATCCGTTCTTGGAGCGGGTTTGTCAATGGATCACTGCGCATGAAGCTCTGCAGCACTTCGGCACCTACGCCGAAAAGACCCAGAGCCAACAGCACATCAAACCATTGCACTGGTATGTCGCGTGCCGCCTGGTGCTCGAAGGGGGTTTTCATCCTGATGAGATCAACCCGCACCCGCCCTTTCGCGTTACGAACACGAAAAATGGCGGCAAAGCGCTCCTCTATGACACAGCGGTCGCGACGGGGACCGAGAGCACGATTTTGGGTGGGTTGAAAACCAAGAACGTAGACGTCGTCGTCACCAAACACAGCCTGGGGCCGGTGCTCGCGGTCTCGTGCAAAGGGACGATCGGCGCGTTCAGGAACCTGACGAACCGCATGGAAGAAGCGGTTGGCGACTGCACGAACTTGCACATAACGTACCCCGCGCTTGTCTGCGGCTTTATGGCCGTGATGCGCGCGAACCGGTACGAGGAAAGCGCTGTAGAAGCCGCTGCAGAAGAAGCGGCGGAGCAAGCCGTCGCTGCCCTTGAGCCCGAGAATGCGCCGGCGTCACGGCAGCTCAAGGCCAACGATATCGCGATTCAACAGGGCGGTGAGGTGGTTGAGTCCATTATCCGGTACCACACCGCAATGAAGGAGCTGACGAACCGGCGCGGTATTCGCGATGACGTGAGCCGGTACGAGGCCGTGGCGCTCGCCCTTGTCGACTCGAACTCGCCCACGCCGGGAAAGATCCTCGCGCACTTCCCACCACAGGACAGCCCTTTGCGCATTGAGCAATTCTTTCAAGCCTTGTACTTGCGCTATGACGAGCGGTATGTGTACGCGGCGCCGGACCTGAAGCGCATCACTAGAAGGGAGGAGTGGTCACCAGCATCGCCAGTCCTGGCCATGCCGGAGGCCGTGGCGCGCCTGAAGGATTTCAGCGTCAGGCTCGACGGCGTTCTCTAGGCGACGCTTAAGCACTATCCCGAGCCCCGCAATCCCAATCCCGCTTTTTTTCGATCCTGCGTTTCCCTACTTGCTCTTATGCAGCTTCCTCTTCACGTCCGGCCAAAACTCCTTCAACACGTTCGAAAACGCATCCGTCCCGGTCGCGATCAACAACTTCTGTACGTTGTCGCTCGCCGTCCGCGTGTCCGGATAATAGGCATTCGATATCGCCGTCCCCAGCGCGTTCCCTCCCCACTCCGACACATTGAACGTGCTCCGCCCCGAATCCGTCCGGCAGATAAAGATCCGCGACAGCGCATATCCCAGCCGCGATTTCACGCTCCCCTCGCCTAACCGGAAGTACCGCGGATCTTCGTGCGTCAATGACGGCACGATTCCCTCCGTCATCATGTTGCCCATCATCTGGTCGCCGTACGCCGTGGCGAATCGCTTGGCATATCCGGCCATCCCCTGCCCAAATGACGGATTCTGGTCCTCCAATTGATACAGCGCGGCGAACAGCCCCGCGGTCGGATAAACCGGCCAGTCGAAGGAGTCTTTATACGCGATCGTCATTTTCTGCTTGGCAGTCAACCGCCTGAAGGGCAGCGACTTCTCCGTCGTGCGATTGTTCGGCATCACGCCGAATATCCGCTTGTCCTCCGGTGGCGCCGCCGCGCTGCCCGTGCTGTCTTGTGCATGCATCGCAGCCAAGGCGATCAGGCACACTCCAACCAAACGACCTGAGTGCATGTACTGCATAGATGTTGTGTGAGCCGCCGAGGTTACGGATAACCTCTTAAGGGCTATGCGAGACTAGGGATTCGGCATGCTCCGGCTCCTGTCCACGTTGATCCTCCTGGTCTCCCCGCTCGCCTCCCGCGAACTGCCGATCCGCACTTACACCGTCAGCGACGGCCTTAGCGACGACCGCGTCAAGCGCCTCAAAGTCGATTCCCACGGGCTCCTCTGGATGTGCACCAGCGCCGGACTCAGCCGCTTCGACGGTGCCCAGTTCCAGAATTTCGGACCCGCCGAGGGACTCCCGTACCCCTCCATCAACGACCTCCTCGAGTCCGCCAATGGCGACTTCTGGCTGGCATCCAACGGCGGCGGCGTCATTCGTTTTTCCAACTCCGCCGGTCGCGCCCACCGCGCCTTCCCCGTCAGCTCCGAAGGCGGCTCCAACCGCGTCAACCGCCTCTACCAAGCCCCCGACGGAGCCATCTGGCTCGGCACCGACGGCGGCCTCTTCCGCATGACCACCGGCCCCCACGGCCTGCCCGCCTTCCAGCGCGTCAATCTCCACCTGCCCGGCCATCCCGACGAAACCGTCCAGGTTTGGGCCTTCGCCGGCGACTCCGAAGGCGGCCTCTGGATCGGCACCCGCTTCGGCCTCTTCCGCATCCTCCCCGGCAACCGCACCGTGCACTACCCGCTCCGCGACGACCTCGAAGTCGACAACGTTTCCTTCCTCCTCTACACCCCCGAGGACAATCTCCTCTGGATCGGCCACCGCTCCGGACTCGCCCTGCTCAAGCCCTCCAAATCCTCCACCTACGCCGCCGCCCCGGCCTCCGATACTGCCATCGAAGATCCTTCTCTCGCCACCGCCGTCGCCGCCAGTCGACAGTCCATCCTCGACGAACACCCGGCGCTGCCCCAGCAGCCCGGCGATGCCTCCTTCCTGTCCACCTCCGCCATGGGCGCCTTTCCGCAGGTGGTCGACGTCGTGCCCGCCATCTCCGGCGGCATGCGCATCGTGGTCGGCGGCGGCGTCTTCGAATACTCCGGCGGCCGCCTCTCCCGCCTCCAGGACGAGCGCTTCCGCCGCCCTCTCCTCGCCGCCGCCACCGACCGTGAGGGTAATCTCTGGGTCGGCACCCAGGGCCTCGGAGTCCTCCGTCTCGCCAGCCGCGGTTTCGTCACGTATCGCGATTCCGACGGCATCGGCCAGATGGTCGGACCCGTCTTCGAAGATCGCGCCGGCGAGTTGATCGCCGTCAGCCAGGACTGGCGCATCAGCCGACTCGACGGCGCGGCCTTCCACACCGTCCAGCTCAACGTCCCCGCCGCCGCCCGCAGCGCCGGATTCCGCGGCGACCAGAATGTGCTCCAGGACCGTACCGGCGACTGGTGGGTCGCTACGGGCGCGGGCCTCGCGCGCTACCAGCACGTGCGCGCCATCGACGACCTCGCCCGAGTCGAGCCCCGCCTCTACACCGCCCGCGATGGCCTCGCGCAGAACGCCATCCAGCAGCTTTTCGAGGACTCCCGCGGCGATATCTGGATCGCCGGACTCGCCCCGTCCCGCGAAATCCTCACGCGTTGGGAGCGGACCACCGGCCGCTTCATTCGCTATTCCGACCGCGACGGTCTCGTCCCCTTCAACGCCGCCCGTGGCTTCTTCGAGGACCATCGCGGCCGCCTCTGGATCGCCTTCCGCGAGGGCGGCATGGCCCGCCACGAAAACGGCCGCTTCACCCTCCTCACCGAAGCCGACGGCCTGCCCCCCGGACCCATCGTCCACGCCATGCTCGACCGCGCCGGCCGCATCTGGTGCGCCATGGACCGCGCCGGCGTCTTCCGCATCGACAATCTCGACGCCGTCCCCCTGCGCGCCGTTGCGGTCATTCCGCAGTCCGCCCTCCGCGGCGCCACCGTCGGCCACATCGTCGAGTACGGCGTCGATCAGATGTTCGCTCTCACCAGCCAGGGCGTCCTGCGCATCGACAACGCCGGCGCCAATCCGCAGATCGGCGGCATCTTCACCGCCAGTGACGGACTCGCCAGTACCGAGCCCCTCGGCGCGTACGCCGATCGCGAAGGCCGCCTCTGGTTCGCCACCATTCAGGGGCTCTCTTATTGCCGCCAGATGCCGCCCGTCAACGTTCCGTCGCCCGAAACCCGCATCGGCGGCATCCGCATCGGCGGCGTCGAAACGCCCGTCTCTCCCGCGGGCGCGCCGTCCGTCGAACTTCCCGATCTGCCCCCGGGCGCGTCGGCCCTCGAAATCGATTTCTTCGGCATTCACTTCGCCAGCGGCGGTCCGCTCGCCTTCGAGCATCGCCTTCTGGGTGCCGATCCTGCATGGCGTCGCGCCGGTCCCGTGCGCAGTGTGCTGTTCTCGCACCTTGCCCCCGGCAGCTATCGCTTCGAGGTCCGTGCCGTTTCCGGCGGTGAAGTCGCCGCGTCGCCCGTCGCCAGCGCCGTGTTCCGCGTCCTGCCTCCTGTCTGGCGTCGCTGGTGGTTCGTGTCGCTCGTGGCGCTGTACATGCTCAGTGCGCTCGGCGCCTTCGAATGCTACCGTGCCGCCCGCGTTCGCGAGGTCCGCCTCGCGCTCGCCGAATCCAGGCGGCTCGGCGTCAAACTCGGCGAAGTCAACCGCACGCTCGCCCTCGAAGCCGTCGTCACCCGCATCATCGCGGAGGCCGAGACTCCCGCCGAAGCCGCGCCCCGCATGATCGAGGAAATCTGCGCCGCCACCGGCTGGAACAGCGGCGCCATCTGGGAGTACGACCGCGAAGCGCACACTCTGCACAGCCTGACCGGCGAGCCCGATTCCGCCGAAGAAGCCGCGCTCGCCTCGCCCGTCCTGGCCACTGGCGAACCGCACTGGGTCGAGCGACTCCCCGGCGCGCCGCTGCGCAGCGGCTTCGCCTTCCCCGTGTTGATCGGCCGTCAGGTCGTTGCCATCGCGGCCTTTTACGGTGAGGGCGCGCGTCCCGCCGACGACGCGCAGATCCGCTCGCTCTCATCCCTCGGCAGCCACATCGGCAACCTTGTCGAAGCCGCCCGCGCCCGGCGCATTCGCGAAGAGCGCCTCGCCGAACTCGAAGGCGTCCGGCGCGGAATCGCCGCCGACCTCCACGACGAGATCGGCTCCAGCCTCACCGAAATCTCCATCCTCAGCGAGGTCGCGCGCACCGGAACGCTCGATGGCGACCCGCTCTCCTCCATCGCCACGCTCGCCCGCGAAATCGTCGAATCCATGAGCGACATCGTGTGGGCGGTGAACCCCGCCCGCGACCATCTCTCCGATCTCACGCAGCGCATGCGCCGCTTCGCCATCAATACCCTCTCGGCATCCAACACCGAGTTCCGCCTCGACCTCCCCCCAGCCGATCGCGACCTGAAACTCGGCGCCAACCTCCGCCGCGAGGTCTTCCTGATTTTCAAGGAGGGCATCAACAACATGGTGAAGCACTCCGGCTGCACCGAGGCCGTCGTCCGCCTCACCGTCCTCCCCAAGCGCCTCCATCTCCGCATCCAGGACAACGGCCGCGGCTTCGACCCCGCCTCCACCACCGACGGCCACGGCCTCGCCAGCCTCCGCCGCCGTGCCCAAGCCCTCCACGGCCGGCTCGAAATCGAATCCTCCCCCGGCTCCGGCGCCTCCCTCACCCTGGAAGTCCCCGTGTAACCATCTTTTTCTGCCACCGCGCGCTGCCGTTTCCGTCGACCTCGCCTGCGCCAGAAAGCTCTGGTATTGCAGCACCAGAAACGTCGTCGACAACCCCGCCGCCAGTTTCTCCGCCTCGATCCGCAGCGACTCCTCCTGCAGTGTCCGAGCCTCCCCCTCCGCGATCCGATTGCGAATCGGCAGCGTCAACTGCAGCCCGATCGTATATGTCGGATATCGAAAGCTAGAGCTCTGCCCCAGGCTCGTCCCGACCCCGCCCGCCGTATCGTTCCCTGGTTCCGAGCTGCCGTTCAATGCCGCATTCGTCCGCCCCGCTAGCCGCGTTCTGCGCCGTCGCCACCAGGTTCAACTCCGGCAGCAGCTCGTTCCGCGACCCCGAAAGCGCGATGTGCGAATTGCGAATCTGCAGCCTCGCCTCTTCCAATTCCGGCCGGTCCGCCAGCGCCGCCGCCACCAATGTCTGCGGATCGCGCACCGGTTCCTGCGCCGGGACCTCGATGGGCGTGCTCGGTTGCACTCGCGCTGCCCGCACCCCGTCATCCGCAGTACCGCGTCGCGTCAGCACCGTTTTCAGAATCAATTCCTGTTGCCGTTCCAATCCGTGCGAATTCGCCAGATCCTGCCGCGCTGCCGCCACCTGCGCTTTGCGCGCGCGTCAACTCCACCGGCGCCATCGTGCCCTGTTCCACCTGGATGCGATTGTCCTCGTCCAACCGCTGCGCCAGGTATCCTCAGTGCCACGTTCGACCAGGATGGAGCCGTCGGCATTAGACGCGCGCGCGGGCGGTGGCGGTGCCACGGGGGACGGGGTACGGTTTCGAGATCGACGGCGGGGATCGCGGATACCGAAGCTCGAAACCCTCTGGGTCGACGAAAATCGATCCTCCCGTGAATCCCCTCGGCGTGGCGACTACCCCATCACCCTCGATAAACTTTTGTAACACCGGCGGTCTTTGCCGTCGGTGCCTTTGACCCTCAGCGACATACGGTGACAGGTTACGCTTTGAGATTGCCTTCTCCGCGTTTTCCTCCGCGCCTTCGCGTCTCCGCGGTGAGATTAGTTCTTCCGTCTTCTCTGCGCTTTCTCGGCGTTCTCGGCGGCTCGTCGGTGCCTTTCACCCTAACTCACCTTCTTCGCCGCAAACAACCCCAGCACCGCCTGCCCATCCGGACTCCCCAACCCCGTGCATGCATCCCACCCCGCGCCCGCCGTATACGCGCCATTGTTCCCCGACGTGATATCGTGCAGCACCTTCGTCCCCACCGCCGCATACAACGCCGTATTCACGAACCCCACCGGCATCCCGCACTGCTGATTCACCAGTGCGATCAATGCCGCCCAAAGCGGCGCCACCGCGCTCGTCCCGCCGAACACCGCGCTTCGCCCGTCCACCAGAATCTGATACCCCGTCGCCGGATCCGCATCGCCCGACACATCCGGCACGCCCCGCCCCTGGAAGCGCGACGAATTCACCGACACCGGCACTTTCGCGCTCGCCTGATAGCTCGGCAGCGCGAACGTCTCGCTCACTCCGCCGCCGCTCGCGCCGTTCCCCGCGCCTTGGTTCCACACCACTTCTTTCGTGATCTTGCTCGCCGACGATTCCAGCCGCGTCCCCCCGCAAGCCAGCACGTGCGGACTCGAGGCAGGGAAGTCCACATGCGCCGCGTTGTCCGCCGCCCCGTCCGTCGACCCGTCGTCCCCCGACGCGCAGCACACCGTCACGCCCATCGCCGCCGCGTCCTGAAACGCCTGATCGAAAGCGCTCAACGACTGCGCCGTCCACGACGATTCCGGCCCGCCCCAACTGATCGAGATCACCGACGGCTTGCGCACCGCATCGTGTACCGCCGTCGTGATCGCGTCCAGAAATCCCTGGTCGGTATTCGGCGCGAAGTACACCGCGATCTTCGCTCCCGGTGCAATCGCCCCGATCACTTCGATGTCCAGCAGCACTTCGCCGTCCGCGCTATTCGGATCGCCCACCGGCGCATTCAGCGCGCCATCCACCGACACCGCCGTCACCGCCGGTGTTGTCTTCAGTTTCAGGCCGCCGAAGTAGCTCGTCAGGTCCGCCGTTTTGAACCCACCGCCCAGCTCAATGATCGCCACCGTCTGACCCGCGCCGTTGCCCGTCGTCGGATAGTCGTACAGTTGCGAGATCGCGATCGGCGTGTAGGACGTATCGCCTGCCGCTCGCGGACCCACGTGCACCGTCAGCCGCCGGAAATGCGTCCGCGCCTGCGGCCGCTCGTCCAATCCGAAGACCCCGACCACGATGTCCGCCAGCGTCCGCGGAATGTACAGCGTCCCCACGCGCCCGCGGAACATCCCCTCCGGACTCTGGAACAGCAGCAACTCGGTGGCGAACGCCTCGTTCATGTTCGCGACCGTTCCCGAGAGCACGATGCTGCGGCGCGCCAGATCGACCTGCACGATCGTCAGATCGTTGGCCGCGGCGAACTGCTCCACCGGCGGCACGTCGGCCGGATCCGCGCCGAATTGCGCCGCGAATTGCTCCCGCGACAGAATCGTCGACCCCGCTTCTGCCAGCAGCGGATTGCGCCGCCGCAACAACAGCGTCACCGCGATCAGTGAATTGGGATCGGGAGTTCCAATAGTCTGCGAGTGCGGCATCGCCACGCGCTCGCTGCCGCGAACGGCAACTCTTTCCATGGCCATTGCGCGACAGCATACCATTCCGCCGCGCAATTCCTGTGTGCGAAACTACACCACCACCGAGCCCGTTTCCGACGTGTCGTAACCCGCCAGCACTTCTAATTTGCGTCGCAGCGCCGCCCGCTGCAGCACGTCCAGAAACGCCTTCACCGCCGGGATATCCAAGGCCCGCCTGCGCATCACCAGGTCGTACCGTTCGCTATGCAGCGGCACGAATGCCAGCCCGAACGTCTTCGCCGCCGACCTTGTCGCCAGGCACGCATCCGCCTCGCCCGCCACCACGCAGTACGCCGCCGCCAGATGTCCGTACGCCACCCGCTCGTACCCGTGGACCTTCGCCGTTTCCACGCCCGCCTTCGCCAGCAGTTGGTCCAAAAGCGCCCGGCTCCCCGACCCCGGCTCGCGATTCACGAACTGTACGCCCTTTCGCCCCAGGTCCTGCGGCTTGCGAATCGACTTGGGATTCCCCGGCGACACCACCAGCCCCTCCTCCCACCGCGCGAACGTCACCACGCACAAATCCTCGCCCGGATATTCCTTCCGCAGAAACGGCAGATTGAACTCGCCGGTTTTCGGATCCTCCAGGTGCGACCCCGCGATGTGCACCTTTCCTTCTTGCAGCCAGCTCAACGCCAGCTTGCTCGACGCCGCCGCCGACACGATTTCGACCCCGCTGATCTTCTCCACCATGCGCGCCAGCAGGCTCGTCGCCGGATCGCACCCCGCCAGCACCAGCCGCTTCTGCGACGCCTCGTCTTTCGCGAACACCACCAGCGACGCCCGCCCGCTCGCTCGCCCCGTCCGCTCGATGATCCCGTCGGCCTCCGGCATGTAATACGGCGACGCGGTCACCGGCACGCTCACCCACCGCGAGCCCATCTGGCAGATGCGAACCGGCTGCCCTTTGGGAACCGGAGCTGCGCTCAGCACATCCGCCGCGACACTCTCCGCCGCCGCCGCCGCGCTCTCCCGCAGCGAAAATAGCTCGTCGACCGTCACCTCCAACTCGCGCGCCAGGTGCAGCGCCGTTTCCGTATTCGGAACGTACGTGCCCGCCTCGATCGCATAAATCGTCTGCCTGCTGACGTTCACCCGCCGCGCCAATTCCGACGCCCCCACGCCCCGGCTCTTCCGGATCGACGCCAGCCTGCTCTCGACCTTGATTTTCGGTTTCAGAACCTCACCTTACCAACAAACTCGAACACCCGAGGATTCCCCGCGCTCGTGATCGACCCGAACGCCGCGCTCCCGAAGCTCCCGTTCGGATCGTTCAGCGGCGGCGTGTTCGACACGTTGAACACCTCGGCACGGAACTCCGCGTTGACCTTCTCCGTCACTCGAAATGTCTTCCCCATCATCAGGTCCGCGTCCTGCAGCCCCGGACCCCGCACCGGATTCCGCGAGCTTGTCCCGATCGCGAACTGCGGCGCCGCCGTGAACGCCGCCGTGTCGAAGTACTCCGCCACCGTCCGCCCCGCGAATTCGTTCGGATTCGCCACCCGATTCGGCCGCTGCACCGCGAATCCCAAACTCGAATTGTTGTTCGTCGCCTGCATCACCGCCACCGCGTCCCCCGCCTGCACCCGCACGATCCCGCCGATCTGCCATCCCGCGATCCGCCACACCCGCGGAATGTCGTACACCCAGCCGACCGCGAACACCCGCGGGATGTCGCCGCTCGACACGTCTTTCTCCAGATGCCTGTTGTACGCGTCCGCAGCGCCCGTATTGTTCAGCACCGGACCCGTGAAGATGCTCTGCGAAAACACGCTCGACGCATCGTCGATCAGCTTGGAAAACGTGTACGCCGCATGCACCGTCAGCCCGTGCGAGAACCGCTTTTCGAGCTTTGCCGTCGCCGCTTCGTAAGTCGAATTCCCCACGTTGTCGCGGAACAGCGCCACCGTCGTGAATCGCGGAAAGGGCCGCAGTAGTTGCTGCCGGGCGATCGTCGCACCGCCCAGCGATGACGACGCCGGAATCTGCCCCGCAAAAGGATTCGCCACCTTTGTCAGCAGCGCCGCGCCCATCGCCAGATCCTGCGACGGAAGCTGATTGATGTTCGCATCCGGAATCCCCAGCCGCGTATTCTTCGATCCCAGATACCCGGCCTCGAAACTCCAGTTGTTCCCAACCGTCCGCTGCACCGTCACGTTCCATTGCTGCGAATACCCCGACCCGTTCTTCCGATCCACGCCGAACACGCCCTGTCCCAGTCCCGAGTTCGCATTCGGCGCCGACACCTGCACCGACGGCCCGTTCGACAGCGTGAACGCCGCCGTCATGTTGTCCGGCGATTGCTGCCCCAGCGTCTGCACGAACGGAAATTCCGGCAGCGTGAACGGCGTCGTGATCCCGGACTGCTCGAACCACACCATCCCGTATCCCGACCGCACCACCCACCGCTCGCTCATCCGATATGCCAGCCCCACGCGCGGTCCGAAATCGCAGCACTCCAACTCCCGCGCCGTATGCGGAAAGTCGAGCGCCTGCGTGTGCAAATTGAAGATCGCGCCCTGATCGTGCAACTCCGTCGAGGGAAAATTCAGCGTGTACCGCACTCCCACATTCAACGTCAGCCGCGACCCCACCCGCCAATCGTCGCCCGCGAAGAACTCCGCGATATGCGCCCTCGGCTGTATCGCGTTCTTCTGAATATCGATCGTGAATGCGTTGACCTGCCCCAGCAGCAGCGACGCCACCGCGTTCCCGCTCCCCGTCGCGGTGAACCCGAACGAGCCCGTAGGATTCGGCGGATTCAGCACGTCCAGTGCCTCCCGCCGCACGTCTGTCCCGAGCTTCAGCGTGTGCCGCCCCTTCACCACCGTGAACGTGTCCATGTATTCCGTCACCGACGTCGTGAATCGCGAATTCGCCGCCGTCGTCGGGCCCACCTGCTGATATCCCGCGACCGCGAAAATCGGCAGCACCGACCCGAATGAATTCGCCGGCAGTCCGGGCACCGCGATCCCGCCGTTTTGCAGGGATGCCTGATTCAAGTCCCGCCGCGAATATCCAAACCGCAGTTGATTCAGCGCCGCCGGTGTGACCGCCCAATCATAATCGCCGGCCACCGCATCGCCGCGCGTGATCGCGTGCCCGATCGCGCCCGACGTCAAATTCCCGCTCCCATCCGGCAGCGGCGTGACCGGCGTATCGTCGTCGCGAAAATACGTGTACCGTCCGAACACGCGATGCCGATCGCCGAAATACCGGTCGACCCGCAAATCCGCCTGATCCTGATTGTCCGGCTCGGTCCCCGTCCGCACATAATTGTTCTTACCCACGACATTCGGCAGCGGATAATGCGCCAGCACCTGCAGCCCGATCGGATCCAAACGATTGGTCAAGACTCCCTGCCGGTCCGCCAGAGTCGGCACCACGCTGAATCGCGTGACCCCCGTGCGCAGCCGCGTCCCCTGCCAGTCGCTAAAGAAGAATGTCCGATTCTTCTGCACCGGTCCGCCCACTGTGCCGCCATACTGATTCCGCCGGAACGCAGGCTTCCGCCCCGGTTGCGCGAACAGGTTGCGCGCATTCACCGCCTCGTTGCGAAAGAACTCGAACACGCTCCCGTGAAATTCATTCCCGCCCGATTTCCCGATCGCCATCACCGTCCCGCCGTTCGATCGCCCATACTCCGGCGAGTACGCGTTCACGTTCAGCTTGAATTCCTCCATGCCGTCCACAATGGGGTAATACACCACCTGTCCCGGCTCCGGCTGTAGCACGCTGATCCCGTCGTACAGATATTCGTTGGTCCGCGGCCTCGACCCGTTAATCCGCGGCAGAAATTGTCCGTTCGGCAGCGCCACCCCCGGCGACAGCGTCACCAGCGGAATGAAGTTCCGCCCGTCCAGCGGCAGCGTCGCGATCGTCCTCTCGCCGATATTCCCGCTTACCTCGCCCGTCGCCGTCTGCAGCAATGGCGCCGCTGCCGACACGTCCACCGACTCCGACGCCGCCCCCACCGCGAGCGTCACGTCGATCGACGTCCGCCCGCCCAGTCGCAGCACGATCCCCGTTTGCCTGTGCGTGTGAAACCCCGGCGCTTCCACCGTCAGCACATACTGACCCGCCGGCAATCCCAGCAGATGGTATTCGCCCCGCGTATCGGTGACCGAAGCATACCGCGCCATCGTCGCCTGGCCCGCGACCTGCACTTTCGCGCCCGCCACCGCCAGCCCGCTCGGGTCCTCCACTCTGCCGAATAGCTCCGATTGCCCGTAGCAGGCCGCCACCATCATCATCAGCGCCAAAAATGTGTTCCGTATAAGTGACACCGTAATGTAAGAATAACAGGCTCCAGAACACGTTCACGACCCGCCGTCCGCCTGCGGTCTAATAAACGAATGCAGCGTCGCACTCTACTTTGTTCACTCGTCACCCCGTTTATCGCCCTCGCCGCGCCGCAGGGCAAAGGCAATGGCCATCAGAAACACGCAGCCTCCAACTCCGGCGAAACCAGTTTTCGCCCGCAGGACGCCCGCCTGATCGTCGATTATTTCCACCCCGCCTCAGGACTCCCGCCCGGACTCGCCAAGCGCAACGGCGACCTGCCCCCTGGCCTCGAAAAGCAGTTGCGCCGCAATGGCAAACTCCCGCCCGGCCTGCAGAAAAAGCTCGCGCCGTTTCCCGCCGACCTCGAACAGCGCCTGCCGCCGGTCCCGCCCGAATGCCACCGCGTCACGCTCGGCACGTGGGCGCTCCTCATCCAGGACGCGACCAACGTCATCCTCGACGTCATCGATCTGTCCCGCCGCTAATCCCCCAACTCCCCCGCAGCAACTCAGGTATGTGCTGCCATGCCGCTGGCCGCAAAGACCCGGCTGGGACCCTACGAAATCATCGCTCCCGTTGGCGCCGGCGGAATGGGCGACGTCGACAAAGCCCGCGACACTCGCCTCGACCGCACCGTCGCCCTCAAGATCTGCGCCGTCCGCTTCACCGGCCGCTTTGCGCGCGAAGCCCGCCTCGCTAACGGACCACTGCCTCTCGCCGAGGCCATCCAGATCGCCGGCGCGCTCGACGTGGCGCAGCGCAAGGGCATTGTCCACCGCGACCTCAAGCTTGCGTGGATACCTAACATCGGCGGCTCGGGCATCGCCTCATTACCATGTGAATTGCCCTGAGCGCAAAGAATCGCGCAGGGTATGTGTCTGGAAACACCATTCCCCACCGGGGCCGCCGATGTGAGCCAATAGCAACATGGCGACCGGCGGCGAATGGCTCTGGGGATGGGACGCGACCCCCGGAATCGTCTCCGTCTGGGCCGCCGATGGACGTGCCGTCGTCTGGCGTCGCCTGCCCGGCCGCGCACTCGTGCGCGAAGAGGATCGCTTCCGCCCCTGGGTCCTGCTCGATCGTGTGGACGACGTCTGCGGTCTCGAGTATCGCGAACTCGATGGCCCTGGCGCCCTGCGTTACCTCGTTTCCGCGCCCGAGGGAACAACTCTACCAGCAGCACGCTTTCGCAGTCTCGGCAAGCAGTCGGCCCTCATTCTGCCCCCTGAGGAACAGTACCTCGTCGCCTCCGGCCGCACCTATTTTCGCGGCCTCCTGTTTGACGACCTCCGCCGCATGCAGTTCGACTTGGAGACCACCGGACTCGACGCCCGCCGCGATCGGATCTTTATGATTGCCGTCCGCGATCCCTCGGGTGCCACCGAGTTGCTCGAAGCTCGCGCCGAAACCGATGCCGCCGAGGCCGGCCTCATCCGCCGCCTCGTCGCCAAAATCCAGGCTGCCGATCCCGACGTCATCGAGAATCACAACCTCCACGGTTTCGACCTCCCCTTCCTGGATCGCCGCGCGCGCTTTCTCGGAGTACCGCTCGCGCTCGGCCGCATCGGACCTCCCGGCCTTCGCCAGCGCGCCGCCCGCCGTGGCACAGCCGACGCCGATGACGCCCGCCGCCGCGTGCGCTTTGTCATTCCCGGCCGCGAGTTGATCGACACACTCGACGCCGTGCTGCGTTACGACTTCGCCACCCGCGAACTTCCCAACCACGGATTGAAAGCCGTGGCGCGCCATCTCGGCCTGGCCGGTCCCGATCGAGAACAGATCGAAGGCAGTCAGATCTACACGGTCTACCGGCAGGACCCGGCGCGCGTGCGCCGCTACGCCGCCTCCGATGTCGAAGAGGTCGCCGGCGTCGCCCGCATGCTCGGCGGCGCGGCCTTCGCCCTCGCCCGGATCGCGCCTCGCCGCTATGAGCGCTTGGCCGATGCCGGCGCAGCCACCGGCGTAATCGACCCGCTCCTCGTGCGCGCCTACTTGCGATCCGGCGCGGCTCTCCCCGCCCATCGGCAGGGCGACGGCACTCCGCACACCGGCGCGGCGCTTCACCTCTTCGCCACCGGCGTCGCGCAGCGCGTCGTCAAGGCCGATGTCGCCAGCCTGTATCCTTCTTTGATGCGGGCGTACCGCATCGGTCCGTCCCGCGATCATATCGGCGCCATGCTGGCCCTCGTCGATGGGTTGGTCGAGCGCCGCCTCGCCGCCAAAGCCGCCGCCCGCGCCGCGCCTAAAGGCTCGGCCGAACGCTACCGCCAGGAGGCCATGTCGGCGGCCATGAAACTGGTCGTCAATTCCGCATACGGCTATCTCGCGGCGGGCGGCGACCTCACGCGCTTTGCCGACGTCCACGCCGCCAACGAAGTGACGCGCCGCGGCCGCGAAACTCTCTCCCTGATGTGCCGCGAACTGCAGGCCCGCGGCGTCACCCTCCTCGAAGCCGATACCGACGGCGTCTACTTCGCCGCGCCGGAGGGCTGGACCGAGGCCGAGGAACGCAAGGCCGTGGCCGAAGTCGCCGCGCTGCTGCCCCCGCTCGTCCAGTTGGAATTCGAAGGCCGTTATGCGGCCATGCTCTCGCACGAACCCAAAAACTACGCGCTGCTCGGATACGACGGCTCGCTGCTCCTGCGCGGCGTTGCCTTCCGCTCCAGTCGCGCCGAACCGTATGGCGAGGACTTCCTCCGCCGCGCCATCGCCTGCCTCCTCGCCGGCGACGTCGTCGGCGTCCGCGATGCCTACGTCGCCACGCTCGACGCGCTCCGCCGCCGCGAACTGCCCGCCCTCCAGGTATCGTCGCGAGTCCGGCTGACCAAGTCGCCCGAGGAGTACCACGCCGCCCGCGATTCCCGCCGCGAGTTGGCCTACGAAGCTCTCTTATCCTGCGGCCGCACCCAATGGACCCCCGGCGACCGCGTCCACGTCTATCGCACGCATTCCGGCTCGGGCGCCCTCGCCGGCGACCTCCGCGATTACGACGTCGAACACTACGCCCGCCTCCTCCGCGCCACCTTCGCCGCCCGTCTCGAGCGCGCCTTCACTCCCTCCGACTTCGAGGCCCTCTTCGCCGACCCCAACCAGCTCCTCCTCTTCGCTCCCCCCGCCTCCTCCATCTGCCCCATCCTCTCAATCCCGTAACACCGGCGGTCTTCGCCGTCGGTCTCGCGCACCCGGTAACGCCGGGCGGTCTTTGCCGCCCCAGTTATCATGAGAACCATGAAGGTCAAGCTCGAAAAAATTGTCGATTTCCTGGAGTATTCGGGCGACGAGCAAGCCAACCTGCTCGATCTCCAGACCGGAGAGATCGAACTCGTCGAGCAATCTCTCCTGAGGCGCGCAGAGAAGTGGAAAGAGGGCGACGACCCGCCTTCAATGGGCGATTGGCAGAAGCCTCAGTGGGAAATGGCAAAGCGTTACGCCAAAGCCCCGGACCAGTTCCTCTGGGTCCCCGATCTAAATGACGTGAACGAATGGGACGTCATGGCCGAATTCGTCGACACCGTGAAATCGGCCACCATCCGCGATGAACTCCAGGATGCCATCCGCGGCCGCGGCGCGTTCCGTATGTTCAAGAACACCATCCGCCGCCACAAAATCGAGCAGGACTGGTACGATTTCCGCGCCAAGGCCCTCGAAGAATTCGCCCGCGACTGGTGCGAAGAAAACGGCCTCCAATGCGAGTAGCTCTGGTCATCCCGGCCCCTTCCGCAGGCTGGCGACCGCTCAAACGTGCGTTTCGGCAGGTATGTGAATACGCTTCACCCGGATTTCCTTCTCACGTTTCCAGGTTTGCGCGATGTCGTAAGCCGATTGCATTCGCATGAGGGTGTCCATCTTAATACCGAAAGCCTTTTCGATCCGTAGCGCCATCTCGCCCGACAAGCCTGCCTTGCTGTTTAGCAAACTGGACAAAGCCGGACGGGATACCTGAAGCGCTTGGGCGGCAGCCGTCACGGTCAGTCCTGCGATACCCATACGAAACGTCAATCGGCGATTCCGGGTCACGCTCAAACTCCATGTTCCCTTGCGATCCTCACTCAACGTATGTACTTTCCAAATCGTTATGGCCCGCAGTTCGTCGGCATGCGACAAGCTATCCAGCATGGCAAACATCTTCCGCAGTTTATCGACAGTGTCCGGCGGCACTCCTTTAACGTCGTCGTGAATGTAGAGCGGCAACTCCTGTGCCCCCGAAACCCGTTGACAACTATTTTCCGCCTTTGTTTGCAACAAATCGCCCCAAAAAGGCCCGATTTTCTTGACACGGCCTGCTACTACTAAGGATGGGAGGTGCCGCGAAATGGCAACCCAAGCACAAATCACTGCAAATCAACTGAATTCTCTGAAATCGAAAGGGCCTGTCACGCCCGAAGGCAAGCAAGCCGTCCGCTTCAACGCCCTGAAAACCGGCATTCATGCCACCCAGGTGATCGTCACCGGCGAAAGCCCCGAAGAATTCGAAGCCTTCGCCCAAGCCCTCCGCGACACGTGGAACCCCGCCGACCTCGTCGAGTCGGCTTTCGTCGATCGCCTCATCCACAACTCCTGGCGTCTCGATCGCCTCCGCCTCGCCGAAGCCCAAATCTGGGACCGCGCCGTCGCCGCCGGAGCCGCCGATTTCGGCGAAGCCTTCGAGCGCACCGAAAAACTCCTCGGCCGCCTCCAAAGGCAGCTCGCCAGCATCGAGCGCTCCCTCAGTCAGGCCACCCGCGACCTGGAGCGCCTCCAGGCCGCCCGAGCCAAAGCCGAAATCCTACTCCCGAAGCCCCAAGGGCCAATGACGAAACAAACCCAATTGTCCCCGGAAGAGAAAGAAGAAATACTCGATCGTTGGGCCAAAGAGGCCATGGACCTCGACGATTTCCCCCTCGATTTCTAAAAGGCGGCCTCCCCCGTCCACCGCAACCGTGCTTTGCCTCGTAAATAGACGTTGCCGCGGTGTTGGAACTCCACCACCCCGGCGTGATCTTTGACAATCTAAAACCGGCGCATGTGCCCTATTTTCATGCCCCTGGGTGCCCCGGGGGCATCATGGTTTGACATTGAATATTTCGCTCGACGCCCTCGTACGCCCGAACTGTGGCCGTAGGGCAGGCGCTTTCGCCCGTGCGTTCGCTTGCCCATCCTCGCGTCTGACGGAACAAACCCAATTTGTCTTCTCCGTGCTTGCTCCGTGTCCTCCGTGGCTCCGTGGTGACGCCCCCGTCTCTGACGGAACAAAGCCAAATCGTCTTCTCGGCGCTTCCTCTGCGTTCTCGGCGTCTCGGCGTTGAACCGTTCCCTTCGTCTTACGGAACAAAGCCAATTTGTCATCTCCGCGTCTTCCTCCGCGTCTCCGCGCCTCCGCGTCCCCTGTCCCCCACGGAACAAACCCAATTTCCTCCACCTGTCGG
>Ga0105240_10000945_pt1 | contig 51693 bp, 45 predicted proteins | sample KBSC54metaG_FD_80426 | JGI IMG/M metagenome (GOLD analysis project Ga0105240, IMG submission 80426) | Corn rhizosphere microbial communities from Kellogg Biological Station, Michigan, USA - KBS C5-4 metaG | ecosystem: Host-associated > Plants > Roots > Rhizosphere > Soil | place: Michigan, USA... | reverse complement strand
ATGCCAGCTCCGATTCCTGCCGACGGCCTGGGCGCCGCCCGCCTGCCGCCCAGCGAGCGCGTGCTGCTCCTGGTGGATTTCATCAACCCCTTTAACTTTCCGGGGGCCGTGCGGCTTGCGCCGGCAGCGGTGGAGGCCGCGCGCGCGACGGCCGGCCTGAAGGAACGGCTGGCCGCCGAAGGCGTCACGACCATCTATGCCAACGACAACTATGGTGTCTGGCAGTCGGACTTTCACACCCTGGTGTCGGCCTGCCTCGGGATGAATGGTCCGCCCGGAGAAATCGCGCGGCTGCTGTATCCGCAGGCGGGCGACCTCACGATCCTCAAACCGCGTCATTCGGCTTTCTTCGCCTCTCCCCTGGAACTGCTGCTGACGGAAATGGAATCCAGCGAATTGATCATTTGCGGCCTGGCCACTGATATATGTGTGCAGCTCACCGCGATGGACGCGTTCCTGCGGGAATACCGGATCTGGGTGCCGTCGGACTGCAACGCCGCGGAGTCGATGCATGCCAAACACATGGCCCTGGCCTACATGGCGAGCGTCTTGAAATGCGAGATTGCGCCATCGGCCCCGGCGCCCGGCGCGCACCGACGGATGCGGCGCAAGCAGTCGGCGTGAAGCAGGAATTACTGGCCTTGCGGCCCAGCATGGCGGCATAATCGCGCGGTCGAAACCGCTGGAGATCCCTCCTTGGAAACCTACCCTAGTCGGTAGCTTTCGAATCGAATTGGCTTCGGTCCCATTTGTTCGAAAGCTGCTTCCCCCGCACTTAGTCCGAATAATTGGAATCTGACCCCAATTCGATCAGCCATGCTCAATATCTTCACGCTCGCCAACGGACGGCTCTTCCAGGAAGAGATCGAGTCGCTGGAGGAGCTTTCGAAGTTCCAGCCGATCTGGGTCGACCTTGAATCCCCGACGATCGAGGAAAAGCGCTGGGTCAAGCAGTACTTCGGGCTGTCGATTCCGGAAGATGCGATGGACGAGGACATCGAGGAGTCGGCCCGCTTCTATGAGGAAGACAACGGCGAGTTGCACATTCGCAGCGACTTCCTGATCGCCGATGACGAAGAACCGCGCACCGTGCGCGTGGCCTTCATCCTGAACCTGGTGAACGACGCGCTCAAGAGCAAGGGCGTGCTGTTCTCCATCCACGACGAGGACGTGCCGGTGTTCCGGTTGCTGCGCTTGCGCGCGCGCCGCGCGCCGGGCCTGATCGAAGACGCCAAGGAAGTGCTGCTCAAGCTGTTCGATGCGGACGCCGAATACTCCGCCGACACCCTCGAGGGCATCTACGACGAACTGGAAACGGTGAGCAAGCAGGTGCTGGCCGGCGAAGTGACGGACACACTGGCGGGCGAAGTGCTCGCGGCCATCGCGCGCCAGGAAGACTTGAACGGGCGCATCCGCCGCAACGTGATGGACACCCGCCGTGCCGTGAGCTTCATGATGCGAAGCCGCATGCTCAACGCCGGCCAGTTCGAGGAGGCGCGCCAGATCCTGCGCGATATCGAATCATTGGACAACCACACGGCGTTCCTCTTCGACAAGATCAACTTCCTGATGGACGCCACGGTCGGCTTCATCAACATCAACCAGAACAAGATCATCAAGATCTTCTCAGTGGCCAGTGTGGCGCTGCTGCCACCGACCTTGATCGCCAGCATCTACGGCATGAATTTCAAATTCATGCCCGAGCTGTCGCTCTCCTGGGGCTACCCGTACGCGGTGGCGCTGATGGTGGCCAGCGCGTTGGTGCCGATGTGGTACTTCAGGAAGCGCGGCTGGCTGAGATAGGCAAAAGAAAACCCGCCGCTCGAAAGCGGCGGGCCGAGGAAGCGCCTGGCGGCGCTTCGAAACTTACTTCGACGTGATGGACGAAGTCGCGGAGTTGCCGACAGCGAATGCGGTGATTGCGTTTCCGCTGGTCACCGCAGCGCCGCCGCTGGCAGACGTGGCGTTGATGCCGATCGTCACGTTCGAGATGGTGCTGCTGATGTTTGCGGTGTTGCTCTGGAAGCTGGAGATACCCGCACTTGCCATATTGGCCCCGGACGTTGAGGTCAGGGTCAGCAGATTGCTCGCGTTGTTACCGTAGGAAGACGCAATCACCTGATTACCCAGCACCGCTGCATTCGTGCTGGTCATTCCGCCGCCAACGCCGGACAGGTTCAGGCCGATGGTCACGGAAGACACCGTGCTCTGGATGGCTGCAGCGTTCGTCTGGTTGTTCAAGATCGCAAACGTTGGGGTCGTCGCCGAGCCGCCTATCGAGCTTGTAGCCGTAGCGCTCAACTGATTGCTTGCCGTGTTGCCTCCGGCCTGCGCGCGAAGGATGTTGTCGGACACCGTAGCGCTGGTGGAGGTGAGCGAGGTCACTCCGCCGGTATTCGGTCCAATTCCGACAAACACCGGCGTCAATAGGTCGCCAATAGTCGATGACACCGTAGACGAGCCGCTCGTTGTTTGCAAATTGTTGATGGCGCCCGTCGCATTCAAGGTGCTGCCCGAATTCAGTACCAACGCGTTTGTGGCACTGTTGACTCCAGCCTTCGCGGTGATCGTGTTGCCGCTGACGCTCGCGGTGCCGCCCGTGATCGAATCGATCTGGATGCCAAGCGTTTGAGGTTGGGCATTCGCCGTGACATCGCCACTGCCGGTCTGCACGTTCAGGATTGAAAAGTCCGTTCCCACGCTGGCCGAACCGCCCGGTGTGAAGCTGGTCAGATTGGTGCCTTGCGAGCCGCCACTGAGATTGGTGGACGACACCAAAACGAGATTCTTCACTTCATTCTGGCCAGCAGACACCAGGAGTGTGTTGCCGGATACGATCAGCGGCGTATTGTTGGACGTGGCGAGTGTCATCGCGAAACTCAGACCGGTCGAAGTGGTCATCGCCGCACTGACCGCCCCCGTTGAGTTCTGGATCGAGGCAACGGCCCCGGTCAAGTTGCTCACGTTGGTTGGATCGCCGACGACGTTGGTGACACCGGTCAGCAGCAACTCGTTGTCCGCGCTGGTGCTCTGGGCAATGGATTTGATCTCGTTGCCCGATACCGTTGCCGAGCCGCCGGTGATGGCCGAGCCTGCGCCCGACAGCGTCACCGACCCGTCAACGTTGGACGTCACTGTCCCGGTCTGGCTTTGGACGTTGGCGACGCCATAGTCTGCGTTGACAGTCAGCGCGAGACTTCCTGTATCGAAACTGCTTCCACCGTTGCCACCAATGGTGGCGCTGCCGGCCAAGTTGGTGGCGCTGGCGAGCAGAATGTTCGAAGCGACACTGCCAGTCGCCGATCCGTCGATCTTGTTGGCGGCATTGCTGCCGCCAACGATCAGGTTGGAGGTGCCGCCGATGGTCGCGTCTTGGACGCCAAGTCGCACGATCGAGTTCGTTATCTCAGCGTCCACGGGCGTCGCGCTTGATTGGGTGTTGAGCAAACTTGCGCCGCTGGTCAAGTTCGTGAAGCCAGTCAGGCCAATCAGGTTCGATGCGGTGTTATTCGTGGCTGTTGCCGTGACCGCGTTGCCTTCGACCGTCAAATTGGACCCATTTACCGTGTTCGCCACAGCCGGCCCATCAATGCCGACCACTACGTTCTGCGTGGTTGCTGTACGGCTCACGGCGCTATCCGTCTGACGGTTCAACAGCGAGAACTCGTTCTGAATGCTCGTCACACCACCAGACGAAGTAATCACTCCAGTGCCGCCCACTGAACTGGTAGATAGGACATTACCGCCGGTGGCTAGCACTGTGTTGATGGCATCATTGCCCGTGGCCGAAGAAGCTACCGTGTTATCTTTCGAGGTCAGCGATATGGCACCTGGTGCGGAACCGCTAAGGTTGCCGCCGTATTGCACGCCGATCAGCAAGCCGCCAGGGGCAGAGCCACCAACTGTCGCGTTAGAGGCGGGCGCCGCGCCGCCGGCAGTCGTGCTGTTGCCCTGGAGGTTGCTGATACCTGCCAATTGCGTGTAGGTGCCCGTCGCTTGCGCGGACAGGTTCCCGACGTCCAGCGAGATGGTGTTGTTGACCAGGTTGTCGGTGGAGGAAGCGGACGCAGTGTTGTCTTTGACGGCCAGGCTGCTGTCCGTGACGCCAGCGACGTTGACGACGGCGAAAGAAGTGGCCGTCGTATTCGAAGCTGTCACCCCGCCTTCGTTCTTCTGTGCACTGGCGATGCCAAGCGCCGCGTTGCTGACGGCCGAGCTGCCATCGCTGGTAACCGCGTTCGTTCCGCCAGGGCCTGACGGTCCTGTTATCAGGCTGTTGCTGAAGGTCGCAGACAAGGTATTGGTCCCGTCGTTCCCCGTGGCGGAAGCGTCGATCGTGCTGTTGCTGACGGTCAATGCCGTGTTCCCCGAAACCGCCGCTGCGGTGATCGACACACCTGAATCGGTTGTGCTGGCGCTGATGTTATTCCGGTTGACCTGAGTGTTTGCCAACGCCGCCTGCACATTGCCGACCTGGCCAACTAAAGTGATGTCTGTGGTGCCCACGTTGCCCGAAGCCGTTGAGGCAATCGTGTTTTGGTCCATGGTGGCAGCCATGCCAGACAGCGGCACCGGGGTGGAAGCCGTCTGGTCAGCGAATTGCACTGCAACCGTGCCTGCGACACTGGACTGGATAGTGGTGGAGGCGCCATAAGTGCCCTGGAGATTGGCCACCCCTGCACCGGTGATCGTCTGAGTGTCCCCATACCCGGCGTTGGCGCCAATGTCCGCAACCGCGGTACTACTGGGGTTACCCGGACGGCGCATCGTGATGTTGTCCGAGTTCACCGAGATGGTGCTCGATGACAGGTTGCTCGTGGCAGTTGCCCCGATGGTATTGGAGCTTGCCGTGACGGTGCCACTTTGAGTGACCCCGGCGGTGCCGACATCCACTGTGATTGCAGCATCGGTGTTGGTTGCTGTGATCGGCACCGTGCTGTTGCGCTGCGAATTGCCGATGGCCGCGGTTGCCGAGAAATTAGTGGAGCCGGCCGCCGCGATGAGATTGCCCGCCAGGTTTCCCGTTGAATTGGCGGCAACGGTATTTCCCGTCAGGCTGATGCCGCCACCGCTGGCGATATCGTCACCCTGCACCGTGATGCCACCGCCTGTCACGCTGGAAATAAATGAAGTGTTCTGGTTGCCTTGGCCGTTCACCAGAGCGAGATCGGCGGCCGTGGAGGCATCGACCGTAGAGCTTGTATTGAAGAGATGGGTGAATCCGTTGCCGGCCCCGGGGCCCATCACGTCGACATTCTGGTCGAAAATGATTGCATTGCCAGCGACGATGCTGCCAGTCGGAGACACTGAACCCGCGGCGTTGCCGGTCGAGTTGGCTGCGATCGAGTTGTTGGACATTGACAGCCCGGTCGTCAACGTCGTTTGCCCCGCGCCGCCATTGCTGTAATCAGCGGTTATGCTCGATCCCGCGACGCTGGCCGTGGGGACGGGGACCAAGGGCGCAGCGAGCGCCTCCAGGTTGGCCTGGATATTGGTCACCGCGACGCTGCCTTGAAACTTGATCGAGCCATCCAGCGCTTCGACGACGTTCGAGGATTGATTTCCGGCGTAATTTGCCGAGATGGCGTTCTTCCCCGCCGTGATCGCGGCGCTTTCGTTGCCCGTCAGCCCGCTGACGTCGACCATGATCGTGCTGCCCGCCACCGCCGCATTCGAGCCGGCATTGAAACCCGAGTTGAGCGAAACCTGGCTTGTCTCGACGTCGACGGTCGCCGTCGTATCCGACTTGATTTGGGTCCCGTCGAGGTGAGCGGTGATGGTGCCCGCCTGGGCCGAGCTGAAGCCGTTAGGTACAGTTCCGGTCACCGTCGTGGTCGACTGGTCGAGGGTGGTATTGGCTGAGATCGTGTTGCCCGTCAGGGTCATGGGAGCGGCCACGCCGCTCGAGTCCGTCAGAGCGATGCTGCTGCCGGCGGGAACGGAAGAAGTCACAGTACCGACAGACTGGACCTGTGCGACTGTCGATATCAAACCACCGCTGCCAGACACCAGACCTCCGAGGTCCAGCACTGTTCCTGGTGCGCCAGGCTGGAACAGGTTGCCCATGGCCGTGGCGGTGATGGAGTTATTTGTCACCACGCCCGGCGCGTTCTGCCCGATAGTGTTGGTGGGCACGGTGGCGGAAACCAGGTCCAGCCCATTGAATTGACCGATGAGAACGTGCTGGATGTAGTTGGTTTGGGTTGGCTGATTCGCCAGGGGCACAGGGCTCGGACTGGCAAAATTGAGTGTGTATGAACCAGTCTGCGCCTGCGCAACCGATCCCAACATTCCTCCCAGGGCGAGCAAACTCGCGGCAGCCACTGCGTTGCGACGCAGGCGAGGCGCGAAGTCGGGACGGGAATTACCACGGGTGTTAACGGCTTTCATTGACTCTTCTCCTAAAAACATTTGTGCACTGACTGAGGACTGATTCGGCGTACTGCGAGTTGTCTTTATCTGCCCGATCGCTAGCGCCCGATGACCATCGTGGCGATCAGCTGATAGCCGGCGCCGGCGCGGGTGATCGCGGAGTCGGTGGGCGCCGCCATCCAGGTGACGCCGATCCGGGACTCTTGAATCTGCTTGCGCACGAAGACGTCCGTGACGGCCTTGATGCGCTGGTTGGTCAACTCGCGCCGCTGCATCGGGGGCCAGACCTCGGTGTCGCGCGCGATGATCTGGAAGGTGACCGGCTTGCCTTGCGCAGCGTCATTGGCCAGCTTGTCGATGACGCTCATGGCCTCTGGCGAGATCGAGCTGCTACCGAATTCGAACATCACGAGCTGCGGAGCGCCCTGCGCTGTTGCCAATGAGTTCTGAGGTTGCAAGCCCACCGACGCCGGTTCTGGGATCGCCGCGGGCATCACGGTGGCAGCCGGAATCCCGTTGGCCTTTGTTCCGTTGCCGTGGCCATTGCCATTGCTGGCAGCGGGCGCGCCGGGCAACGGCATTGCGGGTTGGCCAGTCGGCTCCTGTGCCGCGGGCTGGGGCGCCGGTTTCGCGAACGACGTGCTTGCCGCGCCGGCGCGGTACACGTCCACGGCGTTGGACAGGCAACGGTCGCCATCGACACCGGCAATCGCGCCGATCAGCTCGATCACGCCATGTTCGATGGTGGTGCGCACCCCGAGCTGCAACGGCTCCTGGCTCTTGTTGCCGACGTTGATGTCCACCAGGTCGGATCCGAAGAAGCGATACACACCAGCGCCAACTTCCTGGCCGATGATCTGCTTTTGCAGGCTGACGGTCTTGGCAATGACCAGCGTGCGGGTGTCGACGATGCGCAGGTCGACGCCGATGTTCATGGTGAACGTGCGGCCCTTGAATCCCACGTTGTTCACCGCCACCTCGACGCCGCCCGAAGCGATGTTGTAGTTCAACTCCGTGACGCCACCGACAATGTAGTAGTTGGAGCGCAGGATGGAGCCGCCGAAATATGGCACCCAAGGCACCGCGGGCTTGCCTTGTTCGATGTTGTGGGTGCGGCCATCGCCCAGCTGGCGCCGATCGGTGTAGGCCAGCTCCAGTTCCGCGATGCGGGTGTCGAAACGCTCCTGCAGCTGAATGACGTCGCCCAGCTTGCCCAGAGCGGAATAGATCATCAGGGCCCCGCCCTGGGTGATGGTGCTGCCCTCGTTCTGGCTGTACTTGCCGGTGTAGTCCTTCACGTCACCCACGGCCACGCCGAACTGAGGGAACTGCTTGTCGCGCAAGGCCTGGGCCAGGCACGCGAACGCCGGTTCGAGCGGTGTGTGGTTACGCCGCGCCGCCGACCCTATCACGACCGGCTGTTCATCAACGGCGAGCTGCCGGCTCGTGACGTTGGTCGCACAACCGCCCAGCGCCGCCGCCAGCGCGACTGCCAGTGCGGCCAGTGTTCCCCTGTTGATCGATTGAACTCTCACGCTTGCATTTCCTTTAATCCGCCCCTCGCGGTGATCCGAACTTGCCAATCACCGCTCAGTTGCCGTTCAGTGGGCCGACGCAGGCTGTGCTGCCCTGGATGCTGGCCGTTTGGGTACCCGTGTTCGTTTGCAGTGAGTTCAGCGCCTGGTCGGTGCGGCCGCCGTCCGCGGAAATGGCGCCTGTTGTGGCGCTGGTGCTGGAGCCGCTGATGCCGGAACTCAGGGTGCCGCTGTTCGCCTGGTTGCTGTCAACCACGCCTTGGGGCGGCATGCCGATGCCTCCCGCGCCCGCGACCAGTACCCCGCCGAACCCGTTCTGGCCGACGCCGTTGCTCGCGGTGTTGGCGGTGGTGCCGGAACTGGTCGTTCCCGTATTGCTTGTCGTCGGCGAAGACGTCGATGCCGTCATGCCATTGCTGCCGGCGTTACCCGTGGTGGTCGCGCCGACAGAACAGTTGAACTGCTTGTCGATGTTGGTGATGTTGTTGTTGTTAACGGTGGTCTTGAAGGAGTCGTAGAAGCCGCCCTTCTTGCGCTCGATCAGGTCGAGCACCGCGCCCTTGTTCACCTTGTCCTGGCTGGTCTGGAACTGCCAGGAGCCGTTTTCACCGAGACCGTTGGCAGCCGCCGGCTGCGCGCCCAGCCACAGAACTGTCGATGCGACCGCAAGGAAGACCCGGGCTTGCTGCGCCCCTCGCCTGACCTGGGTACGCCCCATTTTGGTATACATCCCGACACCTCTTTCCAGTGGCACCGACACTCGCGTTTGATTTTTCGCACGTGAGAAGCGGCACAAAGAACTACTAAATGATTCACACCAAAATGGCTGTTGCCAATTGACGCAAATCAGCAGTTACAGCGGCTTTTTCTGGTAAGGCGATGCAACTGAAGGATGGCCATTGTGGTTGAGCTTGCGCGAGCTAGTCAAGGATTACTACCGTGACTTGTTGCACGCTGCCTGCAGTTTGGTGCCGAACATTCAGGGACAACCCGACGAGGATGAACCCCTAGGAAGCACGCATCTAAGCGTTAAGCAAGCAGGTTCGAAACTAAGGCGCTGCTGTAGCGGCTTGCTATTTGCCGCACGAACGCCGCGAAATCGACGTGCGCCAGATCATCGGCTCGATCCGAGATGGTGCGCACCGCTGCATAGGGCACCTCGTAGTCGTAGCAGACCTGGGCGATGGCGGCGCCTTCCATTTCCACAGCCAGTGCATCGGGCAGCGCCAGGCGCAAGGCCCGGCTTTCGGCGTCGGAGGAGACAAAGCGATCGCCGCTCACCACCAGGCCCAAGTGCACTTGCGGCGCCGACGCGCTGGCCAGGCGCTGATCCGCAGTCCCGAGAACCGCCGACGATTCGGCCGCCAGCTTCAGCGCGGCCGCGTGCAAGGCGGCCCGCAGAACCGCATCGGTAGGAAGCCGGCTGACACCATACAAAGGCAATTCATACCTGGGGAAAATGGGCGACGCATCGAGATCGTGCTGGATGAAGCTGTCCGCAACGACGATGTCGCCCACATTGACGCCAGGCGCCAACCCGCCGGCTACGCCAGTGAACACGATCCGAGTCGCGCCGAAACGCTCGATCGCCAACGTCGCGGTGATCGCGGCCGCGACCTTGCCGATGCGCGAGAGCACCGCCACTACTTCGTGACCGTGCAGGTGCCCGACCCAGAACTCACGGCCGGCGACGACCCGCTTTCGCTCGTCGGGCATCAGAGCCAGCACGGCGGAGAGTTCCTCGTGCATGGCGCTGATGATGGCGATCATTTCTTGTCGCGCAGTTCACGCCGCAGGATCTTGCCCACCGGCGTCTTGGGCAGGTCAGTGCGGAATTCGATGATCTTCGGCTGCTTGTAGCCGGTGAGATTGGCACGGCAGTATTCGCGCACCTTCTCTTCGGTGAGGCCGGGATCCTTCTTCACGATCACCAGTTTCACCGCCTCGCCGGTCTTTTCATCCGGCACGCCGACCATTGCGCACTCCAGCACGCCATCGAGCTTGGCGACCACGTCCTCGACTTCATTCGGGTACACGTTGAAGCCGCTCACCAGCACCATGTCCTTCTTGCGGTCGACGATCTTGAAGAAACCGCGCTCGTCGACGGTGCCAATGTCCCCGGTCTTGAAATATCCATCAGACGTCATCGACTTCGCGGTCTCGTCGGGCCGCTGCCAGTATCCCGCCATCACCTGCGGCCCTTTGACCGCGATCTCGCCGGGCTGGCCCGGCGGCACTTCGTTGCCTTCGTCGTCCAGCAGCTTCAGGTAGGTGTTGGGCAGCGGGATGCCGATGGTGCCGGTGTACTCGGTGCTGGTGGTCGGATTACAGCTCACCGAAGGCGAGGTTTCCGACAAGCCATAGCCTTCGCAGATCGGGCAACCCGTCTTGGCCAGCCACAATTTGGCGACGGCGCCCTGCACCGCCATGCCGCCGCCGACCGAGACCTTCAGGTTGGACCAGTCGACCTTATTGAAGTCCGGATGATTCGCCAACCCATTGAACAGTGTGTTGACGGCGGGAAAGCTATGGAACGTGTGCCGCGACAGCTCCTTGAGCACCGCCGGCAAGTCGCGCGGATTGGGGATCAGGATCAAGCGCCCGCCGGTGCGCATCGACAGCATCATCGAGCAGGTGAAGGCGAAGATGTGATACAGCGGCAGAGCGCACACCGACGTGAGCTGCTCATTGGCGGGCACCTGGTCCACCACCGGCTGGTTGAACGCCTCCGACTGAAGCAGATTCGCGATGATGTTCCGGTGCAGCAGCACGGCGCCTTTGGAGACACCTGTAGTGCCACCGGTGTATTGCAGCACCGCGACGTCGTCGCTCCTGAGCTCCGGCCGCCTGAACGACGCCTTCATTCCCTGCGAGATCGCCTGGTTGAAGCGCATGGCGCCGGGCAGGTTGAACTGCGGCACCATCTTCTTGACGCTGCGCACCACGTAATTGACCAGCACACCCTTGAGCCCGAGCAGATCGCCCATCGCCGCCAGCACCACGTGCTTGACCGAAGTCGCGGCGATGCACTGTTCCAGCGTCTGCGCGAAATTCTCCAGGATGACGATGGCCTTGGCGCCGCAGTCCTTGAGCTGGTGCTCCAGTTCGCGCGGCGTATACAGGGGATTGACGTTCACGACGACGAAGCCCGCCCGCAGGATTGCCGCAACGGCCACCGGATACTGCGGCACATTGGGCATCATGATGGCGACGCGGTCGCCGCGGGCGAGTCCCAGGCCTTGCAGGTAGGCCGCGAGTGCGCGGCTGAGGGAATCCGTCCTGGCATAACTCAGCTCCTTGCCCATGAAGCTGTAGGCGGGGCGCGTGGCGTACTTCTGGAAGCTCTCCTCCATCAGCTGCACCAGCGACGTGTACTGCGACGGATCGATGTCGGCGGGAACGCCGGCCGAGTAGGAAGCCAGCCAGGGGCGCTCACTCAAGTCGCTCATGATCATCTCCAGTTGCGCGAGCCGCGCGTCGCGTGAGCCTACTCGATAGCCTTGCCCATGTCTTCCACCACTTTCTTGGCGTCCCCGAACACCATCATGGTCTTGTCCATATAAAACAGCTCGTTGTCCAGGCCGGCGTAGCCCGCCGCCATGGATCGCTTGTTCACGATCACGGTCTTGGCCTTGTACGCCTCCAGGATCGGCATGCCGTAGATCGGGCTGCCTTTTTGCAGCGCCGCCGGATTCACCACGTCATTGGCGCCCAGCACGATGGCCACGTCGGCCTGGCCGAACTCGCCGTTGATGTCCTCCATTTCGAAGACCTGGTCGTACGGCACTTCGGCTTCGGCGAGCAACACGTTCATGTGGCCAGGCATGCGGCCCGCGACCGGATGGATCGCGTATTTCACCGTGACGCCGTGCTCGATGAGCTTGGTCGCCAGCTCCTTGACGGCATGCTGGGCCCGCGCGACCGCCAAGCCGTAACCCGGAACGATGATCACGGTCTCGGCGTTTGACAACACGAAAGCCGCATCATCGGCGCTTCCGCTCTTCACACTGCGCTGAACGCCACCAGCGGCGGCCGGCGTTCCGCCTTCGCCGCCGAAGCCGCCCAGGATCACGTTGAAGAACGAGCGATTCATCGCCTTGCACATGATGTACGACAGGATCGCGCCCGAGCTGCCCACCAGCGAGCCGGCGATGATCAGCATCGCGTTGTTCAGCGAAAAGCCGATGCCCGCGGCAGCCCAGCCCGAATAGCTATTGAGCATCGACACCACCACCGGCATGTCGGCGCCGCCGATCGGGATGATGATCAACACGCCCATCACAAAGGACAGCGCCAGCATCGCGAAGAACGCGGCCCAGCTGCCGGTGAACATGAACCCCAGGCCCAGCGCAATGGTGGTCAAGCCCAGCACGAGATTGAGTTTGTGCTGGCCGGGGAAAACCACCGGCGCGCCCTTGAACAAACGGAACTTGTAGGTGCCCGATAGCTTGCCGAAGGCGATGACCGAACCGCTGAACGTGATCGCGCCGATGGCTGCCCCCAGGAACAATTCGATCCGATTGCCGGAGGGGATCGGCTGGCCTTTGGCCACGATGCCGAATGCGTACGGCTCGGCCACGGCGGCGACGGCGATGAACACCGCCGCCAAGCCGATCATGCTGTGGAAAAACGCGACCAGCTCCGGCATCTTGGTCATCTCCACCGTGCGCGCGCGCCAGGCGCCGTAAGCGCCGCCGACGATCAGGCCCAAAAAGACCCAGATCATTCCGCGGCCGCTGGACAGCTCCACGATCAGGGCTGCCGTGGTCAGCGCCGCGATCGCCATGCCGATCATGCCGAACAGGTTGCCGCGGATCGACGTGGTGGGATGCGACAGGCCCTTGAGCGCCTGGATGAAGCAAACCGACGCCGCCAGATAAAGCAGCGTGACCAGATTCATGCTCATGATGCTTTTACCTTTTCAGCGGCAGGCGCGGTCTTCTTCTCCTTCTTCTTGAACATCTCCAGCATCCGTCGCGTCACCAGGAAGCCGCCGAAGATGTTCACGGATGCCAGCGCCACCGCCAGCACCCCCATGCTCTTGCCCAGGGTGGTTTCGGTCAGGGCCGCTGCAAGCATGGCGCCCACGATGACGATCGCGGAGATCGCGTTGGTGACCGCCATCAGCGGCGTGTGCAATGCCGGCGTCACGTTCCACACGACGTGGTAGCCGACGTAAATGGCCAGCACGAAGATGATCAGGTTGATGACGGTGTGGGAGACTTCCATGACGCTTTCCTCTTCCTTAATCAGTTGGGGACAGGGCTGAAGACTTGTCCCGCAAGGCAACTTGGATGGACCGAGCCGAATATCTGCCCGGCTGACAAATCATTTCTTCTTGACTTCGCCGTTTTGCGCCATCAGGCAGGCCGCCACGATGTCGTCGTTCATGTCGATGTTCAGCTGGCCTTCCTTCGTGATGATCAGCTTGAGGAAATCCAGCACGTTGCGCGCATAGAGCGAAGACGCATCGGCAGCCACCATCGCGGGCAGATTGGTTTCGCCGACCAGCGTGACGCCATGCTTGGCCACCGTTCGGCCGGCTTCGGTCAGGGGGCAATTGCCGCCTTGCGGGGCGGCCAGGTCGACGATCACGGAACCGGGCTTCATCGAGCGCACCATTTCCTCGGTGACCAGCACCGGCGCGGGCCGGCCCGGAATGAGCGCGGTGGTGATCACGACGTCAGCCTGCGCCACGCGCTTGGCCACCTCGGCCTTTTGCCGGTCAAGCCAGCTTTGGGGCATCGGCCGCGCGTAGCCGCCGACACCCTCGGCCGCTTCCTTTTCTTCCTGCGTTTCGTAAGGCACGTCGATGAATTTCGCGCCCAGCGACTCGACCTGTTCCTTCACGCTGGGCCTCACGTCCGACGCTTCGATCACTGCGCCCAGCCGCTTGGCGGTGGCGATGGCCTGCAATCCCGCGACGCCGACGCCCAGGATCACCACGCGCGCGGCTTTCACAGTGCCAGCCGCCGTCATCAGCATCGGAAAAAAGCGCTGGTACAGGTTGGCCGCAATCATCACGGCCTTGTAGCCGGCGATGTTGGCTTGCGAACTGAGCACATCCATGCTTTGCGCGCGCGTTGTGCGTGGCGCCGCTTCGAGTGCGAAGCCGGTGACTTTGGCATCGGCCACACGCTGCAGGCCTGCGGCGTCGAACGGATTGAGCATGCCGACGAGCGTCGTCCCCGGCTTCATCATTGCGGCCTCGCCCTCGGAAACGTTGCGCACTTTCAGCACCAATTCGCAGCCGAAGGCGCCGGCCGCGTCGGTGATCTCGGCACCAGCCGCCTGATACGCCTCATCGGTTGCGCTGGCGGCCACTCCGGCTGCGGACTGGATCCGCAGGACGTGGCCTTGCGCCTTGAGTTTCCTGGCCGTCTCCGGCGTGACGGCGACGCGGGTTTCACCCGCCGTGGTTTCGGCGGGAACGCCAATCTGCATGGACGGCTCTCCTCGGAGACTTGGTTTGTAACTGGCTTGACGCCGCGAGCTTACATGAAGAGCAGCGCGGCTTTCCGGCCGGCGCTTCCAGGCGCCGCCGGCAACCATAAGCGCAAGTCCCCCGCGCGACCTTGATCCACCGCAGTGTTTCGCGGGTCGGCTTTCAATCCGCCAAACCGGCACCATCTGCCCTGAATGTCACTCGCGTATCTCCTCGGGCTTTCCACGGCGCTTCACTTCTACATCGGCGCACGACTGGTTCCCGCCTTGGCCGGACCATGGTCCGCGGCAGCGCTGGCTTTGCTGCTGGTCGCCTCCGCCTTGCTGGTACCGATGGGCATGCTCGCTCGTCGCTACGCGAAGCCGCCCGTGTCGGACACCTTGGCCGCCATCGGCCTGGCTTTCATGGGCCTGTTTTCGTCGTTGCTGGTGCTGACATTCCTGCGCGATGTGGCGCTGCTGTTGCTATGGCTCGCAAGTCATGCGGTTCCCGCGATTCCCATCGATGCGATTGGCCATGCCGGCGCGGTCGCCGCTCCCCTGGTGGCGCTGGCGATCACGCTGATCGGATTCTGGAATGCGCGGCGCACCGCCGGCGTTGTGACGGTCGAAGTGCCGATGGCGGGGCTTCCCGAAGCACTCCAGGGCTTCAGGATCGTGCAGATCAGCGACATCCATGTCGGGCCGACAATTCGCAGGCGCTACATCGAGGCGATTGTCGAAGCAGTGAACCGGCTCAAGCCGGATTTGGTGGCGATCACCGGTGACCTGGTGGATGGCTCCGTGCCGGAGTTGAGCGCGCATGTCGCACCGTTGACCCGGTTGCTCTCCAGGCACGGCACATTTTTCGTTACCGGCAATCACGAGTACTACTCGGGCGTGCTGCCATGGCTGGCCGAGCTCGAGCGGATGGGCATCAAGGTGCTGCACAACGAACATGTGGTGATCGAACGCGGCGATGCCAAGCTGGTGCTGGCCGGCGTGCCCGATTACAGCGCTGGGCATTTCGACGAGAGCCATCGCAGCAACCCACAGCAAGCGATCGCGGGCGCGCCGAAGTCGGCGGCCAACGTGCTGCTTGCCCACCAGCCGCGCAGCGCGGCTGCCGCTGCTCAAGCGGGGTTCGACTTGCAACTGTCGGGCCACACCCATGGCGGCCAGTTCTGGCCTTGGAACTTCTTCGTCAAATTCCAGCAGCCATTTACCGCCGGGCTGCATCGGTTGGGCCGCATGTGGATTTACGTCAGCCGGGGCACGGGCTATTGGGGGCCGCCGAAGCGGTTCGGGGCGCCTTCGGAGATCACCGAACTCAAGCTCGTGGCCTTGCCAGCATGAGTCCTACACGGAGGCGAGGCGTTGTCTGACGTGGATGAGGTTGGGGCACGCCAAAAACTGCCCGTATGGCACGTCCCGCATCACTCACTTCCCCCATCACCGGCGCCCGCGCCAGCAACGTCAACTACCTCGGCGCTGCGCGCTGCCGCCGTAAATTCGAGCTGTTCTATCCCGACGGCTTTCAGGATGAGACCTACCAGGTGGCGGAACGCTCGTACAAGGAACGCGCGCACCTCGAGTGGCGATCCGAATTGGGTCCGGCCGACTTCCGCAAGCTGCTCGCCCGCGGCGAGTTCCGCCAGATCGCGGACATCGCCGTGCGCATCGAGTCGCGCACCAACCTGCTTTTCTCGTTCGAGAAAATGGCCTTGCGCGATGCCGTGAAGACCCAGCCGGGCGCCCGCCTGTTCGCCACCGAGCTGTATGCCTTCCTGTGGGGCCACGGTTCGCCGCAACGCAAGTTCCAGGATTGGATCCAGGCCGTGGCCGACCTGCCGCGGCGGCAGACCCGGGTGCTGACCTGGCCGATGGTGACGGTGTTCGCCTTCCTGGCCCGGCCCGACAAGCACCTGTTCCTCAAGCCCATGGTCACTCGCAAGGCAGCGCACGCCTACGGTTTCGATTTCGCGTACCAGCCGCAGCCCGCATGGCCGGTTTACCAATCGCTCCTGACCTTCGCGGCCATCATCCGACGCGACTTGGACCGCAAGCCCGGCTTCAAGGCGCGCGACATGATCGACATCCAGTCGTTCATCTGGGTTCAGGGCTCGCAGGAGTACGAGCCCTAGCAGCATCGGACAGCGAGACGGGGCGTCGCGCCGCGCGCGCGCTGCGGACCACGGCGCATGACCAGGTCTCCTGCAGCAGCGGCAGGACATTGAAGACGAGCGACAGCAGCAAGCCCGCCTCCAGCAAGACGGGCGGCCAGGGGTCCTGCTTCAACCGCAGCGACCAGTCGCGCGTGGCTTCGCCCAGGCCCACCAACGCCAAAGCCTGCGGCCACGCGGCAGCGGCCAACAGCGCCAGCGACAGCAGCGGCAGGATTTCGAGAAAGCTGTGGACCATCTGCTCGAACGGGCCGACGTCGCGCAGCAGCGTGCTGTAGTGAAGATCCCAATACACGGTCAACTGGTGCACGACGAACACGGCAAATACCAGCAGCAGCACGGCGGCGTCGATCTCCAGCAACGCGACTGCCAGCATGCCGACGCCGATCTCGAGGTACATCAACAGATGCAGCAAGTTCTCTTTCAGGCCGCTGGTCAACGCGATACCAGTGCGCCGATGGCAAACCCAATCGGCCAAGCCCGCCGCCACCCACAGCGGGAACACCACGTACATCAGGATGAAGCGGGCCTGTTCGGGCATGCGAATCATTGTGTCCGATCCCTCCTCGACCGTGCGCAGCGGGGTGGCCGCCATGCACATAATGCGCGATGCAAGAAAGATGGAAACCCAGGGTCACCGTCGCCGCTGTCATCGAGCAGGACGGCCGGTTCCTGCTGGTCGAAGAAGAAACCACCGAAGGCTTGAAGCTCAACAATCCGGCCGGCCATCTCGATCCCGGCGAGTCGCCGGCCGACGGCTGCGCGCGCGAGGCGCTGGAAGAAACGGGCTATGCCTTCATGCCCAGCGAACTGCTGGGCATTTATCTCTCGCGCTTCCAACGCGCGGCCACCGGTGAAGACATTACCTATTTGCGATTCGCTTTCCGCGGACACCTGGGCGCGCACCATCCCGAGCGTCCACTGGACAGAGGCATCGTGCGCATCCTGTGGATGACGGCCGACGAAATCCGTGCGTGTGCGCCGCGCCATCGCAGTCCGCTGCTGTTGCGCTGCATGGAAGACTATCTGGCGGGCAATTGCTATCCCCTGTCCGTCATCTACACGGATGCGGGTGTCACGCGCGTCCGTGCCGAACCGGAAGTGAACTCATGAACACCGACAGCTTGGATTTGCAGGACTGGGTCGGCCGCACTGAATCGGTCGATGACGCGGTGACCCCCACGCCGTATGCGGGCCTCTGCGCCGCGCTGGATTACGAGCCGCTGCGGCCCGCGCCCGGCACCTCGCTGCCTTGCCTGTGGCACTGGTTGTATTTCCTGCCGATGCATAGGCAATCCGAAATCGGGCCCGACGGACATGCGCGCCGCGGCGGCTTCCTTCCGCCGGTGCCCTTGCCTCGGCGCATGTGGGCCGGCAGTCAGCTGAGCTTTCACACGCCGATTCGCGTCGGCGATGCGGTGCGGCGAGTCTCGACCATCGAGAGCGTGCGCGAGAAAAGCGGCCGCACCGGGCCGCTGGTGTTCGTCAAGGTGAAGCACGAAGTGTTCTGCAACTCTTCCGCAGCCGCCGCACTGACTGAATTCCACGACATCGTGTATCGCGAAGCCGCGCAGCCCGGAGAAGCAGCGCCGCAACCGCGGGCAGCGCCCGCATCGTCGGCCTGGCAGCGCACGATCACGCCCGACGATGTATTCCTCTTTCGCTACTCGGCATTGACGTTCAACGGGCATCGCATCCATTACGACCGGCGCTACGTGACCGAAGTGGAGGGCTACCCCGGGCTGATCGTGCATGGCCCGCTCATCGCGACTTTGCTGATGGACCTGCTGCGGCGCCAACTGCCGCAAGCGCAAGTCAAGCAATTCGAATTCCGCGCCGTGCGCCCGACCTTCGATCTGCATCCGTTCAGCGTCTGTGGCGACCCCGCCGCCGACGGCAAGTCGGTGCACTTGTGGGGCCGCGACCATGAAGGCTGGCTCACGATGGATGCCACCGTCGCCCTGGCCTGACCGCATCGCAATCCAGGAAAAAGGAATCAACACCATGGCCGCGAGCATCATCGACTCCCGCATCTTCCAAGGCATCTTCACCAGCGAGCCGATGCGCCGCATCTGGTCGGACGAGAACCGCACGCAGAAGTACCTCGACATCGAGGCGGCGCTGGCGCGCGTGCAGGGCCGGCTCGGCTTGATTCCGCAGGAAGCGGCCGATGAGATCGTGCGGCATTGCCATCTCGATCAGATCGACCTGGCCAAGCTGCGCGAGCAGACCGAGCGCATCGGCTATCCGATCCTGGGTGTGGTGTCGCAACTCAACGCCCTCTGCAAGGACAAGCTCGGCGAGTACTGTCATTGGGGCGCGACGACGCAAGACATCACGGATACCGCCACGGTGCTGCAGATCCGCGAGGCGCTGGAATTGGTCGAAGCGGACCTTGCGGCGATTTCGAAGGCCTTGGCGCAACTGGCGCGCAAGCACCGTGACACGCCGATGATCGGCCGCAGCAATCTTCAGCAGGCGATCCCCGTGACCTTCGGCTACAAGATGGCCGGTCTGCTTGCGGCGATCGAACGCCATCGGGAGCGGCTGTCGCAGTTGCGCCCGCGCGTGCTGGTCGGCGAGTTCGCGGGAGCCGCGGGCACGCTGGCGTCACTGGAACGCGGCGCGATGGAAACGCAAGCCGGGCTGATGCGCGAGCTTGGCTTGGCACAGCCGCTCATCGCGTGGCACACGGTGCGCGATTCGATCGCCGAGGTGGGCGCGTTCCTCGGGCTCGTCGGCGGCACGCTGGGCAAGCTGTCGATGGACGTGAAGCTGATGATGCAGACCGAAGTAGCAGAGGTCTACGAGCCCTATTACCATGGCCGGGGCTCCAGCAGCACCATGCCGCAAAAGCGCAATCCCATTTCATCGTGCTATATCCACGCGGCGATCTCGGTGGTGCGGCAGCACTCGGCGGCGCTGATGGATGCGATGGTCGCCGATCACGAACGCTCGACCGGTCCGTGGGAAATCGAATGGATCGTGCTGCCCGAAACTTTCTGCCTGATGGCCGGCGCACTGAAACAATCGCGCTTCGTCCTGGAAGGACTCGAGGTGGACGAGAAACGCATGCGCGAGAACATCGACATGACGCATGGCCTGGTGATGTCGGAGGCCGTGATGATGGGGCTGGGCCCGTTCATCGGCCGCGAGTACGCGCACGACCTGGTGTACGACATCTGCCGCGATTCGGTGAAGACCGGACGACACTTGCTCGACCTGCTGGCGGAGCATCCTGAAATCAAGAAGCACGTTGATCGAGCCGCGCTCGCACGCATGTGCGACCCGGCGAATTACCTCGGCCAGTCCGGCGTGATGGTGGACCGCGTGCTGGCCAGCTTGTAGCGACTCGCCCTCAGTCCGCCTGCGCGCCGGATTCGCGCACGACGGTCTTCCACTTTTCGTATTCGCGCTGGATGAACTGCGCGAACTGCTCCGGCGTGCCGCCGACAGGATCCGCGCCTTCCTTGACGAGCCGGGCTTGCATCGCCGGGACCGCGATGATTTCGTTGACGGCCTTGTTCAAGGTAGCCACCAGCTCGGGCGAGATGCCTTTGGGCCCGAAGAAACCGAACCACGAACCGGCCTCGAAGCCGGGGAAGCCGCTTTCGGCGACGCTCGGCACGCCCGGCAATGAGCGAGAGCGCTTGGCGCTGCTGACGGCGATGGCACGCAGGCCGCCTGCGTTGATCTGCGGCATCACCGACGGAATGGTCGCGAACATGAACTGCACGCGCCCCGCCAGCAAATCGCGCAGTGCATCGGCGCCCTTGTACGGCACATGCGTCGCCTGGAATCCCGCGCGCTTGGCCAGCACGAAGCCGGAAAGGTGCGAGGAAGTGCCCGTTCCCGTCGAGGCGTAGTTCAACTTGCCCGGGTTGGCCTTCGCATAGGCGATGAATTCGTCGAAATTCTTCACCGGCAATGAAGGGTTGATCACCAGCACGTTGGGCACATCGGCAATCTGCACGATGGGCACGAGATCGGTGAGCGGGTTGTAAGTCAGCTTGGGATAAAGACTCGGATTGACCGCGATCGGGCCGACCGAATCGACCATCAGCGTGTAGCCGTCGGGCGCGGCCCGCACCACGAGCTCGGTGCCAAGGTTGCCGCCCGCACCGGGCCTGTTGTCAACGAGAAACGGCTGCTTGAGCTTCTCGGTCAATTGCTCGTTGATGCTTCGCGTGAGGATATCGGTGGTGCCGCCGGCGGTGAACGCCACAACCACCCGCACCGGCTTGGCAGGCCAGGCCTGCGCCCAAACGGTGGCCGACATGGCGGCCATCCATAACAGCGCAAAGGCCGAGCGAATGAAGGTGCGCAAATCCATATTCAATTCATTTCTCCATGCTGGGCCGAATCAGCTGCGATAGCCCGGGTCGAGGCGGTCCAGCTTGCGCAGCGGCGCCAGCCATTGCATGAGGCCGTAGGGATTGGATTCGCAGCACGCCGGTTTCGGCCATGGCATCGATTCCTTGTTCAATCGGCACCCTGCGCCCAGGGATTGGGCTGGCGCTTCTCGATCGCGTATTTGAGCAGCGCCGCGCTGCGCAATACCGCGTGTACAAATTTGCCGTACGGCAAAGTGAGAAACAGCGCCATGACGATGCCCAAATGAACGGCCAGTAACCACGGCATCGAGCCGGTATCGCGCCATAGCAGCAACGCAAGGCCGGTGAGGCTGCTGGCAAACAGCAGTGCAATGAAGCCAACGTCCATCGGCCGTTGCTGTGGATCGCCATGCGCCGGATCACGGTGCAGGTTCAACCACAGCAGCCCGGCAGGACCCACCAGCAGGCCTATGCCGCCCACGCTGCCCAGTATCACCGGCAAACTGGTCATGGCATACGGGGCATGCAGCCCGAGCGCGTAGTGATAAAGCGTGGCCACGCAAGTCGCCGCGAAGCAAAGCATGAAGCCATAAAAGGTGGCGTGGTGAAAGCGGCGGCGCACCAATGTGAAGGCGTCGCTCGCTTCGTTGCATCCGTCGCCGTGGCCGCCGTCCAGGTATTTCAATGTCAGCGCGTCACGCGCAGCTGCCGCTGCCGCTTGGCCGTTTCGGCTCGCGTTCGTTGCGGACGCGGGCTTGCCGGTTTCGCTGGCGACGGCGCGCCAGAATGCACGAGCGCTCATGGCCAGCGCCAGCACGGCGAAGGCGAATACCGCGCCGAACATCAGCACCAACGTGTTGTGCGGAAAGACAGCGTAGAAATTCGCGGCGAGCGATTGACCGGCGATGTCATCATCGATACGAAGCAGCAGGATCATGAATAGCGCCAAACCGATCGCCGCGGCGAAGGCCAGGACAACGCCGTTGCGCCGATACAGCGCACCCAGTGCCCTTGGCCATGCGAAATCGGCGTAGCTTTGCACACGCAGCTGCGCCATCGCTTTGGGCACGTTGACGGCGAACTCGTGAGGGGGTGCGTACTGGCAGGCATGCAAGCAGGCGCCGCAGTTGTGGCACAGGCTCGCAAGGTAGTGAACGTCGGCCTTGCCGAACTCGAGGCGACGCGTCATCGCGGGGAACACTGCGCAGAAACCTTCGCAATAGCGGCAGGCATTGCAGATTTGCATCTGCCGCGCCACTTCGGTCTCGCTCGCGGACAGGTGTTCGCCTTGGGCCAGCGCGACGGCTTCACGCGCCAGCGAATCAAGCGGCCGCATAGCTCGGATCCTTCAGCGCCGCGGCCGCGGCCTGCGCTCCGGCGATGCGGCCAAACGCGGTGCCGATGCTCATGCCGACGCCCGCCGTGTAGCCGCGTCCGAGCACATTGCCCGCCATCATCTCGCCGGCGACAAAAAGGTTGCCGCTCGGCACGCCGCCGAAATGCACTGCTGCCATCTGGTTCGTCTTGAGGCCAAGGTAAGTGAACGTGATGCCCGGCCGAAGCGCATACGCATAGAACGGCGCAGTGTCGATGGGCAATGCCCAATGCGTCTTGGGCGGCGTCAAGCCTTCGGTGCGGCAATCGTCCAGCACGGTGTGATCGAAAGTTCCGGGCCGGCACGCGGCGTTGAAGTCGCCCAGCGTGTGCATGAACGCGTCGCAATCGAGCCCGAGTTGCTGCGCCAGCTGCGGCAGGTTCTGCGCCTGCACACCCGGAAAAACCGGCGGCATGAAACGACCGATGGCCTTGCTGTCGATGATGCAATAAGCAATCTGGCCCGGCTGCTGCGCGACCAGCCGGCCCCAGATCGCATAACGCTTGGGCCAGAAGTCTTCACCTTCGTCGTAGAAGCGCCGGGCGTCGCGATTGAGCATGACTCCGAGTGACACGCAATCCACCCGCGTCACGATGCCGCCGTCGTACAGCGGAGCGCGCGCATCGATGGCGACGCAATGCGCTTGCGACGGATCGCCGATGATGTCGGCGCCGGCGTCCATCATGAACTTGAGCAGGACGCCGCGATTGAACCGGGTGCCGCGGACGAGAAAGTTGTCGGCCGGCCATTCGCCGCGCTCGTTGCGGCCCCAGGCCTCACGCTGCCACTCGAGATTGGATTCGAACCCTCCGCACGCGAGCACACAGGATTTGGCTTCGATGCGTTCGGAGCCGATTCGCGCCGCGGTGAAGCGGCCATCTTCGATTTCGAGCGCGTCCACGGGACTGTCGTAGCGCACCTTGACGCCGAGTTGCTCGCCACTGCGGTAATACGCATTCACCAGCGCCTTGCCGCCGCCCATGAAGAAGGCGTTGGTGCGCGACAGGTGCAAGGTGCCCGCAAGCGAAGGCTGGAAGCGCACGCCATGGCGGCGCATCCAGTCGCGGCACTGCGACGAGGCGCGGATCACCAGACGCGCGAGCTTCTCGTTGGTTGCGCCGCCGGTGACTTTCTGCAGGTCCTGCCAGAACTCTTCTTCCGGATAGGCATCCAGCAGCACATCCTGCGGCGCGTCGTGCATGCAACGCAGGTTGCGCACGTGCATCGAATTGCCGCCGCGCCACTCGCGCGGGGCCGACTCCACCATCAGGACGGTGGCGCCCGCCTCGCGGGCCATCAGCGCGGCGCACAAGGCGGCGTTGCCGCCGCCAATCACGAGTACATCAACCATCGGAGCGCATCTTCGCATCTTCCGCCGCACAGCGTCCGCTCCCGACGCGAAGCCCGGTCACTTGACGGTGGCTGCGCCTGCCTTGGAGGCCACTTCGTCCTGCGAGCCGGTGCCCCCTGAACAGCCGATCGCGCCGATGAGCTTGCCGCCTTCGACCAGCGGAATGCCGCCGCGCGAGCCGATCACGTCATCGAGCGTCATGAGGTAATTGAAGCCGCCCTGGATGCCGGCCTCGAATGCTTTGGTCTCGCGCCGATACTTTGCCGCCGTGCGCGCCTTGTGCTCGGCGATGGAGATCGAACCCAGCTGCGCTCCGTCCATGCGCTTGAATGCGACAAGATTGGCGCCGGAATCAACGACCGCGCAATTGAGCTTCCAGCCGCGGCCGCGACTTTCTGCCAGCGCCGCATTCAATGCCGCGTCGGCACGCTCGAGCGATATCGGCGCGCCGTAAGGCACATCGAAGGGCATCTTTTCCGGGACCGTGTCCATCGGATTGGCGGCAGGCTGCTGGGCCCAGCTCGGTGCTGCAAGGACAACTAGGGCAACGGCGCACGCGCCGGCAAGAAGTCTCGGGGTCATGTTCTCTCCTGGTAGGCGTCCACCATGTCGTGGGACGCGGCAATGGTAGATCGAACGTTTACGCTTTGCGCTCGGGTAAGCACTAAGGCAATCCCTGGAATTAAACGGCTTTGGGCCGGCTGGGATAATTCCATCCATGAGCAGCAAGCCGCGGGTCGTCGTCGGTCTGAGCGGAGGCGTCGACTCCGCGGTCACCGCGTACCTGCTCAAGCAGCAGGGCTGGGATGTGGTCGGCATCTTCATGAAAAACTGGGAAGACGACGATGACGACGAATATTGCTCTTCGAACCAGGACTTCCTGGATGCCGCCAGCGTCGCCGACGTGATCGGCATCGAGATCGAACATGTGAATTTCGCGGCCGAGTACAAGGATCGCGTTTTCACCGAGTTCCTGCGCGAATACCAGGCCGGCCGTACGCCGAATCCGGATGTGCTGTGCAACGCCGAGATCAAGTTCAAGGCTTTTCTCGATCACGCCATGCGGTTGGGCGCGCAGAAAATCGCCACCGGCCATTACGCTCGCGTGCGTGAAGTCAAGCCGCGAGCCGGCGCCCGGGGTCGATTCGAATTGCTCAAGGGCCTGGACGGCAGCAAGGACCAAAGCTATTTCCTGCACCGCCTGAACCAGGCGCAGTTGTCCAGGACGATGTTCCCCATCGGCGAGTTGCGCAAGACAGAGGTGCGGCGCATCGCACAAGAGATCGGCCTGCCCAACGCAAAGAAAAAAGATTCCACCGGCATCTGCTTCATCGGCGAGCGGCCATTCCGCGAATTCCTCAATCGCTACATCCGCAAGGAACCCGGGCCGATCAAGGACGAGCGCGGCCGCGTGATCGGGCAGCACCAGGGCTTGTCGTTCTATACGCTGGGCCAGCGGCAGGGCTTGGGAATCGGCGGATTGAAAGACAAGGGTGCACAACGCGGCGGCGGCAAGCACGCGCCGTGGTTCGTCGCACGCAAGGACATGGCGGCAAACACGCTTTGGATCGTGCAGGGACACGATCATGCGTGGCTGCAATCGTCAGAACTGAAAGCCGACGATGCGAGCTGGGTGGCCGGAGAGGTGCCCACGCCAGGCGGCTACGCAGCCAAGACGCGTTATCGCCAGGCCGACGCTGTATGCGTGCTCAGTGCCGTAGAAGGCAACGAATTTCAACTTGAGTTTGCACAGCCGCAGTGGGCGGCCACGCCCGGTCAATCCGCAGTGCTCTACGATGGCGACGTGTGCTTGGGCGGCGGCGTCATCGCCTGCGCACGCAGCACCTAGCCCTAGTCTCGCACTCGCTCAGCGCCGCATCACGAATGCGCGCAGCGCATCGGTCAATGATGTATCGCTCGTGTTGATCGAGTACACCTCTGACATATGGCTGTGGTCCGTCAGCTTGAGCAGTGGCGGGCAGTTTCCTGCCTGGCAGAGGGCCGCATGCACTTGCTCGCCTTGCCGTTGGAAGTCGCGTGGATCGAGCTCGGCATAGGCCAGCAGCATCGGCAACCCGGATTTCAGCATGCCGGGCAAGGCCGAGCGCTGCGCATAAAGCGAAGCATCCTTGCCGAAGTAAGCCTGCAGCGGTGGATTGATCTCGGCTGTGGTGGTATCGAACACTCCCGATACCATCACGGCGCCCGCGATACCGCCGCGCGGCCCGGCGTGGAACTCTGGGTGCGCTACATATTCCGCGACATGCGTCGCACCCGCCGAATGCCCCATCAGGATCACGCGTTGCGGATCGCCTCCGCGCGCGGCGATCTCCCGGCGCACCCATGACAGCGCCGCGCCGATGTCCTGCTGCGCGGCCGGCCAGGGATGCTGGGGCGCGAGCCGATAGGTCATGTTGACGCCCACCATCCCGTTCTTCACCGCCCACAGCATGACGTTGTCGTAGAACGGGCTGTCGCCGGTGCGCTTGTTGCCTGCGATAAAGCCGCCGCCATGCACGAACACGAGCACAGGCCGGGCGCCGCCGCCCGACTCGGGCGTGAACACATCCAGCAAATGGCGCGCGTCCGGGCCATAGTGCAGGTCGCGGGTCACTTTCACGCCTGCATACGGCTCGCGCTGCTGCATCGGCGCATAGATTGCCGCAGTGGGCGGCGGTGCGACCACCGGGCCGATCTGCCGCAACTGGCTGGCGATCTGCGCGGGCACTTGCGATCTCATCGGTCGACTGGTAGTCGGCGCGGCGGCACAGCCGGCAAGCGCGGCGGCAAGAATCAAGACGAGACCTGTTCGCATATTGCGCTCCGGAACTTTTGCGTGCTGTCGGTGCGCGGCGCGCTAAGCTGCGCGACGCTCAAAACGGAATGTCGTCATCCATATCGTCGAAACCGGTGGATGGCTTCGCGGCAGGCTTGCCGCCCGCCGGCGCGCTTGCCCGCGTTGCGGGCTGGGGCGCGCGGCGCGGCGGGGCGCCGCCATCGTCATCAGCACCGGGACTGCCCATGCCTTCACGGCTTCCGAGCAGCTGCATCTCGGTGGCGATGATGTCGCAGGTGTTCTGCTCGACGCCGTCCTTGTTGGTGAACTTGCCGTACTTCAGGCGCCCTTCGACGTAGATGGGCCGGCCCTTCTTCACGTATTCGCCGGCGATCTCGGCCAGCCGGTCGAAGAAGGTGACGCGGTGCCACTGCGTTTCTTCGATCGTCTCGCCGGTGTTCTTGTCCTTGCGCTTGCTCGACGTGGCGACGCTCACGTTCGCAACGGCCTGGCCGGACGGCAGGTAACGGATCTCGGGGTCCCGGCCGCAGTTGCCTACCAGGATGACTTTGTTGACGGATGCCATGGGGATGTTCCTCCAATAATGACAATGATTATGTCGCCTGCGCTTCGTCGGCCAAGGCCTCTTCGGCCGACCTGCGAGGCGCGGGCGCGCGCATCGGCCATGCCACGGCCAGCCAGATCAACATCAAACCGGCACCAGCGGAGAACACGCCTGTGACACCAACGTTTTTGGCCAGCCAGCCGCCGACCGCCCCACCCGCGAACAAACCCAGGGATTGGAGCGTGTTGTAAATTCCCAGCGCGGCGCCGCGCGCATGCGGCGGCGCCATGCGCGAGACCATGCTGGGTTGGCTCGCCTCCAGCACATTGAAGCCGCAGAAAAATACGAACAGCAGCGTCGCCAGCACGCCCAGGCTGGGTTGGCGGGCCGCGAACAGCAGGCCCACCTGCACGAATCCGATCAGCGCCACGGCCGCGAGGAACACCGCTCGCAGGTAGCCGCGACGCTCCAACGGAAACAGCGTCAGCGCCATCACGACGAATGAAGCCAGCACCGTGGGCAAGTAGATGTTCCAGTGCTGCGCCTTGGGCAGTCCTGCCTGCACCAGCAACGCAGGCAGCGCGATCCACATCGACAGCTGCACGGCATGCAGCACGAACACCCCCACATTCAAACGCAGCAGCCCTGGGTGCCTGAGCACTTCGGACAACTTGCCGCGCGGCAAGTTCTTGTGCTCGAGCGGCTCGGGCGGGGTCCACCACAAGACGAAGGCGATGCACGCCAGCGCCAGCCCACCGGTGACCCAGAACAATCCGCCCAGGCCGATGCGGGCAGCCAGCAGCGGCGCGACCACCAGCGAGAGCGCGAACATCAACCCGATGCTGGCGCCGACCATCGCCATGGCCTTGGTGCGCACCTCGTCTCGCGTGTGATCGGCCAGCAGCGCCGTGACCGCTGCCGATACCGCACCAGCCCCTTGCAGCGCGCGGCCCGCGATGAGCCAAGGCAGGCTCGCCGCCGTCGCGGCGACAAAGCTGCCCGCCGCGAACACCAGCAAGCCGAAGATGATGACGCGCTTGCGGCCGAGCCGATCCGACGCGAGGCCGAACGGAATCTGCAGCATCGCCTGGGTCAGTCCGTAAATGCCCATGGCCAGCCCAATCAGCTCCGGATTGCTGCCGCCGGGGTAATTGGCGGCCTCGAGCGCGAATACCGGAAGCACGATGAACAGCCCTAGCATGCGGGCGGCGAAGATGGCGGCGAGCGAAGCGCTGGCGCGGCGCTCCACCGGCGTCATGCGTGAGGAATTGGCGAATGCAGGGGGAGAGTTCACGACAGAGACAGAGGCGATTCGGCCGACGAAAGCGCCTGCCAAATCGCACATTGTCCTGCATGCGCGAAACCGCGCCAGTGCGAGTGTCCTGCCCGGCGCGCCGGCTCGCGCGGGCAGCCGATCCGTGGTGCCTTACTGCTTGACGATGCCGGCGGCGAACCAGCGGCTTTGCGCGTTGATGATCAGCAGCACCGGGGTGTTGCACGGAGCAGGCGGCGTGGGGATGAGGGAGCCGTTGATTGCGAAGTCGCCGTTGGCGGCAAGCGGCACCAGGTCCGAATCGGAAACCGTGCCGCCCACGCCGCCGCAGATCAGCCTGGCGCGCACGCTCTGAGCGCCGTTGGTGCCGATGCCATTGCCCCCTGCGAGCAGCAGGCCGCGCCCGTCCACATTGATCCGGCCGTCGGTGCTCACATCGGCGCTGAGGCTGGAGATCACCCAGGGCTGCCCGCCGGGGTTCACGCCGAACACGATGTTGGGCGCGGCGACGGCGGGCGGCGTTCCGGCAGTGACCGGGTCGACGGTGATGCCTCCCTCGAATCGGACCAGCGGGTCCTCGGCCATCGCGGACAGCGGGGCCAGGGCAGCGAGGGACAGCAGGCAAGCGGACAGCGTCTTGTTCATCGTGATCTCCACAGGTGGACGGGTTGAAGCGGCCTCATGCGCCACCACATCAAAGGAAGAGGTGGACACGAGCTTCCAGCGGGCGCTGGTAGCCGCACGAACACCTCGCGCCGCCGGGGCATTCCTCGGGACCGGGCAACAAAGTGCATCAACTGCCGCAAGGCGCCCCGGATCAGCAAAAACAGCAGCCGGGCTATCATGTCCGGTTCCCTTTCGCGCACCTGCCTTGAACTCCTCCGCCGACCGAAAACATCTCGAAGACCGCGGCAGCGGCAAGTACCTCGCCGCGGCACTCGCCCAACGGATCAGCATCCGGGGGGCGCGCACGCATAACCTCAAGAACATCGACCTGGACATTCCGCGCAACCAGTTGGTGGTGATCACCGGCCTGTCCGGTTCGGGCAAGTCATCGCTGGCTTTCGACACTTTGTACGCGGAAGGGCAGCGACGCTATGTCGAGAGCCTGTCGGCTTACGCGCGCCAGTTCCTGCAGTTGATGGACAAGCCCGACGTGGACGTGATCGAAGGCTTGTCGCCCGCAATTGCAATCGAGCAGAAGGCGACGTCGCACAACCCGCGCTCCACCGTCGGCACGGTGACCGAGATCCACGACTACCTGCGCCTCTTGTTCGCTCGCGCGGGCACGCCCTATTGCCCGACGCACGACATCCCGCTGCAATCGCAGACCGTGTCGCAAATGGTTGACGCCGTCCTGGCGTTACCCGAGGACACGCGATTGATGATCCTGGCGCCGGTCGCGCGCGAGAAGAAGGGCGAGTTCGTCGACGTGTTCGCGGAGATGCAGTCGCGCGGCTACGTGCGTTTTCGCGTCGGCGGCAAGCCTTACGAATTCGACGCGCTGCCCAAGCTGAAGAAAACCGAGAAGCACGACATCGATGTGGTGATCGATCGCCTCAAGGTGCGCCCGGAAGTGCAGCAGCGCCTCGCCGAAAGCTTCGAAGCAGCGCTGCGATGGGCGGACGGCCGTGCCATCGCAGTCGAGATGGATACCGGTGCGGAGCACTGGTTCAACGCGAAGTTCGCGTGCCCGATCTGCAACTATTCGATCAGCGAGCTCGAGCCGCGCTTGTTCTCATTCAATTCGCCGGTAGGCGCGTGCCCGCGTTGCGATGGGCTGGGCCACATGGAGTTCTTCGATCCCGCGCGCGTGGTCGCGTTCCCTTCGCTGTCGCTGGCCAGCGGCGCGATCAAGGGCTGGGACCGGCGCAACAGCTACTACTTCGCCCTGATCGAAAGCCTCGCCAAGCACTATCAGTTCAATGTGGACGCGCCTTTCGAGGAATTGGCCGAGCCGGTGCGCAACGCGGTGCTGCACGGCTCGGGCGAAGAAGAAATCCGGTTCAGCTACACGCTGGAGTCGGGGAGTGCCGCCGGCCGCAAGGTCACGAAAAAGCACCCGTTCGAAGGCATCATCCCGAACATGGAGCGGCGCTACCGCGAGACCGACTCGGTCGCGGTGCGCGAGGAACTGGCGCGCTTTCGCAGTTTGCAGCCCTGCCCGGAATGCCACGGCACGCGACTGCGCAGCGAAGCGCGGCACGTGAAGCTCGGCGAGGGCGGACAAGCCCGCGCGATTTTCGAGATCGGACACGCCACGCTGCGCGAAAGCTTCGACTACTTCAACGCCCTGAAGCTGCACGGCGCGAAGGCCGAAATCGCCGAGAAGGTGATCCGCGAAATCGGGCTGCGCCTGAAATTCCTGAACGACGTGGGCCTGAGCTACCTCAGCCTCGATCGCAGCGCGGAAACGTTGTCGGGCGGCGAGGCGCAGCGCATCCGGCTGGCATCGCAGATCGGTTCCGGGTTGACGGGCGTGATGTATGTGCTGGACGAGCCAAGCATCGGCTTGCACCAGCGCGACAACGATCGGCTGATCGGCACCCTGCGCCATCTGCGCGACATCGGCAACAGCGTGCTGGTGGTGGAGCACGACGAGGACATGATCCGCGCCGCCGATCATCTGATCGACATGGGCCCGGGCGCGGGCATCCACGGTGGACAGGTGATGGCGCAAGGCAGCTTCGAGGACGTGAAGGCAACGCCGCAATCCCTGACCGGCCAATACCTGTCGGGCAAGAAATCGATCGCGGTGCCGAAGCGGCGCACGCCTTGGCTGCCGGTGCTGGACCTCGTTGCCGGGGACGCGTTCAAGCCTTCGCGCTTTCCGCCCAGCGATGCGGCCCTGCGCCGCGCCGCGCGTGAGGCGGAGCACCTGGCGACGCGCGGCTCGGTTCAGGAAATCCGCGTGCTCGGCGCGACGGGCAACAACTTGAAGAGCGTGAGCGTCGCCTTCCCCGTCGGGCTGTTCACCTGCGTGACGGGCGTTTCGGGATCGGGCAAGTCGACGCTGGTCAATGACACGCTGTATGCCGCCGTCGCACGCACCTTGTATCGCGCCCACGAAGAGCCCGCGCCGCACCAGGCGGTGGAAGGCATCGAGCACTTCGACAAGGTGATCAATGTCGACCAGTCGCCGATCGGCCGCACGCCGCGCAGCAACCCCGCGACGTACACCGGCCTGTTCACGCCGATTCGCGAGTTGATGGCGGAGGTGCCGATGGCCAAGGAGCGCGGCTACGGGCCGGGGCGCTTCTCATTCAACGTCGCCGGTGGCCGTTGCGAAGCCTGCGAAGGCGACGGCGTGGTGAAGGTGGAGATGCATTTCCTGCCCGATGTGTATGTGGCGTGCGACGTCTGCCACGGCCAACGGTACAACCGCGAAACCCTGGAAGTGCAGTGGAAGGGCCGCAACATCGCGCAGATCCTGGACATGACCGTGGAAGACGCGCACCTGTTTCTCAAGGCGGTTCCGGCGATCGCACGCAAGCTGCAGACGCTGCTCGATGTGGGGCTGTCGTATATCAAGCTCGGCCAGGCGGCGACCACCTTGTCGGGCGGCGAGGCGCAGCGCGTCAAGCTGGCGCTGGAGCTATCGAAGCGCGACACCGGCCGCACGCTCTACATCCTGGACGAGCCGACCACCGGATTGCACTTCGCCGACATCGACCTGCTGCTGAAAGTGCTGCACCAGTTGCGCGACGCGGGCAACACGATCGTGGTGATCGAGCACAACCTCGATGTGATCAAGACGGCCGACTGGATCGTCGACATGGGCCCGGAAGGCGGCGGCGGCGGCGGCGAGGTGGTGGGCGTGGGGACGCCCGAAGACATCGCTGCGAACCCGGCAAGCCACACCGGGCGCTATCTGCGCAGGCTGCTGTGACTCGCGTTCGCCTTGCACAATAAAAAGCACCGCCTCGCGGGCGGTGCAACACTCACATGGAGAAACTGTGTCAGAACTGGCTCGGCTCCATCGCCGGCGGATTGCCGCGGACAGCTCGCAAGCGCGCCGCACTCGCGGCTTCCTCGCTGGTGAACTGATGGCCCTTGCCCGTGGCCTGCGAGTTGCGGCCCGCCAGGCTGGAGATGGTTCGCAGTCGCGTAGCGTCCATCAGGGCAAAGCCCGTTTTCTTCTTGGCGGCTGGAAGTGGCTTCTTGTTGTTCGTGTTCATGCCGGAAGTATTGGCTTTTCCGCCCCGACTATATCGGTCAGTCGACATAAGGCGCCAAAGAGCCGATCAGCGGAAAGTGTTCAATTGTTTTTGGTGCGGGGATTCGCACAAACGTATTACCCGGACGCGCCCTCAGGCGCCACGCGCTTGGCCGCTTCCAGTGAATCGCGCGTCCTGCTCGCCTCACGCCGCGCAGCCTGCGCGAACTCGTCGCTGTTGGACGCATAGAGGATCGCGCGAGATGAATTCACGATGATCGGCGCATTGGCGCGCCAACCGGCTTGCACGGTGGCCACCGCATCCCCTCCTTGTGCGCCAACGCCGGGAATGAGCAGGGGCAAGTTCGGGGCGATTTCGCGAACCCGCGCGATCTCCCCGGGATAGGTCGCGCCGACGACCAGCCCGAGCTGCCCGTTCAGGTTCCAATCGCTTTGCGCAAGCCGTGCAATATGCTCGTAAACGAGCGGCTGTCCGGCCACGCTAGACAGGCGTTGGTTCTGCAAGTCGTCGCCGCCCGGGTTCGATGTGCGGCACAACAGGAACGCTCCCTTGCCCGCATATTTCAAATAAGGCTGGAGCGAATCGAATCCCATGAAAGGCGACAGCGTCACCGCGTCGGCGCCATAGCGCTCGAACGCTTCCTTCGCATATTGCTGCGCGGTGGACCCGATATCACCGCGCTTGGCATCCAGGATCACCGGCACTTGCGGCGCGTTGCGGCGCAGGTGCTCCATCAACTGTTCAAGCTGGCCTTCGGCGCGATGCGCGGCGAAATACGCGATCTGGGGCTTGAACGCGATCACCAGATCGGCGGTGGCGTCGACAATGCTCGCGCAGAAGTCATAGATCCTGGCCGCGTCGCCCTTGAGGCGGCCGGGAAAGCGCTCCGGCTCTGGGTCGAGCCCGACGCACAGCATCGATGAATTGCGCTGCTGCGCGCCGCGCAGCAGCTCGAGGAAAGTCATGCCGCGATTGTAGTGAGCGAGCGCCATCGAACCGGCACAATCCCCACTCATGCAACGTCTGAGCCGGCAGCAACTCACCACGCTCGTGGTGCTCACGCTGGTATGGGGTTTCAACTGGCCGGTGATGAAAGTGGGCGTGACCGGCTATCCGGGTCTCACGTTCCGGGCGCTGTCGATCCTGCTCGGGCTGCCGGTGCTCGCGGCGGGGCTGGTGTTCCTGAAGGTGCCGTTTCGCGTGCCGCGCCGGCACTGGCCCGAGCTGGCATGGCTGGCCTTCACCAACATGATGGTGTGGCATGTCGCGATCATCTTCGCCTTGCAGAACCTGTCCAGCGGCCGCGCCGCGATCCTGGGCTACACGATGCCGATCTTTTCGGCGGTGATCGGCGCGCTGTTCTTTCGGGCCGTGTTGAGCCAACGGGCCTGGGCCGGCGTCGCGGCTGCGGCCGTGGGCGTCGCACTGCTGCTATGGAATGAATTCACGGGCCTGGCCGGTCACCCCTTGGGTGTCGCCGTGGCGCTGCTCGCCGCGGCCGTTTGGGCGCTGGGCACCCAATTACTGCGCCGCAGCCGCATCGACGTGCCGACGCTGGCGATCTCCTTCTGGATGACGGTGTTGACCGGGCTCACGCTTTCGGTCTTTGCCGCGTTGTTCGAGCACGATCGATGGCGCGTGCCGAGCCCGCCGGTGATGGGGGCAATTGCCTACAACGCCGTGCTGATTTTCGGATACGCGCATGCCGCCTGGTTTTCTCTGGCGCGAGGGCTGCCCCCGGTGGCCTCGACATTGAGCGTGATGTTCATCCCGGTCCTTGGCGTATTCGCCGGCGCGTGGTGGCTGGGCGAAGTCCTGCGCTGGCAAGACTGGGCGGCCGTCGTCCTGATGATGGTGGCGATCGCCTCGGTGCTGCTGCCGTCCAGGCCCACGGCTACATGAAACCCCTCAACCGATTTAGTGGATTTCACCCGCCCGGCTAGGCCGCGTGCTTAAGGCCGCCGCCCAAAGTCCCTAACGGCGAACACCGCCTTCCCCTACAGCGCCGGCGCCCCCGGAGCGCCTCATCGATCCATGCCTTCACGGCGTGTGTCGTGGGCGATTTCGGGGAACGAAGTGGCACTGCAAACAGACTCGGGCAACCTTCTCACCAGCTGGGTGAGCGGGGATTCTTCCGCCGCGCTCATGGCGACGATTTCGGACGACGACGCGATGCCCGCGGGCGCCGGCGGCGACATCGCCGGCAGCTACGCCACCACCCCGACCGACGATGCCTACCGCTATGTTTCGCAGGCCCCGACGCCGCTTTCAGGCTCCGGCGGCAACATCGCCGCGCTGATGGCCGGCAGCAAGTGGACCAGCGTGGACGCCGCGAGCGGCAAGACGGTCATCACTTTTTCCTTCAGCGACCCGCTGACCTCCACGTTCGACTATTCCAACAACGATTACCAATCCACCCTCACCAGTTTCTCCGCGGCAGACCGGCAGGTCACCCGCGATGTGCTGGCGCGGATCGAGGCCGTGTGCAACGTGAAGTTCGTCGAGGTCGCCGATAACGCGACCGAATGCGGCGTGCTGCGCTACGGCTATTCGCAAGAGCCCAACAAGATGAACTTCGCGGGCTACACGTTTTTTCCGTCCAGCGGCGCCATCGGCGGCGACGTGTGGATCGGGACCAACCAGTCCAGCTCGCAATGGGACTTCTACCGCCCCGACCTGCTGCTGCACGAAACGCTGCACGCCCTGGGCCTGAAACATCCATTCGACTCGGGTGCAGTGCTGCCGACGCAGCAGGACATCATTGCGAACACGGTCATGAGTTACTCGACGGTGGCCGGCAGCACCGGCGGGTATATGTCGAAGTATCCGGGCGAGCCGATGACTCTGGACATCGCCGCGTTGCAATACCTGTACGGCGCGGCCGACTCGAACACGGGCGATACCCGCTATGACCTGGCGAGCGCCAATTACCAATCCGGGTTCCATGCAATCTGGGATTCGGGCGGGATCGACGTGCTGGACGCCAGCGGGGTTGGCCGCGCGGTGGCGCTGGATCTGAACCAGGGCGCCAGCAGCGACATCGGTTCCTCGGTGTCCGCAAGCGGCACGTTGGCAGGCGCGTCCGTCAGCACCGTCTACACCGCAACGCTGTCGATCGCGTTGGGCGCCGTCATCGAGAACGCGATCGGCAGCGCGTTCAACGATAGCCTCATCGGTAACGACTCGGCCAATCGGCTGGACGGCGGCGCGGGCGACGACAGGCTGGAAGGCCGGGCCGGCAACGACGTGCTGGTCGGCGGTCCGGGCAACAACATTCTCGACGGCGGCGACGGCGTCGATACCGCGGTATTCGCGTCATCCCGGGCCAGCTACACGATCACCAACACCGCGCAAGGCCTAGTGGTGTCCGGCCCCGGCAGCACCGACACCCTGTTGAATGTCGAGCGGCTGGCGTTCAGCGACGGCTGCGTGGCGCTGGACCTGTGCGGCAACGCCGGCACGTCGGCCAAAGTGATCGGCGCCGTGTTTGGAGCCGGTTTCGTGCAGAACGCCGGGGCAATGGGCATCTGCCTCAGCTTGCTGGATGCCGGAATGAGCGAACAGGATTTGGTGCACCTCGCGCTCGATTGCCGTCTGGGCCCCAATGCCGGCAACGAAGCGGTGGTGAACCTGCTGCTGACCAACCTGACGGGCGCGGCGCCCGCGGCCACGCAAACGGACACGTTCGTGAACCTGATCGAGCAAGGCGCGTTCAGCCAAGCCTCACTGGGACAGATCGCGGCGGAGACCGCGCTCAACGCCGCACATATCGACCTCGTGGGCTTATCCAACAACGGCATCGAGTACATGGGCTGACCGCGGCGCGCTGATAATGGCGCACCGATGACCGAGGTTGTTTCCGCCCCGCGCCGCAAGCGCTCCGCGCTCGGCGTCCTTCGCGAGCTGCGGCAGCCGAAGGTCGCCGTCATGTTGGCGCTGGGCTTCTCCTCCGGCTTGCCTTTCCTGCTCACCGCCAACACCTTTGGCTACTGGCTGCGCGACGCAGGCACGAGCCTGATCGCCATCGGCTTCATCTCCTGGGTCGGTTTCGCCTACGCCTTCAAGGTGTACTGGTCGCCATTGGTGGACCGCATCGACGTGCCGCTGCTGGGCCGTCTTGGCCGGCGGCGCGGCTGGATGTTCCTGTGCCAGATACTCGTGGCTGTGGGGCTGCTCGGAATGGCCGCGGTCGGAACGCAAGGCGGCCTGGCAGCCATTGGCGCGTTCGCGTTGTTGACGGCCTTTGCTTCGGCCACGCAGGACATCGCGATCGACGCCTGGCGCATCGAAGCGGCTTGCGACGCGGACGAGGTGGGGCTGATGACATCGGCGGCGCAGGTCGGCTACCGTGTCGCGCTGCTCGTCACCGATGCCTTGATCATCGCGGCCGCTGCGCGAGTCGGCTGGCCGCTGTCGTATGTGGGCATGGCGCTGCTGATGGCGCTCGGGATGGTCGCGACATTGTTCGCAGCCGAACCGGTCCGTGCCGACGTGGTCTTGCAGCACAAGCCCCCGCTGTGGACCTTGCGCGGCCTGGCCGATGCGATCGTCGGCCCCTTCGTCGACTTTTTCGCCAAGCACAAGGCCGTGGGGCTGGTGATGCTTCTGATGGTGGCGCTGTATCGGCTGCCCGACTTCGTGATGGGGCCGATGTACAACCCGTTCTACCACGACCTCGGGCTTTCGAAGGACACGGTGGCCTGGGTGCGCGGCTCGTTCGGGTTGGTCGCCACTTTTGCCGGCATTGCCGCGAGCGGTCTGGCCGCGGTGCGGCTCGGCTTGTTCCCAACGCTGCTCGCCGGCCTTGTGCTCGAAGGATTCGGCACTGCGGCGTTCGCCTTGCTCAGTGTGCACGCCGACACGTCGATTTTCGCGGCAGTGATGACGCTGGATGCGTTCGCGCAAGCTTTCGCGGGGGTCGCGCTGGTGACCTACATGTCGAGCCTGACGAGCCTGGGCTACACCGCCACGCAGTATGCGATGCTGTCCTCCACCTACGCCGTGCTCGGAAAGTTCACCAAGGGCTTCTCCGGCGTTGCGGTGGACGCACTCACGCCCGCGCACGGACTGCTCGGCGCTTACGCGACGGCATTCGTCGCAACCGGCCTGACCGCCGTCCCGCCGCTGCTGTTGATCCTGCTGCTTTGGCGAATGCAGCGGACACCCAGCGGCATCGCGCGGCAAGCCGGATAGGAGCGGTCCTACCCGGGCACGCCCGGCGTGCCCTACAGCGAGATGGTCCCGCACGTTCTAGATTGGAGCCTCGCAGTACCAACATCGAGGGGCTCCCAAGTTGACCAAGTATTCCAGCAGGCCGCCTGTCCCGGCTGTCGATCGGCCCATGGCCGGACCCGCCAAGCGAGCACGCCCCGAAGAGCCCGCCCATCGGGAGCGTCGGTCGACTTATCGAGTGCGTGATGAACAGCAATCGGGGCACGGCTCGCTCACCGCGCTGTCGAAAATGAAGATGCTGGAACGCAAGCGCGCGGCGATCCGGCCCGCCCGGGACGAGCCCCCGCGAATCCTCGATTGAAATTATTCTCGCCGGTCGGGCACGGGCTGGCCTGCGCGACTAGTTGCGCTCGGGCTTGCGTCCCCTGGTCTTTTCTTGTTCGATCAAGTGCGCGAGCACGCTGTCGGCGCCTCGGCCGGAAAGCCCGTTGGTGCTCTCCTTGCCGCCTCGCTGCTCTTGCTGCTGCGCATCCTCAGGCGGCTTGGCGCGCTCGGCATTTCGTTTGGGTTTCTTCGTGGGCATGTGACGGTGATCCTCGGCCGCTGGCCTGTGCGGTAAATACTTGCTGCAACGCACATTAAATGTGAACGGTTGAGACGCCTGTAGGACGAGACCGTCAGCGTGTCAGACTGCTTCGACACGGGCCTCAACCGTTGCCGGCGGCCAACTGAGCCAGCACATTTCTTCTTACTTTGCCCAGCGCCGTCTTCGGCAGCGAGCTCAACCATAGCCAGCGGCGGGGCTGCTTGAAGCGCGCCAGACGTCCCTCGAGGTACGCACTGAGCTCGAGTTCGCTCGCACGGTACCCCGGCGCGAGCACGACAGCGGCGGCCACGGCCTCGCCCCATTTTTCATCGGCGATTGCGAATGCCGCGCATTCGGCAACCGCAGGATGTTCAGCCAGCACACTTTCGATTTCAGCCGGGTGGATGTTCTCCCCGCCCGAAATGATGAGGTCCTTGGCTCGCCCCACGATGCTGAAGCTGCCGTCCGCTGCCTGCGAGGCCAGGTCGCCGCTGTGAAACCAGCCTTGCTCATCACACACCGGCAGCTCCGGCCAGTAGCGGTTGGCGACGTTTGGTCCTCGAATCAGCAGCTCGCCGACGCTGTTCGCCTCGCTCGCAATCCGCGCTTGAACGCTCGGAGCGGGCCAGCCGCAAGATCCCACATGGTCGCGAGCGTGCGCGGGCGGCAGCGCGATCGAGAACGGCCCGGTTTCCGTGGCGCCATAGACATTGCACACCGGGACGCCCCTGGCGTGGAACCCTTGCACGAGCCGCGACGGCAGCAGGCTGGAGCCGGCCCATACGGCGCGCAAGCTCGACAGTTCGGTTGCGTCCCAGCGCGGATGGTCCAGCAGCGCCTTCATGGTTGCGGGCACCTGCAGCGTCAGGGACGGGCGCTCGCGCTCGAAACAATCGAACGCGGCGTCGGCCGCAAAGCGCGCGTGCAGGATCACCGAAGCGCCGGCATGCAGCGCGGGCAAGGTCTGGATGCACAAGCCGCCGACGTGGAACAGCGGGAGCATCGTGGCAATCACATCCGCGGGAGTCATCTCCTGCACCGCCGACGCGATCTGCATGTTGGCCAACAGATTCGCATGCGTGTGGACGGCCGCCTTCGCGCCGCCGGTCGTTCCCGAGGTGTAGACCAGCAGCACCGGCGATGACGGCCGGCCGAGTTGTTCCGGAGCACTCCCGGACGAGGCGCCGCTCAGCATCGGGTCGATCGCGTGCAGCGCCAGCCCGTCGCGTGAGCCCACTTCTTTCGCCAGTTCAGCCCAGGCTGCGTCGTGCACGAGAAGGCGAGCGCCGCAGTCGCGCAGTTGCGCCTGCAGTTCGGGCGGCGCCAAGCGGAAGTTCAAAGGCAGCAGGATGGCGCCGATGCGCGCCAGCGCGAACAGCAGCATGAGCTGCCCGGGATGATTGGCCCCCAGCCAGGCCAACCGGTCGCCTTCGCGCAGTCCCAACGCATGCCAAAGGTGGCCCGCCAGTTGCTCGCATCGGCCGGCAAGGTGGCCATAGGTCAGGCGTGAGCCCTCGAACTGCAGCGCGATGGCGTCCGGCCGCAGCCGGGCCTGGCGCGCCAGGACAGCGTCCAGCGTCTCGGTTGGCGGCACGCTCATTTACCTAACTTTACCGCCGCTTCAAGCCTGCGCGATGCGCGCCGCCCAATATCGTGCGTTGCGCGGCCCGCACCCGCCGCCCAATTTGCCTGGAGCCACCATGAACGCCACCCTCGAGCCCGCCGCCACACCCCGCAACTCCGGCCGCCGTTGGTTCGCCGGACTGGTTGCGCTCGGCGGCCTGGGGCTGGTCGCCGCGCAGGTGCCCGCGCGAGGTTGGGGCCGGCGCGGCGCGCTCGACCCGCAGGAGCGGGCCCGCCGGCTGGATTACCGGATTGGCCGGCTGATTCAGGGCGTGGGCGGCACTGCGGATCAACAGCAGCAGATCGTGGCCATCGCCACCGCCGCGATCGCCGATTTGCAGCCGCTGCGCGAGCAGGCCCGGCAGGCGCGACTGCGCAGTTTGCAATTGCTGGCCGCACCCGTGATCGATCGGGCGGCGCTGGAACAGCAGCGCGCATTGCAGATCCAGGCCGTCGATGCGCGCAGCCGCCGTACCTTGCAGGCCATGGCCGACGCAGCCGAAGTGCTGTCGCCGGACCAGCGAGCGAAAGTGGCCGCGCGCATGCAGGCGCGAATGCAGCACCGCTTCGGTGGTTGAGTCTGCTCACCCGGCCAGCGAGCCGGCAACCGGCCCCGGCGAAGGCCGAAATCATTACCATCGCCCCATGCAGCAACTCCTGATGATCGAAGACGACGCCCGGCTCGCACAGATGGTGGGCGAATATCTGGAGCGTTCCGGATTCGCGGTGACGCACGCTATCGACGCGAAAGCCGGCATGGGCTTGCTGCAAGACCCGCCGGTGGGCGGCTCGCCCGACCTGGTCATCCTCGATTTGATGCTGCCGGACATGGATGGCCTCGAAGTGTGCCGCCGCGTTCGTGCATTGCCGGGCGATGCGGGCCAGGTGCCGGTCCTCATGCTCACGGCGAAAGGCGATCCGATGGACCGCATCGTGGGTCTTGAACTCGGCGCCGACGATTACCTGCCCAAGCCCTTTGAGCCGCGTGAATTGCTCGCGAGGATCCGCGCCATCTTGCGGCGCCGCACGGAAGGCGCGCAGCCGGCCGCCAAGCTGATGCGCTTCGGCTCGCTCGAAATCGACCGTGACGCGCGCACGGTGACGGTGGGCGGCAAGCCTTGCGAGCTGACGTCCTACCAGTTCGACCTGCTGATCACGCTGGCGGAGCGGGCCGGACGGGTGCTCACGCGCGACCAGATCATGGAAGCGGTGCGCGGCCGCGAGCTCGAGGCCTTCGACCGGTCGATCGATGTGCACATGGGCCGCATCCGTGCGGCGATCGAAGAGGATGCGAAGAACCCGAAACGCATCCTCACCGTGCGCGGCGTCGGGTACGTCTTCGCCAAGCAGCAGGATTGATGACAGGCGCCGCCGCATGAACCCGACGCGCAGGAGCTGCGCATGACGCCTTGGCGCGCTCGTTTCCGTTTTCCCCTGTATCTGCGCATCTGGCTCGCGGTGGTGGTCGCCGTTGCCGTGCTGACGTTCGCGTTCGGCTGGCTGTGGCGCGTCAACGCCGAACAACCGCCGCCGCGCGAAGTCATCATCCGCAACACGAATGGCGACGTCCTGGGTCAGGTGACGATGCGGCCGATCCGCGACCGGGTGCAAGGCATCGAATTCCCGGTGGCCATGCAAGACGGCAGCACGCTCATCGTGCAGTTTCCACCGCGCCCGCGGGTGGCCGGTGAAACGCTTCCGTCGCGGCCCTGGCTGGGGCGCGGCCCCGGGGGCTTTCTGTGGGTGCTGGCGATCGTGGCTTTGGCCGTGGCCATCGGCAGCTATCCCATCATCCGCCGGCTCACGCAGCGGCTGGAGGATCTGCGAGTCGGGGTGGAGCGCTGGGGAGAAGGCGACCTGTCGGCGCGGATCGAAGAGTCCGGCTCCGATGAGTTGGCGTTCCTGGCACAGCGCTTCAATCACGCGGCCGAGCGAGTGCAAACGCTGCTGGAATCGCACAAGTCACTGCTGGCCAATGCCTCGCACGAGCTACGCTCGCCGCTGGCGCGCATCCGCATGGGCATCGAACTGATGGACCCCGCCGCCGCCTCACCGGCCTTCAAGCAGGAGATCGAGCGAAACATCGCGGAGCTCGACCAACTCATCGACGAGATCCTGCTGGCCAGCCGCCTCGACGCCAAGGAAAGCGACATCGGCACCATGGAGGCGGTGGATGTGACGGGCCTCGCAGCCGAGGAATGCGCGCGCGGCGGCGCAGAGCTTGTCGCGACCGACGACGACCGAGAGCTGGTGGTGCAAGGCGTGCCCAAGTTGCTGCGGCGCGCGATGCGTAATTTGCTGGAGAACGCGCGGCGCTACAGCGATGGCCCCGTGACGGTCGAAGTTCGGCGCGAGGGCCGGGACGCGGTGATTCGCGTGCGCGATCGCGGGCCCGGCGTGCCGCCGGCCGAGCGCGAGCGAATCTTCGAACCGTTTTACCGGCTGGCGGGCATGAGCGAGCGGCACGGCGGAGTTGGCTTGGGCCTGGCCCTGGTGCGGTCCATCACCCAGCGGCATCACGGCCGCGTGAGCTGCGAAGGTCAAGAAGGAGGAGGCGCATGCTTCGTGCTGCGCGTGCCCTGTGACTATGTGTACTCCAGTGTAAAAAAATCAGAAAACCCTGGTCGCGCTTGACGAACATCACCAACATCCTGGCGCAGGAACTGCCAATGTCCAAGGTTCAAACGCTGTCACCACGGGGCCCATAGTCACAAGCCAATTGAAGTCTCCCAACGACGTCCTTTCGAGGACTTTGATACAGCCACCGCAAGGTGGCTGTTTTTTTATCCGGCGTATCCCTGCCCGCTAAGGCGAGTGCCGCGCCTCGCGCCACAACCAGATGGCGCTCAGCACCAAGGCCGCTGCGGCCACACCAAGCGCAACCCCCAAGCCGCTGGCCGCGAATCCAGGCAGGTACAGCAGCAGCGACGACACGACGGGTCCGGCGATCTGGCCGATGGCAAATGAGGTGGTCATGCGGCTCACCAGTGATGTCGGATCGCCACTGGCCCGCGACCGGATTTCCTGAATGCCCGCGACAGTAGCGACCATGAAGGTCCCGCCAACCAACAGCGCCGACAGGGCCACGCTCCATCCGTTCAGCGACAGGCTGGGCAACAGGACGCCGACCCCCATCACCAGGTGCGAGACAGCCCACACCTGCAAGCGCGCTGCGCTCTGCATCAGGCGGCCGGCCACGACCGTGGAGAGCGCGGCCATGAGCCCGAACACCGGCCATGCCAGGCCGAACCAGCGGGGATCATCGACCACGCTGCGAGCCAGCACCGGCAGAAAGGTAGCCGGCAGGATGTACCCGAATCCCATCACGCCGTAGCAGATGACCAGCCCGGCCGTTGCGCACCCCGACAGCGCATTCGCGCTTGCGACTGGCGGTGCTGCATCACTGCGGATCTTGCGCAGCACCATGGCGACCGGCGCAAACAGCAACAGCGCCAAAATGCCGAGCTGCAACCACAGTGACGACGCCGACATGCCGGCTGCTCCGCCAGCCAGGCAATAAAGGCCCGCCGCGGTGATGCCCAGACCCACGCCGGTGTACACACTGCTGCCCCAGGCGGGTCGGCCCGACGCGGCCAATGCGGCCAGGCACCAGACACTCGTGCCCACGAACGCCCAGGCGCTGCACAGCCCCGCCACCAGGCGCAAGACCATCCACAGCCCCACATTGGCGTGCACGCCCATTGCAGCGGTGAGCGCCGCCGTCAACAGCAACGCCGTCACCGACAGGCGCACCGCGCTCCAGCGCACGCGTCCCGCCGTGAGACCGCCGAGCAGGTAGCCCGCGTAATTGGCCGCGGCCAGCCAGCCACCTGCGGCGACGTCGAGCTGCCCATCGCGGATCATGAGCGGCAGCATCGGCGTGAATGCAAAGCGACCGATGCCCATCGCGACCGCAAGCGACAACACGCCGGCGATCAGCATCGCGAGGGGGGTCGGGACAGCGGGGTGACGGGGCGCGGACATCGCATTGTGGCTGCGCTGGGATCGGGGCAGCCCGGGCGGCTAGCGCTGCGGCGACTCTGAGCGGCCGGCCGATCGCAGCGCGGCCAACACCGCATCCGGCGAGATGTCGACCAGGCAGCGCGTGTGCCCCAGCGGGCATTCGCGCTCGAAGCACGGAGAGCAGTCCAGCGGCGGCTGGTAGTTCGGCTCCTGCTTCAACCAGATCACTTGCGCGCGATCGTTCAACGGCGGCGTGTGCAGCGGGCTCGATGATCCGAACAGCGCCACCTGCGCAACGCCGAACGCCGCGGCCACGTGCATCAGGCCCGAGTCGTTGCTGATCACGGCTTGCGCCCCCGCAATCAATGCGAACGCGTCGGCCAGCGATGTCTTGCCCGCCAGATCGATGCAACGGCCTGCGCCTGCGGCAGTCGCGATGTCCTGGCACAGCCCGGCTTCCTTGGCCGACCCCAGCAACACAGCCGGGCGATCCAGCGATTTCGCAAGCTCGGCAAAGTGAATCGCCGGCCAGCGCTTGGCCGGCCCGTACTCCGCTCCCGGTGCGAACACGAAATAGCCGCCGGCTGCCAATCCGTGCTCGCGCAATGCGGCTTGGGCTTGCTCCGCAGGCAAGTGCAGTTGAGGGCGGTCATGTTCCAGACCGACCTTGTCGCCGCTCAGCGCCGAGTAGAACGGCACCATCGCAGGCCGCTCGCCATCCGGATTTTTCAGCCGATGCGTCAACAGGCCGACCCGCGCCTCGCCCAGATAGCCCACGCGTTTGGGGATACTGGCCAGGAACGGCAGCAGCGCGCTTTTCAGGGAATTCGGCAGCACGTACGCCGTGTCGAAACGGCCCTCGAGCTGTTTGGACATCGCACGGCGGGCATTGAGCTGCAACCTGCCATGCGCAAACGGAAACTCGATCACCTCCTGAACCTGCGGCATGGCCCGGTACACCGGCGCCACCGAAGCCAAGGCGCCGACAGTCAGGTGTTCACCACGCTGCGCGAGCCGCCGCAACAGCGGCTCGGTCATCACCGCATCGCCGATCCATTGCGGGGCGACGACCAGAGACTTCTCCTCAGTGGTGCGCACCGAAGTGCTCGCCCTCTTTGAGCTTGTACACGGTGCCGCAATAGGCACACTTGGCCTGGCCGGTGCGCGCGACGTCGAGGTAGATGCGCGGATGGTTGTTCCACAGCTTCATCCCGGCAACGGGGCTGGGGCAGAACACTCCGCCGTTGGAATTGAGGTCCTTGGCGAGCAGCTCGACGACGGTTTCTTTGCTGAGCGCGGCGGTCATCTCTAGACTTTCGTGAGCCAATGGGCGTATTTCGGATTGCGGCCATTGACGATGTCGAAGAACGCGGACTGGATCTTCGCGGTGACCGGGCCGCGCGAACCGGCGCCGATCTCGATCCGGTCGAGTTCGCGGATCGGCGTCACTTCGGCCGCCGTGCCGGTGAAGAAAGCCTCGTCGGCGATGTAGATCTCGTCGCGCGTGATCCGCTTTTGCACCAGCTCGATGCCCAGGTCCTTGCAGATGTGCAGTACCGTGTTGCGAGTGATGCCATTGAGCGCACCGGCGGATAGATCGGGCGTGTAGACGACGCCGCCCTTGATCACGAACACGTTCTCGCCGGCGCCTTCGCTGACGAATCCGGCGCTGTCCAGCAACAGCGCTTCGTCGTAGCCGTCATCCAGCGCCTCCATGTTGGCCATGATCGAGTTGGTGTAGTTGGACACCGCCTTGGCCTGCGTCATCGTGATGTTCACGTGGTGCCGCGTGTAGCTCGAGGTTTTCACGCGGATGCCGCGCTGCATGCCTTCCTCGCCGAGGTACGCGCCCCAGGCCCAGGCCGCCACCATCAAATGGATCTGGTTGCCCTTGGGGCTGACGCCCAGCTTTTGCGAGCCGATCCAGGTGAGCGGACGGATGTAGCAGCTTTCGAGCTTGTTGGCGCGCACCACGTCGCGCTGCACCTGGCTGACCTGCTCTTTGGAAAAGGGGATGTTCATGCGCAGGATCTTGGCGCTGTTGAACAGCCGGTCCGTGTGCTCCTGCAGGCGAAAGATGGCCGTGCCGTTGACGGTGTTGTAGGCGCGCACGCCTTCGAACGCACCGCAGCCGTAGTGCAAGGTGTGGGTCAGGACGTGAATCCTGGCGTCGCGCCACTCCACCATCTCACCGTCCATCCAGATCTTGCCGTCTCGGTCGGCCATCGAGGGGGGAGCGATCATTGAAGCATTCCTTGTTTCATCGGGGGTAAACGAGCCAATTTTAAACTCCCCACATGCCTGCCCTCCGAGCGCGGGAAACGTGAGGCCGTATAGTTCACCGCATCCCCGAGAAAATCCGCATGAATGCCGTCACCACCCCCGCCACCCTGGCACCCACCGCGCTGATCGACAGTGATCACCCCGCGGTGGTCGAATTCGCGAAGCGCGCGACCGGATCGACCCAGCGCGAACTCGCCGTCTGCCTGTATTACCTCGTTCGCGACGGCATTCGCTACGACCCTTATCGGGTCGATCTCAGCGCCCAGGGCATGCGCGCCAGCCGCGTACTGGAAGCGGGCTTTGGCTGGTGCGTGCCGAAAGCGGCGCTGCTGGCGGCGGCAGCACGAGCGGCGGGCATTCCCGCGCGGGTGGGCTATGCGGACGTGCGCAATCACCTGTCCACCGAGCGCATGCGCGACTTGATGCAGACCGACCTGTACATCTGGCACGGCTACACGGAGCTCTGGTTGGATGGCGCCTGGGTCAAGGCCACGCCCGCCTTCAACCTCAGCCTGTGCGAACGCTTCGGCATCCTGCCGCTGGATTGGGACGGGCGCACCGATTCGCTGTATCACCCCTGCGACCGCGAAGGGCGGCGCCACATGGAGTACGTCAACCAGCGCGGCAGCTTCGACGACATGCCGCTGGCGCAACTGGCGCAGGATATCCGCAGCACTTACCCGGCGTGGATCGCCGCGGCGGCGGCACAAGCGGATTTCGAAAAGGACGCAGAGCGCGAAAACCGCTAGCTAGCCGGTCGCTTGCTCGGGCCGGTGCAACTCCCAGTTCACCAGCTTGCCGCCGTTGAATTCACAGGTCACGCTGGAACCGCCGGGATCGGTCCATCGAAAGATTTCCGGCTGCTCGTTTTCAGGCGACAGCGGCTGCCCCAGGGCGCGGGTCATCGAGATCACATCCAGCAGCGAGGAGCGCGGCTTGAGCTTGGCATTGAGCATCACGGCGCTGTCCACGTAGCCCAGCGGCCGATCGGTAGCGCGCTTGAGAATCTGGATCGTGCGATTCACGTTCAGCAGCACCCACAACACGAGCCCGCTCGCCGCGAGGCCCACACCCGCCCACCCGTAGGCCTCCCAGGCCGCGGCGACGAGCACGATGCCGAGCACCGGAGCGACCAGTTGCCTGAGGTTCATGCCGTCATCGTCTCACGCCATTTGCCGCACCAGGTCCATTGCCTCGTCGATGCGCTCCACGGCGTGAATGGTCAGCCCTTCGATGTCCCTCGCGCCTTTGCGCGGGGCATTGGCCTTGGGGACAACGGCGACCGAAAACCCCAGCTTCGCCGCTTCGCGCAATCGCTCCTGGCCGCGCGGCGCCGGCCTCACTTCGCCCGCCAGGCCCACTTCGCCGAATGCGATAAAGCCTTGGGGCAAAGGCTTGCCGCGCAGGCTGGACGTGATCGCCAGCATCACGGCCAAGTCGGCGGCCGGTTCACCGATGCGCACGCCACCGACTGCATTGACGAACACGTCCTGGTCCATGCAGTCGACACCGGCATGGCGATGCAGCACCGCCAGCAGCATCGCGAGCCGGTCGCGATCCAGGCCCACCGAAAGCCGGCGTGGACTCGGCCCGCCGCTGTCGACCAGTGCCTGGATCTCGACCAGCATCGGCCGCGTGCCTTCCAGGGTGACGAGAACGCAGCTGCCGGGAACCGGATCGCTGTGCTGCGACAGGAAGATCGCGCTCGGGTTGGCAACGCCTTTCAGCCCTTTCTCGGTCATCGCGAAGACACCGATCTCGTTGACCGCGCCAAAGCGGTTCTTGATCGCGCGCACCAGGCGAAAGCTCGAGTGGGTATCGCCCTCGAAATACAGCACGGTATCGACCATGTGCTCCAGCACCCGGGGCCCGGCGAGTGCGCCTTCCTTGGTGACGTGGCCGACCAGCACGATGCACGTGCCGCTGGATTTCGCGGCGCGCGTGAGATGCGCCGCGCATTCGCGCACTTGCGCCACCGAGCCCGGCGCGGAAGTAAGCTGATCGGAATACACGGTCTGGATCGAATCGATGACTGCCACGGCCGGCTGCGTTGCCGTGATCGTCGCGAGAATCTTTTCCAGCTGGATTTCGGCCAGCACCTTGACCTGCGAATTGTCGAGCCCGAGCCGGCGCGAACGCAGCGCGACCTGTGCGCCGCTTTCTTCACCCGTAACGTACAGGCTGGAGACGGAAGCGCGCTGCAGCGCATCCAGCGCCTGCAGCAGCAGCGTCGATTTGCCGATGCCGGGGTCCCCGCCGATCAAGATCACGCCGCCTTCGACGATGCCACCGCCGAGCACGCGGTCGAGTTCGGCGATGCCGGTCGGCGTGCGTTCGATCTCGCTGGTTTCGATCTCGGCGAGCACGGCCACCGCAGCCGTCTTCGCCAGCGACGCGAAGCGGTTCCTCACGCCACTGGGGGCTTCCGCGACGGTTTCGATCAAGGTGTTCCAGGCTTCGCAGTGGGGGCACCGGCCCAGCCAACGCGGGCTGCTGCCGCCGCACTCCGTGCAGCTGTAACTGGTTTTTTCCTTGGCCATGGGGTGGCTGACTATAGCGCCCGCGTCGCTGAGGGCCGGCTCCCTTGCGGGCCTGCGCCCATTCATTTAATATGTTAAGTACCTGCCATGGCAACCGCCTTCGTCCACCGCAATCTTCCGCGCCTGCTGCTGCAGGCGCGCGAATCGGTCATGGCTCACACACGGCCGAGCTTGCGCGAACACGGCCTGTCCGACCAGCAGTGGCGGGTCTTGCGGGTGCTGGGCGAACACGGTACGGTGGAGATCGGGAAGGTCGCACGCGAGGCCTTCATCCTGGGACCGAGCCTCACCGGCGTGCTGGCGAGGATGGAGCGCGATGGCTTGATCAGCCGAGAGCGTGACCCCACCGATCAGCGTCGCACCGTCGTGCAAGCGACGGCCAAGGGCCTGAGATTGGTGGAGAAGCTGTCGCGCGTGATCGAGGCCCATTACGGCTGGATGGAGAAGTCGCTGGGCAAGCCCAAGCTCACACAGCTTTACGCTTTGCTGGACGAACTCGTTGAACTGGAGAAACCGTGAGCATCGGCTCCTTGCGCACCGTCTATGGAACGCTGTTGAACTTCCGCGCGGAGTTCGAAGCGTGGGCGCCGAAAATGAGCGAGCCGCCGTACAAGGCGCCGCCCAAAGCGCCGGTGCTGTACATCAAGCCCGCCAACACCTGGAGCGCCGACGGCGCGGCCATCGTGGTGCCTTCGACTGTGGCGGATGTGGAGATCGGCGCGACGGTCGCCATGGTGATGGGAGCACCGGGGCAGGTTGCCGGCTACGTATTGATGAACGACCTATCGGTGCCGCACGCGAGCTACTTCCGTCCGCCGGTGCGATTCAAATGCCTCGATGGATTCCTGGGCGTCGGCAACACGCTGTTGCCGGCGGCGGGTGCGGATCCTTCACGGTTCGTGCTGGAAGTGCGTATCAACGGCGATCTGCGGCAGACCCTTTCATTCGACAAGCTGATGCGCAATCCCCAGCAGCTGCTCGCCGACGTGAGCGAATTCATGACACTGGGCGCGGGCGACGCGCTGATGCTCGGTGTCGACGCAGGCCGGCCGCGAGCCAAGGCCGGCGATCACATCGACATCCGCGGGGCGGGCCTCGGCAGCTTGAGCAACCAGCTCGTCGCGGAGGCCGCATGAAGTCGGCTCGCGTCGTGTACCAGGGCCGCACGCACTCGGCCACCGAGCGCGACGGCCAGCTGCTGCTCGATGATGGCCGCGTCGCCGCTTTCGACGCGGTGAGCTGGTTGCCGCCGCTTGCGCCGACTGCCCAGCCGCGCACGATCCTAGCCCTCGGCCTGAACTACGCGGACCACGCGAAAGAACTCGAGTTCAAGGCGCCCGAAGAACCGCTGGTGTTCCTGAAAGGTGAGAACGCGCTGACCGGGCACCGGCAGGCCACGCCGCGCCCACCGGATGTGCAGTTCATGCACTACGAGTGCGAGCTGACCATTGTGATCGGCAAGAACGCGAAGAAGGTCAGGCGCAGCGATGCATACGACTTCATCGCGGGCTATACGGTGGCCAACGACTATGCGATTCGCGACTACCTTGAAAACTGGTATCGCCCGAACTTGCGGGTGAAGAATCGGGACCGCACGACGCCCCTGGGGCCGTGGTTGGTCGATGCCGCAGACGTTCCCGATCCGATGGCGCTGGCGCTGCGGACTACCGTGAATGGCAAGGTCACCCAATCGGGCAACACGCGCGACATGATCTTCGACGCGCCTTTCCTCGTCGAATACTTTTCCAGCTTCATGACGCTGCGCCCCGGCGACCTGATCCTCACGGGCACACCTGATGGCGTGGTGGACTGCCGGCCCGGCGACGTGGTCGTGACCGAGATCGAGCGCGTGGGCGCGCTCATGAACACCATTGAATGAGTCCTATGCAGATCGATCACCTCATCAACGGCAAGGCCGTACGCGGCAGCGATTACTTCGAAACCGTGAATCCGGCCACGCAGGAAGTGCTGGCGGAAGTTGCGTCCGGCGGCGAGGCCGAAGTGAACGCCGCCGTCGCGGCAGCAAAAGACGCCTTCCCGAAATGGGCCGGTCTGCCGGCGCCGCAACGCGCGAAGATCATCCGTAAATTGGGTGACCTGATCGCCGCGCACGTTCCCGAGCTGGCGCAGACCGAGACCAACGACACCGGCCAGGTGATCGCGCAGACCGGCAAACAACTGGTGCCTCGGGCTGCCGACAACTTCTACTACTTCGCGGAAATGTGTACGCGAGTCGACGGGCACACCTATCCGACCGAAACACATCTGAACTACACACTGTTCCATCCGGTCGGCGTCTGCGCACTGGTGTCGCCGTGGAACGTGCCGTTCATGACGGCGACATGGAAGGTCGCGCCCTGCCTCGCTTTCGGCAACACCGCCGTCCTGAAGATGAGCGAGCTGTCGCCCATGACCGCGGCGCGGCTGGGCGAACTGGCGCTCGAGGCCGGCATTCCGCCGGGCGTGTTGAACCTGGTGCACGGCTACGGCAAGCAGGCGGGCGAGCCACTGGTGCGGCATCCCGACGTTCGCGCGATTTCATTCACCGGCTCGACCGCGACCGGCAACCGCATCGTCAAGGAAGCGGGGTTGAAGAAATTCAGCATGGAGCTGGGCGGCAAATCGCCGTTCGTGATCTTCGAGGACGCGCAGCTCGATCGCGCGCTCGACGCGGCGGTCTTCATGATCTTTTCCAACAACGGCGAACGCTGCACCGCCGGCAGCCGCATCCTGGTGCAGCAATCGATCTACGCCGATTTCGCCCAGAAGTTCGTCGAGCGCGCGAGACGCCTCGCAGTGGGAGATCCCCTCGATGAGAAGACGATCATCGGCCCCATGATTTCTCAAGCGCACCTGGCGAAGGTGCGCAGCTACATCGAACTTGGACCGAAGGAAGGCGCGACGCAGCTGTGCGGCGGACTGGAAGCACCGAGCTTGCCGGGGCGGGTGGGCAAGGGCAACTACGTCGTCCCCACGGTATTCGCCGACGTCGACAACCGGATGAAGATCGCGCAAGACGAGATCTTCGGCCCCGTGGCCTGCCTGATCCCATTCAAGGACGAAGCGGACGCGATTCGGCTGGCCAATGACATCCAGTATGGCTTGTCGAGTTATGTCTGGACCGAAAATCTCGGCAAGGCGCACCGCGTCGCCGCCGCCGT
>Ga0105240_10000944_pt1 | contig 51695 bp, 54 predicted proteins | sample KBSC54metaG_FD_80426 | JGI IMG/M metagenome (GOLD analysis project Ga0105240, IMG submission 80426) | Corn rhizosphere microbial communities from Kellogg Biological Station, Michigan, USA - KBS C5-4 metaG | ecosystem: Host-associated > Plants > Roots > Rhizosphere > Soil | place: Michigan, USA... | reverse complement strand
CCCAGTTCATGGGCGATCACGCGGCACTTGCGTGCGAAGGGCGAGGCCGCGTTGGTATAAAGCTTCAACTCAGTGTCCTTCGAATGCCACCAGCGCCGTCACCGGCTTGCCGATGGCGCGCAACTTGTCTGCCCCACCCAGCTCGGGCAGGTCGATGACAAAGGAACAGCCGACTACATGGGCGCCGGCGCGCTCCAGCAGCCGGATGCCCGCATAGGCGGTGCCGCCCGTGGCGATCAAATCGTCCACCAGAAGCACCCGCTCGCCCTTTTCCAGGGCGTCGATATGGATCTCCACCCGGTCCTTGCCGTATTCCAGATCGTAATCCTCGCCGATCACGGTGTGCGGCAGCTTGCCTTTCTTGCGCACCGGAATGAACCCCACCGACAATTGATGCGCCACCGCGCCGCCCAGGATGAAACCGCGCGCTTCCAGCCCGGCCACCTTGTCGATCTTCATGCCGGCATAAGGCTGCACCATCTCGTCCACCGCACGGCGGAAGGCCCGCGCGTGGCCCAGAAGCGTGGTGATGTCGCGGAACATGATGCCCGGCTGGGGATAGTCGGGAATGGTGCGGATGGTTTCGCGGAAATCCATGACGTCAGCCTTTCTTCAGGATACGGCCAGCCACGGCATCAAGCTTGGCGACAAGCAGAGGGTCTCGCCGTTCCGGCGGCGTCACCACGGCGGTATCCAATGTGGTTTCCACATGCAGCGGACAGGGCTGGCGATCCGGTCCCAGCTTGGGTGCCACCGCCATGATCAGGCGGCGGGCGTTGTCGGCGTTGCAGTGCATCACTTTGAGCACGGCATCGACCGTCACATGTTCATGATCTTCGTGCCAGCAATCATAATCCGTCACCATGGAGACGATGGCGTAAGGCAGCTCTGCTTCGCGGGCCAGTTTGGCTTCCGGCATCGCGGTCATGCCGATCACGCTGCAATCCCAGGAGCGGTAGAGAAAGCTTTCCGCCCGGGTGGAGAATTGGGGCCCTTCCATGCAGATGTAGGTGCCGCCTTCGGAATGATCGATGCGTTCCTCGCGCGCCGCCAAGGTCAGCGCGCCGGCAAGGCGCGGACAGACGGGATGCGCCATCGAGACGTGGGCAACGAAGCCGGGGCCGAAAAAACTTTTTTCCCGCGCGAAGGTGCGGTCGATAAATTGGTCCGCCATCACGAAGGTGCCGGGCGGTAACTCAGCACGCAGCGAGCCGCAGGCCGAGACCGAGATGACGTCCGTGGCGCCGATCCGCTTCAACACGTCGATATTGGCGCGGTAATTGATGCTGGTCGGCGTCTGGACGTGACCGCGGCCATGACGGGGCAGGAACACCATGTCCACGCCGTGAAAGGTGCCGGTCAAGAGCTGGTCGGACGGCTCGCCCCAGGGGCTTTTCACGCTTTGCCAGCGGGCATTTTCCAGGCCGGGAATCTCGTAGACCCCTGATCCGCCGATCACTCCAAGCACGGTTTTGGACATATTTTAATGGCGCTCCTGCTCTCGCAGACGCGCAGCAAAAAGGGCGCTTCCGCTAGGAAAGGCGCCCTTTTAGCATGCGAGGGTCAGGGGGCAATGCCCGGTTCTGTGACAGTGAAAGCGCGAGGGGCCGCTTGCCTTAGCTCGCGGCGTTCGCGCATTTTCGCAGGTCCACCGGACCTGCTCACGCGCTTATGCGCGCCATGCGCTCACTAATGGGCGTCGGCCCAGACCTTGCGATAGGCCGCGTATAGAATGCCCGAGAGCACCACCAGGAAGATCAGAACGCCAAAGCCCATCCGCTTGCGCTCTTCCATTTTGGGATCGGACGCCCAGGCCAGGAAGGTCGCCACGTCATGGGCTTCCTGATCGATGGTGGCCTTGGTGCCGTCGGAATAGGTCACGGCATTGTCGGCCAGCGGTGGCGGCATGGAGATGTTCCAGCCTTCGAAATAGGGATTGTAGTATTTGCCGGCCGTCACCGTGAAACCCTTGGGCGGGGTCATGTGGAAGCCGGTAACGATGGAATAGACATACTCAGCGCCGCCTTCGCGCGCCTTCACGATCATGGAGAGATCGGGCGGCAGCGAACCGCCATTGTTGGCGCGGGCCGCTTCTTCGTTCGGGAAGGCGGTAGGGAACTTGTCGGCCAAAGTGCCAGGGCGGGTCAGGCGGTTGCCCTTGTCGTCGAAAATCTCGCCCTTGTCGTTGGGATCAGCCGGGAGCTTGTAGCCGGTCGCAATCGCCTTGGCTTGAGCCTCGGTGAAACCGGGGCCGCCCGCTTCATCCAGGTTGTGGAAGGCGATGTGGTCCAGGTTGTGGCAGGCGGCGCAGACTTCCTTATAGACCTGGAAGCCACGCTGCAGGGCGGCGCGGTCATAAGTGCCGAACGGTCCGTTGAAAGAGAATTCCACGCTCTTGACCGGTTTGCGCGTGGTGTCCATCGCGGTCTGGGCCAGCGCCGGCAAGGTCAGCGCCGCAAAACCTGCCGCCAGGGTGAAACGAAGGGCAAGGCGCATGGTGGGTCTCACTCAGCAGCGGCTGCGGCGGTGTCGCCGAGCACGGATTGGGCAATGGAGGCGGGAATCTTCCTAGGCGTCTCGATCAGCCCGACGATGGGCATCAGGATCCAGAAGAAGACGAAATAGTAGAGCGTCGCCAAACGCGCCGCCCAGATCAGCGGGATACCGGCCACTGCCGCGTCCACACTCTGCGAGCCGCAATAGCCCAGGATCACGCAGACCACCGCGAAGGCCCAGAAGAATTGCTTCATCAAGGGGCGGAAGCGGCAGGAGCGCACCCGGCTGGTGTCGAGCCAAGGCAGGAAGAACAGGGTGACGATGGCGCCGCCCATTACGATCACGCCCATCAGCTTGTTCGGGATGGAGCGCAGCATGGCGTAGAAGGGCAGCAGATACCATTCCGGCACGATATCGGGCGGCGTCACCAGCGGATTGGCCTGCACATAATTGTCTGGATTACCGAAGAAGTTCGGGGCGTAGAACACGAAGGCCGCGAAGAACACCACGAACAGGCAGAGATAAAAGCCATCCTTGATCGTGTAATAGGGATGGAACGGCACGGTGTCTTGCGGGCCTTTCACATCGATGCCGAGCGGATTGTTGTTGCCCGGGACGTGCAGCGCCCAGATGTGCAGAACCACCACGCCCGCGATGATGAAGGGCAAGAGGTAATGCAGCGAGAAGAAGCGGTTCAAGGTGGCATCGCCCACCGCGAAATCGCCCCACAGCCAGGTTGCGATGTGCGTGCCGATTCCCGGAATGGCGCTGAACAGGTTGGTGATGACGGTGGCGCCCCAGAAGGACATTTGGCCCCAAGGCAGCACATAGCCGAAGAAGGCCGTGGCCATCATCAGCAGATAGATCAGGACGCCGATGATCCAGATCAGTTCGCGGGGCGCCTTGTAGGAGCCGTAATAGAGGCCGCGGAACATATGGATATAGACGGCGAGGAAGAACATCGAAGCGCCGTTGGAGTGAATATAGCGGATCAGCCAGCCATAATTCACATCGCGCATGATGCCTTCGACGGAGTCGAAGGCGAGCCCGGCATTGGCCACATAATGCATGGCCAGCACGATGCCGGTGACGATCTGCACGCCCAGGCAGAAAGTGAGAATACCGCCGAAGGTGTACCAGATGTTCAGATTGCGCGGCGTCGGAAAAGTATTGACCGTGTCGTGCAGCAGACGGGGCAGCGGCAGGCGCTGATCAATCCACTTTTCCAAACCGGACTGGGGATTATAGGTCGATGGACCGGACATTCTTCTTTAGCTCCTCAACCGACCTTGATGCGGGTGTCTGACAGGAAAGCGTAAGGCGGCACCGCCAGATTCTGGGGCGCGGGACCTTTGCGGATGCGGCCCGACGTATCGTATTGCGAGCCATGGCAGTGGCAGAGCCAGCCGCCGTAATCGCCTTCGAAACCGGTGGGCGTGCAGCCCAGATGGGTGCAGACGCCGATCAGGATCAGCCATTCCGGCTTGATCACACGGTCTTCATCGGCAGCCGAGGCGCTGTCGGGCTTGTTGGCATTGCGCGCCAACGGATCGGGCAACTCGCTCAGGGCCACGGTCTTGGCGGAATTGATTTCGGTGGGCGTGCGGTGCCGCACGAACAGCGGATGGCCGCGCCACTTCACCACGATCTGCTGACCGGCGGCGACCGGCGAAAGATCGACTTCGACCGACGAAAGCGCCAGCGCGGCAGCGGAAGGGTTCATCTGATCGATGAAAGGCCAAGCCGCGGCGGCAACGCCGACAGCGGCCATCGCGCCCGACGCCACATACAGAAAATCACGGCGGGTGCCGTCCATTGTCGTAGCTGTCACCGGATCACCTTCTTTAAGCTGTCTGAAACTGAGAACTGGTTGGTCAAGGAAAAGAGTCGAGACGGAAATGCAAGCCCCGGCTGAGGGAATAGCCCGAAACGTGCCCGTCCGCGCGGTAAAATAGAGAGTCGAATTTCGAGGGTCTTGCGGCACGATGCCGCAGAAAATGCCTTTTCCGCCCGTATCTTGGGCCCACTCAGGAGACGATTTTGCGCCTGGCGCTCTACCAGCCTGACATTCCACAAAATGCGGGATCGCTGATGCGGCTTTGCGCCTGTCTGGGGGTGACCCTGGATATCATTGAACCTTGTGGATTCCTTCTCACCGACCGCAACTTTCGCCGGGCGGGCATGGATTACCGGGGCGAGGTCGTTCGCCATGAGGGCTGGGAGACGTTCCGGGCCCGGTTGCCGGGCCGCCTGCTGCTTCTGACCACGCGGGCCGCCCTGCCCTACACGGATTTCGCCTTTGACGCCTCCGATACCTTGATGGTGGGGCGGGAAAGCGCCGGGGTTCCGGATGCGGTCCATGAGGCCGCCGACGCCCAGTTGCTGATTCCCATGCGGGCTGGCATGCGATCGCTCAATATCGCCCAGGCGGCGGCGATGGTGCTGGGGGAAGGCTTGCGGCAAACTCGGCTTTTCCCCGGGGGACCAGATTGATTCATCTCACCTTGCTCGACCCAGGCGGCGTGGTCGCCCTCGCCCAGGTGCTGATGATCGATGTGGTCCTGGCGGGCGACAATGCTGTGGTGATCGGGCTGGCGGCGGCCCGGGTGCCCCACGAACTCCGGCGCAAGGTGATCCTGTTCGGGCTGGCAGCGGCGGTGTTGCTGCGCGTGGCGATGGCCTTGGTCGCCGTCCAGCTGATGCAGATCATCGGGCTGACCCTCGCTGGCGGCATTCTGCTGCTGTGGGTGAGCTGGCGCTTCTGGCGTGACATTTCGGGTGGGCACACCAAAGAACATGCCGCGGTCAACGCCAACGCTTCGCTTCGCCAGGCGATCATCCAAATCACGCTGGCCGATGTCTCCATGTCGCTGGACAATGTGCTGGCGGTGGCAGGCGCCGCCCGCGAGCATCTGGATGTGCTGGTGATCGGACTTCTGATGTCGGTGGCGCTGATGGGCGCCGCCGCCAATCTGATCGCACGACTTTTGGAGCGCTGGCGCTGGATCAGCTATCTGGGGCTCGCCATCGTAATTTATGTGGCGGTGTCGATGATCTGGTCCGGCAGCCGGGACGTGATTGAAGCACTGACCTAGCCGACCTTCAGCAGCAACGCTGTGGCATCATCGCTTTTCTTGAAACGGGAAAATTGCGTGCCCGTCGCATCACTGTCTTCAATGGCGCGCAATTCCTGGCCCAGCGCGGCCAGGCCTTTGCTTTTCGCCGCCGCCATCAGGCCGGCCGCATCATAGGCGTCATAATCTGTCGCCAATGCCAGAAAACCATCGCTGGCGATGAGAAGCGACGTACCCGCTTCCAGCGAAAGCGTCTGATGCGAGACATGAGACGCGGCCCGCACATCCGGCGAAAACAGCCAGTTCTTGCCTGCGTTGATACGGTTGCGAGCCGCACGCAGCAGCGGCTCGATCTCAGGACGGTTGATTCCGGCGGCGGCCGAGATGTTCTTTTCTTTGGCAATGCGACGCGCCCGCTCTGCTTCTTCTTTGCGTTTTTCCAGCGCTTCGCCGACTAATGCGACCCTGCCCTCATGCTCAACTAGCGCAGCGCAATCCCCAAACCAGAGGAACTCGAATTGTTTTTTCTCGGTCTCAACAGTCAACATCATTGAGGCGCAAGGCGTCTGCCATTTCTCGCGGATAGCTTCGCGCGAAAGGCCGATGAAACTCCTAGCGGCGTCTTCCAGCGCATGCTTCAGCGCCTCTTGCGGCGCATCGCCGTCTTTCAGATGCGCGGTGAGACGGCGGGCGCCGAATTGCGCGATCCAGGCTGCGTCGCTGGGCCCGGGCAGAAGCGATGGCCCAAGCGGCGTGGCGCCATCCATCACCAGCGCGGCGTCGTCCAGCACGGCAAAGGAATCTTCGTTGGGCCGCGTGGCGCTACCCGGCAGCGATAGCTGTTCGATCAGTTCCAGACTCACGCGCCGGTCCCGATCAGGCTCTTCAGTTTCTCGCGCAGCTGGGTCTCGTCGGGGATGAAATCCTCTGCCAACCACCAGGCCTCCAGCGCCTCCAGAATCCGGCCGACGTCCGGACCTTCCGGCACACCGGCGGCCATGGCGTCGCGCCCGGTTATGGGAAAGCGGGGGCGCTCCCAGCTATCGGCGATGGAAAGAAGCATGCGCCATTGCATCTGCGAGGCGCCGCGCGGCCCCCCGGCCCAGCTGAGCAGCACGCGGTCGCGGAAGCGGGGCGCGCCCATCCGATATAGGAGACGGCGCACATCTGCCGCCGACAGATAAGCGGGAATCTTCTCTAGAGATCCGGTCAGGCCTTCCAGCCGCGCTCGTTCGGCGCCGGACAATTTGAGCCGCTCGCTCAAGGCATTTGCCACCGCCCCATCGTCCGGGAGCAGCGCCGCCAGCCGCAGCAGCGGATCAGGCGCCAATTGATTTTCGGCTTCGATCAGCACCAGATGTTCCAGGCGGGACAGTTGCAGCGCATAGGGCAGAAGCTCAGACAGCACGCCCGATGCCGCCATCATGCGCAGCGCGGGCACGGGGTTCTGGCACTCCAACAAACGCAGCATTTCCTTGGCGATACGCTCGCCGGACAATTGCGCGAGCCCCGCTTTGGCATCCGCCGCTGCTCGCAGCGCTTCCGGATCCATATCGCCTTTGCCGTACCAGGCGTGAAACCGGAACAGGCGGAGAATGCGCAGATAGTCCTCACCGATGCGCTGGCCCGCATCGCCGACAAAGCGGACGCGGCCGGCTATCAAATCTTCAAGCCCGCCATGATAATCGAAGATTTCGCCGTCACCGGACGCATAGAGCGCGTTCATGGTGAAATCCCGCCGCGCCGCATCTGCTTCCCAATCATCGGTGAAGTCGACGACGGCATGGCGGCCATCCGTTTCGACATCGCGGCGCAGGCTTGTGACTTCGAACGGGTGGCCGTTCACGATCGCCGTGACCGTGCCATGCTCGAACCCGGTGGGCACCGCCTTGATCGCCGCTATTTCCAAGCGCCGCAATGTTTCATCCGGCGGCATGGGCACGGCGATATCGATATCGCCAACCGGCCAGCCGGACAGCGCATTGCGCACCGCGCCGCCGACAAAACGCCCTTCGCTTAAGGCAGCCATCAACTTGCGCGTCTCAGGCGCGGTCATCCAAGATTGTTTCGAAGGATCAATTCTCATCGCGCGCCCGTTGCACCGGTCAGCCGGCTTGCGAAATCCACCAGGATCGCGGCCGTAGCACCCCAGATGGTGCGACCCTCAGGCGTGAAGACATAGAAGCTGCGTTCGCGCCCGCCCCAGATTCGTGTTTCCCGGCGCCGGTTTACGGGATCGAGAAAAAAGGACAACGGAGATTCGAATGCTTCCGCCACTTCGTTGGGATCGGGCGCGAGCGTAAAGCCTTCCGACAGCACACCCACCACAGGCGAAATGTCGAAACCCGTGCCGGTGCGATAGCGCGGTAGATACCCCGCCACACTGACAAAGCTGGCGTCGATGCCGGTTTCTTCCCGGGTCTCGCGCAAAGCGGTTTCCAGCGGCGAGAGATCACCCGCCTCGCTGCGCCCGCCGGGAAAACTCACCTGGCCGCTATGGCGCGCCAGATTGGCGGTCCGCTGGGTAAAAAGAATCGTGGGCTCGGGGCGCAGAATGATGGGAAGCAGCACCGCCGCTTCCACGGCCGCGGTCTGGGTGGCGGGGCGCAATTCCGGATGCAGATCATAATCGTCATGGCCGATTTCGCGGGGCGGCGAATCCAGCAGCACGCGGCGCAAAGCAGCAAGCGGATCACGTTTCAGGTTGGTGAGAATCTCGTTCATGGGATGTCGCCCATGACAAAGAAGGCGCCGCCGCTCCACACGCCCAGCGCGCCTTCGCGTTCCACCGCCTGCTCGACCAGAGTGTAATAGACCGGCCGCGCCAGCCGCGCCTCGAGCTGCCCACGCACATGCAGATAAGGGATGGGCGCGCCGGTCCTGGGGTCGGGCGAAAAACGCAAAGGGTGGTCCTCTCCTGCCGTCACCTGATCTCCGACATTGGTGGTGAAGATCAAAGTTTGAGTCCGATCTTTACCTTCTGCCGCCATCAGCACCGCCAGAAAAGGCACATCTTCCACCACGATCGACATTTTTTCCGCGGGCGTCACCAGCATGAAACCATTGTCATCCTTGCGCAGTATGGTTGAGAAAAGCCGCACCAGGGCCGGCCGGCGGATGGGGGACCCCGCATGGCTCCAGGTCCCGTCCCGGGCGATTCGCATCAGGCTGTCGCCGCAATAAGGGGGATTCCAGCGCTCGACCGGCGGCAAAGGGCCCAGTTTCTCAGTCGCCGCCTCAAGGGCGGCAAGCCCTTGGCCAAACGGAAATTCATACGACATGGAGCGATTTACGCCGCTTCCGTATTATAAGTGAAGGCCAGACGGGGGCTTTGGCAGTTGCCACTTCTTGCTCAGGGTGCAGAATAACCGTCCCCCCAGCATATGGCGGCAAAATCCGTGAGAACCCGCATGATCGAGGATGCCGAGACCCTGAGCGAACATGATGCCCCGGCCCGGCTGGATGCAGCGGCTGAGACCTTTGCCCAGGCCAGGAAACGCCTCGGCCAGGTGATTTTCGGTCAGACCGATGTGATCGAGCAATCGCTGGTCACACTGCTGGCAGGCGGCCATGGCCTTCTGATCGGCGTGCCCGGTCTCGCCAAGACCAAGCTGGTGGAGACTTTGGCGGTGGTGCTGGGGCTGGATACCAGCCGCATCCAATTCACCCCCGATCTGATGCCCACCGACATCACCGGCTCGGAAGTGATGGAGGAGAGCGCGTCGGGCAGCCGCCATTTCCGCTTCATTCAAGGCCCCGTCTTCACGCAGCTTCTGATGGCGGACGAAATCAACCGCGCCTCGCCTCGCACCCAGTCGGCGCTGCTGCAAGCGATGCAAGAAAAGCATGTGACCGTGGCGGGCGCACGCTATGACCTGCCCCGCCTTTTCCATGTGCTGGCGACCCAGAATCCGCTGGAGCAGGAAGGCACTTACGCTCTGCCCGAAGCACAGCTCGACCGTTTCCTGCTGCAGATCGATGTCGGCTATCCGGATCTGGAGTCCGAGCGCCGCATGCTGCTGGCGACCACCATGGGCGAGGAAGCACGCCCCACTCGCGTCTGCGGCCCGGAAGATTTGATCGCGGCCCAAGCGCTGGTCCGGCGCATGCCGGTGGGCGAGAAGGTGATGGAATCGATTCTTCGCCTGGTGCGTGCCGCGCGCCCGGATTCCGATCACGACGAGACACGCGGCCTGATCGCCTGGGGACCGGGACCCCGCGCCAGCCAGGCCTTCATGCTGGCGGCGCGCGCGCGCGCGCTTCTGGATGGTCGGCTGACGCCTTCCACTGACGATATCGTGGCCCTGGCGGGCCCGGTTTTGCGTCATCGCATGGCATTGAGTTTTGCCGCCCGCGCCGAGGGCGCCACCACCCAGCAGGTGATCGACAAGCTTTGCCGCGCCTTGCTTTAGTTTTGTCGCGGTTCCGGACGGAGTTGCCTAGCGGCAGCGTCACGGCAACCGCTGCACACTTTTCCTGGAACCGCTTTAAAAGGATTCGTGATTGACGGGATTTTCGCCGCTCCAGCATGAAGCGGACGCGCTGGGCGCGGGCCTGCCGCCGCTCATGGTAGCGGCAGACCGGCTTGCCGCTTCCGTCAGCTTGGGTGCGCATGGCCGCCGCAAAGCGGGCATCGGTGAGAATTTCTGGCAGTTCCGCCGCTATGGCTCCGCGGATTCGGTGGGCCGCATCGACTGGCGGCAATCCGCCAAATCGCAGCATCTATTCGTGCGGGAACGGGAATGGGAAGCAGCCCAGACCGTGTGGTTCTGGCGCGACGCGGACCCCGGCATGCGCTTCGGTTCCGGCGGCGTGACCAAATTGGAGCGGGCCAATCTGCTCTTGCTGGCGCTGGCCTCGCTCCTGGTTCGCGGCGGCGAGCGCGTGGGCTTGATGGGCGCGTCTTATCTTCCCGCCGCTTCGCGCTTCACCCTGTCGCGCATCGGTCATTCGCTGCTCGATCCCGCTTTGCAGGAAAAGGACCGCGCGCGCGCCGAGAAGCAGGATGGCCCACCGCCCTCGCCCGTCGCGCGCGGGTCCCGCATCGTGTGGCTGAGCGATTTTCTTGCCCCGGACATAGAAGAGAAAATGAACGGCTTCGCGCGTTTGGGTGCAGTGGGCCATCTGGTGCGTATCATCGATCCGGCGGAAGAAGATTTTCCCTATAGCGGCCGTGCCCGTTTCGAGAGTCCGCGCGGCCGCGACAGTGCTCTATTCGGCCGCGTCGAAAGCGTGAGCCGGGAATATCGCACCCGGTTCGCCGCTCATGGCGAGAAGATCGCGCATACCGCGACGAGCCTTGGCTGGAGCATCACCGCGCACCGCACCGATCATCCGCCGCAGACGGCCTTGATCGCGCTGCATGCCGCCATCGGCCCCAGCTGAGACAGGAAGCGTGACGCCATGGGACTGTTCGCGGCCTTGAATTTCGGCGCTCCCTGGGTTCTGGCGGCGCTTATATCTCTTCCGGTTCTATGGTGGCTGCTGCGCGTGACGCCGCCGCAGCCACGCCGGATCGCATTCCCGCCCATGCGCCTGCTGCTGGGTCTCAAAGACGAAGAGCAGACGCCGGCACACACGCCCTGGTGGCTGTTGCTTCTGCGCTTGATCGCGGCGGCGCTTCTGATCCTGGCCCTGGCCGATCCCATGATGGGGCGTGCGGTGAAGCTGCTTGGACGCGGTCCGCTGGTGCTGGTGGTGGACAATGGCTGGGCCGCCGCCAAGAACTGGGATCAGCGGCAGACATTGATTGCCGATCTTCTGCACGCGGCGGGCGACCGGCCCGTCGCCATCGTACCCACGGCGACGCCGGGACCGGTAACCCTGTTGGATGCAGGTGCCGCGGAAAAGAGCGCGCGGGAATTGCGCCCCATGTCCTGGCCGGGCGACCGCGCGCTGGCGGCGCAAGAAATCGCTCGCGCCAATCTTACAGAACGTCCGCAATTTTTCTGGCTGAGCGACGGACTGGAAGACGGACAAAGCCAGGTTTTGCGCCGCGCGCTGGCGGCACAAGGAAATCTGCAGATCTTCGGGCCGGAGCGGGCCGCGCTGGGTCTGCTGCCGCCTCGTCATGACGGCACCGGTTTCGCCCTCACGGCCATTCGCGCGGCCGGGGGTGGGCCGCTGCGAGTCCAGATCGCCGCCATTGGCCCCAAGGGCGAGACTTTGAGCGATACGCCCCTGGATTTTCGCGTCGGCGAGACCCGTGGCCAGACCCATCTCACCTTGCCGTTGGAAGTGCGCAACCAGACGGCGCGATTGCAAATTCAAGGCGAAGACAGCGCCGGCGCCGTGCAGCTGCTCGATAGCGGCGGATCCGAGCGGCGCGTCGGTCTTGTCTCGGCAGCCGCGACGGAAAACGAACAGCCCTTGCTGTCCGACGTCTATTATCTGGAACGCGCACTGACGCCTTTCGCGGAAGTGGAAAAAGGCACCATCAGTGAATTGATCAACCGACACGTCTCGGTGCTGTTTCTGGCGGATATCGGCAAGATCAGCGGCACCGATGCCGACGCGGTGCAGAAATTCCTCAAAGGCGGTGGCGTTCTGATCCGCTTTGCGGGTCCGCGCATGTCCAACGATACCGACACTCTGGTGCCGGTGAGTTTGCGAACCGGCGGACGTTATCTGGGAAGCGCCATGGCTTGGAACCAGCCGCAGCATTTGTCGAGCTTCCCTCTCACTTCGCCTTTCAATGGCTTAAATATTCCCGCCGAAGTGAGCGTGTCGCGCCAGATTTTGGCCGAACCCAGCGCCGATCTGTCCGACCGGGTGTGGGCGCGGCTGACGGACGGCACCCCTTTGGTGACGGCCAAGCAAAATGGCGGCGGCTGGATCGTGCTGTTCCACATCACGGCCAGTCCTGCCTGGTCGACCCTGCCTTTGTCGGGCCTTTATGTGGATATGCTGAAACGGCTTCTGGCGCTGTCGGCGGGAACGCCGGCGGCATCCCTCGCCAAGCTTTCAAGCCTGGCACCGCTCAGCATGCTGGACGGGTTTGGCCGCTTGGCGCCGCCGACACCGGATATCACGCCCATTGCGGCGCGCGATTTCGAACGCACCCTGGTTTCCAGCAAACACCCACCGGGACTTTATGGCGCCCATGGCGTCGCCAGCGCGCTGAACGAAATGGATGCGCAATCCACGCTCGCGCCGCTCGCGCTGTCCGGCCTGCAGAGCTATGGCGATGCCCGCACCATTGCCTTGCAGCCCTATCTCCTGGCGCTAGCCGCGGCGCTTCTGTGCCTGGACGCGCTGATATCGCTGTGGCTGCGCGGCTATTTCCCGCGGCGGATGCTGGGCGCGGCCACGGCAGCGCTTCTGGTCGTCATGCTTTTGCCTGCGTCCCAAGCGCGTGCCGACGCCAATGTGGAAATGAGAGCGGCGCTGGATACCCGCCTTGCTTATGTCATCACCGGCCTTGCCGATCTGGACCAGACCAGCAAGGCCGGTCTGACGGGACTGGATCTGACGTTAAAAGCGCGCACCTCTTATGAGCCGCAGGATCCCATCGGCGTCGATATCGCCCATGATGATCTTTCCTTCTACCCCTTGCTCTATTGGCCGATGGATCCGCGCGAGAAAAACCTGTCGCCGCAGGAAGTCACCAAACTCAACGATTATATGCGGTTGGGCGGCACCATCCTGTTCGATACCCGCGATCTGACATTGGGTGCGGTCAGAGGCGAAGCTTCGCCCGGCAACCAGACTTTGCGGCGGATCACCCAGGGCCTGGATCTGCCGCCGCTGGAACCGGTGCCGGCCGATCACGTGCTCACCAAGGCCTTTTACATTCTGAAGGATTTTCCGGGGCGTTGGACCGGCGGCCAAGTCTGGGTGGAAAAATTGCCGCCGGCGGAGAAAGGCAAGGAACGCCAGCCTGCGCGCGGCGGCGATGGCGTGTCGCCGGTGATCATCGGCGGCAATGATTGGGCAGCCGCCTGGGCGGTGGACCCCACCGGCCGGCCCATGAACGAGCCGGTGCCCGGCGGCGAAATCCAGCGCGAGATGGCGCTGCGTTTCGGCATCAATCTGGTGATGTATGCACTGACGGGGAACTACAAGACCGATCAGGTGCACGCGCCCGCGCTGCTGGAGCGCTTGGGAAAATGATCGCGCGGCGCACATGACAAGACTGGCTTTCGATCCGCATATTCCTCTGGCGCTGCTGGCGGCTCTGATCGCGGCCGCCCTGGCGATCACGGTCTTTGGCGTATGGCGCAACGCGCGCGGCGCCCTGATGCGGGGACTGGCTTTCGCCATTCTTCTGTTTGCCCTGGCAGGTCCCATCCTGGTCAAGGAGACGCACGCGCCCCTGCCCGATGTGGTGGCGCTGGTGGTCGATCGTTCGCAGAGCATGGGTGTGGGCAATCGCGCCGCACAAGCCAATGCGGCGCTGGCGGCGCTCCGCCGTCAACTCGCGGCCCAGCCCAATCTCGCCGTGCGCGAGACCAGCGTCAGCACCACGACCACGGGCGAGAATAACGGCACGCAAGCCTTCCAGGCCTTGAACAATGCGCTGGCGGATGTGCCGCCCAGCCGGGTGGCAGGCGCCATCATGATCACCGACGGCGAAGTGCATGACGCGCCGCAGACGCTCTCCTTCAAGGCACCGCTGCAGGTCCTGCTCGCGGGCAATCACGGCGAGCGCGACCGCAAGCTGACGGTGATGAATGCCGAACGCTTCGCCATTGTCGGCCAGACGGCACAAATGGTGCTGCGCGTGGATGATTTCGGCGGCGCGCCGGACGGCACAGCCGAAGTCACCTTGTCGGTGGATGGAAAACCCCTGGGCAGTCGCGTGGTGACGGTCGGCCAAGAAACGCGCCTGAAAGTGCCGGTCACGCATGAAGGCGAAAACATTGTGGAGATCGCCGCCGCGGCCGGACCATCGGAACTGACCTTGCAGAACAACCGCGCCGTCGTGACCATTTCGGGTGTGCGCGACCGGCTGCGCGTGCTGCTGATCTCGGGCGAACCGCATGCCGGTGAACGCGTCTGGCGCAATCTGCTCAAGGCCGATCCGTCGGTCGATCTGGTGCATTTCACGATTCTGAGGCCGCCGGACAAGCAGGATTCCACGCCCATCGAAGAACTCTCTCTGATCACGTTCCCCACACGGGAATTGTTCCTGGAGAAGCTGCATTCCTTCGATCTGGTGATCTTCGACCGCTATGGCGAGGCCGGCATCCTGCCCATGGCCTATTTCGAAAATATCGCCAACTACGTGGACAATGGCGGCGCGCTCCTGGTGTCGTCGGGAACCGAATTCGCCAAAGATCAGAGTCTTTATCGTACGCCGCTGGCGAGCGTGCTGCCCGCGCAGCCTTCCGGCGAGCTTGTCACCCAGGCTTTCAAGCCGCGGGTGACGCCGACGGGCCTTGCCCATCCGGTGACGCGCGATCTTCCCGGCAGCAATACGGAAAATGATCCGCAACCCAGTTGGGGCCGCTGGTTCCGGGTGATTGGCGCCAGCAGCATCGGCGGCCAGACCGTGATGAGCGGTCCGGACAACAAGCCCCTCCTGGTACTGGACCAAGTGAAGAAAGGCAGGGTGGCGGAGCTGATGTCCGACCAGATTTGGCTTTGGGCGCGCGGCTTTGAAGGCGGCGGACCGCAAGCGGAGCTGCTGCGCCGCCTCGCGCATTGGCTGATGAAGGAGCCGGAACTGGAAGCCGAAAGCCTGCATGCCGCTGTGGTGGACGGCGAAATGGTGGTGACGCGGCGAACCATGGCGCAGGCCGCGCAGCCGGTGGATATGACCATGCCCGGCGGCAGTCATTCCGCCATCGTCCTGAATCGAGTCGAACCCGGCACGTGGCGCGGCACCAGGAAGGTGACGGAGTTGGGCCTCTATCGCCTCACCGACGGCACCTTATCGGCAGTGACCGCGGCGGGCCCGCTCAATCCCAAAGAGGTCGCGGATATGCGCGCCACCGCCGATATTCTGGAGCCTTTGGCGAAACAAAGCAGCGGCTCGGTGCATTGGTTGAGCGATGGTGGCGTGAGCGTGCGGCGCGTGGCGCCGGCGCAGACCGCGGCCGGGTCCAACTGGATCGGGCTTCGCCGCAACGGCGCCTATCGCGTCACGGCGCTGGAGCAAGAGCCGCTTTTTCCTGCGTGGGCGGCGTTGCTGCTGGTGGTCGGTTCTCTCTACTTGGCTTGGAGAATCGAGGGGCGCTGATCTTCTGCTGCTCTAACCCAGCGGCGCGCCATCCGCGCAACGCGAATCGTCGATGCGCGCGCGGCGGACAGCACCCGACAATTGATCCAGTGCGCCTTCGACCAGCGCCAGACCCAAAAGACGGTTTTGGTCCACCGGCCCCGGGAAGCGCAGCATTCCAGGTTTGAGTTTCACGAAGCCTACGCGCGAATAATAAGGCTCATCCCCTACCAGCAGGATGGCGGGCCAGCCTGCCCCGCGTGCCACTGCGATTCCCGCTTGCATCAGGGAGATGCCGATGCCGCGCCCGCGCTGGGCGCGTTCCACCGCCAGCGGCCCCAGCAGCAACGCGTTGCTTGCGCCCGCCTTGATGGGCCAGAACCGGACCGAGCCGCGCAGGATGCCATCCTCCACCGCCACCAGGCTCAAATCGGTGACCGCAGCCACGCCTTCCCGCAACCGATAGGCGGATTTGGCATAGCGGCCCGGGCCGAAGCCTGCTTCCGTCAGAAAAGCGATCCGCTGGGCGTCGCCTTCGGCTTCGCGCCTGATCGTCCAGGTCTGCTGTTCGGATTGCGGCATGAGGTTCGAGTACGCGGCGCGTCCTTCAAAGGCAAGAGTTACCAGCGACCATCGGGCGTTGCATGCCCTGCAAGCTCCTTGAGGCGGCGCGCCGCGGCGGGCGCGGTATCGGGCGGCGGCGCGGATGGCAGCGCCCAGCACACCGCTTTGACTTCCCAATTGGGACGAAAATCCACCGTCGCGCCTTCGATCACATAAAGCGCGGTCAAATGCGTGAGCCACCAGACTCTGCGGCTGTAAAGCCCAAAGAACCGGATATTGCCGCCGGTCAATCCCACTTCTTCGTGCAGTTCGCGGCGGAGCGCCTTTTCCGGCGCTTCGCCATGGTCGAGACCGCCTCCGGGCAATCGCCAACCCGTCATATAGGTCTGTCGCACCAGGAGTACGCGGCCCTCGCCGTCCAGAATAGCGCCGGTCACGCCGAAAACGGCGGGATTGGCCAGGGCCTTGGCCGTCAGAAACAGGCCGGTCGAGAAGCGGGACATGCGTGCCGTGCTCAAATTCATTGATTTCGTGTCATTCTGTAAAGGAATTGCTAACCGTCCCTTTATAGCCTTCGCACGCATTTTTCGGCGCGTTGCGTCCTCTGCCGGCTTTGCGCCCAAACCGGGGCAGGTCATCGGACGCGAGCCGGGTTTGGCGCATGAGTTGGGACAAGTAACGCATATGTCGGGGTCAGCCTTCGAGGCACTGAGAGTGCTGGTCGTCGAGGACAATCAGCATATGCGAGTCCTGCTCCGTTCTCTCCTCAATTCTTTGGGCATCCGCGAGGTCGTGGAAGCCGGCAGCGGCCAGGTGGCGCTAGAGCTGCTGCGAGAGAGGAAATGCGACTTGGTGATGACGGATCTCGCCATGAAACAGATGGATGGGCTGCAATTCACGCGCGAGCTTCGGCAGTCGGAACGCAGCGTCAATCCCTTCATCCCCATTATCATGATCACCGGTCACACCGAGAAGTGCCGGGTCGAAGCGGCGCGAGATGCCGGCGTCACCGAATTTCTCGCCAAGCCGATCACGCCTCAGAGTCTTTTTGCGCGCATTGCCGAGATCGTGGAGCGTCCGCGGGCCTTTGTCCGCAGCGACAGCTATTTCGGGCCCGACCGGCGGCGCAAGGCGCTTGAACATTATGCCGGGCCCTGGCGGCGGCACGACGATTTTCAGGATCTGGCGATCCAATGAAAAAGAAAGCCCAGATCATTCCGCCGGATCGCTACCCCCAAATGGTCAGCAAAAGCGATGCCGTCAAAATGGCCCGCGCCCTCCGGGCCGGCGAGACTTTGGCGCAAGGCACCCATGCCATCCAGCAAGCTGGCCATCATCTGCGCGAAGGCGTGCGCAACTATGTGCGCGAACTGGAAGCCGCCATCGGCGATCACGCGATCACTTTCGACAAAGCGCATGAGATAAGAGGCTTTGCCGAGACCGTGGGGCTGAAGGCAACGGGCCGCATCGCCGATGGCCTCTGCCGTTATTTCGAGGAAATGGCCAAGCTCCATTCCGAACCGGACACGGCTGTGGTGGCACTCCATATCTCCGCTATCGTGCGCGCCGCCCAGGCCGAAGATGAAACCAGCCGCATGAGCGACGTGATGGCAAAAGAGTTGGCGGCTTTGGTCAATCACAAGCTTTCGGAAACGCAGCGCGACGGCTGAGCGCACCGGTTTTGAGAAAGCGTTAATGATTTCGGCAGCCCGATTCCGGGCCAATTCACCCCTCCTTAAGTTCCACCGTTAATAATAAAGCCAGGCCGCATTTTCCGAGGGGAAGGTGCGGCCCTGAATTTGATTGCGGGCGGGTCTGTTTTTCATGCTTCAGCTAGGCGGCATTGTCGTTCTGTTCGCATGTGTGTTTGGCGGCTATCTGATGACCGGCGGCTCGCTGGCCGTGGTATTCGAAGCCCTGCCGCATGAAATCCTCACTATCTTTGGCGCCGCCCTCGCCGCCATGCTGATCGCGGGCTCGATGTTCAATCTCAAAAAGATCGGCGGCAGCCTGGGACAGATCATTTCCGGACCTCGCTGGAAGCCCGGCGATTATCGCGATTTGCTTTGCCTGCTGTTCCTGCTCACCAAGACCATGAAATCCAAGGGTCTGATCGCGCTGGAAGCGCATATCGAGAATCCCGGCGAGTCTTCGATCTTCAAGCGCTATCCCAAGATCATGAAGGATCATTTTGCGTTGGGGTTCATTTGCGACACGCTGCGCATGATGACCATGAGCCTGGAGGACCCGCACCAGGTCGAAACCAACATGGAAAAGCAGCTGGAAAAGCATCACCACGAGTCCTTGATCGCGGCCAACGCGCTGCAATCCATGGCCGACGGCTTGCCCGCATTAGGCATCGTTGCCGCGGTGTTGGGCGTGATCAAAACCATGGGCGCCATTACCGAACCGCCCGCGGTTCTGGGCGGCATGATCGGCTCGGCTCTGGTCGGTACCTTCCTGGGCGTGTTCCTGGCCTACGGCATTGTCGGCCCGATGGGCATGCGCCTGAAAGCCATCGCCGACGAGGACTCGCTTTTCTATCACGTCATCCGCGACATCCTGGTCGCGCATCTCCACGGCAATGCGGCGCAGGTCTCGGTGGAAATCGGACGCGGCAGCGTCCCCGGCGAATATCAGCCCAGCTTCCAGGAACTGGAAAACGCGCTCAATTCGATCCCGCCCGACGGCGGCTGATCTGGCGAACGCGGCTGCGAGCCAAATCACGACCCTCCGCCACCGAAACGAAGAACACGGCCAGCGCCCCCGACAGGATGCCCAGCGGCATGGCATAGGTCACATCCAGATCGGTGCCGAACACCACGATCCCGCAGACCACCACGCCCGTCAGCTGGGCCACGCTTTTGGGCAACATGCGTCGCTCCGTTGAAGTTCCCTGTCACGCTAAGGCAGGGAACCGCACGAGCAACAACAGACTTAATGAAAGGTTAATTTCGTTAATTGCCCCCATCTGTCTGCCACGCGGGCAAGCCCGCTAGCAGACATCTTCCCCCGTCATGGGCTCCGCCCAACGGGGGAAGAAAGCCAGAGCCAAAGCGCACTGGAAGCTTTAATGGTTGTCGCCCTGCCGTCTGCCGGAATTGGCGGGGAAGCCACCCTTCTCCAGACGGCCCCGGATCTCGGCGGCGTGTTCGGCATCGCGGGCCTCGATCACCATGCCCAAAGTAGCGGATTTGGCCGACAATCCGCTCATCATGCGATTGTGAGAGACTTCCAGGATATTGCCACCCGCTTCACCCACCAGCGCCGCCACCTGCGACAGGGCGCCGGGCTGATCGGCGATCGCCACGTCCAGGCTCAGGATGCGGCCTTCCCGGGTCAGTTCGCGCAGGATCACATTCGACAGCATGCGCATGTCGATGTTGCCGCCCGACAGCACGATGCCCACCTTGCGGCCTTTGAACAAATCAGGGTTTTTGAGCACGGCCGCAAAGCCGGCAGCGGCGGCGCCTTCGATAACGGTCTTTTCGATCTCCAGCATCATCACCAGCGCTGCTTCCATCTCGGCTTCGCTGACCAGGAGAATGTCGGAAACCAGCGCCTTGCAGATTTCCGTTGTGAGCGCGCCCGGGTGCTTGACCGCGATGCCTTCGGCGATGGTCTGCGCCGGCGGCGTTTCCGTCAAAACTTCGCCCCGCATGGCCTGACGCATCACCGCGTAATGATCGGCCTGGGCGCCATAGATCAGCAGCTCCGGCTTCAGGCCTTTGGCTGCCACCGCCATGCCGGAGATCAGGCCGCCGCCGCCCACCGGCACCACCAGCGTGTCGAGTTCGGGCGCTTCCTCCAGCATTTCCAGCGCCGCCGTGCCCTGGCCCGCGATCACTTTCGCATCGTCATACGGATGGATGAAGATAAGGCCGTCGCGCTCGGCAATGGCGCGCGCAACCACATTGGCGTCCTTCAGGCTGGCGCCTTCCTGCACCACGGTCGCACCGAAGTCGCGGGTATGTTTCACTTTGTTGAAGGGTGCACTGATCGGCATCACGATGGTGGCGGGAATGCCCAGCCGGCCCGCATGATAGGCCACGCCTTGAGCATGGTTTCCGGCGCTCATGGCGGCGACGCCACGCTTGCGTTCCTCCGGCGACAATGTCTCAAGCCGATTGAGCGCACCCCGCTCCTTGAAAGAAGCGGTGAATTGGCGGTTCTCGAATTTGAGATAGATGTCGCAGCCCGCAATGTCCGACAAAGTGCGCGAATGGCGCATCGGCGTGTTTACAACTTGGCCTTCGATCATGCGCGCCGCAGCACGAACATCTTCCAGTGTGACAGGAAGCGGCTTGGTCATAGCGTTTCGGCGCCCCAAGAATGCCCACGGCGGACCATACGCCAGAGCTTATGGTTATTTCGAGTCGGAGGTTACCGCATCCGCCATTAACGGATCCTGCAACGACAGATGATCTTCCAACTTGCCGCGGAAAGCGCCTGTCGCGGCCAGGGAAATCGCGGCCAGAACAAGCGGCGGCAAGGCAACCCAGCAGACCACGGTCCAGCCATAGGCTTCCAGCAACCCGCCGGAAATAAAGGAGCCCAAGGCGACGAAGCCGAACACCACGAAATCGTTGAAGGCCTGAACGCGGGTGCGCTCTTCCGGCCGGTAGCATTCCAACACCAAAGCGGAGGCGCCCAAGAAGGCGAAATTCCATCCCAGGCCAAGGAAGATAAGCGTGCCCCAGAAATGACCCACGGTGATGCCGGCAATGCCGGTGGCCAGCGCGCACGCCGTGAGCGCCAGGCCCAGCGTCACCATGCGCGGCGCGCCGAAGCGGGCGATCAGCGAACCGGTGAAAAGGCTGGGCGCATACATGGCGATCACATGCCATTGCAGACCAAGATCGGAAGATTCCATCGACAGCCCGCAGATCTTCATCGCCAGCGGCGCCGCCGTCATGATGAAATTCATCAAAAGATAGCTGATGACACCGCAAATGATGGCGGCGACGAATTTGCGCTGACGCACGATCTCCATCAACGGGCGGCCACCATGCGCTTCATTCGCCAGGCGCGGCAGGGAAATACCGGACAGGATCGCGCCGCAAATTAGCGCCATGACCGCCTGGGCCAAGTAGGAGGCAAGGAAGAGATAAGGCGGCAGAAGCTTCATCGTGTAAGTGACCACTTGCGGCCCCAGCACGCCGGCAAAGACGCCGCCGATCATCACGATGGAAAGAGCGCGCGCCCGTTCTTCCTTCGGCGCGCAATCGGCGGCCGCAAAACGGAAGGACAGCACTGCGGCGGCATAGGCGCCGCCCAGGAACATGGCGGCGACGAACAAGGGGAAAGAGCCGAGATAAACCGCCAAGGCGGAGATCAGGCCTGCCAACGAGCCCGCACCGGTGCCGGTGCGGAAAGCGGCTTGGCGGCCCCAGCGCCGAGCGATCGCGCCCATGGGCAAAGTGCAGGACGCCATGCCGACCACGAAAACGGAGATGGGCAAAGTCGCCAGCGCTTTGGACGGCGCCAGCATGTGCCCCACGATGGCAGCGGTGGCGTAGACGATGACGGAATTGGCGCTGCCGAAGGCCTGGGCCACGGCAAAGCGGATGACATTGGCGCGGGTCCGGCGCTTGTCGACCAAAGCATCCTGCATGACGATCAAATCTTTTTCGGCCGGTTCCTTGACGGGCCCGTTTTTACGCGAAAAAGGGTGGAAAAGCCCAAAGAAAATCCGAAAATGGCCAAAACCCTGGAATGCGTGCACGGCATAGCGCGGCCATGACCACCGTCCTTGCAAGGGTTTATGTGCAGCACCACTTGAAGAACGGTTCGCAGGCAGCTGAAAATCCCGGCTCCTGCAGAAGGAGACCCAGCCATGCAGCAATATGAGCGGACCGCGGAAGCTCTTGCCAAGCTGACGGACGAACAGCGCCGGGTAACCCAAGACAGCGGAACCGAAAGGCCCTTCGCCAACGCATATTGGGATTCGCATGAGCGCGGGCTCTATGTGGATATCGTGTCGGGAGAGCCGCTGTTTCTCTCCTCAGACAAATTCGACAGCGGCTGCGGCTGGCCCAGCTTCTCCAAACCCGTCAAAGGCTCCTCGATCGTCGAAAAGGTCGATGGGAGCCTTGGCATGACGCGGACCGAGGTGCGTTCGGCCGGTGCTGACAGCCATCTTGGTCATGTCTTTGATGACGGCCCTGACGAACTGGGCGGCCTGCGCTATTGCATCAACTCCGCATCGCTGCGTTTCATCCCCCTGCCGGAGCTTGAAAAACAAGGCTATGGCGAATTTGTCGAGCAGATAAAAGCCGCAACGCCCAGAACATTGCTCGAAATCGCTGGAAAGGACTCGAAATGACTCAAGAACGCGCAATTTTGGCTGGAGGCTGCTTCTGGGGCGTGCAAGATCTCATCCGCAAATATCCCGGCGTCATCAGCACGCGGGTCGGCTATAGCGGCGGCGACGTACCGAACGCCACCTATCGCAATCACGGCGATCATGCCGAAGCCATCGAGATCATCTTCGATCCCGCGCGCATCAGCTTTCGCAAGCTCTTGGAGTTCTTCTTCCAGATCCACGATCCCACGACCTTGAACCGGCAAGGCAATGACCTTGGCCGGAGCTACCGCTCCGCCATTTTCTATACGAGCGAGGAACAAAAGAGCGTGGCGCTCGACACCATCGCCGACGTTGAAGCTTCGGGCTTGTGGCCGGGCAAGGTCGTCACCGAAGTGAAGCCGGCCGGCGATTTCTGGGAGGCAGAGCCGGAGCATCAGGACTATCTGGAGCGCATCCCCGACGGCTACACCTGCCATTTCGTCCGCAAGGACTGGGTGCTGCCGCGCCGGTCCGTCTTGTCGGCCTAGAGCTTTTTCGCTTTTCGTTGAATCGCGAAAATGCTCTATCTCTTTGGATTATCGCGGTTCCGGACGGAGTTGCCTAGCGTCAGCGTCGTGGCAACCGCTGCCCGCCGGTACGCTGCCGCTACCGGCTCCTGGAACCGCTCTAGGCGGTGCAGCCTCTCACGCTTTGGGGATATGCCGCCGGATGAAGGCCAGGCAGGTGGCCGTTCCGATCAGCGCCACGGTCAAGGCCGCGAAATAGCGAGTGCCGCCCGCATCGACCAGAGCCGCGCCCCCATAGGACCCGACAATCGCACCTATGCGGCCTATCGCCAAAGCCGTGCCGGAGCCGGTAGTCCGCACATCCGCCTTGTAGATATGGGCCGACAGCGAATAGAGCGTGGTCTGGGCGCCATTGGTGAAGAGGCCGTGCAAGGCCATCCAGATGGTCAGGTCCTGAACATTCGGATGGCCCCGGGACAACAGCGCCAGCACCGCGGCGCAAATCGCCGCCAGCAGCGTCATCAAGACCATCGAAACGCGTGAACCGAATTTGCCGATAAGCCAGGCACAGGCGATGGCGCCGATAACGGCGCCGAAATTATAAGCGGCCACGGTGCGGCTGGCGTTGGCGAGATCCAGGCCCATGCTGGTCATCAGCGCCGGCGCCCAGTTGAAGACGCTGTAGACCGCAAACAGATTGAAGAAAAAAGCGCCCCATAGGATCAACGTGTCGTGCAGATAAAAGGGTGAAAATATCGCCAGCAAGGCAGGCTTCTTGGAATCGCTGACCTCGGTAACATCAATAAATGTCACGCGCGGAGGAACCGCATATCCGAAACGGTTCAGGATCTTGGCCAGGTCCGCGAAACGCTCAGGCCTGCGCGCCAGGAAGCGCGGCGATTCCGGTAGCGTCCACAATAGAATGGCGGCCATCGTCAGTGGCGCGGCGCCCCCCAGGAGAAACAGCGCACGCCACCCGAAGGCCGGCAACACCACAGCCGCGATGAGACCGCCAATCATGCCCCCCAACGGAACGCACACGATGGTGAGCGCAACCGCCATCGGGCGGTTCTTTTGCGGCGAGAATTCCGCGGCGAGGGCCGCCGCATTGGGGAACACCCCGCCGATGCCGATACCGGCAAGAAGCCTCAAGACCAGCAAGGGTGAAATGTTATGTACCCAAGCAACGGCACCCGTGGCCAAGGCGAACAGAACGACGCTGCCGATCAGGGCCGCTTTGCGGCCTATGCGGTCGCCAACCAGACCACCGAGCCCTGCTCCCAATCCCACACCGACCAAGCCGATCGCCAGCACGGGTGCAAACAGGCTCCGCTCCGCATGCCATTCCGCGATCATGGCGGGCAGCGCGAAGCCCAGAACTTGGTTGTCGTATCCGTCCAGCAAAACGGCCAGCGCCGCCATGAGTACATAGATCTTGGCCCAGATTGGCCAAGGGCCTTGATCGATCAATGACCCCACATCGATGACCGGTTGCGAATCCGACGGCGTCTGCGAAAGTCGCGCCTTTCCTTCCATCAGGACACACCTTCCGGCGGCGGCGGGTGGATGAACCGCCAGGGACTCACTTCGGGGGCGCCTTCATTGCGAATTTCAATCACCTGCGGCCCGCCTTCTTTCAGCGCCCGCTCCAACGCATGGCGAAAATCCGCCGGCGTGTTCACGCTGGCGGCGCGCAGGCCGAAGGACTCGGCAAACCGGACAAAGTCCGGGTTGCGCAGCTCGGCAACAATGGTGCGCCCTTCGAATTGCTCGCGTTGGTCGCGCAACACATTGCCGAAGGCATTGTTGTTGAAAATCAGGGTGACGACATCTAGGCCATATTGCGCGGCGGTCGCGAGTTCGGGCGCCGCAAACATGAAGCCGCCATCGCCCGTGATCGCAACCACGGCTTTGCCCGGATGCGCCGCCTTGACTCCAAGCGCCGTGGGAAAGCCCGAGCCCAGCGTGCCCATATAGCCGGACGTGACATAGGTTCGAGGTTCGTAAACCGGAAATCCATACCAGGAGGCAAAGCCGACTTGCGAAAGCTCATCCGTGACAAAGCCATCGCGCGGCAAAACCTGACGCAGGACATCCAGATACGACATTTGCGGCTGAACCGCGCGTATTTGGGTTTCCGCGAGACGCGTGGCGTCCTTGATGGTTTGGCGCCGCCCCTTTTCTCGCTGATAGCCGGTGCGGCGAACAGCTTCGACCAGCAATCCCGTCGCCTGATCGGCATCGCCGACGACCGCGACATCGGGCGCAAGCCGTTCCATCTCACGCGGATCGATATCGATCCGGATCGTTTTCAATTGCGGTGGCTGCCACGACCAACGCCATGACGGCGCTTCGAGGCGGGTTCCGATCCCGATCATCAAATCGGTCTGGGGCCACAAATTGTAGGCAGCTGCTAGGGACAGACCCAGCTCGTGATCGTTGCTGACGATGCCCCTGCCGCTGCGAAAGCCGACCACCGGCGCATCGATTTCCTCCGCGAGCGCCAGGATAGACGCCGCAGCACCAAAAGCGCCGGCACCCACAAATATCATCGGATGGCGGCTGGCGCGTATCAGCTTGGCGGCGGCAAGAATTTTATCGGCATCGATGGAGGGTGGCGCCAAGACAGGCAAAGGTGCGCCTTCATGCACCTCGCCTTTTTGCGTGAAGATATCCCACGGCATCTCCAGCGCGGCCGGTCCCTGACGCCCGGAAAGCATTTGCTGGAAGGCACGCGCCACACCCGACCGCGCTTCGTCGGGAGAATTCACGCGGTCCGCCCATTTCACAAAACCCCGCATGGTCGCCAACTGGTCCGGCATCTCATGCAGATGCCCTCTGCCTTTTCCCAGGAAAGCATTTGGCACCTGACCGGTGAGCATCAGGAGCGGCTCGTTGCAACCGAAGGCCGTCAACAGGCCGGCGCTGGCATTCAACATTCCCGGTCCCGGAACGACCGAGAACACGGACGGACGGCCGGTGGATCTTGTGTAACCGAATGCCATGTAGGCACAGGCTTGCTCATGCCGCGCGCCGATGACCTTGATATCTGCCTGTGCCCGATGAAGCGCGTCGAACAGGCCATAGGTCTGAGCCCCGGGAAGCCCGAAAACCGTATCGATGTGATGGTCCCTTAGGCCTGCTACCAGCGCTTCGCCGCCGGTCATCTGCGTCACAGGCCCCCCTTTCAGAATTTGGAATTCGATTCAGCGAAAGATCGTGCCCACGCTAGCCCAAGGCGTACGCAACACTCCAGACTTAACTCGGGCAGTCTTTCTCATTCGCGCAATGGAGGCGGACATAGCTTTCGGTACGGATCAACCAGACTCCATCCCGTTTTACCCAGCCTGCCTGGTACAATCCGCTATTCCCGGTGATTGCCCCGCCATTGTGAAAGCGTCCGCGCCAATGACCTCTTTCGATGGCGATCCGGCCATTCTCGCTGATGTCAATTGTATCGGGGAGCCGCTCGTAAACAACAAAACTCGGATCGAGGAATTCGTGCTTGGAATAGGATCGCAGCACGGCATCGCGGCCGATCATGGTCTCGCCGTTGCTGCTTAGCTGGACAATATCCTGAGCAAGAAAGTCATGCATTCGATCTGGATTGCGGGCGCGCATCGCTTCGGCATAAGCGAGTCGACGTTCGCGTATCTGATCGGCGTCTTTGTGAACTGACGCTGCGCTCACGAGAAGGGCCGTTGGCATAATGAGCAAAGCAATCCAGCTTCGTTTTAAAAGCCTCATGGTCTGCTTACCCCCGCCATTGCGCGAACAGAAACCACAGCGTCCGGCAGCTTTTTAATGAAGCGTTGCGCTCGCGCATGAGGGCCCTCCGTCCCAGTAAATCCTACCAGGATATCGGGCTCGACCCCCGTGATCTCGTTGGTGCCGTCTGCGCGAAAGCGAGCGCAGTCGGGCATCTCAAAAATGGCTCCGCTGTACTTCAGCTTGACAGGCGGTCCGTTCAGGGTGTGGCCGCACCAACCATCGGCAGGCTCCCCGAGCAAGAGCGCGGCATGATTGTCTTTTAGAACGGCTGCGAACTCCGACGCGGCAGACCCCGTATTGCGGTTGATCAGCACGATCAATGGCCCCCGCCACACGCCTTCCTGATAGGTGACCTCCATCGGCGTAAAAACAAGAGATGCCCAAGGCTTGCCTGACAGCGCAGCCGGATCGGCCTCAGCGAGATAACCGGAACCATAAAATCCCCGGCCGAGCCAGGAGCAGGAGAGATGTTCGCCTCGCCAGAGAGGTCTCGAATCACACGGCGCCAAGGCAATCTGCCGTCTCTCATCGATTTGGTCCGCGATGTAAGAGGGCGCGGTCGTTGGCGTTCGCTGTCTTTGCGAACCGCCTTAGTGCGGCTTCATCACTTGCAAATGAATTGGCCCATCCGGCACCCCGAACGAAGTCGACCCGCTCTGATTTGAGGCGAATCGGGGTCACCATGCGAGCAACTGTTTCCGCCCACTCCGTGCCCCCGCCATTGTCCGCTATATCGATCAACAACACCTGCGCGCCGGCCTTTTGAAGTGTACGTATCTGTTCGGCAAGCTCATGGGTAAGGCGTGATACGACCCAGGCATCGACAGCGCTGCTGCAAGTGTCATCACAGATTTTGCCGACAGGCAGCGCGAGCGCTTTGAATGCAGCTCCGCATAGCGCCGGGAAGCCTTGCGGCATGAACACGCCGATCTTGACAATTCCGACTTTGGTTTGCCCAGGCGTAATTAGTCCGGCGGGAAAGTCGCTGGATTGCGATGTTTCAATTGCGCGATAGCCGGGCGCGTCGGCCGCGAGAACCCCGGCGCGTGACGCAGCATCGTACCCCAGCGACCGGCATGGGTCGGTGGCGGGGCCTGAATTCTGCCCCTTGCCATGCGGCCACACAAAAAGAAGGTGGCCGTCCCCGAGCTTGCGGGCAAATCTGTCGAAAGCCGCACGCGCATCTGCGTCGTTGGAGGCGGATTTGACCCGTTCTCTTGTCGAAGCGAAGAGTTCTGGCAATTTCGCTTCGCGATTGAATACCGCCCACTCGAGATTGGCATATCGGCTTGCCATCTCTCGCTGCACTTGATCGAGGTCCGCTAACCAGGCTTTTGCGTCGAATACTCTGGCAGGGGCAGCGTTGTCGCCGGCGAGAAGCGCAGCAGCAATCACCGCCGCGAAAGAAAATGAGCGAACCATGGCATTTGATCGCACAGCCGGTCTCCCGAGCCTTTAGCACTGTAATTCGCCAAAATATTGCGAGTGATTGCCCCAAGGGTAGCCCGAACGCCCCTCGCCCATCACACCAAATCGCTAAGTCGCTGAATTTGCTGGTAGCACCGGACGGATTTGAACCGCCGACCAAGGGATTATGATTTGCCCGTCCCAAGAAAACAGCAGATGACATAGGCACTCAAAGCGACTAGAAAAACTCCAGATTATTGTGTGCAATCAATTGGTTACACGATACATCGGAATACACCAGGCTACAAGAGGCAACATCGGTTGACTCTCATTTGGTAGCCTCACGGTAGCCCCGAGAGGTTGGAGATGCTCGCGTCAAAGAAAGTTGTTTTCACCGATCGTTTTTTGAAGGCGATGAAGCCTGCACCGGTGGGGAAGCGCGTCATGGTGTGGGATGCCATTCAACAGCACCTTGGACTCAGAGTGACTGACCGCGGACAGTGCAGCTTTGTCGTGGTGAAGCGTCGTGCGAGGGACCGAAAGCGCACCCGCTGGGCTCCTATCCCACTTTGTCCTTAGCAGAAGCCAGGATCCGGACTCCGAAAGTTCTGACGGTGTTGATGTCCGGTGCCGACCCCAAAACTCTTGTGTTGGAACAAATCGCCAAAGCCACGGAAGAAAAGGGGGAGCTCTTCTAAGTTGTGGCTGAAGACTATATCAGTCGTCATGTCTCCAAGCTCAAAAGCAAGCGCTCCACCACGCTCGTCATCAAGCGGGAGCTTTTGGGATTACACCTCCGGCGACACAAGATCGATGGTAAATGGCTCGACGAATAGCTTCCGGGGGCCGAGGTAAGGTGGCGCGAGAAGCAGGCAGGTAAGCTCACCCGCCGTGATGCAGTTGAGTTGCTTGAAAAGATTGCCGAGAGCTCGCCATCAAGCCCGCAAAGTTTCGCGACCATGAGTAACTTTTTTAAATGGGCGATTCTCCGAGACGCCTATTGTATCGAGAACAACCCTGTTTCCAACATTACGCACACCGATATCCCAGGCTCGTTCACCTCGCGACACGCGTCCTCACGGACAGCGAGTTGCGTCAAGTTTGGCACGCTGCCAAAGCTACGCCTTATCCTTTTGGACCGCTTGTCCAGATGCTGATCCTCACAGGCCAGCGCCTGCGGGAGGAGTGCGGGGTTTCGGGAACCTGCTTTGCCAAATCCGGTTGTACGGAGGATCTTTGTTAACCGAGACCCAATCGGCAGTTTCAGCGAGGATAAATATCGCATTCAGGATTAACGCGCGGCCGCACATTGCCATGCTGTGGATTTCTTCGGGCAAACTCGCCTTAGAAGAGATTCCGCGCCGCTGCAGTCGCGATTAGCAGCAATAAGACAGCGCCGAACAAGCCGGCCATGAAGACGATCTTTTGCCAAGGCCGCCGAAGTTCGATCTCGCCCCCACGAACCCTATCGGCGGACCATTCGGGATGGGTCGAAGCCATCGCAAATCTCCACAAATGGGCCGCAAACAAGCCCTCGCCCTCGCGGCCGGGAATACTCCTTCGTCAACGCCAGCCCCAGGCGTTGCGTTCCCGCTGGGGAACGGAGGTTTTGCCCGAGGGGTTTTGCTTCCAAACCGCAGGCAGCGCCATGTCCTTGCAGGCCCGCCAGCAAATGATCAAAGCCCAGATTGCCGCAGAGACGTGCGCGATCGAGATGTTTGGCGGCGATGGGCGAAGTTCCACGAGAATCTTTTGTCGGCCCCGGCTTCGACGAATTCGCCTACGAGGACACCGCCCTTCCGATCGCGGAGGGCCAGACCATCTCTCAACCTTATATCGTGGCGGCGATGCTGGATGCCGCGGGGCTCGGCCGTGACGAACGTGTTCTGGAGGTTGGCACGGGGTCCGGCTATGCCGCGGCGGTGTTGAGCCGTCTTGTGGCCGAAGTTTTTACGATTGAACGCCACGCGAGTCTGACCGAAGCCGCCAAAGAACGCTGCCATGCGCTGGGCTATCGCAACATCAATTTCCGGACAGGCGACGGGACCAAGGGCTGGCCGGAAGCAGCGTCCTTCGACGCCATTCTCGTGGCCGCAGGCGGCCCCGAGCCGCCGGAGTCCTTGAAGCAGCAACTAGCCATTGGCGGCCGGCTCATCGTCCCCGTGGGCGAGAGCGTTGACCAGCGGTTGATCCGCTTGACACGGCGCGGTGTGGCGAAATTCGAACAGGTTGGCCTGGGCGGCGTCAATTTCGTGCCCCTGATCGGCACAGAGGGCTGGTCCGAGAGGGAGCGGTTAGGCAGTTCAACGCCACCGCGCTCCTTGCCGCAAATGATCGCCGCTTCGGCGGAGCGCCTGCCAGATTTCGACGACCCACGGTTCGGAACGCTTTTCGACTTCGCGCCACGCCGGATCGTCCTGTTAGGCGAAGCGAGCCACGGCACATCGGAATTCTACCGCGCCAGGGCGGTCATTACCCAAAGACTAATTCAAGAGCATGGATTCAGCATCGTTGCGGTCGAAGCAGATTGGCCGGATGCTGCCGCCATCGATCGTTATGTGCGCCACAGGCCCGCGCGCGCGGGAGAAGAAAACATATTCCAGCGCTTTCCCACCTGGATGTGGCGCAACACGGACGTAATGGCTTTTGTGGAATGGCGGCGTGTGCACAATGAGACAGCGTCCAATCCTTGCGGTTTCTACGGTCTCGACATCTACAACATGCGCGGATCGATCGCCGCCGTGCTGGCCTATCTCGACGCCGTCGATCCAGCCGCGGCTCGTATCGCGCGGGAACGCTATGCCTGCCTTACCCCCTGGCAACGCGACCCGGCGACATACGGACGCGCGGTACTGACCAGTGGTTATCGCAAATGCGAGGATGAGGTTGTTCGCCAGTGCCGCGCCCTGCTGGCAAAGGAATTCGCCTATGCGGTGCAAGATGGCGACGAGTTCCTGGACGCCGCTCAGAATGCAAGGCTGGTGGCGGCGGCAGAGCGCTATTATCGCATCATGTATTATGGCGGCGCTGAGTCTTGGAATCTCCGGGACACGCATATGTTCGAGACGCTCCAGAATATTCTGGCCTGGCGCGGCGAAGGCGCCAAAGCGGTGGTCTGGGCGCATAACTCCCATATCGGCGATGCCCGCCAGACAGAGACGGGCAATTGCGCGAAGAGCTGAACATCGGCCAGCTGGCGCGGGAGCACTGGGGCAAGGACGTCACGTTGATCGGCATGGCCACGCACAGCGGCACGGTTGCCGCCGCCAGCGATTGGGACGGCGCAATGGAGATTATGCCGGTCAACCCATCTCGGAGGAATTCATTTGAGCGGATCTGCCACGACACCGTCATACCGCGGTTTCTACTGGATTTCGCCCGCGACCGCGCTTTGGCGGAACGCCTGGCCACCTCGCGCCTGGAACGCTTTATCGGCGTCATCTACCGCCCCCAAACCGAGATGCAGACCCACTATGCGGAAGCTTCGCTGTCACGCCAGTTCGACGCCCTGCTTTGGTTCGACGAAACCCGCGCCGTAACCGAAATCGGATCTGAACATGTCCGAACCGGTGTCCCGGATACCTATCCCTTCGGCATTTGAGGCCGAGACCCGATGACGTTCGAAGCGACCTCGTCTTACACCAGCTCGAACCAAGGGGTTTAAGCTGGTAGATGCGGTTGTGCCGCAGAGGCGGTCGCATCGCCGCACGAAGCGTGCGCGCCTGGCAGCTGGGGTACCAGCGCCAGGGCCCTGCGGCTATGCGCCAGTGCCTCGTCCAGCTGGCCTTGCGATTTCAGCGCATCGCTCAGGCCCTGTTCCGCCATGGCGATCTCATCGGCGGATTTCGCCCCGGCCAGCAATTGCTGCAACACCGGCATCGCTTCCGCGGCGCGGTCCATCGCCAGCAGAACACCGCAAAGACCCTGCAACGCCGGCTGGAACTGCGCATAACGCGCCAGGACGGCGCGATAGCCGGCTTCGGCGGCGACGAGATCGCCGATCTCATGGCGCAAGATGGCAAGATTGAAGCGTGCCTCCGGCATGTCCGGCTGGGCGGCGAGTGCGGCTTCCAGCCGGGCGATCGCCAGGGCGGGCTGGCCCGCGGCCTTCAGCCGATTGGCAGAGGCGATGGGATCCGTGTCGGTCATTCCGACGAGTCGTAACCAAAGATGGTGCCCAGGGACAGTGTACAACAACCAATAAAATTCAACTGCTTAGAAAGCAGTGGGGCAGAAAACTCTATTGTTGTTTTTCTTAGCTTATTTTTGAACTTACCCACCCGGACGGCCCGGCTGACTTTGGCTCCCATATTTCAGACACGACATCGGAACGCTCGTCCTCCATCGCCAGTTTGATCGACTGCTTGGAAGACCGCCCTATCTAGTTTCGAGTTCTCCCTGCCAGAGAAGAGACTCGTTCGAACAAGTCGAGTCCCGATCGCGGAGGGGAATTGTATCCTTGGTCTAGCCAAGCACTTTCCCGACCTGATGGTCATCCGGACGCCGGTTAGGGCTAAGGCAATCGGAATTCCGCGCGCCAGGTGATGATAAGCCATTCATGGGGCTCTCGGCTGGTCTTCGAATCATGGTCGCGGTCAAGGGACATGGGATTTTCCAACAAGAACCGGGACAGCGTTTCCAGCCGTCCCGGTCCTGAGGGTCTCCAATACTACGCCTTGCAGCGTAATCGGACCCTGGCTGTTTCGGCTTAATGTGCGCGCTCTTTGCGCACGCCCTTAAACTTCTTCCCGTCTTTCTTCTGGGCCATGAATTCACCTGTCGCGACATCGCGCTTGGTGAAATGCTTTTCACCCATCATCTTCGTCTTAAGTTGAGAACGGTCCCTTATCGCACCGTTCCGATGACCGTCTCCAGCGGGTTTGTTCGTTGCCATCGCGTTGGTTCTCCTTCCGAAATTCAACGCACAAATGCGACACCTGTTGCCAGCAAGAGCATGAACCCTCCAACGGGTTTCGACGTTTCCTAAGAGCAAGGTATCCCCCTCCCTTGCGAAGCGATCCAGCGGAACCAGCCCCAAGTTCAATTGCCGCTGGGTCGCACTTCATTCAAGATGACGAAAAAGAAATTGGCCGGGCGAGCATCGCTCACAACCCGGCCGATCCTGCTTTTCGGGCCCCTGCTGTCCGCTTTGGCGACCTGTTGCTGGCCATCACGTCCTTGCTGACCACCCTGCTGGCCTTGGCGGCCACGGTCCTGTTGACCTGAGCCCTGCTGACCCTCTGCGGCGAACCAGTAATTCAGTACGATTATGCCCAAGTCGCGCAGTTGTGATGGAACAGTAGTTCCCCCTAATTCATTCAAACAACGTCGCTGGACAATGACAACCAGAGCACCGCGGCGGAATACAATCAGACATGAGCAAGAAGGCCGCAGAGATCTGGGAACCGAAACCCGCCGCGGCGGACTATCAGGCCGCGCACGATTACTTGACGTTGCTGTTCAGCGAGGAGAAGGCGGCCAAAATCATCCAACGTCTCAAATCAGCCTCCACCACCCACTATGATGCCAAGGACCTTTTACGGGCCAGCCAAACCCACCTGTTACCGAAAGATAATCCGCAGGTTCAAACGGACCTAAAGAAGATCAAAAAAGGTAAGAAACTATCGCCTGTCCTTCTGGTGCGGGGGGATGCTCTCAACGGGATCACACTCACCATTGCAGATGGCCACCATCGCATTTGCGGAAGCTGGCATTGGGATGAAGATTGTCCGGTGGCGTGCCGTATGGCGAGCGCAGACTAACGGACTTGTTTTAGCTGTCCCCGTGCCACCGGAACCATTTGAGAGGCGAAGCCATTAACCGTCAGTGCCCGGTGGGAACAGGAGGGAAGAAGAATGAGCGTCACGACAAGCGTGAAAAAGGCGGTACGGAATGTCGAGAAGGTTGTCACCGGTGAGGAGCCGCAGGTCGATATTCTCGATACGCTGAAGGAAGAGCATGAGCTGGTGTCAGGATTGCTGGAGCGGCTGGTAGAGAGCGAGAAATCCGCGGAACGCAAATCAATCCTCCGCCAGATAAGGGCGGCGTTGGTGCCGCATGTGAAGGCGGAGCAGAAAATTCTCTATGACGCCATCATCGCCGTCAAAGACAAGAAGGCGCAACAGGACGGCGAAGAAGGCTATATCGAACACGCGCTGGCGAGCCAGACCCTTCAGGACTTGGGCAAGATCAGAAACGCAATGTCACCGGAATTCGGCGCCGCCGCCAAGGTACTCAAGGAGCTTGTCGAGCATCATGTCCGGGAAGAAGAAAGCAATGTCTGGTCCGACGCGCGGGATCATTTCAATTCCGACGAGCGAAAGGCGATGAACCGCCGCTATCTGACGGAAAAAAAGAAAGTGCGCGTGACTTAAACCGCCTTCAGAAGACCCCGTTTGCCCTGCTCGGCCAAAAGCCGCATGGGCCGGCCCTTGAGCCAAAGGCGTTCGACTTCGATAGCCCGCCAGCCCTGCGGCAGCACCACCTCTCGCTGCGGCCATTCCGCGGCGTCTTTCCAAGTTGGTTCGAGGCCTGGAAAGCCGAACAGAAGGCTCATCAAAAAGCCGCCCATATTGGCGAAGAACGGCCCCGCTTGAGGTTGCTCGGGAAACTTGTCGGGCCGGTATTCGAGAATCTGCGTGAAACGGCCGGCGGTGAAGCCGGCATAACCCTCCTCCAGCAGCTTCAAGGCCATCCTGCGGTCGCCTTTGCGCGCCGCCCACGCGCCATAGAGCGCCGACAACATGGGGCTGCCGATATAGTCGCGGGCGCGCGACAGATAAAAATCGAGCGTGGCGGGCGCCAGAGATCCGTCCAGATTGCCTAAGGGGAAAATTCCCATCAAAGGTCCCGGCGTCGCGCCTTTTTCCTCATTGCTGCGAAAATCGTCGTGGCTCACCAGCAGACCATCGCGCAAGGGAAGCTTCAGGTGGGTTGCGATTTCGCGCCACTGGCTCCCCTCAGGCCGGTTCAGCATCGCCGCCGCTTCCAGCGCCGCCTCCAGCACAGCCTTCGCGGACAGCATGGTGAAAGCTTCGTTGTCGCATTCCTGCTTGCGCTCGGCGATGCCCATGGAGCGGCGGATCTCCCACCCTTGGCGACCCCTATGGGCGCGGCTGGCGATCCAGTCCGCCACACCCGACAGCACCGGCCAAGCCTTGTCGCGCAGGAAATTGCCGCCGCCTGTTGTCTGGGCGAAGCGCGCGAAAGCCAGCGCCACATCCAGCGAGACGTGATCCTCATGCCAGGCGGAGGTGCCCGGCGAGGGTGCCGCTTCCTCGCCGGTGGTGGGCGCCGACTCCCAGGGAAATTGCAGGCCCCGGCGCCCAAAACATTGCGCATTGCTGCGTGCGCCGTTCAGCGATTTGAGGCGATATTCCAGCAGCGCGCCTGCCGCTTCGGGCTGCAGCAAGCTCAGGGATGGCACCGAGAACGTCTCGATGTCCCACATCACATGGCCGAAATAATAATGATAGTCGTGCCAGGTCGCCAAGCCGAACATGGACGTCGAAGCGGGCGACGCCGCGTGCACCGAAGCATTCATGTAATAGAAAGCGGCGTCGGCAAGCCGTTGCCATTGGCGAGCCGCGCCATGAAGCAGAATGCGGCCTTTCCAGAGCACCTCCCATTCGGCGCGGTTGGCCCGGCGCAAATTCGCGAAGCCCTGATGGGCCGCGAACGCGACCAGGCGTTCCGCCTGACGCTGGGGATAGCTGTGCATCACGCTCGGCACCAGACTTGCGATCTGGCGCAGGCGATAGGTCTTTCCGGCACGGGCGCGCAGGCCATATTGCGTCGCCAAGGGACTGCGGTCACCGCCGCCGGGGTTCTCGCGCTCGGCCTCGACTCCCGACAATTGCGTCACCAGCGCCACGCCACAGCGGGAAAATCCACCTTCGCTTTCCCATTGCAGGCTGCCGTCAAAGTCCTGCCCGCCGCCCGGCGTCTTGAGCGCGCGGGCCTCCAGCCGGCCATGGATGCCGGTGGTATCGATCAATCCCTGGAGTTTGAGGTCGCAGGCCTGATCCGTGGTCACCGCGATTTCTTGCACCACCAGGGCGGGTTGGTGGCGACAGCAGAAGGTCAGGACCTCGATCTCCGCCGTGACATCTCGCGCCTTGAAGAGAACGCGGCTGACGAGTTCACCATTGGAGAAGTCGTAAGCCTGGTCGATCGCACTCAGCTGGTGCGGCACGTCGGAGAGGAAAGTCCCGTTCAAGGCGATGTTGCCCGCCAGCGGATAGGGCACTACTGCCGCAGCTTCGATCTTCTTCTCGGGATGCAGACCCGAATAGCCGCACAACAGCGCCATCCCCGCCGCCAGGGGATTGTCGCGCACGCGCAACCCGACAAGCCCATTGGCGAGATAAGCCGGCAGCTCCTTGCGGCCGCTGCCTTTGACAGTTGATGGGTTGAGCGGGCCGTTGCGCATCGAGCTTGTAAGCGCTAATCCGGCAACGCGTTCCGTTTCGACGCCTGCCCTCGCGAGCGATGCCGAGCCTTGACAGAGTTTGCTTCCATGGGGCTAGGCGTGGCCCGTTATCAGCCACAAAAGGATTATGATCGGGATCGGCACGCCCAGAAGCCAAAGACAACCTGATCGCATGATAATTCCCCGGCTCTGCGATGACTGGTGCAGCCGTAACGCCCGATCGGGTAAGGCGTTGCACTCTTGGTTGCAATAAGCGGAACCCTGTAGGCTCTGGATTGTTTCTGATAGCCGGGTCTTCATGCCGGCGGGTCTCAAGCACTTTCGGGGGTCGCATGATGACTACAGCAATTCTGGAAGAAGGCCGCTTCCATTGGGGCATCGCCATCGCGGGTGCCATCGCGGCGGCCGCGACATCGTTCTTTCTGCTGACTTTGGGCGCGGGCGTAGGCTTGGCTTTGGCGCCAAGCCATCCGACTGCCGGCAAAGCGGTAGCCTTTCTCACCCTTGGCGCGGTCTATTTCTTTGCAGCTCAGGCCTTTGGATTTGCGGTGGGCGGTTATCTGGTGGGGCGCCTGATCGGTCCCGAAGCCGGGGAGAATCGCAAAGAAGAAGAATTCCGCGCGGCTGCGCATGGCTTTGTCATGTGGGCTGTCGCAATTGTGGCGGGCCTATTGATCTTGGCGATTTCCTCGGGGGTGGCAGGCTCCGAAATGTTGACCGCCAACCCGTCCAGCCAGAGCGACAATTCCAACTATTTCGTGGACTTGATGTTCCGCGGGGCGCCTGCTTCAGCAAAGGTTGACTCGGACAAGGCGGAAGCCACCCGGATCTTGGCAATGGCAGCCGTGGGCGCTTCGAACGCAACTGACACAGCGCGTCTTGGGGAATTGGTGTCCCAAGACGCGAACCTGTCCGAATCGGCCGGATTGGAGCGCGTGGCTGATGTCGAGGCTCGTGCCAAGCTGGCTGCGGACCAGGCCCGTAAGACCGCCAGCATGCTCTCGCTTTGGACCGCCCTGTCGCTGCTGTTCGGCAGTGTTGTGGCGGTGGCGTCTGCAATATCGGCACGGTGGATGGATGACCGCATCAGCTTCAGCATGGCGCGACGGTATTGAGTCCGTCAAAAATCCCGGTAGTCACTTTCTCCAATGACATAAGTTCCAGGGGAACATCCCGCGGCTGGAGACTAGGCGCGATAGCGTACAAGGCCAGGGCGGGCCCGCAACTCTCGTCTTTGCCGAACGTTTCCCGCCTAAGGGGTCTGACTTTAGGAGTTGCAGCCATGAAATCCATGTTTCTGAGCGTCTCTGCGCTCTCACTTCTGGTCCTTGCGGGCCCATCCTACGCCGCACCGACCGATCAGCCCGGCCATAAGAGCCCGGCGCCTGGCGCCAATTCGGACACGGCCAGCGCAATGAAAGACACGACCGCTGGCGTTGTGGGAAAGGTCTCCGCGGAAATGACGCACTCCACCACAGGCTTCGTGACGGCGGCAGCCATGAGCGACATGTACGAAGTCGAAGCCGGCAAGATCGCCGCCAAACGTGCCTCCAGCGCCGCGGTGAAGGATTTTGCGGAACATATGGTCAAGGCCCACAGCGAAACCGCGGACAAGCTGAAATCCATTCTCGCCAGCAACAACATAAGCGTGGCCCCTCCGGCACATCTCGACAATCGGCGTCAGGGCATGATCGACGATCTGAGGGGCGCCAAATCCGAAGACTTCGACCATCGCTATCTGACGCAACAACAAGCCGCTCACGAAGAGGCGCAGATTTTAATGCGCGGCTATGCCAAGGATGGTGACAATGCATCGGTCAAGGAATTTGCATCCGACACGCTTCCGGCCGTGCAGGATCATTTGGCAATGGTCAAGAAGATCGAAGCAGAGATGAAAACCGCTTCGAAATAGCCCTTTTTCGAGGGCGCGCCGATGGGCGCGCCCTTTCATTTCGAACGATCTGATTGATGCGCTCATTCGGGTGTCTGCTGGCGATTGCACTCTGGACGTGGACTGCCCCGGCAACGGCGCAAGACCTGGTCGCCAGGGGCCGCTACCTTGCGATCCTGGCAGACTGTTCTGGATGCCACACCCCGCCCAACAAGCCGCCCTTCAGTGGCGGCGTGCCATTCAACGCTCGGTTCGGTACAGTCTATTCGACCAATATCACGCCTGATCGTGAAACCGGCATTGGTGCTTGGACAGCGGATGATTTCTACCGCGCCCTGCATGAGGGCGTCGCGCGGGGCGGCAAGCACCTTTATCCGGCCTTTCCCTATATCTATTTCCAGCGCATCAGCCGCCAGGACACTGATGCGCTGTTCGCTTACTTGCACACGCTCAGGCCCGTCTATCAGCCACCTACGCCCAACAAGCTGATTTTCCCGGTCCATTTCCGTTTCGGGTTGATCTTCTGGGACTGGCTCTACTTCCATAAGAAGCCGCCGGATATTCCCGCGAATGCCAGCGCGGCGTGGAAACGCGGCGAATATCTGGTCAATGGACCGGGTCACTGTGCCGCCTGCCACACGCCAAAAACCGTGCTGTTCGGCGACAAGACCGACAAGCCGTTGGCTGGCGGCGTTGTCGATAATTGGTATGCCGCCAATCTCACCGGAAGCCAGATCGACGGTCTGGGACACTGGCGCCATGGAGACATCGTCCGGTTTCTTGCCAATGGCCGAAACAAATATGCCACCGCCGCCGGCTCGATGCTGGAGAAAGTAACCTCTTCGACCAGCCATATGGCCAAGACGGATCTTGATGCGATCGCCACTTATCTGAAGGGTCAGCCACCACAAGACTCGCCACCATTCGAAGCACCGCGCCGGGAGCAGATGGAGCGCGGCCGCGGGCTTTATCTGGCCCATTGCCAGAAATGCCACGCCGCAGACGGCCGCCCGACGGGCGAGAGCGCCAACTACCCCAGCCTGGCCGGCGACACGCTGGTGATGGGGCATGACGCCACTACGGTGTTGCGCATCATCCTCACCGGTGGCAAAGCGCCTGCAGTGCCAGGAAAAGAAGAGGTCCGCCCGATGCCCGCCTTCGACAGACTGGACGATGGTGAGATTGCCGATATGGCGAGTTACATCCGCAACGCCTGGAACAACCGCGCGCCGCCGGTCAGCGCCACGGACGTTCACAGCCTGCGCCGGGCACTCAAGAACTGACGGACCGGCGGGTCTCAGCCACGTCGATCCAGCGCGCGAACAGATAGATGGCGACTCCGAAAAATATCAAATTGGCGGGGACCCACATCAGGAGCCCTGCAATCTGTTGGTCCTGAAGTGGTGTGAGGCCGAACCGGGCAGCGTTCTCGCCCGGCATCACGCAAATCGCGCGAGGCGCGAAGAGCATCACCACACCGGGAAGGTCAGTAACGACCGCAGCCGCCATCACCATCAAAGCGCGGGCGCCATCGCTCAGTGAGCCGGGAACCAATATTCCGCTCCAGAAAGCCGTCGCCGTACCGAGGATGGAAGTCAGCTCCAACAATTCGCCCGCCGGGTGCCGCGCCGCCCATTGAAAAGCCATCGGCCAATGCCAAAAGAGGAAGATGACCACGAAGAGCCCCCAACTTACGATTGGAGGCAAGCGTATTTTTACGCCGCTCGGCACCAGCAATGGCGCGGCGACAGCAATTAGAAGCAAATGCTGAATCATGTGCGCGGCGAAGAGTTGATTGGCCAAAGGTGCCAATAATGCAACAGCCGCCGCCGCCAGAATTGCACCTGCCAGTGCCGTCGCTTTCAACTTCGACATACCGGCACCATGATCGAGGCGAAAACATTGAAAAGGATTGCGGCGAAAAACCATAGGCTGGACATCAGTCCCCAAAGCGCTAGGAAGCGGTTGCGCCCCTGCCCGGCGCGCAGCAGCCCCCATGCCCGCCACGAAGCAAATGCGCCCATGGCGCAAGCTGCCAATGCCACTATGTCTGCAATCATCAGCGCGGCGAAAAGCGGGCCCGCCGACACCAAACTCACGGGGTGGTCGCCGGGATAGCAGACATAGGCGGTCAGGCCATAGCCGAGCATCATTTGGCCCAGCCAGAACAGAGGCGCCACCGAACAACCGAACAGCAGCCAGAGGAAGCGAGGTTCACGCGCCTCGGGCGCGGGTCCGATAGGATCCAACACCGTGCTCATGCTTTCAACCCCAGCAGCGGCGTGATGTAGAAGGTAAAGAACACCGCGATCCAAACCGCGTCCACGAAGTGCCAGTAAAGCGCTCCAATATGGATGTGCGCGAAGCGCCGGCTGTTGAAATAACCCAGCTTGGACCACCAGGTCAGCGCCAGCAGGATCAAAACGCCCACAACCACATGCGCCATATGGAAACCAGTAATGACGAAATAGAGGGAGGAATAGGGCGTTGATGATAAGCCGAACGGCCGATCGCTCCATTCAAACCATTGAATAGCCAGGAAGATCGAGCCCAGCAGCGCGCCAATCCCAAGTCCGATCACCAGACGCCACTTCTTGTTGTGCTCGATGCCCAGTTGCGCCCAGCCCACTGCGACAGACGACAACAACAGGATAGCGGTATTCAGCGACGCAACACCCAGCGGCGGCGGCCCGCCTTCCGGAAAGGTGCCCGGGGCATGCGGCTGCACCGCCAGGTAATAATAAGAGAACAGCAGATAAACAAAAAGCGACGCTTCGGTGAAGACGGTGAAGATCATCGCCCACCAGCCACTGGCGCGCGTGTCCATGGCGCCGACCGGCAAATGTTGCTGCAGCCGTTCAGCCATCGCGAAACACCTCTGCTGTCTCACCCAAGGTGGCGCTGGGCCATAACCAAGCCGCGATCGCAATCGCGATCAAGACAATCCCAAGAGCCGCGACAAGCCAATTGACCAGAATGAGCCCGGCCGTCAGCACCGTCATGGCCAATGCCACGCATACCGGAACCAAAGTGTCGGCCGGCATTTTCAAGATGACATTCGGCTCCGCGTCCAGCGGTGTGGTGCCCAGAGCTTCACGCCCCTGCGCCAGCACCAGACCCTGACCAACGACGCTGCGCTGGATGTCGGCCCGGCCAAGCCGGTCCTCCCACAAGGGATGACGACTGGCGACGGTCGGAACAACCGCAAAATTATAAGCCGGCGGCGGCGATGATGTCGCCCACTCCAAAGTCGGCGCGTCCCAGGGATTCTCGCCCGCAGCCGCACCATTTCTGAGACTCTTCGCGATATTCCAGACAAAGAGCAGGACACCGATGGCGAACAAAAAGCTGCCGATCGTTGTGATCAAATTCACCCAATTCCAACCCATGCCATCGCCATAGGTATAAATGCGGCGCGGCATCCCCAGCAGGCCGGAAATATGCATGGGGAAGAAGCCGATATTGAAGCCAGCGAACATGGTCCAGAAATTCCAACGGCCCAAGCGTTCATCCATCAAACGGCCAAAGAATTTCGGAAACCAGAAATAGACCGCGCCTACCACCGGAAAGACATTTATGCCGATCAAGACATAATGGAGATGAGCGACTACGAAATAGGTATCCGTCAATTGCCAATCCACCGGCACCGATCCGGTCATATAGCCGCTGACGCCGCCGACGGTAAAAAGCAGGATGAAGCTGGCGAAGAACAGGAAAGCCGTGGTGAAGACGGGCCGCCCGGTCCAGATCGTTGCCAGCCAAGCGAATACGCCGACTGCCGAGGGCAGCGCGATGATGATAGAGGCGGCGCTGAAAAAGCTCAGAGACACGCCGGGCAGACCGGTGGCGAACATGTGATGCACCCACACACCAAAACCCAGCACCATGGTGGCGACGGTCGCCAGCGCTACCACGCTATATCCCACAAGCGGGCGGCGGCAGAATACCGGCAAGCCGTCCGACACCATGCCCATGGCAGGCAGCACGATGGCGTAAACCCAGGGATGACCAAACATCCAGAATAGATGCTGCCACAGCAGTGCCGATCCGCCCGCTGTCGTATCGAAAAAATGCGTGCCGACATTGCGGTCCATCCACAAAAGCAGGAAAGCCAGCGAGACGGCCGGTATCGCAAAGATGTTGGCGGCACTGGCCGTAAGCGTGCCCCAGACGAAGATCGGCACGCGGTTGATCGACATGCCCGGGCAGCGCATGCGCAAGAATGTCACGATAAAATTGATCGAGCCCACGGTGGTGGAGATACCCAGCAGCACCATGCCCAAGGCATAAACATCGATGTTGGGGCCATCATTATAGGCGCGGGCCGCCAGCGGCACATAATTGAACCAGCCAACATTTGGGCCGAAACCCACCGCGAAGCCGGAATAAAGCACGATCCCGGCAAAGAGATAGATCCAATAAGACAAGGCGTTGAGCCGCGGCAGCGCCATGTCGCTTGCGCCCAGAAGCAAAGGCCAGAGATAATTGCTAAAGCCTGACAACACCGGTCCGGCATACAGGAAAATCATGGTCATGCCATGAACAGTGAAGAGTTGGTCGTATTGTTCGGGCGTGAGAATGTGCAGATTGGACCAGGATAGCTGCAGCCGAAACACCAGCGCCTCGATGCCGCCCAAAATCAGAAAGACAAAGGCGGTGATAATGTAGCGAAGGCCGATCTCTTTATGGTCTACCGTCGCTAACCAGCCATAGAGACCGGGCGCAGTTTCCCACAAGCGCTTCAGACGCTCCGCCAGATCGGGGGTTTCCGTGTCTACCGTAGGGCGGCGCTCATAGTCTGTGCTTGCCATCAGTTCAGCGCCAACAAGTAGGCGGTTATTCCGGCGCGCTCGTTCTGCGAGAGTTTGACCGCCGGCATCAGATTGCCAGGCTTCAGACCTTGCGGATCGGCGATCCATTTGGCGAGCATTGACGGCTCATTGGGCAAGATGCCCGATGCAAGGGTTCGCCGTTGCATCAAATGACTGAGATCCGGTCCAAGACTGCCCGCCGCTTCCGTGCCGCGCACACTGTGACAGCCGCCGCAATTCTCGACGAAGGATTTCTCGCCATTCGCGGCTACACTTGCCGGCACCGAAGGTGAAGACAATTGCCGCTTCCACCAGGCACGAAACTCCGCTCGTGGCTGGGCCACGACCTGGAACAGCATCTTGGAATGCTCGACGCCGCAATATTCCGTGCATTGACCCTGATAGGTGCCAGGACGTGAGGCTTCGATCCAGGTTTCGTTGATCTGGCCCGGAATGGCGTCCATCTTTCCGGCAAGCTGCGGTACCCAGAAGCTATGGATGACGTCGCCACCGAGCAGCTTCAGCCGGACGATCTCGCCAACCGGAATGTGAACCTCATTGGCTGTGTAAAAGCCCCGTCCGTCAGCCAAGAGATAGCGAACCTGCCACCACCATTGCCGGCCGGTGACTTCGATGGTGACCCCGGGCCTGGAGGCCGGCGACTGGATGTCCGCGAGCACCTTCACCGTCCAGATCACGCTGATCAGCAACACTGCGGTAGAAAGGCCGACACCCAGCCAGAGCCATCTCAGCCCACCTTCATCTGGCAGCAGCGCCATTTTCTCGCCGGCGACCAACGGCATGCCGGGCCGCCGCCAGATTGCCGCTCCCAACAAGCCAGCAATGATGACAATGACCGCGACGGAGATGACCAGGACGCCCCAGGTGAGCCATACCACCGGGATCGCTTTGTCCCCTGCGCCGCTGAGGTATTGCAACGGGGCAGCGCGCGCGGTGGAATATGCCATAAAGGTGGCAGCGAAACCGCAGATGAAGGATTTTCTGTGCGGCACCGTGATGCCCCTTGTGCTCGACGATGGCACAGGGGTGAAACGCGTGGCTTCGCTGTTTGATCCGGAGCGAACCGCACCTCGCCTCTATCAGGGTTGTCCGCCACCGCCCGCGGCGCCATAGATCTGGCCGGTTGCATAACTGGCATCGCTGGCGGCCAGCTGGACATAAATCGAGCCCAACTCTGCCGGCTGACCGGGACGGCCCATCGGTGATTGGCTGCCAAACTGTTCTAGCTTTTCCATGCTGGCGCCGCCAGAAACCTGCAGCGGCGTCCAGATCGGTCCTGGCGCCACGCCATTCACCCGGATGCCTTTCTTCGCCAATTGCTTGGCCAAGGACTTTACAAAGTTCATGGTCGCCGCCTTGGTCTGAGCATAGTCATAAAGTTCCGGCGAGGGATCATAGGATTGCTCCGATGCGGTGGCGATGACGGCGGAACCGGGCTTCAGATGAGGTATGGCGGCCTTCAGAATCCAGAAGGGGGCATAGATGTTCGTCTTCATCGTGGCGTCGAAATCCTCGGACGAAATATCGAGGATGGACTGCGCGCTTTGCTGCCGTGCCGCATTGCTCACCACAATATCCAGGCCACCGAGCTTTTCGATCGCCTGCTCGACCAATTTGGTACAAAAAACTTCATCCCGGATATCACCGGGTATCGAATAACCCTTGCGGCCGGCGTCTTCGATGATGGCCAGGACTTGATCGGCGTCCTCCTGCTCCGCCAGCAGATGATTGATCACCACATCGGCACCTTCGCGGGCGAAAGCGATGGCTGCTGCCCGCCCCATGCCACTGTCACCGCCCGTGATCAGGGCCTTGCGGCCCAACAGCCGCGCCGAACCTTTGTAGCTTTTCTCGCCATGGTCCGGCGGCGGCTCCATCTTGCAGGCGAGCCCCGGCCAGTCTTGCTTCTGTTTCTTGAAAGGCGGCTTGGGATATTTTGCCCTGGGATCGTCAGGACCATCATTGCTGCGCGTGAAAGCATCTTGATCTTTCTCCATAGCGATACCTTAGGCGGCAAGCTGTTTGAACAATTGATCCAGAATCGCACTCCTGTCGCTGTCACCCCTGGCAAGCGCCAGGAAAAGATTCTTGGCTTGCTCAAAACTGGCGTGCGGCGGAAGCGCGATGACATTGGGGTCCGCTTTTACATCGATCACCACCGGCCGGTCTGCCGACAGCGCTTCGTCCCAGACGCGTCCGACATCGCCGGGCGTTGCCACCGTGAGACCCTTCAAGCCCAGAAGCTCGCCCTGGGCGGCATAATCGATGTCGGGCAAATCCTGCGTCGCCGCCACTTTGGGCGAGCCGCCCAGGGCGCGTAGCTCCCAGGACACCATGTTGAGATCCCGGTTGTTGAGCACGGCGATGATGAGCCGAGGATCGGACCAGCGCTTGTAATATTTCGCAGCGGTGATGAGGCCGTTCATACCCAGCATCTGCATGGCGCCGTCGCCAACGAAGGCGATGGCAGGGCGATCGGGAAAGGCGAACTTGGCAGCCAAAGCAAAACTCACCGCCGGCCCCATAGTTGCCAAGGTCCCGCTAATGGCGGTCTTCATGCCGCGTTTCACTTTGACCGCGCGGGCGAAGAAGGTCGTCGACATGCCTGTGTCAGCGGCGATCACGGCGTTGGCAGGAAGCCGCTCCGTTAATTCCCAGAAGAACAATTCGGGATTGAGAGGTTTGCCTTCTATGTGCGCTTTGCGCCCCTCTTCTTCCCACATGGCGGCGACATTCTTTTCAATAGTTGCCCGCCAGGCACCCGGACTCTTTTGCTCCAACCGCGGCAATAGTGATTTCAGCGTGGCGCCGGCGTCTCCTACCAACGCCACATCCGCGGGATAACGCAGCGACAGCATGGCGGGATCGATGTCGATCTGGATGCATTTAGCCTGCCCTTCCCGCGGCAGGAATTCCGAATAGGGGAAAGTCGTGCCGATCATCAAAAGCGTGTCGCAGTCTCGCATAAGCTCCCAGGACGGTTTGGTTCCCAGCAACCCGATCTGTCCGGTGGAAAAAGGCAGATCGTCTGACAGCATCGCTTTGCCCAAAAGCGCTTTGGCAAACCCGGCCTGCAATTTCTCGGCGACAGCGATCACCTCGTCCGCCGCGTTCCATGCGCCCGAACCCACCAGCATCGCGACCTTTTCACCATTGTTCAAAATTTCCGCGGCGCGTTGCAGATCAGCTTCATGCGGCACGATCACCGGTTCGCGAAAATCGGCGCCGCTATGGATGCTGCCATGGGCGGCGCTCGGCTGGGCCGCCTTGAGCTCCTGGACATCATTGGGAAAAATTATGGCCGTGACGGTGCGTTGCGCTTTGGCGATGCGGAAAGCCCGGTCGATCAGATGCCGCGCCTGCTCCGGCATGGTGCAAACCTGTACAAAGTCGCCGGCCACGTCCTTGAACAGAGAGAGCAGATCGACTTCCTGCTGGAAATGGCCGCCCAAAGCCATCCGGGCGGACTGGCCAACAATGGCGACGACGGGCTTGCGGTCGAGCTTGGCGTCGTAAAGCCCATTGAGCAGATGGATGGCACCAGGGCCGCTGGTCGCGAGACAGACCCCAACTTCGCCGGTCAATTTGGCGTGGCCGGAAGCCATAAATGCGGCCTCTTCTTCATGCCGAACCTGGATGAAATCGATTTCATTCTGGCGGCCCAGGGCGGTGATGATGCCGTTTATCCCATCGCCTGGATAGCCGAACAGGCGTCGGACGCCCCACACCGCCAGGCGTTCGAGCACAAAATCGCCAACCGTCTTGGCCATAGTCAGCGATCGGGATGCGGGTGCTTGGCCGCAGGGCCAGGCGCATTTTCGTCACGGGCCTTGGGCAAGCCGCCATAAAGGCCATCGCGATTGCGATCGAAATCGGATTGGGCCGTCTTCTCCCCCTTGGCTTTAGGATCGAGCTTCTCATTAAGACGCTTGTCGTTCATCGCAATCTCCGTGGAAACACTGCTTAGAAAACCCAGGCTTGACGCGGCGGTTCCTGGAACCCTGGTAGAAAAAGGACGTTTTCGTGGCACATCGAATTCTGGTAGCCGCGCAGGCGATCTATGCCTTCAAACCCTCGTTCCACCGCTCGCATCGTCGGCCATCCGCTCCACGCGATGTTGGTGCCCATTCCCATTGCCTGTTTTGTCGGCACTTTGGTGACCGATATCGCCTATGCCGAAACCGCGAACATGCAATGGGCGAATATGTCGGCCTGGATGCTGACCATCGGATTGATCGTCGCGCTGTTCGCCGTGATCGCCGGGCTCATCGATTTCCTGGGTGATCGTCGCATCCGGGATTTGCGGGCGGTCTGGATTCACGCGGGCGGCAATGCAGTCGCCCTGGTCTTGGCGATTTTCAATGCCTTCATCCATAGCCGCGACGCCTACACCTCCGTTGTTCCGACAGGTCTTACGCTCTCGGTCTTGACGGTCCTGATCCTGCTGGTCACGGGCTGGATCGGCTGGGAGATGGTCTACCGCCATCGCGTCGGCGTTTTGGCGGAGGACGGAGAATGACAAAGACCGCTTTCCTCTGCGGCGCGGTATTTGTTTTAGCAGCCTGCGGCCCTGCGCCGATCAATCCTCAACGCCAGATCGGGGCGCATCCCTATCTTCCAGAAATCCACCAATATCTTCTGCCGCCGATGCACGTGGTGAAGAATATAGGTTGGGGAAATTCGACACCCATAGCAGCACAAGGCCTTACGGTCGCAGCCTTCGCCAAGAATCTTAGAAATCCCCGCTCCGTCTATGTACTGCCAAACGGCGACGTCCTAGTTGTCGAATCGGACGGACCGCCGGCTCCTGTCAGCCGCCCCAAAGAGTTCGTGATGGACTGGATCGAGCAGCAGGCCCATTCCAGTGTCAAAGCCGGCAACCGCATCTTGCTGTTCCGTGATACCAATGGGGACGGCATTCCCGATATGCAAACGGTATTTCTGGACAAGCTGCACTCGCCATTCGGCGTGGTTCTGGTGGGAACCGACCTCTATGTCGCCAACACCGATGGCGTGCCGCACTATCCTTATCGAGAAGGTCAGACTCGGATTACCGCACCCGGGAAACTCCTGACCCCACTCCCAGCTGGTCCCATCGATCATCATTGGACCAAGAGCCTGACCGCCAGCCCTGACGGCACCAAGCTCTATGCCGGGGTCGGCTCTAACAGCAACATCACGGAAAACGGGATCGGCGCCGAGCTGGACCGTGCCGCCATTTGGGAGATCGATCGCGTCACGGGTGCGCATCGGCTTTACGCGACAGGCCTTCGCAATCCCAATGGCCTTACTTTCGAGCCGCAGACACACGCCTTATGGACTGTCGTCAATGAGCGGGACGAACTGGGGCCGGATCTGGTTCCCGATTATATGACCAGCGTGAAGGATGGCGGCTTTTATCGCTGGCCATACAGCTATTACGGTCAGCACATCGACCCGCGCGTGAAACCCCAGCGCCCAGATCTGGTAGCCAAGGCGATCCCTCCCGACTACGCCCTTTCCAGCCATGTCGCGCCGCTCGGCCTGGTGTTCTACACGGCCGACAATCTTCCTGCTTCGTATCGCGGCGGTGCCTTCATCGGCGAGCATGGCAGTTGGGACCGTAGCGAGTTGAACGGCTACAAGGTCATTTTCGTCCCCTTCAGCAATGGGAAGCCCAACGGCATGGCCCAAGATATTTTGACAGGTTTCATCCAAGGTGACACGGCGCACGGCCGTCCGGTGGCCCTTGCCGTCGACAAGCAAGGGGCTTTGCTTGTTGCCGACGATGTCGGCGGTGCGGTGTGGCGTGTCTCCGCCGCAACCCAATAGATATTGGACCATTGGTTTGGGGCCTGCATGCCATCGAGCGTCATTCGGAATTTTCGCTATCGCACAGCGGACAGGGTGCTGGAAATCGAATTCGTCAGCGGATGGGTTTACCGCTATCTGAACGTGCCGGAGCCGGTTTACAGCGAAATGCGCCGCAGCTTTTCCAAGGGCGAATTCTTCAACACCCACATTCGCGACCATTTCGCATTCGAGCGCATCAACGCTTCGCGATAAGCCGCATCAAAGCTTGCGCATCGAACGGCGCGCGGACCTTGGCGTCATTGTCGAAATAAACATAGACGTCTCGCTGCCGTTTTGGCGCCCGTGGACCGGAATGCGTGCCTTCTGCTTCGCGTCCTTCTGCCCAGGCTTTGGTTCGCGCCGCCCATTTTGCCAAAGCTTTCGGCCCATAGCCGCTGGCGTATAGCTGTGTGGAACCGTGAAGCCGCACATAAACAAAGTCGGCGGTGGCATCCATCAGCAACGGCCAGTCCACGGTATCGGCCACCACCAGCCCGACCTTATGTTTGCGAAGAAGCTTTATGAATGCGGGCGTCCGGAAGGACTCATGGCGGATTTCCAGCGCGTGCCGGATGGGCCGTTCGGCGTCTGTTTGCAGATAGCTTCTGCCTCTCAGGCGATTGTCATGACCTTTCGCCAAACGCGCCGCCTGTCTGGTTGTCCGCGGCAGCTGATCGAAAAATCTCTCCAGCAGATCGGGGTCGAAGCGAAAGTTCGGCGGCAGTTGCCATAGCACAGGACCCAACTTCTCCCGCAATGCCAGGAGACCGGAAGCAAAGAAATTGGCCAAGGGCTTTTGGACGTCCCTCAGCCTCTTCATGTGGGTGATGAAGCGGGCACCTTTGACAGCGAAGACGAAATCACCTGGCGTCGCATCTCGCCATTTTTCAAATGAAGCGGGCCGCTGGAGCGAATAGAACGTGCCATTGATCTCGATGGTGGAAAATATGTTCGAGGCGAAGGCGAGTTCGTCAGCCTGACGCAGATCCCTGGGATAGAATTTCCCCCGCCATGGCGCATAGCGCCAGCCTGAAATTCCGATACGGATTTTGCCTGCCATTTGTTCGTAACGCGCGAGCGGAAGTGCCGGGGGCGTCGGTGAAAATTTCCGCACCCATTCGGCCACCGAAGGAGAATAGCTCCCCATGCTGAGTCGCAACGTGCGCTACCGCACGGACTGGATCAGTTGATGACGGGCACGAAAACTTCGCAAGCGACGGAGGTGACTTCGTCATCCTGTCTTGGAACGCAAGGAAACCGGGGCCGTTAACGGCTCAGCAAATGGTAGGTGGAGGAATGACGGAGGAGATTAAAAAGGCGGTCGAGCGCCTCACCGGGGTAAACTATCCGACCCGATCCGAAATCCAGCTAAATCATTCGGCTCCTTTGTCTATTTCGTTCGATGATGATGGCCGCACCCCCAACAATTCTCGATTGGGCCTCATCATTTATCGGCAGATCATGGTCTTTGATGAAAATTTCGATCCGGCCGCGCAGTTCGAAGTTCTTTTCCAGTCCAATGGCTGGAAAGATAGCTGGCGGGATAGCATGTATCCGTACATACATTTTCACACCCAGACTCATGAAGTGTTGGGATTGGCGCGCGGCAGGCTTCTTGCCCTTTTTGGGGGCTCAAAGGGGGATCAAATCGAGTTGCTTGCCGGCGATGTGGTGGTCATTCCGGCGGGCGTTGGTCACAAACGTCTGAATGCCTCCCACGATCTTCTCATCGTGGGCGCCTATCCGGGAGGCGGCGAATATGACGAACTGCGGCCAGGCGAAATCGCACACAAAAAGGCACTGGACCGCATTACCAAAGTGCCGGTGCCGGCGCGTGATCCCGTCTATGGAGCAAAGGGATTGCTGCACGATGTTTGGAGAGAGTAAGAACCGCATGAACAGGGTCCAGTCTGCCGTCTTCCGATGGCGCTCCGAGAATAAGAATTCGGACCGGGCGGAATGGTTGCTTCGGAAGGGACAAGGTCCAGGGCTGTTATCAGGATCACTCTTTAGCGGCTGCGTGTTCCACTTCTTCCCTGATCCGCTCCACTTCTTCCTCGGGTCGCTTCTCCAGCGCAACCAGCTTGTTGTGAGCCTCGCGGGTGGCACGGATCAGCTCGTCGAGTTTCACCTGAAGGGCGGCGCCTTCGCGGTTCTGGGTGTTTTGGATGAGAAACACCATCAAGAAGGTCACAATGGTGGTGCCCGTGTTTATGACCAACTGCCATGTGTCCGAGTACTGAAAGAATGGGCCGGAAATCGCCCACGCCGCGATCACAAGGCAGCAGAGAGCGAAAGTGAACGGGCGGCCAGCGAGCCAGGACACCGCGTTGGCAACTCTGGCGAAGGGAGACAGCTTGGCAGCGCCGCTTGGCGTTTGCGCGGATCCTTGCTGGATCATAGGTGTCGGCGTAGCTGGCAT
>Ga0105240_10000942_pt1 | contig 51715 bp, 49 predicted proteins | sample KBSC54metaG_FD_80426 | JGI IMG/M metagenome (GOLD analysis project Ga0105240, IMG submission 80426) | Corn rhizosphere microbial communities from Kellogg Biological Station, Michigan, USA - KBS C5-4 metaG | ecosystem: Host-associated > Plants > Roots > Rhizosphere > Soil | place: Michigan, USA... | reverse complement strand
GGTTGACCTCGTCGATGGTCGAGGTTGGCTCATCGGTATCGGTGGGAGTGTAGGACTTTGCCCTGGAATGAAGCTTCGGGCGTGCGTGTGCCGTATCATCGGCCGTAGCCATGAACAACTCCTGTTTAGTTGATTGTGGTCAGCGGGTCGTATGGGTTGCAGCCCATGCGATCCGCGTTTCTTACCTGCTTTCACAGTGTCGCTTGCAGCCCGCCAAACAACAGAGTGCAAGCGACCGGCCGAACATCGCACATGATGCGGCCGATGTCTGTAGTAGTTGATCGAAAAGTACGCTGATCGACTGCGAGTTTTTTACAGGTTTTGCGTCAGGCTATTGCATAGTTGCTTGTGGCGTAGTGCAAGCCTGACGTTTCCGCTGAGGTTGATCGATGTCATCGAACGACATCGTCACTCAACCACTCCCTTCGCGATTACGCCGAATGCTGTCGACCATCGATTCGGCCTGCTGCGCCGCCATTTGTTTCATCATCGGCTCGGCGTATTTCTGCGGAAGCCATACCTCGTTGATGATCCGCATGCCGGGGTGATCTTTCATGCTTGTCCAGGCCGGCAGCAATACCGGGGCGAACCCGGACAGTTGCATGGCAACTGCCTTGCACTCCGGATAGGCCGCGCGCAGGTCGTCAGCAATGTTTTGTACGTTTTCCTCGTGCTGGCGCGCCAAGGCTAGCAGCGGTTGTAGCGCGGGAAGTGCACTCAGCTCTGACCAGGGCCGTTCGGAAAACAACAGTTGCGTCACCAGCTCTCCTAACCCGGCCCGCCGAACGCGTTCCATATAGGCGAACACCTCGATCAGCAAATAGCTATTGGTGAGGATGGCCCGGCACCGCTCCTGCGTCACATCGATCTGCTCGGCCGGCACCTGCCGTTCGACATACAGATTCACGAAGATAGTCTGTGAATGAATGCCCCAGAGCAGCCCGAGCGACACCGGGTTCATCTTTCGCGATGCATCGGCGGCATAGAGGATGTAATGCGATGCTTCGCCGTCGTTCTGTCGCAGCAAGGCCGCAGCCATCCGGGGCGTGTCGAACTTCTGCAACAAAACCTCCGACCTAGCGGCCGAAAGCCTGCGTAGGTTCTCCTTGGCGACATCCACATACGCTTGCGCAGCCTCTTGTACTGCGATGAACACGCCGCGAGCTTCTTCATCCTGTGCAGGCGTACTCATGCGTGCTTTGTCTCTGTAACAAGGTTGGCCACGACGTTCAAAGCCTTTCCTTTTTTCACGCTCGCCCCTGTTGGCTTATTGACCGTGTAACAATGTATTACAAGAGTTGCCGGCCGATACACAGGCCACTCGGGCATTGATCTTTTTGGAAACGTCATTTCTTGCGTCGCGCATAGCACACGGCTATCGCATCAATCCAAATTTTGGATTGGACGAATGGGCGGAATCTGGTGTTAATGCGCTTTCCCCTAGCCCAGGCGCACATCTATGCAAACGAAGTGGATCGGATCGGCAATCATGTTTCTTGGCCTGTGTGCCGGCGCTCATGCCAATGGCTCAGCGAAGCCGTCCGCTATCGAGCTTTCCGCCAAGGGCGTGCAGATCTATACCTGCAAGCAAGCCGATACCAGTACTGGTTGGGTGTTGAAGGCGCCGGACGCAACCTTGAGCGATGCGCAGGGCCACACTGTCGTACACCATTTTGCCGGGCCCACCTGGCAGTGGAACGATGGCAGTTCGGTGGTCGGCGAACCGGTCAGTGTGTCGCCTTCGCCACAGCCCAATGCGATCCCGTGGATCGTGCTGCATGCGAAGTCGCATGCGGGTAGCGGTGTGCTGGCGAATGTCGACTATGTCGTGCGCACGCGTACCGAGGGTGGTGTGGCGCCTGCGACGGGTTGCGATGCGTCGCATGTCGGCGCGGAAGTGCGGGTTCCGTATAAGGCGGCTTATTTGTTTTTTGGGCATTGATGCCGGTTCGAAAAACCTCTGTATTCATCGTCGCCCCGGCGGACGCCGGGGCCCAGAGTCTTCCGTACGTTGGAGGGTAAGGCACTGGGTCCCGGCGTTCGCCGGGACGACGGATAGGAAGGTTTTGATGCGCTGACGTCCCCGGCCTGGTAGAGGCCGCTGTAACCGAACTGCGTGTGAGCGCGAATACTCCTTGCACGGGACGCCCTGTCCCGCGATATCTCGATCATCGGGCAAGGAACATCGCCATGAATAAACGTATTGCCAACACCCTGTTTGGATTGGTCGGCCTGGCCTTCGCCGGCCATGTATTGGCCGATGAGGTGCCGTTCAACCAGCAGCAGTTCGATCAGGCGGTGGCCGCAGGCAAACCGACGGTGGTCTACCTGCATGCCGACTGGTGCCCGACCTGCCGCGCCCAGAAGCCCATTCTCGATCGCCTGACGCAAGAACCGCAGTTCAAGCCGGTGACGGTTTTCGTCGCCGACTTCGACAAAGAAGGCGCGCTGAAGAAATCCTTGCGCATTGCGCAGCAGTCGACCTTCGTGGTGTTCAAGCAAGGCCATGAAGTGGGCCGTTCTACGGGGCAAACCCAGGAAACGGCGATCCGCGCGACGCTGCAAGAAGCGCTGTAATGGATTTCAGTGCGGGCACCTATGTGCTGGGCTTTCTGGCCGGCGCAGCGTCGCTCTTGTCGCCCTGCGTATTGCCGATCTTGCCGATCCTGATCGCCTCTGCCTTGTCGCGAAACCGCCTGGGTATCGTCGCGTTGGCGGGCGGGCTGGCGTTGTCGTTTTCCGTGGTAGGCATTTTTATCGCGACCATCGGCGTGTCGATCGGCCTGGATTCGGAAACCTTTCGTCGCGTCGCTGCCGCCTTGATGGTGGCGTTCGGCCTGGTGATGGTGATCCCGCGATTACAGGAGTGGTTTGCGCGCATCACCTCAGGCGTGGGCTCGGGTGGCCAGAAGGCATTGGGCAACATCAAGGGTGAAGGTCCGTTGAGCCAGTTCCTGATCGGCTTGCTGCTCGGCCTGGTATGGAGCCCATGCGTTGGCCCTACCCTGGGCGCGGCATCCACACTGGCAGCTCAGGGGCGCGACCTCGGTCATGTCGCCTTGCTGATGGCAGTATTCGGGCTTGGCGCGGGGATGCCGCTACTGATCCTGGGCACGCTTTCCAACGCCACCATGATGCGCATGCGCGGCTCGCTGGCCAGTTGGGGCAAAGGGGTGAAAATCGCCATGGGCGTACTCTTCATCTTGTTCGGCGTATTGATACTGACCGGCCTGGATCGGCAGCTCGAAGCCTTTCTGGTGTCGATCAGCCCCGAATGGCTGACACGCTTTACGACGTCGCTCTGATCGGGCGACGTTTCTCTGCCGGGATCTTTCAACGATGGAAGGACGTACGCCGTGATTCGTTTCTACTACCACCCTACGCCCAACCCCGCCAAAGTCGCCCTGCTGCTCGAAGAGCTTGGGCTGGCCTATGAAGTCATCCCGGTCGACACCAGCAAGGGCGAACAGCACGATCCGGCGTTTCGCGCCATCAACCCCAACGGCAACCTACCGGCCATCATCGACACCGACGGTGTCGACGGCGAAGTGCGCGTGTTCGACTCGAATGCGATCCTGCTTTATCTCGGTGAAAAGGCCGGCCAGTTGATCGGCACGCCGGCCGATCGTGGCGAGTTGTTGTCGTGGTTGTTTTTCATCGCCAGCGGGCTGGGTCCGTTTTCCGGCCAGGCTGTGCATTTCCAGCACAGCGCACCGGACAAACCTGCTTACGCGGTCAACCGCTACCGCCGCGAAGCCGAGCGTCATTATCAGGTGCTCGACGACCACCTGCGCGATCGGCGCTATATCGTCGGCAATTCTTATTCAATCGTGGATATCGCCGGCTGGGGTTGGATCGATCGCGCACCACGCGTGTTGCCCGGCGACGGTGGCGCTCTGAGCGCGTACCCCCACATCAAGCGCTGGTTCGACGAGATCGATGCGCGTCCCGCTGCAGCGCGGGCACGCAGTGTCGCCAGCAGCCATCCATTCAAAAAAGATATGGACGACAATGCGCGCCGTGCGCTTTTTCCGTCCAACTACCCACCCTCCCTCGCTAAGGAATCGATGTCATGACGCGTTACGCACTCTCGGTCGAACTGAAAGCCAAGCCCGGCAAGGAAGAAGACGTTGCCGCTTTTCTCGCCAGCGCGCAGGCACTGGTGGACGCCGAACCGGCAACGGTCGCCTGGTTCGCGATACGCCTGGATCAGCACACTTTTGCGATTTTCGATGCCTTCGACGACGAAAGCGGGCGCGATGCGCATTTGAATGGCGCGGTTGCAGCGGCCTTGATGGCCAACGCCAGCGAATTGCTTTCTGAAGCACCCAACATCCGCAAGGCACAGGTTCTGGCCGACAAGCTGCCCTGATCGATCGCGCTACAAGCCGCCCATAAAAAAAGCGCTCTGAAAGCCAGAGCGCTATAAGTGGTGATCGGGGGAGATCACCGGGGGGCGCTTGCGGCTCTCCGATGAAGAATCATCCCGGTAAGACTCGCCGCAAGCGCATTAATTAGGCTCGCGATCCATAGAGGTTTCTGTAGGAGCTCCCCTACACAGCGTGTAGGCAGCCAGCGCGACCGCATAACGCGGACCTTACGCCTCGGCTTCCACCACATCGCGCCAGCTGCCATCGCTTTCCTGGATCCGTACCGGCGGATGCGTACGCCCATGGGCGCGCACCAGTCGCGAGCGCATCGCAATGGCAGCGGATACCGCTTCGGCGCGGCTGGAAAAGGTGCCCATGCGAGCGGCTTCGCCACGGACTACCCACGGGGTGTCGGCGGTGAAAGGCACAAATAGCCGTATTTTTTCCGGAACCATGGCGCCACCTCGAATACGACCGGAGGAGAGACGGCCAAGCCGAGCCACAGGGGTGGACGGGGAGGTCCTTGTGTTCGGGGCGATCTCGCGGAAACGCGACAGAGCCAGTCTGGCAGAAGCTTGTTACATAACGATAGTAACTCTGTTGCGCGTTTACGCCCGGTTAAAGCTGACTCGACCGTTCAAAGCTCACGTACCACGCGGAAACCCACACGCCCGCTACGTACCGAGGCATCCGCCCCTTGCCGATAGGCCGAGCGCACCTGATCGGGCGAACTGCCCCAGGACCCACCACGGATGACACGCGTGCTGCAGCCCGGGTTGAGCCAGGCATTGCCGTCGCGCGGGGCACGGATGTAGTTGTCGTGCCAGCAGTCCTGCACCCACTCGGACACGTTGCCGTTGATGTCGTAGAGGCCAAACGGGTTGGCCGCGAAGCTCATCACAGGTGCCGGGCCCCAGAAGCCGTCCCGGTAACCGGCGAACGCGTTGCTCCAGCGGCGGCCGTTGCCGGAGCGATCATTGCCACCGGTGAGGTTCTCGACCTTGCTCTTGGGGCTGCTATCGCCCCACCAGTATTTGGTGGTCGTACCACCGCGCAAGGCGTACTCGAACTCAGCCTCGCTGGGCAGGCGATACTTTTTGCCGGTGCGCTGGCTGAGCCACTCGGCGTAAGCCCTTGCATCGTTCCAGGACACATTCACGACGGGCAGCTTGTCATCGGCATTGCGGCCGGCATAGTCCGATTGCCAGCTGGCGCCGGTGTCGTCACGCATCGAGCCGCTGCGCTCGTCATAGACACTGGCGCCGCCCAGACGCTGCGAATCGGGCTGATACCCGGTGGCCTTCACGAATTCGCGGAACTGGCCCACGGTGACGTCGGTACGGGCCATGGCAAAGCCCTTGTCGAGCGTGACCTCATGCTGTGGAGTCTCGTTGTCGCTTCGGCCGTCATCGTTGTCCGCTGCTCCCATCGCGAAGCTGCCGGTGGGGACCACCACCATCGACGGGGCCTGGCCGGGAATATCGGCAAAGCGGTCGGTAAAGCTCTGGCCGGGCTTGTAGCTGGCGTAGAGCCGCGCGTTGGTCAGGCGCTCGGTGAAGTCCTTGAGCGCGTCGGCATCGGCGCCGATCGCCTGGGCCTGGCCAGCCAGCTGCTCGGCCAGGCTCAGGTTGCCAGCGTCGAGTGCCGAACGGGCCTGGACCAACAAGCTGGTACCGCGCTGCTTGCGCATGCCGTCCACACGCCCCTGCACGTCATGCAACTGCGGCGAATTGGGCTGCACATCGGCCGCCTCAGTCAGGGCCTGCTCGGCGCCATTGAAATCGTTCTGCGCCACGGCGGCCAGCGCGCGGTCGAGCACGGCGCGCTGGACTTGCAGCAGGCCCTGCTGCGCCACTGCGTTGTCCGCGTCGAGCTGTTGCACTTGGCGGTAGATCTCCAGTGCGTTGTCGCCCTTGGGCTGATCGGCCTTGCCGTCCTGCAACAGTCCGGCAGCCTTGGCCAGCAAGGGGCGTACCTCGTTCAGCGTCTTGATCTTCTGGCTGAGGGTGGCGACGTCCTCGTCAGCGTCGGGCAAGGTCTTGAGCGCGGTCAGCAGGTCGCTGGCCGAGTCGGCATCGCCCATCGTCACGTCCTGGCCGATGGCGGCCACCAGCCGCGCCTTCACCTCGAACAGGCCCTGCGCCGCGCGACGGCTGTCGGGCTTCAGCTTCAGGGCCTCCTGATAGAGCGCGGCGGCGCTGCTCTTGTCGCCCACCAGCTGCCCGGCGCGCAAAGCCTTGCCGGCGTCGACCAGCAGGGCCTGCACCTGCGGCGTATCGGCCGATTTCTGTTCCGGCAACTGCGTGTTCTTGGCGGTCATGCGGGCGACGATTACGTCGGTCGGCGCCAGGGTCAGCGGCGGCCCGGCGTCGACTTCGGAGGCCTCGGGCAGCACAACGCGAGGCGCGCCAAACGAAGACGATGTCATCGGCCCCACATTCATCGAGCGTCGGGGCGCCACCTGGGTGGGATCGACGTGAAAAACGCGCGGGAAAAAATGATAAACGAGCGCCATACCGAGCAAGACGACGCCGAGCGCGCCGCCAAAGGCGCGTTGACGAAGTACGGTTTCCTTGCTCGGCATAGTGTGCGTCCTTGGGTGGCCTGCTATGGTGCGCTGCTAACCATAGGCACAAACCGGTGACAGGACAATGAGCAGCGTTCCACTGGTTTCAAGGACGTAAATGATGCAATCCCTTCCTCCGGCACCACACGCCGACTGGATCGACAATCGCGACGCACTCGATCGATGGCTGCAAGGCGTGCCGCAAGACGCGGCCCTTGGCCTCGATACCGAGTTCATGCGGCGCAATACGTTCTATCCGCAATTGGCGTTGTTGCAGCTGGGCTTTGCCGAGAACTATGCGCTGGTCGACCCGCTGGCGTTCCCGATCGGCGACGCGTTGCGACCGCTGCTGGGTGAGGGCCACGCCGTCACCGTGATGCACAGCGCAAGCGAAGATCTCGAAGCGCTCTCGTCGATGTTGCCCGGCGGGCCGCGCCAGTTGTTCGATACGCAGATTGCCGCCGCCTTCGTCGGCATGGGCCTGGGCATCAGCTATCGCGCGCTGGTTGCCGAACTGGTCGGGGTGGAACTGGACAAGGGCGAGACCCGCTCCGACTGGTTGCAGCGGCCACTGACCGAATCGCAGCGCATCTATGCCGCGCTCGACGTGGTGTATCTCAAGCCGGTGCACGAGCAACTGTCCGAGCGCCTGAAACAGCGCGGCCGCGAAGCGTGGCACGCCGAAGATTGCGAGCGCCTGAAGCAGCGCGCCTGCTTCCGCGAAGGCGACCCGCAGCCACAACGCGCCTTCCGGGGCGCCGCCGAATGGACGCCAACCCAGCGTGCGCGGCTGCGCCGCATCCTGTTGTGGCGCGACCAGACCGCGCGCGCACTCGACCGTCCGCGCCCATGGCTGCTCGAAGACTCCCTGGTCATGAACCTCGCCCAGCAACCGCCGGGCAGCGCCGCCGATCTGGAGCAGCGTAGCCGTGGCCAGCGCGCACTGCGCTCGCCGCAGCGCACCGAACTATTGGAGCTGTTGGCGCCGGCCGTCAGCGAAGAGGAAATCGCCAACACTGCGGCCATTCCGATGATGCCGCAGGGTGCTGCCAAGCAGGCGCTAGGCGTGATGAAGCAAAAGACCGACGCATTGGCGACAGAGCTCGACCTGCCCCCAGGCCTGCTCTGCCCGCGCAAGGCGCTGGAGGAATACGTCGTCACCGCCGAGTGGCCCGATTTTCTCGAAGGCTGGCGCAGGGAAATCCTGTATGCACCACTGAGCGCCCTGCTCCCTGCCTGAGTCCAAAGACCCAGGGGAAGCGGCGCGTTCGCCAGGTTGCCTGGCATAAGGCCTCGGAAATCCTATGATTTCCGGGGCCTTTTCGTTTGACCCTGGCTCGGGTCGAAGACGACTGCCATGTGATCGCTACCGCAAGGCAACCGAAGGGTCGCGTGGACGCACTCACCTACGGATTCGACAGCGAACGGCGCGGCCAGGGGTACCTACACCCCCGCCCAGCTGCCGTCGCAACCTATTCCCCCGGCGAGATATGAGACCCGTTAGAAATGCTGAAGATTCAGATGGGCCACGCTTACTTCTTGCATGACGACCGCACACCGCGGGAACGGGGCGAGCCCTATCTGTCGCTGGCCACCGGCCAGGTTGCCATGCTGCTGCGAGTGAAGAGGCGCGGCGTGATGATTGCCGGGGGCGTCGACGACCGCGACGTTTCGCTGCAGTCCGCAAAGGCGTGAAATGAGTCGCGACTCCTTGAACATTGTCGATCTCGAAGCGCAACTCGATCAGCAGCTGCAAAGGCCAAGGGTCACGAATCTCAGCGCCGTGCGTCAGGCGGCCGTGGCCTGGTCACAGGCTGTATGGTCCGCTGCGGAGTCAGCCGGACCTCTGATACTCACGACGAGCGAGATCGAGCGGGCGTTCGCCATCGCGCGTCGGCCAGTGTTCGTTTTCGGCTCTCACCGGAGCGGCACGACACTGGTACGCGATCTGCTCGACCACCACCCGGCCCTCTCGGTGCTTCCCGCCGAAGGCACCATGCTCACGAATTTCGCGTGGCACCTGAAGCGACTGGAACCGAACAGCTGGCTGCCATTCCTGGGCTGCGAATGGTTGCGCAGGCTTGCCAACCCCATCAACCAGCAGCCCTATTGGCTGCTTGGCCGCTCGTCGGTAGAAAGCTCGCCATACATCGAATTCGGTCGTGCCCTGCAGGCGTGGTGGCCCTTGGTCAAAACACGGCTCGGGCCTCGCACGACGTCCTGGCCGCTGGTCGCGATCGCGCTTGCCTACGCACATTGCACGACAGGGTTTCGCGCTGAGTCGCCCCTGGCGCGGTGGGTCGAGAAAACGCCGACCAACGAGCACTTCATGGCGCGGCTGATGGCCGAATTTCCCGAAGCAAAAATGCTCCACGTCGTCCGCCATCCTTTCGCAGTCTACGCATCGAGACGTCAGGCTCTACGAAATTCCGGCCTTCCGTCGAGCGAGGAGACTCGGGTCCTGCGTCAAATGCGCCTGTCGTACCGGGAAGCGGCCAGTCGCTTCGGCCGACCTGCATCGGACTCGTACATGCTGGTTCGTTATGAGGACCTGCTCGAGGACACTCCAGGCGGTGTTCTTCGGATGGCCGCCTTTCTCGAGATCGAACCGCTGCCCATCATGACCGAGCCAACCGCGAACGGCATTCCCACCCCGAGCAACAGCTCTTTTGACAGCAACAAGGCGGCAGGGAAACTGGACGGCCGGTCGGCGGATGTCGAATTCAATACGCTCACCGAGGGTGATCGTGAGCGACTGAGTGCCATGTTGGCCGACGATGCCGGAAAGCTCGGTTATCCATTACCGCCGCTGCCTATGTTGCGACGAAAACTGCTGCAAATCCGGACACACGCTAGCTGGGTTATCGATCGCTTGAGGGCACGCTGGGTGCGCGTCCTTTCCGGGTACCAGAGGCCATGACGGAAAACCGGGCGCTGTTCTGCATCCGACGAAGGGCTATCCAACCGCCCCCGAAAAGCCAACGCAGAGCACGACTACTTCGAAAAGTCATTGGTGTCCTTACTTCCTTGGGAAGCTATCGGGCACACGCTTCGATTTCTCCTTGGTGTGGATGTAGCTCGCCACTCATCCACTCAGCGCATAGACCGGCGATCAACCCCTCATGGGTGGAGCTCAAATCCTTTGAGGACTTTGTCGACCCCATTTTTTGGCCCGCGGATACCAAGGCCCACAAGATTCATCGTGTCGACGGCCTCGGCAAGAAAGGCCTGACGGTTGGCCTCATCATTTCCCGTTTGGAACATTGCCTCGACATACGGAATGACCGCCATACCGCGCTCGACCGCCTTTTGGCGCGCACGACGCAGCCCATCGAGGTCAGACCCAAAAATCAGCACCGGCTGCACCAGCATGCTGCCGTATCGTATGCCAGACGCGTCCACATATGGCTCCCCGATCGCCTCGGGTGCTACCGCTGCAATTCCAGTGGAGAGGAAAGCAATCACATTCAATTTTTGCCAAATCGGCAGATCGTTGCGAACGACCAGGGCAACTTTGGTATCAAACACAGGAGTTCCAAGCGATTGAGCTCCCCCAAATGATCCACGTTAATAAGCGCTTTTTTATAGAACGTTTGTGCAGGCTCGCTGATAAGCGCCTGGACCAAGGCCATAGGCACGCCGGAACCATCGTCCTAAATGACTCTGATCGGCAAAGCCGACCGCCGTGGCCACATCCGCAGGTGTCTCGCCTGCAGCTAACCGCCGACGTGCCTCTCTAAGCCGGGCGTTGACCAAGTAGGCGTGGGGGGACTGACCGACACTGTCGGTGAACAGTCGGTTGAGGCGGAATCGATCGATGCCTGTACAGCGCACCAGATCCATCAGGCCGATATCCATGGACAGGTTGGCATCCATGAAATCCCGGGCCTGATTCACGGCCGAGGCACGGGCCAAGCGCGGCCCCGCCAATTCATCGGCAACATGTTTACCAGCAAGGGCTCGCAGTAAGGCTCCCATGCTGAGGTCGCGCGCGAGCTTGCCTTCCTTGCCATGCACAGCGGCGAAAGCCCTGAGAATGGCCTGTCGCAGCAACTCATCCTCAGCGATCGTATCGCCAAACCATCGGGACAGGCCAGCCAACGCCGAAATGCCATTCGTCCTTTGGCTGTTCTCAATCCACGGCTGCGGTATGTAGAGCATGGCGTAGGTAAATCCGTCCGCCTCGGGTGCGTGCCCATCGTGAACCGCCCCCGGCTCAATCACCATGATCCGACCCGTTGTGCTGGTGTGCATCGCACGCCGACAACGAAAGCGCTGTACGCCGTGAAGCGTCACCCCGACCAGGAGTTCATCGTGCGCATGGGCATCGTAGGCATGCCCTTGAAAATGGGCACGCAAGCTCTCGATGCCGCTTTCTTCGTCGCGACGAAATTCCAGCCAATTTGACGATTCGTCTCCCAATCTGGCCATAAGTGGACTCATGCGCATGCCGGGAAAGGCATTCTACGACGACTGGACTGCGGTCGCTTCCGCTCTCGGCCAAGCGTTGAACTGACAATAGACGCCGCCGCGATGAAATCATCGCAACGCTGCCTTAGACTTGCCGGCAGGCAATGAAACGAACGTCCAATAGCGATCTGGCGTGATCAAAGGCGACCGACATGAGCAGCGCAGACGACGAACCATTGTGCCTCTTATTCATTCCTGCGCTGGTCACATTGCTTTACCACGCGGAATCAACAAGGGGAGCACCACTGACAGAGGCCCAGGTCCTGGCGATACGAGACAACGCCAACTGTGTCGTGGCACCAGTCAGCGTGGCAGCGAAAGTCGAACAGGAGCGTGGCTATCCCGACATCATCGCAGAACGGTGCTGGCCTGAATGGGAGGCCGCCAGAGAGGCGTTATTTCAGAAGACGCCCTGACGGCTACGTTCGACACGGGCTTTTGGTTCAACGTAAACGTGGCGACGGATCACTCTGAGTAGAGGCCGAGTATTAGGGTTCGATTTAACTATCCCGCCCTACAAGCCCGCATGCCAGCGAATGCTCACTTGCAGTATTTCATAAAGACATCCGTCCCCTTATGGCCGGACCCGGAGCGGACGTTTCAATGATCGAATCAGAGGTTGAAGCTATGGATCGCGCGAGGCTTATTGCAGAGCTGTTGGGCTATGAGCGACCGTTAAGGGATGTTCTCGCCGACCTAGCTCCGCTTGACTGGGATAGCGATGAACCGCTTGCCGAATTGAAGGCTTCGCACATCCGACACGTCCTGGCTCGCTATTTTCAAGCGGAGTTATCGGCTGCGCAGATTGAAGAATGGGCCAATGCCATCGAGTGCCGGGAGGACATCGGCTATGAGTCGAGTTCGCCTGAGGGGGATATCATTTTTGAACTGGCAAACCCCGACATGACGGCTCAGCTCAATCCGGCGCGGGCCGAACAGATCTTGCGGCTTCTATCTGGCAATTCGTAAGGTCCGATTCCGAACCGGAGCGGACATTCGGAACCTAGGGGACGGATGCATTAACGATTGCTGCACAGTCAGGCTTTGCCTCGGCTGAGCCTAGGTTGTCACGAGCCACGTGGAGTCTGGCTGCGATGCCATTCACATGTCGGAAGGTGCTCCTATCCTATGCGTTGTAGGGACATCCCCTCCCTTGTGCCTCGCATAGGTTCACGACAAAGTTTCGATTTAACTATCCCGTTCTATATGCCCGCATGCCAGCGAATGCTCACTTGCGATGTTTCATAAAGACATCCGTCCCCTTATGGCCCAGAGGAAGTTGAGGAAGTTGACTTAATCTTTGCCTTGGAGCTGCCGCCCCAAGTCTGGCGAATTACCTAGCCGGATGACATCTAGGGAACAACCATGAAGTGCTGCATTAGTGGGGAAGAAGTCGAAATCGGCCACCTGATTTATCGCGACCTAGGCTACGGATCACGGGTCGATAAGGAAACGCTGACCTTTCAGATCCTCATCAACGATGAGGAATTATTGGCAAGGCTGGCAGACTCCTACGCGGGGTTTTCAGTGGACTGCAAATGGGATGACCAAACCTTGATCGAGCCGGACATTTCGGAGTTGAAGGACCTGGGTTACCCATCGTTGGATAAACTACTTGCCGAGCATCGCTTGCTGCTCGCAACGCTGATGAAGGACTACCTTTACTTCCATGTGCTCGACGCATTGACTGGTCACAATCCGAGATCAGACTGGCGGTTTACTATCAACCTCATTGAACAGGTGGTGCCTGGCAACGGGTCGTTCTGCCTCGTAGGCCATGGCTACATGATCTAGCGCTCCGCCATCATCTGGGAACCTAGGGGACGGATGCATTAACGATTGCCACACAGTTAGGCTTTGCCTCGGCTGAATCTAGGTTGCCACGAGCCACGTGGAGTCTGGCTGCAATGCCACTCACATGTCGGAAGGTGCTCCTATCCTATGCGTTGTAGGGACATCCCCCCTCCCTTGTGCCTCGCATAGGTTCACGACAAAGCTTCGATTTAACTATCCCGTTCTATATGCCCGCATGCCAGCGAATGCTCACTTGCGGTGTTTCATAAAGACATCCGTCCCCTTATGGCCAGTCCCCTTATGGCCTTGAGGTTCGCTTGACGATAGCCACCCCGTTCAATCGCATTTTCGTTTTTCCTTGAGCCACGACTACAGATCGACAGCGCCATCGTGTTTGCCATCAATCGAGAGGTGGCGCTTGGCGTGGTGTGGACGATCTTCGTAAATCGTGTAGCGTCCTGGCGCGAGCGGGCCCGCGGCGTAGGCGCCATCCTGATGCGCAACGAACCCTGCCACCGTGCCGGTTGCTTCATTGACTACTACGATCTGGGCTCCCGGGTCTGCGGACCCGCGAATAAAGCCTCCGGCATCCACATCTGATGCGCTTGATACGCCTGAATACAACAGGCATGCCACGAGTGGCAGCAACCATACGGATACTTTCATCGGTACTCCTTTGAGGCGCTTTAAAGACAGCTGCACTTTCGCGGGCAGCGATCGCATCAGGTTGACAATGCGATCCAGCAATTCACATGCCACAAGCACTTACACCGTGCGGCGATTGTTATTTCAAAGGCTTAAGCGGCAGCCCTTCAGGCTCGCCCGTTGTCCGCGGACGCTACGCGCGGACAGGCGGACACTCCCGTCGGGACTCTAGTCGCGATCGGTTTTTTTTTGCGATACGTTAGGACATCTTGAGAACCACACCTGCTGCTCGGCACGAAAACGCTCCAATCCCTTCCTGGCCATAAGGCAGCTCCCCTTACAAACCCTTGGCGGGCCTTGGGTTGATGTGTGCTATGACGAATATTGGCAGGAATCTTGAGGGCTGATATAGTCTTTGGATCGTGGGGCGGTAGCTCAGCTGGGAGAGCGTCGCGTTCGCAATGCGAAGGTCGGGAGTTCGATCCTCCTCCGCTCCACCAACTACATATCCCGCAGCAGCGTTCCGCATGCAAAAAAAACCGCGCCTTGGCGCGGTTTTTTATGACCGAACGAAGCTCACTGCCCGGGAGGCGGCTGCCATAGCTCGACCTTGTTACCTTCAGGGTCCATGACCCAACCGAATTTCCCGAAGTCCGAATCGTCCGTCTTGTCCAGGACATTGCAGCCTTCGTCCCGAAGCGCCTGGAGCAAGGCGGCCAGGTCGTCGACGCGATAGTTGACCATGAAGGTCGACTTGCTGGGTGCGAAATGCTCGCCGTCAGCAGCGCCGATAGACCATACGGTCATCCCTGTTGTCGGGTTACCCGACTCGTCCGCCCAGTTGAACGCCGTGCCGCCCCATGCCTGGACGTCGATGCCCAGGTGCTGCTTGTACCAGGACCGCAATGCGGCGGGGTCCTTGGCGTTGAAAAAGATGCCCCCTATACCTGTGACTCTCTTCATTTGACCCTCCCAAGTGCAACCAGACTGGAGCGTACTGCGGCTGCAACGCCCATATCCATAACGTAATTACTTGCGAATTCGTTGTAAGCTTGGAACCAGGCTCGGCCCCAGGCCAAGCCACCCGAATGTGCGTCAGGGCTTCCATTAAAACCCGATGACTCGATAAACCTATGATCACCGAGCTACTTCAACGCTCCGACGCCTTCCATGAGCATCTGGATGGATTGATCCAGGCATCCCCGTCGATTCAACTGGAGCAGGCTCGCCACTCGGTCAGCGCAGCCAACGCACTGGTATCCATCGAGCATGCCATCGCCGCGCGCCAATGCTTCGGCAACGCCCTCTCCCAGTCCGCAACGGCGTTGATCCGGCTTCAATTCGAAGCGCTTGTTCGTGGTGCGTGGGCTCTGTATGTCGCCACCGATGCATCGATCGATGTGATGAACGCACCACTCGATGCGGCATCCGATGAAAGCGCACGCAAACTTCCTGGTGCCACCGCGATGCTAAGGGCTTTATCGGGCCGTGCGCCGGCTGGGCTTACCACACCGCTGGAGCACTTTTACGCGTCGACGTGGCATGGCTTGAACTCCTATGTGCATACCGGGATCCATCCCATCCGTCGCCGCATCGAAGGCTACCCGGTAGAGCTTGCGGTGCAGCAAATCCGAAACGGCAATGGTCTGTTGCATCTCTCCTATCGATTGCTTGCCGCGCTCACGGGCTCTACCACCATCATGGCAAAGGTCACCGAGGCGTGGAGAATGCATCAAGGCTGCTTGCCCGTCAGCGTTGTCAAAGCAGGAGCTTGAGCAGGCGGCAATAACCGTTTCGTAAGCAACAACCAGATCGTTCCCGCTGCAATGCCCAGCACCAGCAGATTGGCGAGAACAAACAGAACAGGCGCGAGGATGGCCATAGCGCCATGGGGGTCCGTGCTCGAAAGACGAATGGTTGCGCCAGCCAGCGCCGTCGCGCCGAATGTGAACGCCCAATAGGATGCACCGAAAGGCTGCTCGGCGATCCAGCGGCTCATCCGAATAAGCAGCAAGGCTTGGAGCAAGGCGTAACCGATCAACATATGCGCCGGCAGGTCGGAATGGCCGCCGCTCACCGACAGATAGCAGACGGCGCCCACCGCGGGAGGAGCGAGCTGGATACCCAGGGTGGGCCGTAGGGGCGGCGCCAGGGTTGCCGCTGTGTAAAGCCGATGGAGCAGAACTGACTCCACGGCCAACCAGGTGAAGAAGCCACCGCCGAAAGCCAACTGCCCCCATTCCGTCCACCCGAGGCTGGCTAGCGTGGTCCCCATCACGAAGCCGCCGGCAACCAACGGCAGATAGAGCACCGGCGTACTCGCTGCAGGGTCACGTTCGCCACGCCAGAGGACACCAGTGCGCCACAGGCCGAAAAGCAGCGTAAAAGCAGCGCCGATCAGGAACAGCGTGATCGCCGCGGGCCGTGAATAAGGCAGGATGCCTTGCGCGACAAGCATCGTGGCGACACCCGCCAATCCGATGAAACAGCATTGCACGGCATGCACGGCTTCTTCTTTTGCCGCGCTGGGTGCCACGATCCATTTGCATCCATAGAGCACGCAGATCAAGAACCACGCAAGAACCGTTGCCGCAAGAAGTACCTCCCCGACAATTGCCGGAAGCGACCAGGCAACCTGGGCCGCCCGCCAGTTGTTGGCTAGGCCCGCCAGTCCGAGCACGATTCCAAAAAACGACGCCGGTATACGCGGAAACGATGCTGATGCCACTCGATTAGTCATTTCGCTCTGCCTTTACACGAAGAGTTGTCATTGCGCGCTTATGCCTGACGGACATTAAAGACCATCAAGTTCACTTTGAAGCACGCGTGTCCGGACGCTTCGTCCAATGGGTTGAAAGATGTATCAGGCTCACTTCATACCTTGGCTGCCAGCCAAAGGTATTGCATCGTCCAAGCGGTGGGAATCTAAGTTTCGTGGCGGGCAACTTCTCCATTGCCCGGGTTGAACCTAGGCTTTGAAAACCCCAAGGAGCGCGCCCCGGCGCAGGAGCACGAAATGAACAAGAGCGAGCCACGCCCCACGCAGCAACCGACGCGGCTGGGGCGTCCCGTGGCGGGAAAAACCCACGTCATCGGCGAGGGCTTTCACGCGCTGCACTTCTCCGAAGAGATGTTCGGTGGCGCGATGGATCCGCTGATCATGGTGGATCACTTTGTAATGACCGCGCCGACGTTCGAGCCGCATCTCCATGCCGGCATCTCGGCCGTCACCGCGCTGTTTGAAGACGCTCGAGGTTCATTCTTGAATCGCGACACGCTTGGCCACAACGTTGCGCTCGAACCGGGCGATCTCTATTGGTTGGCCGCTGGGCGCGGCGCGGCTCACGAAGAACGTCCCGCCGACGGGGCTCGCGTTCATGCCTTGCAGATCTTCGTCAACCTGCCCCATCGGCTGAAGGGCCAGCACGCGCACGCACTGCATGTCCAGCGTGCAACGGTACCGATCATTACTGGAACAGATCATCGCGTTCGGGTGTTGTTAGGTACGAGCGGTACTATCCACAGTGCAAACGGTACGCCCGAAGAGATGACCATGCTCGATGGCAGCATCGATGCCAACGGCGTATTCATGCACGCTTTGCCGGAGGATCGGCAGGCCTGGATCCTTGCAGTCAACGGCGATATCCGTGTTGAACTGGATGGCGAAGTCGCGGCCCTCGAAGAAGGAACCGCCTTGGCCGTCTCCGCCGGACAACGCGTCGATGTTCTTTTGTCGAGCATCGGCGGCGGACAGTTCTTCCTCGCAGCGGCGCACCCCATTCAAGAAGCTTTCTTCAAGCTTGGGCCGCTGGTGATGTCGTCGGCTGACGAAGCTCGTCGAACCCTTGCGGACTATGCACAAGGGCGTTTCGGGCAGATCACTTCGTCGAAAACTTAAGCTCGCGTCGCCAAGCACGCGCTCGCAGCCCTTGGGTTAGATGAGCACGACCTTGGGAAATTCGGCTGCCAGATGGTCAAGGAAGACCCGAACGGATGGCAGCAGGCCTTGTCGATAAGGAAGCAACGCCGTGATAGTGGATTCACCGGCGAGCCACTCCGGCAGGACGCGGCAGAGGCTGCCTGTTGCAACCATGTCACGGCATACGTAGCCGGGCAATGCGACGATGCCGCATCCATCGATCGCAGCTTGCTTCAGGCTCACCATATCGTCGCTGACAAGGCGCGGCGACAGCGGCACAACCACATCGGGGCGAGTACCTGCCGCGTGGCGCAGCCGCCACTGGGGCACCACGCCCGTGCGCATCATGAATAGCGATGGATGATTGGATAGATCATCCGGCGACGTGGGTGCGCCGTGCTTATCGATATAAGCGGCTCCGGCAAACAGGAACCACGGGCTCGGGGCCAACATGCGCTGGACCAGGCCCGAATCGGGCAGCGGATCGGAGTGCGCCCGGATGGCTATGTCAAAGTTATCGCCGACAATGTCGACGTTCTGATCGGTCGCATGAGCAAATAGATCCACTTTGGGATAGCGTTCGAGAAAGGCCGAAAGCATGTCGCGAACGGCGAACTGCATGGTCGCAACGCCAGCGGTGAAGCGCACCGATCCCATCGGTTCGTCCTGGCGAAGCTTGATCGCGTTCTCCGCAGCCTCTGCCTGCTGCACCATCGCCACGGCGTGTCGATAGAATTCGTTACCGACGTCCGTAGTACCGAAGCGTCGTGAGGTTCGGTTCAACAGCCGCACACCCAGGCTCGCTTCAAGCTGCTGGATACGATGGCTCAGTGTGGACTTGGGCACCTGAAGAACGCGCGCCGCCGCGGTAAAACCGCCGCGATCGACGACCTGCACGAACAGATAGAAATCATTGAGGTCGAGCATGAATTCTCCTTCCCGGTCTCTTGGATCGGGACTGGCCCGTATCATTTACCCGCTAGCTTGCCACGATCGGCGCAATAAAAAATCTCTCATCTGGCCGACACGGATAGATGCAGCGTTCAACGCGTTGGAAGATATCGTCCAAGAAAATGGAAGTTGAATCCAAGCTCAAACAGCGGCTTTTTCCTTGCCTAAGCATTTCCTCTCTGTCGGAATGAATACGCCTGCAAACGGCGCATCCCTAACCGAAATCAAAGAGAGAACTCACATGGCTACGCAACGCACCCGCATGACCCGCGACAACACCGCTGTGCTGCTCATCGATCACCAGGTTGGCCTGATGACCGGTGTACGCGACATGACGGTCAGCGACCTGAAGCACAACGTCGTCGGCTTGGCGAAAGCCGCCAAAGTACTCGGATTGCCCATCGTCGCAGTAACCACCGCTCGCGACAGCATGTGGGGCCCCACGGCGTCCGAGCTGAAGGAAGCTCTCGGTGGTGGCGAGATCATGGATCGCTCCACAGTCAATGCGTGGGACTACGCTCCCTTTGTCGAAGCGGTGAAGGCGACCAAGCGTGATCACCTGATCATCGCGGGTCTCTCTTTCGAAGTGTGTGCATCGTTACCCGCCATTTCCGCTCGCGAAGAGGGCTATCAGCCGATCATTGCGCTCGACGCCTGCGGCACCTTCTCGGCCGCCAAGCGCGAAGCGGGACTCGCACGTCTTAGCACACTAGGCATCGAAGTTTCCGACTACTCAACCTTGATGGTCGAGATCATGCGCGACAATGCAGACCCGAAAGCACTGGACGTCTATGCTGCGCTGGATATGCCCTTTGCGGTGCTCATGGGCCAGGTTGCGCAGGCGCTCGGCAAATGAAGGGCGCGTTCGGGGTCAGCAACTTCAAGCCGATCATTCCTATCGACGAGAGCGACATCGCCGCTGCCCGTGCGTTGCGCATAGAGTTCGCGCGATTCTGGTCAACCGCCCAGGGCGAACCCGAGGATATCTATGATCAATTCATCGCGCTGACGCCGATGGCACCAGGGATCGCCACGCGCGAATCCGTCAGCGATCCAGGCCCCGGCTGGTGGTGTGAGCCCGCCGAAGCCAACGCAGACAGAGCGATCCTGTATCTCCACGGCGGCGGTTACGTTGTCGGCCATGCCGGCGCGTATCGCGGCTTCGTCAGCCAGATCACCGCCCGGACCCATGTATCCATCTTCGCGCTGGAATATCCGCTCTCGACACAAGCTTCGCTGCCTGTCGCGCTGAACCTCGCGGTGGCAACATTGGAGCGGTTGGCTTCCCGATTCACCTCCGTGGCGGTGATAGGGGATTCGGCGGGTGGTGGCCTGTCGTTCGCAACGGTGCTTGAAGCGCGAAGAAAGCACATCCCGGTATCCGCCCTCGTCGCGCTTTCGCCATGGACCGACTTCACTTTCAGCGGAGCCAGCGCACGTGACATGGCGGTAGGCGATCCATTGCTTGATCCGGCTTATCTGAGGGACTGTGCCGCTCGCTACCTGGGATCGGCAAATCCAGCGGACCCACGCGCCTCACCATTGTTTTCAGCGGATCTGAAGCTTCTGCCGCCGACCCTGATACAGGTCGGCTCGGACGAGATACTGCTCGACGATTCGCGTCGCATGGCCGCGGCAATCGCTGGTGCTGGAGGACACGCGGAGATCGAAGTATGGCAAGGCATGCATCACGTCTTTCCGTTGAACATCCAGCTGGCCAGCGCACGACGGTCACTCGATCACGCCGCCGCGTTTCTGGCGAAACATTGGATCAAGTAAGCCAGATCGCGTTTCGAGGTGGCGGTGCCAGGTGTTGCGCGCCACCTCTACTTACGCATGATGACTGCTCGGGTCTTTTACATCGCGACGCCCCAGCCAAAGCCGGTCGATCGACAGCGGGCCGGATCCACCGAGCACCAAGGCCACGAGGCCGGCCAGATAAAGCAGGTCGGTTTCATAACCCGGTTGCCCGAAGTGTGCGCCGGCAGCGGTCACCGATTGGAGTTTGATCGAGCTGAAGCCGTTCGGCAGATGCACGGTAAAGATGGCAACCAGAAGCACCACCGCCATCGGCACGCTGACAAGCGGAATCAGGGCGCCAAGCAGCACCGCCAATCCACCCAACAGTTCGATGGCAATGGTTGCCCAAGACAACACGTCGGGAAAAGGCATGCCGAGGGCATGCAGGATGCCGGCGAAATCGTCGGGGCCGCGGGCCAGCTTGGCGTAGCCGTGCTGCATGAAACCGAAGCCCACGATCAAGCGAAGAGGAAGTGCGGCCCAGTTCCGGTGCAATGACGGAAACAGCTGGGAGCAACGTGCAATGAGGCGGTTCATAGGGGGCCCACTGAGGAAAGCGGATAGACATCCTGATGTCACTATGTCATGATGTCAAACATGAAGACACCCTCCGCCCTGCCCCTCTATGCCGTTGTCGAGGCTGAGATCGCGTCGTCCATCGGCGATGGCACGCTTGCCGTAGGTAAGCAATTGCCCACAGAGGACGAGTTGATTCAGCGCTTCTCAGTCAGCCGCACGACGATCCGCAAGGCCATCGAGAATCTCTCCAGCCGCGGCTTGGTCGAAATTCGCCGAGGCACAGGTACCTTTGTCGCGCAACCCAAAATCATCCAGGAAATGACCGAGCTGACCGGCTTTGTCGAAGACATGGATGCGCTGGGTTTTATCGCGACCGCCCGCGTCATCGATCACGCGATCGTGGCGGCCGACGAAGACGTTGCCAGGAATCTCGCCTTGAACGTGGGCACGTTGGTCATGCGTATTCGACGCGTGCGCCTTGCCAGCGGCGTAGCGCTTTCATTGGATGAAACCTATCTGCCACGCGGGCTCGGCGAGAAAATCGTCTCGCACGATCTCGCTGCCGAGCCGATCTTCAAGCTGCTTGAGCAACGCTACGACACTCCGCTTATCGAGGCGGAATACAAACTCGAAGCGGCCTCCGCGAACGACGATGTCGCCATGGCTTTAGCGGTGGATGTGGGAAGCCCCATCTTTCTTATCGAACGTACGTCCTACACCGTCGACAACCAGCCTATCGACTACGAGAAGCTGCACTATCGCGGCGACCTCATTCGGTTCCGGACACGCCTGGCTCGCCGCAAGCCCGCCGACAACTGACCCAGCCGTGCCGCATACCGGGTTTACCCTGTGGCTCCTGGCGGTATCGATCGGTGCGAGCGCCGTCGGTGGCACACTGGGCATGGCCGGCGGCATTTTTATCGTACCTGCGCTCACCGTGTTCGGCGGCCTGGATATCCATGCTGCCGTTGCAGCCAGCATCGTGTCGGTCATCGCATGCTCGTGCGGAAGCGCTGCATCCTTCCTGACAAGTAGCCTTACAAACATACGCCTGGCCATCACACTGGAAGTGGCTACCACCTCGGGCGCATTGACCGGCGTTCTCCTGGCGAACCGGCTGCCAGCCTCGTCACTATGTGCGCTGTTTGCCGCCGTATTGCTGGTCTCTGCCTGGCAGATGCTCGGCCGGCGACGCGAATTCGCGCACGACGCGGAACAAACGCATGCGTCCGACTGGGCCACCGTGTTGCGACTTCATTCCAGCTATCCCGATCAAGCGCTCGGCCGGTCTGTTTTCTATCGCGTCCGACGCCTGCATCTCGGGCTCGCACTGATGTATGGCGCCGGCCTGATCTCCGCGCTGCTGGGTATTGGCAGTGGCGTACTCAAGATCCCGGCAATGGATTCGGCGTTACGCTTGCCGATCAAGGTTTCATCGGCCACCTCCAATTTCATGATTGGTGTAACGGCCGCGGCGAGCGGCGTGGCCTATTTCATTCACGGCGATATGCAGCCCGCCATTGCCGGGCCAGTAGCGTTTGGCTCGGTCGTAGGCGCATGGCTGGGGGCGCGACTTCTCATGGTGATACCCAGCGACAAGCTTCGGCTGGTGTTCGTCGTGGTACTGGTAGCGCTGGCCGCGCAGATGCTCATGACCGCCGTGGGATTTCATCCGGTGGCACACGCGGCATGAGCAAGGATCTCGTAAGCGACCGAGCACTGGAACGTCTATTGGCGCGCGTTCTTTCCATGGGTACATGGTTGGGATCGGCCGCCATCGCGATCGGCTTGGTGATGCAGTGCATGGGTTGGGGACGGGTCATGTCAACCGTGACTTGCGTGCGCACAAGCAGTATAGGCATCGCGCTTTTCATTTTTCTTCCCATCCTGCGCGTTCTGTTGATGGCGATTGCCTTTGTTCGAATGCGTGACGTGATGTTCAGCGTTATGGCTGTTGTCGTCCTTGCCGTGATCGGAATGGCTGCGTTCATGGGCATGCGCCTCAACTGAGCGTCGACGCGCACTACGCTCATTTCTTCTCGTATGGAGTTTTCGATGCGTCAGCAACCCGAACCTTTTACCGTTCACGTCGACGATGTGGTGCTCGTTGATATCGCGCAACGGCTCGAGCGCACTGTGTGGCCTGATGACCCGGGAAACGAAGACTGGAGTTATGGTGCCAATCGCGCCTATCTGAAACAGCTGGTCGACTACTGGCTCAATACATTTGACTGGCGCGCGGTGGAACGGCGGATCAATGCATTTCCCCAATACAAGACAAAGCTGGACGGGGTTCCAGTGCACTTCATGCATGTGAAGGGCAAAGGCCCCTCCCCCATGCCGATCGTGCTTACGCATGGCTGGCCGTGGTCGTTCTGGGACATGCATAAAGTCATCGAGCCGCTCACCGATCCGGGCGCACACGGTGGCAATCCGGCAGACGCGTTCGATGTCGTAGTTCCCTCACTTCCGGGCTACGGCTTCTCTGGCCCATCGCCGCGCGCGGGCGTCAACTTCTGGCAGACAGCAGAGCTCTGGAACCAGTTGATGACCAACGTACTCGGTTATCCGCGCTACGCAACCAGCGGAGGGGATTGGGGCGCGCTGGTGTCTTCGCAGTTGGGGCATAAATATGCCGATTGTCTTTATGGTGTGCACCTGATGCATCCCATGCTGCTCGATCAATTCAACAGCGATCGCCCCTGGGATGTCACCGCGCGATCCTGGGACACCGGCCAAAAGCCGCCAGCGGGCAGCACGAAGTTCGCCGCTCACTTCGCCGTCCACGTGCTCGATCCGCAAACACTCGCTTATGCATTGGCCGACTCCCCTGTCGGACTGCTCGCGTGGCTCCTGGAACGCTGGCGAGCATGGGGGGACAGCCATGGCGACCCGGAGCGGGTGTTCTCAAAAGAACACATGATTGCTACTGCAATGATCTACTGGGTGACCGGCACGGCGGGATCTTCGATGCGTGCCTATGCCGATGCCGCCCGCTACCCGTGGACGCCATCGCATAACCGGGAACCCGTTGTGGAAGCGCCCACCGGCATCACCTTTCTAGGCGGCGAGAATCCAGCAGGTGTAAGCACCGAACAACGCGTGGCCACCTTCAAATCAGGGCCACGCGCGCGGTTCTTCAATACCGTGTATGCCCAGGCCCACGAGACGGGCGGGCATTTTGGGTACTACGAAAATCCCCGCGCAGTCATTCACGACCTACGCGAAATGTTTCGCCCGATGCGAGTGCCGGAGTGAGCGCGAGAACTCAATCGCCCCGGCGACTCAAAAGCATGCCGATCAACACACCCACGCCAACACCTGCAGCAATGGCGCCGATGGGTTTGCGTTCGGCATAGGCGCGAACGTTCTCGACCGCATCGCCGTAGGCCTGCCTGGCTTTTCCGCCGATTTCGCGGGCAACGCCCTCAGCGTGCAACGAATCATCGTCGGCCAACGCGCCGGCGGCTTGTTGAACGCGGCCGGCGACATCGTTTGCCGCGCCAGCGAGCTGATCTTTGTTCATAAAATACTCCCGATCGATTTCGATCCGGGCTCGACCATTCGAGCCTCGTCAACTGGAGTCTGCGCAAGACAATGTGTAAGGGGCGCGAGGTAGCCGCCCATACGGGTCAATCCTGGCAGCGGCGCCCGAACGTCATCGCTGCATTGTCGTTCAATAGCTTTCGCATGGCGGCGAGGCGCTCGTCATAGGCGCGCTGCAGGCAGCCGGCATTGCCCTGGCAGGGATCGCGTCGCGACTTGACCCAGGTACGCTGATCGTCGCGTACCTGATCGTCGAATTCGCGATATGCCATGCCGCCGACCGCAGGCGAAAGGTTGAGCAACAGGTCGTAGTACGTCGCCAGCACAATGTCTTTCTTGCCTAGCGATGGTGTTGCGCAGATAGCGTGCTCCGTGGCAGTGCCGGCCTTGGCGCAGTCGAAGCTGGCGACTTGTGCATGGGCGGTACTTTGGAGCGAAACGGCGATGAGCACGAGCAGCAACGTGACACGCATGGGAAGGCTCCCTGTGGAGATGCACGTCGCCGATGCTAGCAGGCACATTGTCTGGCTACCTCGAACAACCTCTCCTATCCGTCGTCCCGGCGAAGGCCGGGACCCAGTGCCTTAAGCTCTGCCGCGTTGAAGACGCTGGGCCCCGGCCTTCGCCGGGGCGACGATGGAAACTGAGGCCAACTCAATGCCCCGCGCGCAACACATCCATGGCGGCATGGCAGGCATTGGCTAGCTGTTCGCGCATCAGCTGCGGGCCGGAGGCATCGCCGTTGACGATCGCGTCACGAATTTTCAGTGACTGGTGATGCGAGGCCTCCATGCGGCCCGGTTGGCTCATGGCGATACGGCGCAAGCGGCGTACAGGGCCAAGCAAGGTGGTATGCGTGGCATACAGGGTAGTGTTGTCGGCCAGCACCATGATGGTGGCATAGAAGCGATCCAGCGCCTCGGTATAGGCCACCGCATCTTCATGGGTAACGGCTTCGCTCATGTCCGCAAGCACTTCATCGAGGCGCGCGGCAGCGGTCGGCGAGCGCCGCTTGATGGCCAACTCGACAGCCAGGGACTCGAGCGCCGCACGCACGGTATATGTCTCCTCGACGTCACGCTCGCTGACCTCACGAACGAATACCGCCGCGCGCGGCACGATGGTGACAAGGCCCTCGCGTTCCAGCTGCGCAAACGCCTCACGTACCGGTGTGCGGCTCACATTGAGCCGGGCGGCCAGCGTGACCTCGGTCAATCGTTCGCCCGGCGGCAGCAGGTTGCTGACGATGGCCTCGCGCAGCGCAGGGATGACCACGACATCGCTCAGTGCCTCACCACTGCCGCCAGCAGGACGGCGGTTGGCACGAAGGCGTTCTGCAATGGCGGTAAGCGGATCGGACATGGCGTGCATTCCCTTGATTGATGCGTTCATGGCGTTTGTTGCAGTGCAATGTGCATGCCCCAGATAGATTGTATACAGTGTATACAATCTCGTTGCGAGCAGGCACATGAAGGATAACGTCTCCCCAGCAAAGGTCGGCATCACCCGTGAAGGCGACAGCCTGGTCTTCACGCTCGACCATCCGCAAGCCGGCAATGAAATTACCGCTGCGATGTTCGAAGACATGCTGCATAGCCTTCGTGCCGAAGCCGCCTCCCCAACAGCCCGCGTACTGCGTATCCGTGCCGAAGGCGAGGTTTTTTGCCGTGGCCGCGAGCGAGCTGGCCGCGATGCCGCAGCCATTCGCACCGAAGTCGCGCGCCTGATCGCACTCAAGCAGGCAGTTCGTGAAACTTCGATGATTTCGGTTGCCGAGGTGCAAGGTGATGCAGCCGGCTTCGGTATCGGCCTGGCAGTGCTGTGCGACTTCACCCTGGTGGCCGAGCATGCCACCCTGTCGTTTCCCGAGATGCGCAAGGGCCTGCCACCCGCGGCGATCATGGCTTACCTGGGCCAGTATGCATTGCCCAAGCACATCTTCCCGCTGATCCTGCTGGCCGAGGATTTCACCCCGGCGCGCGCGCGGGAGATTGGCTTGATCACCGAGGTTTGTTCACGCGATACGTTGCGCATCCAGGCCGATCGACTGGTCGAACGCATCCTGGCCATGGACCCCGAAGGTACCCGCCAGTGCAAGAACTACTTCGTCGCCGCACAAGCCCAATCGCTGGAAAGCAACTTTCGTCACGCTACTGACTTGCTGACCGTGCAAACACTGCGCCTGCAAGCCGATCATCTCTAATCTCGGCACCGGCCGGCACGCCGGTCGGTCTCGATACTGCTGGAGGACATGCCCATGGCCATCAACGCAGGCGCACGACTGGACCGGTTGCCGATGTCGGCGTTTCATCGCCGGATCATGTGGCTGATCGGCATCGGCATGTTCTTCGACGGTTTCGATATCTACGTGGCCTCGACGGTTCTGGGTGCCACTTTGAAAAGCGGCTTCTCCACCTTGCCGCAGAACGCGCTATTCGTTTCCATGACCTTCCTGGGCATGACACTGGGCGCGTTCGCCACCGGTTTCCTGGGTGACCGCTTCGGCCGGCGTTTCACTTATCAGGCCAACCTGATGATCTTCGGCCTGGCTTCCCTCGCCTCCGCGTTTGCGCCGAGCATGTGGTTCCTGATCGTGTGCCGCTTTTTCATGGGCGTGGGGCTGGGTGCGGAAAACGTGGTCGGCTACGCCACCATGACCGAGTTCGTACCGCCGCAGGCGCGTGGCAAGCTGCAAGGCATCATGGCGGTGTTCGTGGTCACCGGCCTGCCGATCAGCGCGCTGGCCGGTTTGCTGCTGGTGCCATTGCTCGGCTGGCGCGTGATGTTCGTGCTGGGTGGCGTGGGCGCGATCGCCGTGTGGTACGCGCGCAAGCAGTTGCCCGAATCCCCACGCTGGCTCGCCGCCAACGGGCACGATCGCGAAGCAGACGAACTGCTCAACCGGATCGAAGCGGAAGTGGCGGCAGAGAAAGGTCCGCTACCGCCGCCCGCCACCACGGTCGCACCGGCGTTTTCGCGTGCGTTCTCATCATTGTTCTCGCCGCAGATCTTTCCGCGCCTGCTGGTCGGCTGCCTCGTGCTGATCGTGATCAACACCCTGCTCTACGGCTTCGTCACTTGGCTGCCGACGTTCTTTGTCAGCCAGGGCATGGATATCGCCAAGTCGTTCATGTTCGCATTCGTGATGTCGCTGGGCGCACCGATCGGCTCGGGCATCGGCGCACTCACTGCCGACAGCCTGGGCCGCAAGACGGTGATCATCGGCGCTTCGTTGATGGCGATCGTGTTTGGCGCGATCTATCCGTTCGTCGACCAACCCATTTTATTGACACTGGTCGGCCTGTTGCTGGTGATTCCGGTGTACGTGCTGGTGGCCTTGCTGTTCGGCATCTATGTACCGGAGCTGTTTCCTACCGAGATTCGTCTGCGCGCGGCGGGCATCTGCAACACCTTCGGTCGCGGTGCCACCATCCTCACGCCCTTCGCGGTGGTATGGCTGTTTGGCCACTACGGCATTACCGGCGTGCTGGCAATGATGCTTTCGCTGCTGCTGTTGCAGATCGTCGTCGTTGCCGTATGGGGCGTCGAGCCCAAGGGTCGTGGCCTGGAAGAAGTCGCCGCAGGCGACACGCGATTGCACCACGATACACATCTGACCCATATCACTCCCCCTCCGCCGCTTTGAAAACCTGGCGGCTGCGTAAAACGGAAGACAAGTCATGACCGTGAAACCTGCAGAACCGTTCGATGTGCCGCTGTTTATCGACGGCAAGGAAACACCCGCCATCAGCGGGCGCACGATGGACATCGTCAACCCGGCAACCGGACGCGCGATCGGTGCGCTCGCCGCCGCCGGCGAGGCTGACGTCAATCGGGCTGTCGACGCCGCGCAACGCGCATTCGATAGCGGTGTATGGAGCGGGCTGTCCGTGCACGAGCGAGCACGCATTCTCAACCGCTTCGCCGATCTGTTCGAGGCGAACATCGAGGATTTCTATCGCCTGGAAACCCTCAACAATGGCCGCCCTGTTGCCGAAACGCGCGCGCAGATCTCGCGCCTCCCACAGTTCTATCGCTACTTTGCCGCGCTGGCATTGACCCGCCGTAGCGATGTGATCCCGGTCGAAGGCCCGTACCTGGTGTACACGCAGCGTGTGCCGCTGGGCGTGTGTGCGTTGATGACCTCCTTCAATCATCCGCTGATGATCTTGTCCAAGAGCCTGGCGCCCGCATTGGCTACCGGCAACACGGTCGTGATCAAACCGTCCGAACAGACACCGATCACCACCTTGCTGCTGGTACGCCTGCTCAAGCAGGCCGGCGTGCCTGATGGCGTGGTCAACCTGATCAATGGCGAAGGCCGCGATGCAGGCGCCGCACTGGCCAGGCATCCCGATGTCGCCAAGATCGTCTTCACGGGTGGCACGGCAGTAGGCCGCGACATCGGCGCGGCTGCCGCGCAGAACTTTGCGCTGACTACGCTGGAGCTCGGCGGCAAGGGCGCGGTGATCATTTTCGACGACTTCGATATGGAACGCGCGATCAATGGCGCGGCGTTTGCTGCGTTTATCGGAGCTGGCCAGACCTGTGTCTGTGGCGCGCGCATCCTGGTACAGCGTTCGGTCTATGACGCATTCCTGGAGCGTTTCCGCGGCAAGGTGGAAAGCATTCGCGTGGGCGATCCTGCCGAGGCGTCCACGCAATTGGGTCCGGTCATTTCGGCCCGTTCGCGCGACCGCATCCTGGGCATGCTCGATCGTGCACGCGAAGACGGCGCCAAGCTGCTGGCCGGCGGCAACGCGTTACCGGGCGAGGGCTTCTACTTGCAGGCTACGGCTTTTTACGATGTCGATCCGAATTCGGAAATCGGCCAGGAAGAAGTCTTTGGCCCGGTCACCGTGATCATGCCGTTCGACGACGAGGCCGACGCCTTGCGCATCGCCAACGGCACGCAGTTCGGGCTTGCCGCTTCGGTGTGGACCAACGACGTCGCACGCGCGCATCGCGTTGCCGGCAAGCTGACCTTCGGCATGGTTTGGATCAATGACCATCACCGGCTCGATCCGGCCTCGCCATGGGGCGGCTTCAAGAACTCGGGTGTCGGTCGCGAGACGGGTGTCGAATCGTTCGACCAGTTCTCCGAGCCGCGCGCCGTTACCGTCAATACCAGTGGCGTGACCAACGACTGGTACGACAACTCCGGACAGCCCAAACGGCTCAATTGATGAGGCATCGACCATGAACGCGCACCCCACAGCCACCGCAAGCACCGCGGAGCTGGAGCACTACATCAACGGCAAGCGCATCGCCGGCACATCCGGCCGCACCGCGCCCGTCTACCATCCTGCCAGCGGCGCCATCGACATGCAGGTGCCCCTGGCTACCGCTGCGGAAGTCGGCCAGGCGGTACAGGCTGCATTGGCTGCGTTCCCTGCGTGGGCGGACACCTCCGCACTGCGCCGCGCGCGCATCATGTTTCGTTACAAGGAACTCCTCGAACAGCATCGCGACGAACTGGCCGCATTGATCACCCGCCAGCACGGCAAGATCCTTTCCGATGCGCAAGGCGAAGTAACGCGCGGCATCGAAGTGGTGGAGTTCGCCTGTGGCATCACCAGCCATCTCAAGGGCGATCACTCCGATGCCGTCGGCGGCGGCATCGACAACTGGAACCTGCGTCAGCCATTAGGCGTGGTGGCTGGCGTGACGCCATTCAATTTCCCGGTCATGGTACCGATGTGGATGTTCCCGGTCGCCCTCGCCTGCGGCAACACATTTGTGTTGAAGCCGTCCGAGCGCGATCCCGCTCCGTCGGTACGCCTGGCCGAACTGCTGGCCGAAGCAGGCCTGCCCGCGGGCGTATTCAATGTGATCCATGGTGACAAGGTCGCGGTCGACGCATTGATCGAGCACCCGGACGTGTCGGCATTGTCGTTCGTCGGCTCGACACCGATTGCCGAATACATTCACAACGAAGCCAGTCGTCACGGCAAGCGCGTACAGGCGCTGGGTGGCGCAAAGAATCATCTGGTCGTGATGCCCGACGCGGATCTGGAGCAAGTGGTCGATGCGTTGGTCGGCGCCGCATACGGCTCGGCGGGCGAACGCTGCATGGCCATTTCGGTCGCTGTTGCCGTTGGCGATATCGGCGATGAACTGGTGCCGTTGTTACGCGAACGCGCCAAGACCCTCTCGATCGGCGACGGCATGCGCAGCGGTGTAGAGATGGGCCCGCTGGTTACTGCCGCGCATCGCGACAAGGTAGCCGGCTACATCGAAGCCGGCGCCGCCGAAGGTGCGCAACTGGTGGTCGACGGGCGCGAACATTCGGTGATGCGCGGCGAGGGATTTTTCATTGGCGCTACCTTGTTCGACCACGTTACGCCGGCGATGAAGATCTACCGCGAGGAAATCTTCGGGCCGGTGCTTGCCGTGGTGCGCGTACCCGACCTGAAGTCGGCGGTGGAGTTGATCAATCGACACGAGTTCGGCAACGGCGCTGCCTGTTTCACATCGGATGGCGCGACGGCACGCGCCTTCGGACGCCAGGTGCACGCCGGCATGGTCGGCATCAATGTGCCGATCCCGGTGCCGATGGCCTGGCATTCGTTTGGCGGCTGGAAGCGTTCGCTGTTCGGCGACCACCATGCGTATGGCGATGAAGGCGTGCGGTTCTATACGCGCTACAAAAGCATCATGCAGCGCTGGCCGGATTCGATCGGCAAGGGCGCAGAATTTACGATGCCTGTAGCCAAGTAGAGCATCCAGGAGCCCCCCTCACCCCAACCCTCTCTCCCGGCGAAGCCGGGAGAGAGGGAGCTTTACTGAGGGTGCCTGGGGCTTCGCACTTGCGCGACCTACGCTCTCCACTGGCTTCGCTTGGGGCGCTCTCGATGTCGCCTATGTCCAACCGGCAAAAAGTTTCTTCATGAAAAAGCCGCACTGCGGCTGCGATGCCTTGCGCGCATCACTCGCATAAGTTCAGACCGCTTCGAACCCAGCCACAGAGCACATTGCTGCGCCGCAACTTGATCGGCACCGCAAGCGGGTAGAACCTAACTTCGAAATACGAAAACTTTTTCGCATTCCGAAGTTTTGCAGAAGAGGCGAGCATGGTCAAGCCGATTGAAAAAGCATCGTTGAAGAGCAGCGTTCCCACCCGCGTTGCCGGCACCGGCATCGCCGCGCCCGATCTGCGCAGCACCGTGCAATCGTTGGCCAAGGGGTTTCGCGTACTCGAAGCGTTTACCGCCGATACGCCCGAGTTGACGATGAGCGAAGTCGGCCTGGCCGCGGGGCTCGATCCCGGTACGGCGCATCGCATGCTCGCCACGCTGGTGAGCCTGGGCTATGTGGTGAAGATTCCCGAGACCAAGCGATTCCGGCTGACACTGAAAGTCCTGGATCTGGGCTTCAACGCGCTTGCCCATCAGGACATGCGCGCGATCGTGCGCCCTTACCTGCGCGACCTGGTCGGGCATCTGGGTGAAGCGGCCAGCTTCGCGGTACTGGAAGGGCCGGACGTGCTGTACATCGAACGCGTGCGCGCCGGTGCGATTCGTCTTGGTGTCGACATCCGCGTTGGCTCTACCCTCCCCGCGCACATCAGCGCCATCGGCCAAAGCATGCTTGCATTCCTCTCCGAGCCGGACATGAAACGCATCATCATCGCCGATGCCAACCGCACCCACAGCTACCAGGACAAACGTAGCGTGTCTGACGTGATGCCGGCGCTGCGCAAGATCCGCAAGAAGGGCTACGCGCTGGCGCCATCCACCTTGACCGAAGGCCTGCGCATCATCGCCGTGCCGGTGCTCGATGCGGACGGCCACCCGGTTGGCGCGATCAGCGTGGCGGCACCGGCAGTGCGGGCCACCATCGAAGAATTCGAGGCATCGGCGCTCGAACCCGTGCGCGCGGCGGCGAAAGACATCGCCCGCGCACTGGAAGCAAGTGGCAGTACCAGTTTCTGATTTTCAATATTCCTCCCCGAAAGCAACGGAGTCACATCATGAGTCAGGTTTACAAGGGCATCCTCCCTGCCCTGCAGGTTCCTTTCCAATCCGACCTGTCGATCGACGAGGCGGAGCTGCGTCGTTTCGCGCAGTGGCTGGTGTCGCATCAGGGCATTGGCGGCCTGGTTACCAACGGCCATACGGGCGAAGTGTTCGCGCTCACCGCGGAGCAGCGCGCGCGTGTCACGCGTATTGTCGCCGAAGAAGCCAAGGGCAAAGTGCCGGTGATCTCGGGTGTGTGCTGCGAAGGCATTACCGAGGCGGTTGAGCACGCCAAGATGGCACGCGATGCCGGCGCCAGCGCGATCCTGTTGATGCCGCCGCATGGCTGGTTGCGCTTCGGCATGCAGCAGCCCGACAACGTGGTCGACTATTTCCGCGCCGTGGGTGAAGGCTCGGGCCTGGACATCATCGTGCACATCTACCCGGCCTGGACGCGTGCTTCCTACTCGTTCGAAACGCTGGCCGCACTGGCCAAACTGCCGCACGTGAAATGCATGAAGATCGGCACGCGCGACATGAACAAGTACGCTCGCGACATCCGCACGATTCGCGAAGCCGATCCGAGCGTCACCATCCTGACCTGCCACGACGAATACCTGCTTGCTTCGATGATCCAGGGCGTCGACGGCGCACTGGTAGGCTTTGCCTCGTTCATTCCGCAGAAGATCATCGACCTCTACGCCGCGGTACAGGCGGGCGACCTGAAGACCGCACAGGCCATCCAGGCGCAGATCAATCCGCTCAAGGATGTCGTCTACGGCGGCGGCGAGCCGACTGGCGATGCCCATGCACGCATGAAGGTAGCAATGTCGTTGGCCGGCATCCTGAAATCGGCCACCGTGCAGCCGCCGACACGTCTTCCGGAAGGTGCCGCACTGCAGGCGATCGAAGCTGCGGTCAAGGGCGCCGGTTTCCTGAAGACCCAGGAAGCGGCATGAAAGCCATCGGCGTGACGATTTTTCCGACCGCACACGCCGACGGCCCCTCAGACGCTCGTTGAAGCTCCAAGGATGTGGATGGCGTTGGCGCGCCATCCACATCCCAAGCCTAGCAAACGCTCAGACAGGCGCCAACGCGGCCGCTCGTGGCTGCCCGTGCCGGTATGGTTTTGGTGGAGATACGCATGACGATCAAAGAGAACGCGGACGTGGACGGCTCGGCCGCCGGGATCGTAGCCCGGCTGGAGCGATTGCCGGTATCGCGCCCGCTGGTATGGGCACGCATGGTGGTAGGATCGGCGACGTTTTTCGATGGCTACACCACGCTCGCCATTGCCTATGCCATGCCGGTGCTTGCCAAGCTGTGGCAATTGTCACCGTCGAAAGTGGGGCTGGTGATCTCGTCCGGCTATCTGGGGCAATTGATCGGCGCCCTGTTCTTCGGCTGGCTGGCCGAACGTATCGGGCGGCTACGCACGCTGACCATCACCGTCAGCATCTTCGCGGTCATGAGCGTGGCCTGCATCTTTTCCTGGAATGCCACCTCACTGATCGTATTTCGCTTTATCCAGGGCATTGGCACGGGTGGCGAAGTGCCGGTGGCCAGCGCCTATGTCAACGAATTCGTCGGCGCGCGCAGTCGCGGACGCTTCTTTCTTCTCTATGAATTGCTCTTCCTGGTCGGCCTGGTGTTCGCAGGCTTGATCGGCTACGAACTGGTGCCTCGTTTCGGTTGGCAGATGATGTTCTGGATCGGCGTAGTTCCGGTGGCATTGACTGTGCCGTTGCGCTTCTTCTTGCCGGAGTCACCGCGCTGGCTGCTCACGCATGGCCGCATTCCCGAAGCGGAAGCGGTGATCTCCCGGCTTGAAAAGGACGTTACCGATCGCGGTGTCGCATTGCCACCACCGGTGCGTGCCACCGGTATCGTGGCCTCGTTCGAACGAGGCTCATGGCGTGATCTGTTTTCCGGTATTTACCGGAAACGTACCCTAACGCTGTGGATGCTGTGGTTCTGTTCGTACCTGATCAATAACGGCCTGGCGACGTGGCTGCCGACGCTTTATCGCACCGTATTCAATATCCCGCTACGAACGAGCCTGCTGTATGGGCTGATCATGACCACCGTGGCGGTCGTCGTGTCTTTTGTCTGCGCCATATCGATCGACAAGGTGGGACGCCGGCCGTGGTACATCGGGGCATTCGGGCTGGCCGTCATTCCGCTGGGTGTGCTGTGGATCATCGGTGCCAACACGGCGATCCAGGTATTGGTGTTCGCTACGTGTGCTTACGCGATCATCCAGACGATCACCTATTCCCTGTACCTGTATTCGGCCGAGCTGTACCCGACACGCATGCGAGCGGTGGGTGCCGGTATCGGCAGCGCATGGCTGCGTGCCGGTTCCATGGCAGGGCCGGCCTTGATCGGCTTTGTCGTGGCCGAGTCGGGGGTGCATACGGTGTTTCTCAGCTTTGCCATTGTGGCGATCGCTGGTGCGGTTACGTGTGCGCTGTTTGCTACCGAGACCAAGGGGCGAGTGTTGGAGGAGTTGTCGCCTTGAGCGACATCGTTTCCATGCTTGGAACGATCGCGATTTAAGGGAACCTCGAAATACACGGCAGTAATCACCGACGAGATGGGCCGGGAAAGTCGGCCACTGCGCGGCCTGTCAAGCCGCGCCTTCGGCGCCGTAAAGGGTAAAGGGGAAAAGCCAGCATGCGGTGGTTCGCGGTTTTTTGCTGTCTCCCTTCACCCCTTCCTCTTTACAGGCCACGCAGTGACCGACTTTACGTTTCCAGAGGTCCCCTTCAGTCGCGACCTCCCCGCCACAGTCCTACCTAAAGCTTCAACTGCAAATCCGCCACATACGTTCGCTGCGGAAACGGGTGAAACAGGAAGTACTTCTCATTGGTGAAGTTATCCACGCCGACCGACGCGGTCAGGTGCTCGTTGATACGGTACTGCACTCGCGCGTCGAACACGGTGAAGCTATCGAATGCACCAAACACATGCGGGGTGTTGTCGGTGTTATCCAAGGTCGAATACTGCTTGCCGCTGTAGCGACCGGCCAGGGTGAACGCCCATGCATCGTCAGGTCGATAGGTCGCCACGGCCGTGGCGCGCCAGCGCGGAACATTCGGTGCATGTTTGCCGGTCGAGGTAGTGCCGGTGGTGCTGGCAAAGCTGTCGTTGGAAAGAATCGTCGAATCGACAAAGGTGACGCTACCGGACAACTCCAGCCCATGGATCAATGCATCGCGTTGCTCGGCCACCAGCTCGACGCCACGGTTGCGCACCTCGCCGACATTGGTCGTGAAACTGACGGGAGCGGCTACATTCGGAAGAAACGCCGTCTGTGCGATCAAGGCATCCCGGGTGTTTTCCTGGAATAACGAAAGCCGCAACAAGCCTTGCGATAGCGCATGCTCGATCGCCAACTCGCCGCTGCGCACTTTTTCCGGCTTCAGGTCGGGGTTGGGCGAGGTAAAGGTCGAACCGGTAGAAACCAGTTGATACAACTCACTCACCGTGGGAAAGCGAATCGCACGCGCCAATGAACCGGTGATGCGCCAGCTCGGGTCCAGCTGCCACTGCAGCGTCGCCTTCGGCGAAAAGCCATCGCTTTTTTCAACCGGCTGCTGCACTGCCTTGCCGCCGCTGAAGTTGAAGCCATCGCTGGCCTTCCACCATTCGTAACGACCGCCCACCGTCAGCATCCATGCCGGTGCAAACTGCCAGTTGTCGGCAACCCACAAAGCCTGTGTGGTGGTCTTGCCGCTGCCTGCGGAGAACAGCGTGTTAGCGGTAGCCGCATCGTCCCGGTCGCTCAGATTGCGCGTGGGATTGACCAGCTCGTAGCGATCGCCATGTGCGCCAAAGGAAACCTCCTGGCCGCCGCCATAGCCCTGCGGGCGCCAATAGCCTTTCAGATCGACGGTCGACCAGTTCGTACCGCCATAGCTGGCCAGCCGTCCGTTGGTGGTCAGATCGGTGCCGCCCAGCACGCCGGCCGGGGAAAGTTGCTGGTCTTTCAGGAACGCGTAGTGGGTGGCGACGAGTTCGCCATCGAGGCTGCCATGCGTATCGCTTTTCAACGAAAACGCCTGCATCAGGTGATGCGCGCTCAGGTCGTAGATATTGGTGGCAAAACCCGCGATGCGTCCAAAGGTCGGTGCACCGTTGGCATCGGTCAGGTACGTCTGCGCCTGCGATTGCCCATGGTTGCTCCAGAAGCCGGCCATGTATGTCGCACGCCATTGCGGCGTGATGTCGTAGGTGAGCTTGCCGTTGAGGTCGAGCATACGCGTGTGCAACAAGCCACCGGCACCCAGCACATTGGCGTTTTGCCCAAGCTTGTTCTTCGCAGCGATGGCGCCTTCCGTACCGGCGGGAAAACCTGGGCTGGTGATGTACGCCAACGGCTGGCTGAAACTATTGAGCGCATTGGCTGAAAAGAACCAGCCAATGTCACCGTGACGACCACCCGCGGTGAGGCTGGTCTGGCTGGTGGAGAAATGATCGCGTGTGCCATAGAGGTCGAAGTCCTGCACGGCCTCGGTCTGCTTGATCGTGACCTCGGTTTTCTCCGGCATGCGGGTGACGATGTGCATCACCCCACCCATCGAGTTGCCGGCATATTCGGCAGAGAACGGGCCATACAACATGTCGATGCGTTCGATGGATTCGGGCGAGGCCATGCCCCAGCGCGGTGCACCGATGGTGTTGTTGTTGGCGATCAATGCGGAAATGGGAATGTCGTCGATGTAGACCAGCGTGCGAGCACTCGATCCCACACCCCAGGTGCGCGTGGCCAACACCGGCTGCGTATCGCCGTAGTTGCGCTTGCGAATGAAAACGCTGGGGAGGTATTTGGCGGCATCTTCCACATCGACGGCATTGACCGTGGCGGCGATGCGCGCGGCAGGCACGCTGACCTGCACAGCAGGAAAGCGCGGCTCGCCTTGCGGCGCCTTGGCCGTCACCTTCATGGCATGCAGGTCGATGATCTGGGGATCAGGCGGCGCATCGGCTGCATGAGCCAGCCAGAGCGAGGCAGACAATAACGATAACGGCAGCGCGATAACGCGCCGGATATCATGGGCATCCATCTTGTTTTTCCAATCGGCAATCTGCGCCGGGCACTCAGGGCGCAGGAACGCGATACCGGAGACGTTCTTGCCGAACGCCTCTTCAAGCATCATGAAAGACATACCGCCGAAGCGGCACGAATATTCAACCGATAGTCAAAGAAGGTGGGCCACGCGGCTCCGCGCTCAGGATCGCGGCGCTGTCGCTATGGATAGCCGGAACACGGATTGGCGCCTCGGCGCGCGCCGGCATGGCGATAGCCGTAAGCCGGAACACGGTAGGTGTCACCGGCGAATGACTCAGCAGCGTGCAGTAACCACAGGCATCACCATGCTCGCCCGCCTGCTTGTCGGGTGTGCCGTGATCGGAGTGACCGTGATGCGCCTGCATCACATGCTCGGGGCACAGTGCGTCCGCAGCCGACATCGCGTGGGCTGCGACGAGGTATTGGGAGATGCCCGGAGCGAACGCGAGCAGGGCCATGGCGACAATAGCCAGCCAAGCCACACATCGTCGTTGTATCGCCCTGCGTGACATCGTTCTCAAGTGCCCCTTATGCACGTCAATGGATCATCCCACAAACCCTGGACCATGGTTCAAGGTTTACGTTGCGACAAAGCGTCACGCGGGAGATTTTTTTCGTCGGGCAGCCTCTGGTTCAGGATACCGATCACCGTATCGACCGCTTCGAGGTTGTTGTAGAGCTTGTGTCCCGAGGCCACGATGGTGGTCGATACGGCGCCGGGGATAACCGCACTGCTCAACGGCACGATGCCATCCCCACGCACGCTGGCGCCCGGCAGATCACCGGCAATGGTGTAGTAACGGATGCCCGGCGCCGGCATCAGGCCCTGGCTGGCGCGACTGACCGGCTGGCTATTGCGCATCGTGCTGACGCTGCTCAAGCCGGCCGATTGATACACCGCCAGCACATTGCTCTGCACTGCGGCCGGGTCTTTGTTGGCAACGCGTCGCAACGCATCCAGCTCCGGCCCGCGCGGGTTCAGCACCAGCACCGCGATACGGCCGATCAAACGGTCGGACACCGGGCTGCCCAGATGTGGCGCAGCCAGGAATATCGCTTGCGCCACGCCCGGATAGGGATGAAAAAAGAACAGGCGCTTGAGCATGTCCAGGTCATCCGCGTTCGCTTCGATTTTTTCCGGCGGCACGGTAAATGCCGTGCGCCACAAAAGATCGCCGCTGTCCGCACTGAGCAACCGGGCTATCACACCGCCCATGCTGTGACCGATCAAGACCATCTGCTGCCATGCCGGATCGGTGCCGGCAGGATCGAGCAACTTCCAGCCTTGATCGAGAAACTGCTGCACGCGCAGCCGGCTAACCAGCAGTGGCGCATCGGTTTGATAGACCACATGCCAGATCTGATAGCGCGCGCGCAGTTCAGGGGTGCCCATGATGCGATTGGTCAGCTTGCCCCAGATCAGTGGACTCGCTCCGAGGCCATGGATCATCACGATCGGCGTCTTTTGCGGGTCGTAGTCCTCGAGCAGATAAAGCCCTTGCCGCAAACCGATCTGCTTGCCGCCGATCAGGTTCCACACGGCCAGGCGCTTGAGTTGGGATTGATCGAACAGGTAGGCATAGGGTGCGGTGGTGTCCCGCGCCAGGGGATAGCGCCTGGAGCCGACCACGATATCCGGATCGCGCTGTGGATCGGTGATATGCAGGGAAAGCCGATCCTGTTCGTCGACGTCGATCCAGGCTGTCGCCGCACGTGACACACCTTCGGGCGGATAGAGCTTGCATAGCGGCTTGTCGTTGCAACGCCGAGCCGCCACGACCAGCGGCACGCCTATGCCAGGCACCGAGTGACGCACGCCGAAGCTTTCGGGAATGGTGACGCCGGCGGCCGGCACCACTTGCAACGGACCTTGCAGGCTCGCCGGCATCGGCTCGATCACCAGCGACATGCTTTCATCGCCTAATTTCAACGTGCGTGACGTCCAGCCATCCGCATCGCGATCGAACACGTCGTCGAGCAAATGCGCCGTACACAGGTTATACCAACGCAAGGCTTCGCCCGTATGCGCCGGGTCCTGAGCAAGCGCTCTACGACCGGCGGCAGCGCAACGCAACCAGCTGCGCTGCACGAGCTCAGGCCGTTTTTGATGCGACGCATCCGCCGCCCAGGTGCGTGCCTGCGCCAGCCAATCGACCGCTTCATGCTGGGCAACGACGGTGTCGCTCGGTTGAGAAAGCTTTGCCGGTGCGCAGGCGCCCATCGACAACGCCACGCAGACGATGGCCATGATTCGCCATGACATCGCCTGCGTATGCATCATCCGGCCTTGCGCTTGCCGCTCACGGCGCCGATTGGGCCGAGGCGGGTTGCGCGGTTCCCGACGATGGCAAGGCATACGCGATCAACGAATCGCCCATCTTCGTTCCCAGCGAGCCATGGCCACCGGCCATCAGTACGACGTACTGGCGACCCGTCCTGTCCGAGACGTAGCTCATCGGGATCGCCTGCCCGCCCGCCGGTAACCGTACCTCCCAAAGCCTGTTGCCGGTACGCAGGTCATAAGCACGGAAGTAGTAATCGAGCGTGGCACTCATGAATACAACCCCGCCACCGGTGGTGATGGCACCGCCGAGGCTGGGCACGCCCAGCGGCAACGGAATCGGCAGCGGTGCGTTGTCGATCACCGTGCCGTTGCGATGCATCCATACCTTCTGCATGGTCTTGAGATCGACCGCTGCGACATAGCCCCATGGCGGCGCCTGGCAGGGAATACCCAACGGCGAAAGCAAGGGATGCAGATCGATCGCGAATGGCGTGCCAGTCATGGGTTGCAGACCTTGCTCGGTGCCGGTGCCCCCTTTGGCATCGACCTTGTCACGACGATGCAGCCTGGAGACGAAGGCCACATAGTTCGGGTTGCCGACCAGCACCTGTCGCACCGGATCGACCGCGACACCGCCCCAATCGAACACGCCATAGTTGCCTGGGTAGATCAGCGAGCCCTGCTCCGAGGGTGGCGTAAAGATACCGTCGTAGCGCAGCTGCTTGAACAGGATGCGACAGGTCAACTGATCGAACGGATTGGTGCCCCACATGTCGCTTTCGCGCAGCCGCCGTTCCGGTTTGAAGGTCAACGCAGAAAAAGGCTGCGTCGGTGCGCTGTAGTCGCCTTCGGAAGCACCCTGCGGCACCGGCTGCTCCGGTGCGGGCACCACCAGTTTGCCGTCACGCCGGTCGATCACATAGATGTCCGCACGCTTGGTCGAGGCGATTACCACCGGCACTTTGCCTTGCGGTGTATCCAGATCCATCAGGTTCGGCTGCCCGCCGACATCCATGTCCCACAGATCGTGGTGCACGGTCTGAAAGACCCAGCGCAATTTGCCGGTAGCGACATCGAGCGCGACGATCGAGCTGTTGAATTTCTCGCCTTCAGGATAACGATGCCCGCCCCACATATCCGGGGTCTGGTTGCCCATCGGGATGTACACCATGCCCAGCTTTTCATCGACGCTGGATACGCTCCAGGAATTGGGCGAGTTGTGCTTGTAGAACTGACCCGGCGCAAGCGGCGCGGTTTCGTCGGGATTGGCCGAATCCCAATTCCACAATAGCTTGCCCGAGTCGATGTCGTAGCCGCGAATGACGCCGGAAGGTTCGTGCGTGGAATCGTTGTCGGTAACGCTCGCCGACACGATCAACACATGTTGCGTCACCACCGGCGGCGAGGTCGGATTGAGAAAGCCGCGCTGGGTCATCGACATGCCCTGATACAGGCCGATCACGCCTTTGTCGCCGAAATCGGTACAGAGCTGGCCGTTATCGGCATTGATCGACACGATGGTCGCATCCGCGGTCGGCGCGAAGATGCGCCGCGGGCAGCTGTCGAAATGGATCGTATCGGCCGGCACCGCGCCCCGGGAGGCCATCACCGGCTTGTCGGGCGCGCCGGGCGCAACGGGTTTCGTTGCGACAGTGGCCGCACTGGCCGGCATGGTATTCGCATAACTGCCGGAGTCGTAGTACGCAACGCCACGGCAGATCATGTGCTGGTAAGTCTTTGCATCGCGATTGATCTTTGGGTCGAACCGCCACAGTTCCTTGCCGGTGTCCGGATCGAGCGCGATCACGATGTTGTGCGGCGTGCAGAGATACAACTTGCCGTTCGCCTTGAGCGGTGTGACCTCATTGGCGATCTCGAACGGGTCGGTCGGCCCCTTGAAGTCGCCGGTATGGAAGGTCCAGGCCTCCTTCAGTTGGCCCACATTAGCCGGGGTGATCTGGGTGGCGGGGGCATAGCGGTCACCCAGCCCCGAGCGGCCATAGGCCACCCAGTCATTGGGGGCGACGCCGGAGCTGTCCGACCCCACCGCCGCCATATTCGTCTCCGGCACGCTACCGGCCAGGGTGTGGTAGTCGCTGAAGTAGCCGACCCCACCGATGACCAGGCTCACCACCAGGGCCAGCCAGACCGGCCAGGTGCCACCCCGGCTGGCCGGGCCGTCCACCACCAGCAGACGCCGGCTGATCCAGGGCATCACCAGCCAGAGCCCCAGGGCAAACCAGACCGCCAGCCGCGGCACCAACTGCCACCAGTCAAAACGCACCTCGACGACTGACCAGATAGCCGTTCCCAGCAATATCAAGGCATAAAGCCACAAAGCTGATCGGCGAGCGCGAATTAACAAATAGCCGTCGATAATCAAGGCCAAACCGGTAATCAGGTAATACCAGGAGCCCCCCAGGCTCACCAGCCACCCTCCTCCGATGGCCAGCAGCAAGCCAAGCACGATGAAAACCGCCCCCGTAACCCACAACCACGCTCCGGATCGTGACGTCTTGGTCATGGCCTTCTCACCCTTTTGGACCCACGGCGAAGGTGCCGGCAGGAGGGCCAATGGTTGAGGACCTTTCGTCACGGTTTCGTGACGACGAACATCAGATAAACCTCTGAATTTCGGCCATATCGACGCAGGATTTTGCTTTGCATCACATTATGCTCAAGGCGACTTCAGACTTTGCGCAAAACGCCGATATGGCTGGTACCATCGCGAACAGAGGGCCTACTCGTCGGGGGATGAGCGGACGACGTCCAGGGCGCATTTTTCATCAACGCGTGACCCGTAAACGGCGTGCCTCCAAGGGATGCTGTTTTCCAGATCAGGGAGTGCGGGAATGTTGAAAGCAAAGGGAATGCCCAATTGGCTGCTACATGCAGCCTTGGCCGTGGGCTATGGAATTGCTGGTTATGTCATGCAGCAATTCGTCATTTCGCATTTTCAACCCTACGCCGGGTTGCGACTTGTATTACTACTCGTATTGCCTTATCGGTTCTGGCCGGCCCTGGCGGTAGGCGAACTGGCAGCTCTTGGCGCAGTAGCGATCGAGTGCGGGCCGCTGTATGGCTGGGGTTGGGCAGCGTTTCGTGCCTTTCCCACCATCTTGCTGGCGATGCCCATCATTCGCGCCTTTCGCAATCGCTGGCCGCGCCTGGGAGACAAGGTTTCGGCAAACGTCGCCCCCTTGCTGGGCTGCACGCTCGCGGTATCTGCGGTATGGGCAGCCTACAGTCTGGTGATCTTCTCCATGCTCCGTACGCCGGCCGGTTACGTGTCACCGCCGTATCACCTCTTGGCGGAACGTTACTTCCTGGGCCAATGCGTCGGAATCATCACGCTCACCCCGCTGCTGCTATGGCTCAATGAAGCCCGTCAGAAATCGACGTGGCGCGAGCTGTGGAATGAATTCGTTTCCAGCCGACTGGCGCTGGAAAGCTCCGTGATTCTTGTACCGTCGCTGGTGTTTCTGACCTGGCTGGCCATCAAGGGTAGCGACGAACTGGCGCAGATCGCGCGGATGGCCATGTTCCTTCCCGTCGCTGCGCTTACCCTGCGCAATGGCTGGCGCGGCGCAGCCATCGGCAGCGCCCTGGCCAGCATCTGCATCATCATCGCCATGCCCGCGGCCCGTGACCCCGGCACGGTGGCTGCGCAGGCGTTTATCGCGCTGACAAGCGGGATTCTGCTGTTGCTTGGCAGTCGCATCAGCGCCCTGCATTCGCATGAGCAGCAGGAGCGCATCAACGAGCGTCGCGCTATCCAGCTTGCGCAGACCAGCATCCTGCAAAGCGAACGGCGCTTGCACCAGGCTGCCGAAGCGTTGGAAGACATGCGCGACATCATGGCCGTCTCGCAAGACTACATATTCGATCGTTTCCAGCGCCTGCTGTCGCCCGCCGAACAGCGCGGTTTTCGCCGCGATGCAGCGCAAACGCAACAGCAGCTCTATCAACTGGCCAGTGGACTTTCTCCGCGCCTTCAGCGCGAGCAGGACCTGCCGGTAACGCTAAGCAACGGCACGTTGGCTCGGGCATTGGATGAAGCGGGAATCGCTTACCGGTGCGACGTTCAAAACCGCGCTCCGGGCCAGCTGGGGCCGGCATTGCCCATCGCGCTCTATCGTCTTGCGTGCGAAGCGGCATTGCACCTTTGCACGCAATACCACAGCAAGCGCATTCATCTGCGTCTGCGCGTGGGCGTGACCGGCGAGCGGGTATGGGCACTCATGAGTATCGAAGGTGGTGAAGCCGCCAACGAGCCCTTCATACGGGGCAGCATGCTGCAGCGCCACCTCGGTGCAAGCGGCATGGATATCGACGCATTACGCGGCCAGGCCAAAGTCTACGGTGGAAATGTAAGGATACGATCCACCGAAGGGCGCCCGCGCATTACGATGCTCCTCACGGAAGCTGAAGTTGCATAACGCGCCTACGCACGTTACGCAACTTCAACATTCCCGCCCCCCAATTTCCGCTACGCCCTGTCGCCCCATGCATGGGGCGATTTGTTACTTGGCCGACGCGGCCGCGGCAGAGCAATCTTCCGGATTCTTGCAGATGGCCGTGGTCATCAACATCGTGCCGTTGCTCAGAGGAGTCACGGTGACTTGCGTTTGCGACGCGCTATCGGAATAGACCGTCTGCGGCGTCCCAGCCTGTACACCTGCCGGCACCGGTGCAGCCGAAGTCTGCGGCGTGCTGACACGTTGCGAATCCGAACCCAGCGGCAGTACCAGGAACTGGCCAGCGGCTGCAGCTACGGCACCACGTACCTGGCCGGTTGCATCGTTGACCTGCAGGTAGCGCACGCCATCGCGTACGAACACATACACGTGAAAATTCGGACTGGAGCTTACGTCCTGCGCATTCGGCCAGGATTGGCCCAGGCCAGTGCTCTGCGGGTCATCAGCCAACACCGGCGTGGACAGCGCCAGGGCAAGCAGACCGGCCATGACGGCAGGGCGGGAAAAACGTTTTTGCGAGTTGATCGAACCGAACATGGCGACGTCCCCTTACTAGGTGGATGAGAAAAAGCCTGGTAAGCCAACCCTACCTGGCGCCAGGATGTTCCCTGGACTGGTGGCAGCATGGCAAATGACGGATCGGCAGCGCCATCCGCCACCGTCCTCCGACGTGATGAGAGTCTCAGAATGGCCGGCTCTCGAGCCCGCAGTTCAGGCTCGATTGAGCCTCAAACCGGGCGATACACTACCGGCGCCCGCATATGGGCAAAGTGAACGAAATACCGTAATCAGGCGATTAAAACGCACGTAACCGAACCGTTCGCGTCGATGTGCATTCGATCGCTGGTGACCCCGGCCCGATTCGAACGGGCGACCTACGCCTTAGGAGGGCGTCGCTCTATCCAGCTGAGCTACGGGGCCATCCTGTGAAGGATAACGGGGAACGTGGACGAGGGGGAAGCGAAAACCGGAGTGGCCACTGCTTCGTTACTCGTCAATAGGCCGAGATGAGTTCATAACCTCGGCATACCTCCCGAGTTTTTGTAAGAGCGACTTCAGTCGCGACCCACGCTTGCGTCACGGCTGATAGCGACTGAAGTCGCTCCTACAAGATCTGGAACATCCCGCCTGGTCTGGTATCGCGCTTTTGCAGTGCAGCGAAGTGTGGCTTCGTTGGCACTATTGCTATTGATAATTATTCTCATTAGCGATAATTTTGCGCAAATTACTTTGCCCTTCCCTCTATGTCCTTCTCTGTCGGATTGCTCAATTCGGTTCCGTCGCCCTTGCTATGCGAAATGTTTGGGCATGCCGGCTACGACTTCGTGGTGCTGGATCTGGAGCATCAATTGCTGTCACCCGATCAGCTGCAGCACGCCATACGCGCCTGCGAACTGGGTCGCTGCGAGCCTTGGGTGCGCGTACCCGAGGTCGATGAAAAACTGATCGGCCGCGTGCTGGACGCAGGCGCCAGAGGCATCGTGATTTCTCGCCTGGAAACCGCCGAGCAAGCGGAACGTGCCGTCAAGGCGGCTCATTTCCCGCCCCTCGGTCGACGCGGCATCACCGGCGGGCGAGTCACGGGATTTGGCAAGACTTCGCTCGCCGATTACATCGCCTGGACACGCGATGGCATTCGCATCGTTCCCATGATCGAAAGCATGGCCGGTGTCGATGCCCTGCCCGCGATCCTCGCCGTGCCCGGCATTTCCCTGGTCATGGAGGGCGCACTCGATCTCGCGCTCGACATGGGCCTGGGACCACAGCCGCAGCATGAGCAGGTCTGGGATCAATTGCTGCGCATGGCCGCTTACTGCGGTGCCGCGGGCGTGCCTTTCTGCCCCAACCCGCGTGACGAAAAACAACGCGACCACTGGTTCACACGCACCCCACGCTGGCTACTGGCCGGCGAGGACCGCGGACTGCTGATGACTGCGCTGCGCGAACGACGGCGCGCACTGAATGTTTCTTCTTCCCCCTAACGCCACTGCTTGAAGGATTCAAAATCGTGCGTTTCATGTACCGACCCCAGTGCCTAAGCGTTGCAATCGGCTGCGCTCTTTTCTGTGCGCAAGCCTATGCCGACGACACGGTCGACAACTCCAAACCGCGCGATCTGCAAGCCATTACCGTCCAGGGAAATGTGCTGGGCGCGTCGAAAGTCGAAGACGTACGCACTTACGCGGGAAGCCGCCAGGTGATCGACCAGAAAGCGCTTTCCACGGGCGCGTATCGCTCACTGGACGATGCCCTGCAGCACGTACCGGGCGTGAAGATATTCGACGAAACCGGCACCGGCGTGCTGCCGCAGATCATGCTGCGCGGTTTGTACGAGAGCCGCAGCGGCCGCGTGCAGGTGCTGGAGGACGGCATTCCACTGTCGCTAGCACCTTATGGGCAAACCAGCCTCTCGCTGTTTCCGGTCACCCTCAACCAGATCGATCGCATCGATATCGTACGTGGCGGCGCGGCCGTGCAGTACGGCCCGAACAATGTCGGCGGCGTCATCAACCTGGTCAGCAAAGCCATTCCTGAAACCTGGACCACAACGATCGGCGAAAAAATCACCGCCGGCGGCGCGGGGCATTTCCTCAAGGACACCTCGGCCAGTACCGGAGGCTTTCTCGCTCCCAACTTCGGCCTGCAACTGGATGCCGATTGGCTCAAGGGCCAATATTGGCGCGACCACAGCAATACCGACGTCAAGAACGTCCGGTTACGCACCGAGTGGTGGCTCGACGACAACAAGGTAATCAAGGCCGATATCGGTCGTTACGTCGCCAACATGGACATGGCCGGTGCCTTGTCGGTTGCCGACTATCAGCAGGATCCACGCCAGGCAACGCGTCCCCTGGATCGCTTTACCGGGCGCACGACACGCAGTTCGGTTACCTATCAGCAAGACCTGGGCGCATGGGGTCCGTTCGACCAGTCGCAGTTCAACTGGACCAGCTTCGGCGCGGAAAGCACGCGCAACTTCATCGTCGGCATGCGCCGTTCTTCCGCCGAGACCTGGCGTTCGGACCTGCCACCGCAGTTGCTGCAGAGTGCGCCGCGCGGTTTCAGCGTCTACAGCACCGAGCCTCGCCTGGCCATGCATATGGAGAGCGGTGGCGTCACGCAGCAGTGGACGGTAGGTGTGCGCGCCGAACGCGAAGATATCGATTTTGTGGTGGGCAATACCGGGCTGGATAACGGCGTCTACACGCTGGTGCGCGACTGGAAGTTCAAGGATCGTGCCCTCGCCGCCTACATCAGCGATGCGATAGGCTTTTTCGACGACCGCCTCACCGTAACGCCCGGCGTGCGCTACGAACATCTGAATTCGAACTATCACGACCTGGTCAGCGGCAAGACCACGCAGAACAATATTCGCAATGGCCTGCCCGGCCTGACCATCGGCTACAAGTTGACGCCGAGGTGGTACGTCTACGCCGATGCGCAACGCTCGCTGCGGCCGCCGCAGGTGACGCAGATCGTATTCGGCGACGACCTGAACTCGGAACTTGCGTGGAACTACGAAGCCGGCGCGCGCTATTTCCCGAGCGAGGGGACGAGCCTCAATGTGGATGTGTACCGCATCGACTTCGATAACCAGATTGCGCTGGACAACACGACGCGTACCTACGCCAATCTTGGCAAGACGCGGCACGAGGGTGCCGAGGCACAATTCGAGTGGAGCCCGCTCGGCCTGCGCCAGCTCAAGCTCGACCTGGGTTATGCCTATCTGGATGCGAGCCAGCAGTCCGGACAATACGCCGGCCTGCGCGTGCCCTATACCTCGCGCAACCAGTTCAATCTGGGCGCCTCGTATGAGCTGGACCGCACGGTATTCGCGCTGAACGGCTTTTACTTCAGCAGCGCCTTTACGGATGCCGCCAATACCAAACAGGAAAACGCTATCGCGTCGGTGGGCGAACTGCCTTCCTACGCGGTGTGGAACGCCCAGGTGACGCATACCTTCCTTCGGGTCAACGACACCACGCTCAAGGGCTCGCTGGCGGTGAACAATCTGTTCGATCGCCGCTATTACTTCCGCGGCATCGACACCAGTCCCTGGGGCCGCGAACCCGCTCCTGGGCGCACGATCACGGCAGGCGTGGAGCTGACCTTCTAAGCTGACTTTCTAATCAGAGACACAAGTCGCGCGGCCTTTCCCCAAGGGCCGCGCGCAGGACAATTCCCCTCCCACAAGGTGAAGCTGGTTATGGATATTTCCCCGCTTGTCATCCTTACGCATATCAGGCATGCAGCCGTTACCGAAGGCTTCCTGCCCGCGGCCCATCGACTGGGCTTGCCGGTCGTTCTGGTTACCGATCACCGCCTGGATCATTTGCAATATTTCGGCGAGATGACAGATAACGCGCCGCTGCAGATTATCGAGTGTGACGTTTTCAATCCGCTGAGTGTCATCGACGCCTTGCGCAGCGCCGGCATTCGTCCGGCGGCGGTCTTCTCCAACAGCGACCATCTGCAAACTGCCACCGCGCTCGTTGCCACAGGTTTCGGGCTGCCCGCGAAAGACTGGCGTATCTGCTATGCCGCCAAGAACAAGGCGGCCATGCGTGAACGCCTGCAGGAACTGGGCTTGCCCACACCCTGGTTTCACAGCCTCACGCATGGACAAGCGCTACCGCATGATCTTCCTTGGCCGGTGATTGCCAAACCGCGCGAAGGTGTGTCCAGCCTGGATGTAAAACTCTGCGCGGACATGCCGGCTTTGCGCGAGCATCTCGACGCTTTCTGGCAACGTCATCCTGGACGAACGGTATTGCTGGAAGCTTTCCTCGAAGGTCCGTTGTTCACCCTGGAAACCTTGAGCGACGGCGAGCGTATCGATGCCATCGGCGGCTTTGATGTCACTTTGTCCGAACCACCTCATTTCATCGAGCTTGAGGCGCGCTGGAATGGCGACGCGATCAGGCAGGGTCGGGACAAGGCCCTGGCACAGGTGCAGGCATTCGGCGTCACCTTCGGCGTGTGCCATAGCGAATTCATTCTGACCGCACAGGGCCCCGTACTGGTCGAGATCAACTACCGCAGCATCGGCGACGGCCGCGAATTCATGCTCGATCGCATGTTCGCCGGGCGATGGTTCGAGACTATCCTGCGACTGCATCTGGGCGAACGACTCGCACTGCCGACCGCAACGCGCGACCACGCGCTGGTGCGTTACTACGTCGCTCGACAGGAAGGGCGATTGGCCGCGGCCAGCACCGATCAATCCCATTCGGCGCCCTCGGGTGATAGCGACTACCGTAGCCTGCGTCGAGCCGGAGACGACATCCGGCTGTCGTATTCGAACAAGGACTATCTGGGCATCCTGCATGTCGTTGCCGACAACGAAGACGCCCTGCATCACACGTTGCATGTTGCTGAAACCCAGTTGCACTGGGAAATCGCTGCCGAGCAAGTACCGACCGGGGCCGCCCCATGAACGCCCAGCTCGATACGAGGCCAGAAAGCCTGCTCGATGCCGACGAGGCTTATATCGCGCAACGCATCATCGATACCTGCCTGCGCGAAAACCTGCGTGATATCGCACGTCTTGGACAGGCGGCCTCGGCAAATGAAACCATTCTGCAGGCATGGCCGCATGCGCGCCCTCCGCTATGGTGGCGCATCTCGCACCTGGACGACGGTATCGTGTGGCTCCCGGTCGCGCGATGCAATTACATGCAGGACATCCGTGCGCTCAGTCATGGATGGATACGCGAGCAGGATGGTACCGCGCACTACGAGCAAGGTGCGACCGATTGGCTGCGGCTCGTCAGTGCTGGCCTGGACGAGGCCACACTTGCGCTGCATCGCCAGTATGCCGATGAAGCAATGTGTGCCGCCGCGCATCGCCGCATGGCCCGCGATGGCTTTGCCCAAAGCAGCGGGCAACTCGCACAGGCCTTGAGCCATGGCGATGCCTTCGAACGCGCCTTGCTATGCGATCAGGTAGCTAGCTATCGAGACCATCCCTTCTACCCCACCGCACGCGCCAAATCGGGATTCGACAAGGCGGATCTCCGCGCCTACGCGCCCGAATTCGCGCCCGTTTTCGAGCTGCGATGGCTGGCCGTTCCACGCGATGCGCTGACGCTGACAACACCGCCACCGGCGTTCTGGCCGTCCATGGCAACGCTGGGGCTATCGGCCGACATGGATGCCACGCACTATGCGCTCCCCGTGCACCCGCTCAACTGGGCACGCCTGGATGACTTTGGCTTGCCGTCCGGCAGCGTACGCGCGCCGCTGGCCCATCTCGCCGTACGACCGACGCTTTCCGTTCGCACGGTGATGCCGGTTCAACATCCACGCCACCACATCAAGCTACCGCTATTGATGCGCACGCTTGGCGCGCTCAATCTGCGACTGATCAAGCCGTCTACCATCTACGACGGCCATTGGTTCGAACGCGTGCTCAATGCGATCGCCGGCCGTGACGAGAAACTGCGCTCCCGCTATGTCCACGTCGACGAGTCGCATGGTGCACACGTAGAAGATGCACGGCATCTGGCGTATATCGTGCGCACCTATCCCGCTCTCGGCGAAGAGACGATCCTCCCCGTGGCCGCGCTTTGCGCATTCATGCCCGACGCGCGCCCGTTGGCGCCGCATATCGCCGACCACTACTACGACGGCGACGTACACGCATGGTGGCGCGCCTATGCGGCACTCCTGTGCGAGGTACACCTGCGGCTGTGGCTGAGTCATGGCATAGCGCTGGAGTCCAACCAGCAAAACGCCGTGCTTATCTATCGGCCAGGCGCTGCCGCAAAATTGCTGATGAAGGACAACGACGCAGCGCGCGTGCTATTGCCACGCCTGCTTGATCAACTGCCCGAACTCGAAGCAATCGGACTGCCGCGCGATGAGCGCATCGCAGTGAGCGATGACGATGCGCTGGGTCGCATGTTCTGCACCATCACCTTGCAACTCTGCCTGCTGGCTGTATTGGAAGGCCTGGCCGAATTCGAGCCAACGTGGCGGCTGCCTTTCTATAAAATACTTTGCGACACGCTTGACGACACGCTCGCCGCACTGGAAAGCGAAGGCATCGACGTACAGCCGGCACGTCGCCTGCTCGCTGCCGAACGGCTGCCGGTGAAATATCTGCTGAGTGCGGGCAGCCTGCTCAGCAAGCAGGCCACGGGCGCCACCGACATCAACAAGTACTACGGCGACAGCGGCCCCAATTTCCTGCTCGATGAACGGTTGCGCGGCGGGGCTCGCTGATGCGTGTACTTGGCCCTGTCCTGACCGCGCATTATCTGGCGGCGTTCACCGCGCTCGGCATGCCCGTCTTCATGCCACGTGTGCTCGAACAGCTCGCACCGCATGCTCCGGGTT
>Ga0105240_10000941_pt1 | contig 51739 bp, 41 predicted proteins | sample KBSC54metaG_FD_80426 | JGI IMG/M metagenome (GOLD analysis project Ga0105240, IMG submission 80426) | Corn rhizosphere microbial communities from Kellogg Biological Station, Michigan, USA - KBS C5-4 metaG | ecosystem: Host-associated > Plants > Roots > Rhizosphere > Soil | place: Michigan, USA... | reverse complement strand
GCGAGGAGGGCAACGAGAGCGAACTTACGCATGATGATCACCTTGAATGTTTTTTTGCGTTGAATGGAATCAAGCCTGCTCGGACAGACTCTGTTGCCAGCGCTGACGCATGGCCTGTTGAACCGCCGGATGCACGAAGCCGGAAATATCGCCGCCGAGGCGGCCGATCTCGCGCACCAGCGAGGAAGAAATAAAGCTGTACTGCTCGGCCGGCGTCAGGAACAACGTCTCGACCTTGGGAATCAGATGGCGGTTCATGCTGGCCAGCTGGAATTCGTATTCGAAATCGGACACCGCACGCAGGCCGCGGATAATCACGCCGGCCCCGATCTGCGAGACGAAATCGGCCAGCAGGCAATCGAAACCGCGCACTTCCACATTGCGCAGATCGGCCAGCGCCAGACGCGCCAGCGCGATGCGCTCGTTGAGGCTGAAACCCGGCCCCTTACCCTTGTTCGGGCTCTCGGCTACCGCCACCACGATGCGCTCGAACAACGGCGCGGCACGCGCGACCAGATCGGCATGGCCGTTGGTGATCGGGTCGAAGGTGCCTGGGTAAACGGCGAGACGTGTATTGACCGGCGGCTTGTCCACGGAAAGGTCGCGGTTCGGTGAAAAAGGAGCGCTAGCTTAGCCCAAGGCGCGGCCAATATCTCGGGTTTTGCCGTACTGGTGCGGATGCTGCGTTGCAGGCATGGCGAATCTTCGACACCCCACCCTACCCGTCATCCCGGCGCAGGCCGGGATCCATTCCTCGGTCCTCGCTTGTCAGGCGACATGTGGCAAGCATCTATGCTGAGGAGTGGATCCCGGCCTACGCCGGGATGACGGGGTAGGTGGTGAATTCCAGAATTCCTATTCAGTCGCCTAGCCGCCGATAAAGCGCGTACCGCACCTCACCTGCCGCACCTTCCCTATGAAGCGCCCAGGCAGCAGGCAAAACGGGTGCTCCATCGCGCGGCGACTCCACATAAACCCAGGCCCGCGGCGCCAGCCACCCGCCCCGTTCCAACCGCTCGGCCAAACCGCCCCACAAGTCCATGGCAAACGGCGGATCAAGAAACACCAGATCAAACGCCTGCACCGCACCCTGCAGATAAACCGCCGCATCCAGCGTACTGACCTCACCACCGGGCATCTTCAGCCGCGCCAGATTGCCGCGCAGCGCCTGCGCAACCCGCGCATCGCGCTCGACAAAGCGCACGCTGGCCGCCCCACGCGACAAGGCCTCGATACCAAGCGCACCGGTACCGGCACACAGGTCCAGGCAGCGCGCCCCCGAGATCACCGGCATCAGCCAGTTGAACAGGGTTTCGCGCACCCGCTCGGGTGTTGGCCTGAGCCCGGGCAGGTCCGGTACTTCCAGGCGCGAGTTGCGCCATTGGCCGCCGATCACGCGGATACGACCGGGGGTGGCACTCATGTGCGGCCTCCGCCCGGGGGGCCGCACTCAGCGGTGGGTATGAATGAGGGTGGTAGCATTCCCTCTATTGTCTTTGAATCCCCGCCCCGATGCTCAAGTTCTGGAAGAAGAAGCCCACCGACACGGCCGAAGAACAGCGCCAGGACGCCCCGGCGACCGCCGCGGATGCCGCCGCGCAGGACCTGTCCCCTTCGCTGGGCGAAGTCCTGGCCGAAGCCGCACCGCCGGAGGCTGCACCGGCCGCCGACGAGGCCGTCGAATATCTTCCCGAGCAGGCCACGCCCACACCGGCAGCTGCCGAAACGACGGCGGCAGGCAAGCGGTCCTGGCGTGAGCGGCTTTCCGGCAGCGGCTTTGCCCGCGGCCTCAGCACGCTGTTCAGCCGCAACCCCAAGCTGGACGACGACCTGCTCGACCAGCTCGAAACCACCCTGATTACCGGCGACGTCGGCGTCGAGGCCAGCACGCAACTGGTCGAGTCGCTGCGCAAGCGCATGCATAAGCGCGAATTCGCCGATGCCAATGCCCTGCTCGCCGCATTGCGCAAGGCGCTGGTCGATCAATTGACGCCGGTACAGCAGCCGCTCGACGTCAGCGGCCGCAAGCCGTTCCTGATCCTTACCGTCGGCATCAACGGTGTCGGCAAGACCACCACCATCGGCAAGCTTGCACGCCGCTTCCGCGATGAGCGCCGCGGCGTAATGCTTGCCGCCGGCGACACCTTCCGCGCAGCCGCGGTCGAGCAGCTCAAGACCTGGGGCGAGCGCAACGGCGTGCCGGTGATCTCGCAAGGCCAGGACGCCGATTCGGCCAGCGTGATCTTCGACGCGTTGCAAGCCGCGCGCTCGCGCGATGTCGACGTGCTCATCGCCGACACCGCCGGTCGCCTGCACACCCAGGGCGGCCTGATGGACGAACTGGGCAAGATCGCCCGCGTGCTGAAAAAAATCGACGCCGACGCGCCGCACGAAGTACTGATGGTGATCGACGGCACCACCGGCCAGAACGCGGTGAGCCAGGTCCGTCAGTTCCGCCAGATCGTTGGCGTGACCGGCCTGGTGGTGACCAAGCTCGACGGCACCGCCAAGGGCGGCGTGGTGTTTGCCCTGGCACGCGAATTCGGCCTGCCGATTCGCTTCATCGGCCTTGGCGAAACCGCGACCGATCTGCGCGTATTCGATGCCCAGGCGTTTGTCGACGGCCTGCTACCGGCAGCGCTGGGCCATGCATAACTACCGTTCGCCGCGATGATGTCACGCACGCTGCGCCTAGCGCTGATCATCCTCGCCAGCACCATGCTGATCGTCGCACTGGTGGCGATCGTCACCGTGCACCTGTTGCTGCAGCCGGAGCGTTTCACCGCCATGCTGCAAAACCAGGCACGCTCGGCAGGGCTCGAACTCAATCTGGCCAGCCCCGCCAGCCCGTCGCTGTTTCCGCGCCCCGCACTGGAGCTGCAAGGTCTGACCCTGAATGCGCAAGGCGCCACCGCACCGATCCTGATCGCCGCCAACGGCCGGCTCGCCCTGCCCTGGCGCACGCTGTTCGGCGGCGACACGGTGATTTCGCAGATGGAGATCGATTCGCCGCGCGTCGACCTGGATGCCCTGCAGGACTGGTTCTCCAACCTGCCGCCACGCCCCAGTAGCACGCCGCTGCAAATACCGCGTATCGATACAGGCATTCTGATCACTCGCGGCAGCATCCTCAGCGGCGAAAAACTGCTGCTCGACGACGTCACCCTGGAAGCTGGCAAGCTCGCCTCGGGCCAGGCATTTCCGCTGAGCGTTTCGGCACGTATCGCCAATGGCGACGCGATGCAATTGCGCCTGACCGCCACACCGCGTATCGCCGGCCAGGCCCTTCAACTGGACAACATCGCACTGCGTCTCTCGCAAGGCAGCTCGCTGGTATTGCAACTGACCGGCGACGCGCGCTGGCACGGCGCGGCCGATGCCTCGGTAAGGCTGGGCGGCAAGCTCGATCACGCTGACGCGGGCAGCTACAACGTGGCGGTAACGCTGACGCCGGCAAACCAGACCGATCCGCTGCTGCTCGCACTGAAACTCGACGGCCCCGACAGCCATGCCGATCTCAAGCTGCCGCCGGTCGCCTTGACGCATTGGTGGTCGCAGCTTGCCGACGCCGATCAACCCGGCTTGTCGCTGCCACCGGGCAGCGGTCAGGTCGATATCGGCAAGATCGACACCGGCGGTGTCAGCATCGAAGGCCTGCACCTGGAAACCGGAACGGCTACACCCGCCGCGGCCAGCAGCACGACGGCGCCCGCCGCAGCTCCCAAGCCATGAACGATTTCGCTGCTGCGCTACTGGCCTGGTTCGATCGCCACGGCCGCAAGGACCTGCCCTGGCAGCAGGCCGATGTCGCGGGTCGCCGCGATGCCTATCGCGTGTGGCTGTCCGAAGTGATGCTGCAGCAGACGCAGGTCGCTACCGTCATTCCCTATTTCGAGCGCTTCGTTACCGCACTGCCGACGCTGCGCGACCTCGCTGGCGCGGAAGAGGACCAGGTGCTCGCACTGTGGTCGGGTCTGGGCTACTACCGCCGTGCACGCTTTCTGCATCGCGCGGCGCAGCTTTGCGTCGAAAAGCATGGCGGCCAGATGCCGCCCGATTTCGATGCACTCGCCGCCCTGCCCGGCATCGGTCGCTCCACCGCGGGCGCGATCCTGGCGCAAGCCTATGGACTGCGATTCCCGATCCTCGATGGCAACGTCAAGCGTGTACTCACGCGCTTTCATGGTGTGCACGGCCATCCCGGTGAAAGCGCGATCGAGAAAAAACTCTGGCAATACGCCGACGAGCATACGCCCGCCGAGCGCGTCGCCGACTACACGCAGGCGATCATGGATCTGGGCGCCACGCTCTGCGTGCGCTCAAGGCCACTGTGTCTGACCTGTCCGGTGGCCGATCATTGCGTCGCCAAACGCGACGGGCTGACCGCGCAATTGCCCACGCCAAAGGCGAGCAAAACGATTCCGACACGCGCCACGGTGATGCTGATCCTGCGCGACGAGCATGATCGCGTATTGCTCGAACGGCGCGGCCCGCAAGGCGTGTGGTCCGGTTTGTGGAGCCTGCCCGAGGCGAGCGATCACGACGACGCGTGGCGCGTGGCGCAAGGTCTCGCACGCATCGACGATGTCGTCGCACTGACACCGTTCGTGCATGTTTTCAGTCACTACCGTTTGAATGTCGAACCCTGGCTGTTCGACGACGCCAGCGCAGCCAAGGCGGTAAACGACACGCCCCATCTGCGCTGGTACACCCTCACCGAATTGTTCGCACTTGGCCTGCCCGCCCCCGTGCGCAGCCTGCTGCAAGCACTCCCCGCAAGGAAACCCGTATGAGCCGCACCATCCACTGCGCCAAGCTCGGCATCGACGCCGAAGGCCTCGACTTCGCCCCCTGGCCGGGCCCGCTCGGGCAGCGCGTCTACGCGGAAATCTCCAAGCCCGCGTGGCAGCAATGGCTGGCCCACCAGACCATGCTGATCAACGAATACCGCCTCAACCCGCTCGACCCCAAGGCCCGCCAGTTCCTGGGCACCGAAATGGAAAAATTCCTGTTCGGCGGCGACGTCAAACAGCCCGAAGGCTATGTGGCGCCTCAAGACTAGGCCACGAGTCTTGACGCGAGCCGTCGCGTTCGGTTTAATACGCGGCTCCACGCAGTACCGATGATCGTTCCAGATCATCCACCCTGGCCGGGTAGCTCAGTTGGTAGAGCAGGGGATTGAAAATCCCCGTGTCGGCGGTTCGATTCCGTCCCCGGCCACCATTGTTTTTAAGCGGTTTCCGCACAGAAAGCCCACTTTTTAGAAGTGGGCTTTTTCGTTTGTGTAGCCGCTGTGTAGCCGGGCGGACCACGGCAAATCTCCGGTGCGCGATACCATCGCACCATGGCCCCCCCCCACTCCAAACGCATTCCTCGAAGACCCTCTGTTGATGGCCTTCGACACCCTGCATATTCTGATGAAGATGGACCGCAGGTCTGGAACAGCCTGGCCACCATATGGTCATGGGGCGCCGCGAAAGCGCCGTGGCAGATAAACTGGCAGCACCACAGGACGAGGTGCTCGCATGTTCGACTTCATCGACAAGAGTAAAGGCTACCTATTTTCGTCTTATGACCTAGATACTGGCCTACGACAGCAAATCGCTTCGCTACAGAAAGAAGTGGAAGCGATGGATGCAAACCGCCTACTCAACACCTCCCCCGCGGACCTCGCCCATTATTTCGCGGACAAGTACCGCGTCGAGCCCATTACCCTGCGGCGCGAAGAGTGGCACGCGACCGAACATGAAACCAAAGTTGATGTCCGGTATGACCAGCGCCGATTCATCAGGGACACCAGTCGACCTGTACTCGTTCCGGGGCAACGGATTGAAGTGATTGTGCCCTTCGATGGTCTAGCGGAGTTGTTTTATAACCGATCAAACCAGTTCAACCTCAATCCCCCTAAAGCGACCATTCGCGGCTCCGAACTTGTATTGGTTTTTGAGTTTCCTAACGACAGCGCACCCGATATTCGCTCTGAATCCGAGCGACTCCTTGGAGAGATTGAACAGCATTTGGGCTGGGGGCGCGCGCTCATCGACGCCCATAACAACCGGCTTGCGCAAGAGGCGGCTAGCGCCATCGATAGCCGCCGCAATCGGCTGCTGGCCAATCAGGGGCGACTTGCTTCACTGGGCATCCCAGTCAAAGCCCGTGCTAATGCGCCGAAGACTTATGCCGTGCCCGAAGTACGGCGGAAAGCCGCGCCAACGCTGCCACCGGCGACGTCGACCCCTTTTGAGCCAGAGCCGGCCTGGGCTATGGAGCATTACGAGCATGCATTGTCAGTCATGCAAAGCATGGCGGCGCTTATGGAGCGTTCGCCAAGCGCTTTTTCAAAGCAAAACGAGGAACACCTTCGAGACCAGTTTCTGTTTCAACTGAATGGCCAGTTTGAAGGAAGGGCCACCGGCGAAACGTTCAACCTTCAGGGAAAAACAGACATTCTGCTGCGTGAAAGCGATAGGAATGTGTTTATCGCCGAATGCAAGTTCTGGAAGGGTCCTAAGAAGTTCAGCGAAACGATTGACCAGTTGCTTGGCTACACCGCATGGCGCGACACAAAGACTGCCATTCTGGTGTTCAACCGCGGCACCGACACGACCACCGTGCTGAAGGGCATCGCGGAAACCGCTGAGACCCACTCGAACTACAAACGGACGCTCCCGTACAAGCATGAGAGCGGATTTCGCTATGTCTTCCACCACACTGGGGACCCCAATCGCGAGTTCATTCTTACCGTCCTTGTTTTTCACGTACCGGAGTAGTTCAACCGAACCCAACGACCGGGCCGCAGATGGGCGCGGCTCGGCTCGCTTGGAACTGACGAGGTGGCCTGAATATCTGGCCTATTTGCCGGCTCCGGTGGGTTAGGCATGGATATTCTGACTAACAGCCCAGGCCCTTCTAAAACTGCACTTCGCCATAACGGAACAGGCCGGCCACCGGAGCAGGCCAAGAGTTAGTACTTATGCACACCCAACTTCTCAAACAACGCCCGGTTGCGCTGCTTTGCTAGTTTGACCAGTTTGTCGTAGGAAATGATCTCGATGTAGCCGTTTCCATCGGAAAGATTCTGGAAATAGCCCTCGCCATCGAAAGCTGGGTGATACCGCATCTTCACGTGCCGACGCAGTGCCGGCGTCAGGTCCGCAATGAGAAAACCCTGGTATTGAAGGCCCTTCGGGTTGATGGGGCGACCATCGATATCTTTGACACCACCTGTTTCAATCTCGACGAAGCGCTGGACAATCTGGTCGCCCGGATCCTTGTCGTAGTCGTCTCGACCGGGACGTTTAAACTCGATGATGACCACCGTCCCTCCGCCCATCCCTTCTGGCTCTGCCACCGCCACCGGGTTGTCGTAGAAGAACGCAAAAATGTCCGGCTCCTTGCCGGAAATGCCCTTCAGGCCGGAAATGCTGTTTATTTTCTTGTCGGACGTGAGCAACGTGTGGAAGCAAAGTCGCTCATCAATCAGCCACAAGTTCTGCTGCTCGAAGAATACGTCCCGCGAGGTCGCTCCCATCGGGAACACCATTTGATGCAGAACCTTCTCCAGAGGGTACTTGTCGTCTGTGCGCGACTTTTTCAGGCTCGCGTCGACGAGGTCGAGGATGGTACGTCGATGCGCCACATAAGAAGCAAGTTTTGCCTTGCCTACCTCGTTGATTTCCTCCATCAACGTCTGGAACTTCGCCTGGTACTTTTCAAACGACTCCTTTTCCATGCGAGCCGCGAGGTGTTGTTCTTCCTTTCGCACCGTATCTTCGATTTCTCGGCGGATATGAAGCAACGCCTCATCAAGTTGTGATTCGTTGAGGCCTGGGGAGACCCGTTTCTCAATAAGTGGTCGATACCGCTCGTGCGTCAGCGCCCGATACTCCGGCGCCTTCTCGACGAACCGCTCAATCTGCGCAATCTTCTCGGCGTGCGTCGTCTTGAGGTCGTCGGCCAGAAGTTGGCGCAACGCCTCCGCGATTCCTTTGTTTAGGGCTTGCCGAGAAATCGACACCTTGTCCAGGTCCAGGTCCTCCTCCCCCTGGAACGCGATCATCGTGCGCTCGTGGTTGGCGTTGTCGTCCAGGTATTGACCGGTAACCAACGCAATCAGGCTGTATGGCTTCTGATCCTCGCCGACAAAACGGTCGGGGAGTTCTGGCAAAAGTTCCTTGAGTTTTGCGGAAGCAACATCTCTATCGGTCGCACACAAGTGATATTCATGCCTGGAGCGTCCATCGTTTTGCCGTAGAACCTGAATGGCAAAGTGCTGGCCCCGCACCTCGAAGGAGGTCTCCTGAATCTGACCCACCACACTCTGCTCAAAGAGTGTGTTCACGTTTACGGCCTGCTGGCCAAGTGCAGACACTGTGATACGCGGACAAGTCCTGGAGGCAAATCGAATAAGGAAGTGCTCGATGATGCGCCGGGCAATATGCTGGACGTCTTGTGGCCAAGAAACCCGATACTGCGATGCCATGCCGCTCATCTTCACCAACGTGCCTATGGGCAATGTCGTTGGCGTGGTCAAATCGGCCTTGGTCAGGTTGTCGTCGGCAAACTCAAACGGGAAATCTCGCTGAACCCGCCCTGCATCCGACTCAAACACACTCGTCAGATGAACATGTTCGAACACCTTTAAATAGGTGAAGCGCCCTACTCCCTTGCCGCCAGCACCGATTTTCGAAAGCGTATGTGCTTCACGAAATGCCTCCAGATTCTCGGAATCGAGGCCAACTCCGTTGTCTTGGATTTCGAATCCATCAACAATGAATCCGTCTTCCTGGTCCTCAGTGGCAAGGTCTCGCAGGGGAATTAGGCGAATATCGATGCTGCCGTTCTGGCCGGATTTCTTTGCCTGAATGATGGCATCCATCGCGTTGGAGATGGCCTCGTAGAGCGGCATCATCCCCTTGCCATTGGCCAACTTGAGGCGCTCCACCAGCCCCTTGATATTCGCCTGCATGCATCACTCCAGGTGCATTGGACCCTTGGCATTCTGTATGACCGGCATGCCGATTGCTACAGCCGCAATACCCCTCGTATGGCCGGTTGCATATTTGCTGCGGGTGCTGCGTCGACCGATTCTTCCGAAAGCGAAGTGATGACCGGAGCGGCCACCTTCTCTATAGATACACGCTCCCCCTCCCGGCACACCCCAACCAACCGCTCCGGAAAACCCGCGTCCAACGCCCCCAGTTCACTCACCGCACGGCGCACCCGCCCCTCCTGGATCTCCCGCTGCGCCAGCACCGGCGCCTCCTGTTCGGCCAGCGCACCCAGCGCAAGCCGATGTCCCCGCATCGCCGCTTTCAGTGCTTGCACCTCATCGTGATACATGCGCGCTTCGGCCTTCAATCGGCGCCATGCCGCTGGCATACCGCTTTCATCTCCATTCATCGCTTTGGCCACCGTCATGCGCCACGGATGGTCTGACTCCCAGACCTTCAGTCGGCGGTGCGCATCTGCGCGCTGCATACGGCAGGCATCTGCTTGGTATTCCACGTCCATCATCGCGGCTCGCTCACGCTCCCGGTCCTTCGCAAATCCGAGCAGCGTTTGCGTAATGCGCTCCAACACGCGCAACGCGGTTTGAATCACCCGCACCCAGGACAGCGCCTCGTGATGTCGGGTGCGCTCTTCGTCCGTTGCGCCGGGTCCAATGGCCGAGCGAAACCGCGCCACCAGCGAGGCATTCATATCCACACTGATTGCAGCCGGCGGAGCGGACAGAGCCTCGCTGGGCGATGACGTGCTTGCTTCGCGCTGCACATCGGCCACCGCCTGCTCGCGCTGCGCCTCCAGCACGATGGCATGCGCTGCCTTGTAGACCTCGGAAGCAATGATGATGTCTCGGGCAGCATCGCCTTTGCGTGTGAAGAAGCCTCGCCGCTCCATGGCCGTGGCTGCCTGTCCAAGTTTGGGTTGCGGCAGGATGGGCAACCCGATCCGTGCATAACTGCGGTGGTCATAGTTCGCGGTGAGCCCGTTTGCCGCCGTGTACTGGTTAGCCAACTCGGCCCAGTGCTGATTCAACCGCTCGACGAACATCCCGGACGTGCTCCGGTTCGACAACATGGTCAGTTTTGCGCCGAGCCCCCAGGCAGAGCCGCCGCCCTCGCCTTCCATTTGTTCCAGCCGGCGCGTCGGAAAATAAAGGTGGGCGTGAAAGCCGACCTTTTCATCAGCCTTGACCTGGCCGAGCGCGTCGACTGCGGCGTCGCGATGCAGCCCCATGGATACAGAGGTATGCAGTTCCCTGGCGATGAAACGCGCCATCTCCTCCGCCAAATCGCCGGCCTGCTGGTCGGAGAGACCGAAGGGCACGGGGATACGGAAATCACGGGCGACCTGCGCATCCTTCCGCTTTTCCGTGGCCTCGGCGCGATTCCAAAGTTCGTCGGGGTCCGTGGCCCCTTCGGGTGCCACCGTGAGGGTCCGGACGATCTCCTCGCCCAACTGGCGTTTCCGGTAGTCGTGCCAGACGCCTGCCTGCCGGTCATACAGTTTCAGACCGAGCCGGTATGCCGCGCCTGCAACGGCTGAGTGGCCCTTCCCGCGCGTGTGGGTCTCAATGTGGGGGCGAGCGTGCTGCGACATTCCCTGTCTCCTGTTCGGTTATCCATGATCTCAAACCGGTGGCCGCCGACCAATGGCCCGCTCGCCCCCAATCCAGGAAAGCAGAAATGGGGAAAGTATCAAGTATCCTTGACATGCGGCCATAACGGGGATCTTGTGAACGCCGTTCAGCGCCCTCACGTCCAGGACTTATGCAGAGCCTGGGGAGGCCACCGGTATGAAGCGTAAACCGAGCGACGGATGGGTCGTCGAAGCGTGTTCGAGTTGCGACAAAAAGTGGGACGTCAAGGAACAGAACGTTCCGTGGCGGGACAATGACAAGATGACCTGCACGTGCGGCCATGTCATGCATGAATGGAACGGCGGAATTACGTTTTGGTACTACCCGCACGAAGGGTAGCGAGGGGGACGGGTGCTTAGTGTTGGCTCTGAGCGTCGTGTTGGAACAACACTAAGACGCGCCCTTTTGTGGTTGCGCTGCTCAACTTGCCAGCGAAGCCTCACCACCGCAAATAAAAATGGCCCCATTGTCTGGGGCCATTCGTAAATCCCAATCTATTCGGCAAGCCCCCACTAGGATAGGGGTTGATACAACACGGTTGGTTCCGTGCCTCTGCCTTATTGAAGGTGAATTCATTCTATCAGAAGTGCGGGCGACCGGAGTCGAACCGGTGACGCGAGGTGTATCAAGCCTCCGCTCTACCACCTGAGCTACACCCGCACAGGAGTAAAGCCACTTACTTCCTTGGAAGCGCACGTGGGTGATACATCCCACTTCGCAAGGAGCAGCTCTCCTGTCCGCAAGGTAGCACATTTGATCCAGCGTTTGCTGCTTCCAAGCTGGCTCGGTAAGTCCCTTCTGTCAACAGCCCCAGAGGAATTTTATTAAGTTATTGTTTTTATTATTATTTATATTTATTAAGACATCGAACCATCTCCGGCATCCTTTCAATCCGTTACGCCTGGCTCTCTGGCCATGTCTGATCGAGATATTGCCCCAGCCAAATCCCGTCATCAGGCCAAAATCCATTTCGGTGGCTATTAGGGATTTCGCGTGTCACCAGCCTCAAGAAACGCAAAATCGATGGTCTGCTTCACGATGCGTACGGTGGCCTCGTAGGAAACCGCACCTACACCGAAGAATAGAAAAACAAGCAACGCTCCAAAAATATCGGTCGTCGTCTCCTTTCGCATCACGTCGGAAACTCCAGCCGCGAACACCCAGTGCGAGGTAGCCCAGGCGAGCCCTGCCCAGCACAGCCCCAAAAGCCATTGGATGCGCGTAATGCGCTGAGTAGCTGCGGCATCCAACGTTGCCACGCCGGCCTGTAGCAGTTTGATGGTCGCCTCATCGGGCGCAATGGATTTGATGTGCGTCGCCAACGCGGCAACCTGCGGCGGACGAATCCCCAATCGTGTTGAGCGACTTGGCAGACGAAAAAGCACCGACCCGGTCGCCATCAGTGCAGCAACCACCCATCCCTGTGAGGAGTGGAAGTTTGCGGCAGAACCACCGCCCGTCGCCCACATCAGGGCCGCAATAAGGCACCACCAAACGGGCACCAGAACCAGTGCGAATCCGAACATCGCAAGTCGTTCTTGAACACCGACGAGCACAAACCAGGGCACGTGCACGATGGCATCAATCGTGGATTCCACATGTCGCCATCGCGACCTGAAGCGAGTGCCAATCACAAGGCGCTCGGCCTCGCGAACGATGGAAACCGTATCCTCAAAAATCGACATTCCATTCCCCCGCTTTCGTCCTAGACGACCGACACGTTCATCCCGGTGATCGACGAGATGAATGTCGGCAAATGTCAGCCCCGGCATTCCCGGGGCTGACACCGTTTCCGCTTACTTCTTCTTCGAACCGCCCTTGTGCTTCGCCTGCGCCAGGTCCGAGCCGGCGACCGATTTCATGGTCTTGCTGGTCTTGGGACTGCTGAGCAACTTGCTCGCCTTGGAGGCGTCCTTCTTACTGGTAGTCATGCATTTTCCTTTGGCCGCTTGGACCAGTCATTCAGACAAGGATTCGGGCGCATGCAGACCATGTGCTATACATAGCCTTCTGGCTGAGGGGTTTCCCTCTACCAGTGCACCCTGAGGGGTGCCCACCACGGCCCTTGGTCAGTCCAGCCTTCGAAACTAAGGCTGACCCGGGGCCTTCTTTTTTTTACGGCATCCAGCGGGCAGGCAAGCACTGGATGCCGCGGACTAATGTTTTACGCATGTTTACCTCCCCGTAGTCAGAACACGGCCTTTGCTTTGCGCTGTTTGGTTTTCTTCTCCGGCGCCGCCGGGGGGGCCTGCTCCTCCCCTTCCCATACCTCTCGGATGGCGTCCACGTCCTTGCCGGCGCCGATGTCAATGACACGATCAATGAAGCGGAAATAAAGCTCGTCCTGCACTTTCTTGTCGCGGCGCAGGCTCTCCACCGCCACATTGGGGTTCAACAACAGCACATAGTGGAAATCGCCTGAAACGCCTGGCTTTGCCTTAATGAAGTTCAGCTCCACGAGCTGCTTCATACGCCTGCGCCATGTATCAACCGCACGAGCGCCACTGAAACCGGCCTCGAAGGCATAAACGGTTGGACTTTCGATGACCAGCATCGAGGCGTCCGGCGCCCGTGCCCAGAGGCAAAACAAGGTGTGCCCCGCCGGCTGCCCTTTTGTCTGCGCATCAACAGCCTGCATGGCAAGCGGCAGGGTCCGGGGCACAGTGGTATAGCCGTCGTTCTTACTGCGATGCCAAAGCCACTCGGGCCCGACCCCAGGAAAGTGGAGCTGCTGCTGAGTATTGGCGCGCTCAGACATGGACGAGCGCCGCGCCAAAGAAGTCCTGTTGATGGTTGCCATGCCGACCTCCGTTGCCTTCCTACTGAGCAATAGTTTCAGGCACCTGAGCTGCTCGAATCAAGCATTCAGTACGCACAAAATATGGCCACTAATGGCAACATAACATCAACCACGGCGGCGATGAAAGTTATTGATGGGCCATCAAACGACAGCATCTAACGGTCTATCGCGTGCGGAACCGCACAAAAATGGAAAATAAATTCCATTTATTCAAATATATATAACGGACACCATGCTCCAGTGCCTGTTCTCGTGTTATCAATGTCTTCAATGTACTCAGATGAAGGGCCCGAAGGGGCGGGCGCTCGCTGAAAGCCATCGTTCTGTCACGACCAAAAAACCACCAGGCCCTCAGCGCCTAGCCAGTTCCATCAAGTAAACCCGCTGGAACTCCGGGCCTGCCAAGGCCTGCCGCAACAGGCCCGTGGTCGCCTATTCCGCCACGACCTTTCCGCTCACAGGCAACCCAGCCAGTCCGCGCAGCCGGTTCTCGCGCTCTACGAACAGCGGGAGCAAGGCGCTGGCTTTATCCATGAGATACCCCTCGGTCGCTCCGGAGATCACGCTGCCCGTCGCACCCTACGCGTGATGGAGCGCAGCGCCCGCGACTAGGAGTTTCGTGAGTTCGGCCATCTTGGCCTCGACGCCAATATCCGTGGCCATCGTCCTTCGCAGGTCATGGGCGGTAACCCAGAGTCCCGTCTGCTCGTGCAGCGCCTCCAATATGTTGCGGGGCTCGGAGATGGGCTTGCCGTGCTGCCGCGACGAGAACACCCATTCCTGCGGGGCATCGGGCCGCCACCGCTCATTCGACGCCCTCCGAGCCTGAAGGATCTCCTTGGCCCAAGGCCCCAATGGAACCGCGGCCGCTTTTCCGCTCTTGGTCGTTTCTGCGGACAACATCACTACGTCGTCATCCCAGCGCACGTTCTCCCAACGCAAGCGGGCCGTCTCGGTGCGTCGAGTCCCCCAGAGCAAGACCAGGACAAAGAAGTCGACCAGAACAGAGGTATGGGGTTTGAGCCCTGCGCTGCGCGGGTCCGGCCGGTCAATGAGCAAAGCCGGGTCGTGCGCCCGCTGCTGAAACTCAATCAGGGCTTTGAGCCACGCCTGCCCCTCTGGCTTCTTCGTCGCCAGGTGCGTGGTGCGGCGCTTGGGTTGCGGCCACACGGATAGCGCCCGCCACTGCGCAAACGGACTTTCGACGACAGGAGGTTTCAGGTCGGTAGCGGCAAACAGATAAGCACCCTGAAGGTACGTATAGAGTTTGTGCAATGTCCCCGCCGAAATGGACTTGGGGCCCCAGGCTGGGCGCCGCCTCCCTTCAACCAGGTGCGCCCGCAACACGTCCAACGACGCATACACTGCCGCGCGGTCAATGTCCGCCACCGGCATGCTCCACATCGGCGCACCCGCCATCCAACCCACGACCTCCTTTCGGTCGTTTACCGTGGAGGGCTTGACCGTTGTCCGGGTCGCCTCCTGGAACTCCATATAGGCCACGCGCAAGATCAGCCGGTCGCGCTGACGTGCCGCGCGAGCGGCATCTTGATGGGCCTTGCGTTCGACCAACGGGTCCTTGCCTTCAGCCATCAACGCCAGCCACTTCCGCGCACGGGCGCGGGCTTCGGCAACATTGAGGTCCGTGCTGGAGCTGATGCAACGCAAGCGCGCCGAGTGTCCACCCATGCGCCGATTCACGTACCAAGATATGGCCGCAGGCGTGATGCGCAACTGGAGTCCTGGCAACTCGCTATCGCGGATGCGCCACTCCCGGAGTGTCCCCTGCCCTTTGGCGTAAACCGGGCACCCCTGCTTATCGACGCTCAAGATGGGCCGTTGGAAATCGAGGCCATCCACCAGTTTCTGCGTGAGTTTGAGTTCGACCGCCACCGCGCGTCATCCTTGATATGCGACCTGGCTACACGGTCGACGAAGTCACGCTAGCAGAAACGGTGTAGCCGCTGTGTAGCCAGACTCACTGGGATTTGAGGGGATTAAACGGGAGCCGATGGGAGCGGACACTCGCATCAAACGGTTACACAAAGCCGTTCCTTAGGCATTGCTCAGGCGCGCCATTCGCCGAACGTACCGTTGAAAATCCCCGTGTCGGCGGTTCGATTCCGTCCCCGGCCACCATTGAATTCGAGGCTTCGCAGCGATGCGGAGCTTTTTTCGTTTTGGCGCCTTCCCTGGCTGCTTACACAAACGCATTGATTCGTCGTGTGTACGATACACACGCTATGGATAGCGACGCCCTGACCAAATTATTGAATTGAAACAGGCGGCCCTCAAATGAGCCTGCATGCATCGGAGAACATCATGCGTTATCCCATCGCAATCGAACGGGGCGCTAAGGACACGGCGTGGGGCGTTGTTGTGCCCGATCTGCCGGGATGCTTCTCGGCCGGCGACACCTTTGACGAAGCCATGAACAACGCCGCGGAGGCGATCGCCATGTTCTTGGAAGACGTGATCGATGAAGGCAATCCCATTCCGATGCCTGGATCGATCGACGACTATCTTGATCAGTACAAAGGATGGATGTGGGCATTTGTCGACGTGCCAGCAGAAGCCCTGGACACTCGAAAGGAAAGAGTAAATATCACGCTTCCGAAGCGAGTCCTGTGACGCATCGATGCTTATGCCGGAGACGGGCAACGCTCCAGTTTCTTGGCGCATGCCGCGATCATGGCCATGACTACAAGCAAGCCGGCCATGGCAACTGCGGCCAAGAAGAAAGCAGATATCTCCCAGGGCGTACGCCCCTCTGCCAAGGGCCCGAGCAAGAAAACAAAACCGACAGCTCCAAAAAAGAGAGCCTGAAAAAACCATTCCATGATTCAAGGAAGGATGTAATGAATACCGTGGAATGTGAAATCATCCATCGGTACGAAATTGAGGCCAGCTAGTTCCATGGGCGATTCGAATGCCAAACTGTGATTTCTACGCAACCTCTGAGGATCATGGCCTTCTCCTCGACTGGCTATTTGCAGATGGGGCCTGCCATGTCTACGAGCTCTCGTCAGACTTCGAACAACCGCTTAGGCAGTTTCACTCGACTGACGATGTCTTGCGCCAATTCGAGCGCTGTTATTCAGGAGGAGCGCTGTGGCATAGCGTCTACCTGCAGCTTTATGTGCTGGGTGCCGGCCCTCCGTTCAGTGTCCGCCGCATCCAGCTAGATCCAAGCGCGTGCAACGGCGCGACATTTCGATATACAGCGGAGGGCTGGGGTCTGGTGCAGCTCTATCTTTCCGTGCCTCGAGCCAATCGTCTGGAGAACTCACATACAAACCATAACTCCGCGAAGCGAGCACAGGCATGGGCACCCATCCGTGGAATTGAGTACGGTCCAGATACGTGGGACTTCCAACGCATCAGTTCGTACTCATCACGCCTCAATCGGCAGATCAGGAAAAATGGTGTTGGCAGGTTCGGTAGTCGCGCCGTGCTACCCGGCGCACTTAAGCTCTGGAACAGCGGAATCTCATTAGCCCCATATGTGCCAGGGAAGGACATCCTTGAATTGCGCACATGAGTCCAGCCCCTACAACACCTACCCAATTAGGCCAAAGAGGCGGAGGCAGCTAAATCACGCGCAGGCTCACGCGTCTCCGCAGCACGCTCGATTAACCACCTCCGTCCCCTTGCACGCATGATGTGGCTTATCCACCGAGCGATCCTCAATGAATACGTCGACATTGCCCTCCGTTCTGCTCTTGCTTGCCGCGGCATTTCCATCGCCCTCCTCGGCAGCGCCACTAAAGACAGGATCCAGCGTTGTCTCAACCAACGTTTGCAGTGTACTGAAAGCGCCTGAGACTTTTGGCAATCAAGTGATACGCCTCCGCGGGCTCGTCTACCTGGGCGAGAATCACGTGAACGTCAGCGACAAGGCATGCCCAGGCCAAGGTATTGAGCTCGTCATCAAGTCAGAGTCTGTATTCAAGCAGAAGGATGTGCACCACTTCTACGTGAAGATGAATCGCCAGGGCCGTAAAGGCGTTGCGACCATCACGGGACTATTTCAATCAGACGATAGCCCATTGACGCCCTACGTTCTCAACATCCAACACGTAAAAGATGTGGCCCCCAGGGACAAGTAGGAGGCACGCCAATGGGACGGAGGCTTTGAGCGGGATGGCTACTGCCACAAAGCCATTAAGGATGAATGAACCCCGCGCCATTACTCCGCCGAAAGCAGACCCCATTTCGCGATGCGCGTGTCGATGTGCGGGTCCAGGGTACGCGCGGCAGCCAGGTCGGCATGGCCCGCGTCCTTGTCGCCGCTATGGATCTTGGCCAGACCAAGGCCGTAGCGAGCCCATGCCGACATCGGCTTTTGGGCGACGACTTTCTCGTAAGTCTTGATCGATTCGGAATACTGCCCCAGTCGCAACTCGACCAAGGCGAGAGCGTCGAGATAGAACGGGTTCTCGCCATCGCGTCTGATGGCTTTCTTGCAGTCCTGCAGGGCCTCATCGAGCACCTGATTGCTCAAGCCACGCGCCCAACAGCGTTCGGCGAGTGCATCGCCAAGCTTGGCGTCATCGTCGTGCAGGCGTATCCAGTTGCCGAGCAACGGCAACGCCGTAAAGGGTTGGTCGAGCCGGATGTAAAAGCTGGCAACCGCGCGTTCCAGCGGCGATCCCGGAGGCGCCAGGTCGGCGGCGGCCGCCACGTCCGATGCAGCCCCCGCACGATCCTTGCGGGCGAAGCGAAGACCGGCCCGCATCATCAATGCATCGGTGTTCTTCGGGTCCAGGCTCAACGACTTGTCCAGATCGGCAAGCTCGGCATCGAACTGCTTGCCGGCCTCATGGGCCTTGGCGCGGGCGAGATAGTAAGCCGAGTTATCGGGCGTCAGACGGATCGCTTCATCCAGATCAGCCAGCGCTGCGTTGATTTCGCCACGCGATAGATGCGCCTGGCCCAGCAGGAAATAATCTTCCGCCGTCTTGGGCTTGTTGCCGCTTTCGTCCGCGCCAGCGCCGGCATCGGGTTTGTCGCTATCGCCCGGCGCGGAAGCGAAGGTAAATACGCGTCCGCCGTTGTAGGTGAAATAAGCTTTCCTTTTGCCGTTGGCGATAAACATATGATGGGCGAGCAGAAAATCCACGCCGAGCAACATGTCGGTGTTATTGCCAATGTTTCCGTCGATAACCTGCATCTGGCTATGCTGGATGGTTTCCGTGCCCACCGAGAACGTCTCGATGTTCACGATCCAGCTCTTCATCACCTTCGCTCCGATGCCAGAGCTCTTGCCTCCCGCCCTGACACCAGGCGCATTGAGGTCGATGCCAACCCTCTCGGCGGCGTCGCGACTGAGCACCGTGGCGACCGCTCCTGAATCGAGCAGCGCCCGCACTTTTTTGCCATTGATCGTCACGTTGAAGAACGTGCGTCGATCGCCCTTGTGATCGGACGATTCGATATCGGCGACGTTGTATTGGCCGTCCTTCACCCAATACGCAAGTGATGCCTTGTCACAGTGATCCGCCTTGAACAGCGTCATCTTGCCGTGCGCCAGATCGATTTCCAGGTCGGCCACATCGAGCAGGTTCGCGCCGAGCAGCCCATGCCCGGCATCGGAACCGCCAACGATGAAATCAATATTTTCGAGCGTGGTACCAAGAATGCCGAATTGCTTGACGTGGGCTTGCTGGACACTCGCACTACCGCCAACTCCATTGACGCGAAAGCCAAACGGCGCCAACTCCAGCTTCAGCCCAAGCGACAACGCGTTCGCATTCGACATGGTGTTGAAGAAAGCGCCGGTATCGAGGATGAAGTGCGTATCGGTGCCATTGATCTTTACCGTGGTTATGGCGCGATTGCCGATCATTTCCACAGGTAACGTGCCGTACTCCTTGAGCTGACAACCATCAGCCCAGGCTTGGCCCGCAAGCAAGACGCCCATGCAAAGGCAGCAAAAACGCAACATCCCCTTTCCCCCGTTTTCCGTTGCCACACCCTGTCTGTGGCAATACGTAGAACAAGATTACCGTTTTTTGCGTGGGGAAATGTACTAGGCGCGACCGTGTTTCGATGTCGCAGCGATCGTTAGAACTTTCGACACAATAGGCCACACATCCAGCCCACGCGTAACCTGCGCAGCTGATCATTGAGTCAGGCGGCGCGGCGTTGCGGATCAAATTCCATCAACCGGTAATCCCCGTCCTCACCGACGCCGGAACCGATCTCGATGAAACCGTGATGGGAATAGAACGCCAGCGCGGACACGTTGCGGCTGAGGCATTTGAGCCGATAACGCGTCGTAGGCCAGTCAGGCAAGGCGTGTAGCAATACGCTACCGACACCACAACGCATCCATGCGGGATCGACGAACAAATGATGGATGAATTCGTCGGGCTGCCACAGTGACAAGAAACCCACGGCGATGCCGTCACGTTCCGCGACAAGGATAAATTCGTCCTTTGTCTGCTCATCGAAATCCCCCAGCCGGAACGCGTCTATCGGCCGCCATGGGAATGCACTTGTACGCGAGCGAATGAACAGCTCACGCAACGCAGGGACGTCACCCGCAACAAAGGGACGTACGAACATATCGCGCCCTGAGGGGACGAAGGTAGTTAAATCAGCGACCACAAGAAAACAGCCGATAATTCGCCAAACTTTGCCTACAGCGAAGCACTAAGAAGCATCGGCTTCACCATCACCTCGATCTTTTCAGCCATCTCCTCCGCCGAAACGCGATCGGGTGTCTCAAACCATAGCCGCGCGGCCCCGAAGATGGCCCAGGCGACTGTTGTTGCCAGCAGCTCCGGATCAACGCCGGGCGCCAAGGGGTGGCCAGGAGCGCCTTCGCGGAATATGCCTTCGACGACCGGGATGATGGAGCCCTCGATGGGCATCTTCGCCAGCTGACCAGGGCAGCCCGAGGTCTCGGAAAGATAGTCGCAGACACCTAGAACGATGGCCCGTAGTCCGTCGTCGCAGTCCGTGAAGGAAAGGCCACGGCGCTCGACAAGATTGCGAAAGCGCGCTGCGGCCATGGCTTGCAGGAGGCTGTTCTTGTCGGGGTAGTGCAGATAGAAGGTGGCCCGATTCAACGTGGCCTCATCCGCTATCTCCTGGATGGAGATGTCCTCAAACTGCTTTTGAATCAACAACCTTCCCAGTGCATCCATCAGCATCCGGCGGCTGCGCAGGACGCGGGGGTCGGTGGTTTCTGTCGCAGTTCCGGATGAGATCGTCTTGGCCATGCTCGCTTAGCTTAATGCCTTTCTCGGCAGCCCGCGCTTAAACGACATTTGTTGATTTTCTTTTTTAGCCATGTGATGCTTAAACGACATTTGTCGCATAAGGCTTATCCGCCATGACCACGCTTCTGCACATCGACTCCAGCCCCCTGTACGAGCAATCCGTCTCACGCCAGCTCACCGCTGCCTTCGTCACCCATTGGAAGTCCTCCCACCCGGGTGGAACCGTTGTCGAGCGCGACCTCAGCGCCACGGCCATTCCGCCTCTCAGCGCCGAATGGGTGACAGCCGTGTTTACGCCCGAAGACGCTCGCACTCCGCAACAGAACGCGCTGCTTTCTCTTTCCGATTCATTGATTGCGGAACTCGAGACGACCGACGAATACGTCGTCGGCGTGCCCATGCACAACTTCGGCGCACCCTCGGTGCTGAAGCTCTGGATCGACCAGATCACCCGGGTCGGCAAAACCTTCTCTTACGCGGACGGCACACCGAAAGGCCTGCTCGTTGGCAAGAAAGCGACCTTCATCATCGCAACCGGCGGTGTCTACGACGCCCAGACGCAAATGGCATCGTTCAATTTTGTCGAACCCTATTTGCGGTCGCTGTTCGGCTTCCTTGGCGTGACCGACGCAACCTTCCTCACAGCGGGCGGCACGATGGCACTGAACCATGGCCAGGATCGCAATACCTTTCTCGCGCCGCACCTCGAGGTCGTCCAGACTCACGCCCTAGCGGTTTAACGGCCACAAGGTTGTGCCGATCGTCCCTGACCTCAGCGCTTGGAGAAGTCTGGACGAGGGATTAATAGCGTAACAAGGGTTGGGGGCAGTCAAATGACTGCCCCCTGGAAAACGCGCGCGCCTCCCGCTGCGTACACCCGGTTAACCATCCCGTTTACGCGTACTCGGCCCTCAACTCGCCTCAATCGAGCGCGCAAGCTAGTAGCCTTACCTCCATCTACTAAAGTCATAGTTGACAACGCGACGGCCAGGGATATCATCTACTAAACCTTTAGTAGGTGACCGCCATGAAAATATCCCTCACCGATCGCGAAGCGGACGTCATGCAGGTGCTGTGGGAACACGGCCCATCCGTGGTGGCTGAAGTCCGTGAACGACTTAGCGACAAGCTGGCCTACACCACGGTGCTCACCGTGTTACGCACCCTCGAAACCAAAGGCTACGTCGCCCACGACGAGGAAGGACGCGGGCACCGCTACTTCACGACGGTAAAGCAACAGGTGGCGCGCAAGAGCGCACTGGTTCACCTCACCAACAAGCTGTTCAAGGGCTCGACGGAACTGCTGTTTTCGCACCTAGTATCGGACCAGAAGCTCACGCCAGCGCAGCTCAAGCGCATGCGCCAGATGCTTGCCGAAAAATCCGACGAGGACAAAAGCTGATGCTCGCCTGGATGATCTACGTGGTCGTCGTCACAGTGATGCTGAGCGTGGCGGCATGGCTGGCCGAGCAAGCCTCGCGTCGACGCCGCGCTGCCAGCCGCTGGATCTGGATAAGCGCCATCGTGGCGTCCTTGCTACTGCCAAGCATGATCGCATCGGTATCCATCCAGGTTCCCAATCTGTTCAAGCCCGCAGCATTGTCTACACCGCTGGTATTGCGCAACGAGACGTCATTGCATCTGCCACCCATGATCGCCGAGCTTGGTACGGCGGCAGCCACAAGCGACACATCGACGCGTACCGACGCCCTTCCCCTTGTATGGATCGGTCTGTCTCTCGCCATTGCCGTGGCGCTGGCCATCAACACTGGCCTGCTGCATCGTCGCAAACGCCAGTGGCGGCAAAGTCATCTCCTTGGCACCTCGGTCTGGATCGCGCCCGATGCGGGTCCGGCCGTCGTCGGGCTTTTTCGGCCACGCATTGTCGTCCCCGCGTGGCTAGTGGAAAGCAGCAGCGCGAATCAGCAGATGGCGATGGCGCACGAGCAGTCGCACATCCAGGCCCGTGATCCGCAGATGCTTGCCATCGCACTAGGCCTTCTTTTGATCATGCCCTGGAACCTGCCGCTCTGGTGGCAACTTCATCGCCTGCGCCGCGCGATGGAGGTGGATTGCGATGCGCGCGTGTTACGCGGCGGGCGCGATATCAACACTTACTGTGAAACGCTGATTGAAGTGGGCCAGAGCCAATCCACCCATATCGGCGCTGTCGCTGCCATGTCCGAATCCCGATCGTTTCTCGAACAAAGGATCAAGATCATGCTTGTGAAACCCAAGAAATGGGCAGGCGTGTCCGCCCTTGCGCTGGTTTGTCTGTCGGCCGGCATGGTGACATTCGCCGCACAGGTCAGCCCGCCAAACGTTTCCGCGCCTGCGCCCATCATCGTCATGGACCATAAAAATCCCGGCGAAGGCTCCACACCTGCGCCGATCATAGTCACGGACCTTAAAAATGCCAGCGAAGCTGTGGGCGACTATCAGCTCGCTCCCTATAGCGTTATCACGGTCGCACTCAATGGGACGCAGTTGTCGGTGCAACTGACGGGTCAGCGCCCACTGGATGTTTTCCCAGCCGACTCAGGTTATTTCGCGGCAAAAAGCATCAATGTCAGGGTCGGCTTCGAACACAACGATCATGGTTCGGTTACCGGACTGGTATTGCTGCAGAACGGCCAGGAAGCGCACGCGCCGCGCATCACCGATAGCATCGCCGGACAGATCGTGCAGGCACTCTCTGATCGCTTCCACAATCAACAACCGTTTCCAGGCAGCGAAAAGGCCTTGGGATTGCTGCTAGACGAGTCAAATAGCGGACAGGGCATGTCGCCCCAGCTTGCACAAGTGAGAGCCCGCCAGAAACCGCAACGCGAGAAATACCTCGCGCAACTCGGCGCCGTCACCTCGTATGAGTTTACCGGCGTAAATAACCAGGGCTGGGACAAATACCTTGTGCGCCATCAGCAAGGCACGGAAGACGTCACCTTTGTGCTCGATTCGAATGGCATCATTGTCGGCGCCCTGCGACGCCCCTGAGTAGCAAGCGCTCCTGGAACCGCGTTTCCCCGGCCTGAGTGCATTGAACCGGATCATCCGTGCCGCAAGCAACAGCGTCACGGACTTTCCAGATCGACGGTCACGTCGACGTAGAACCAGGGAATCTCCGCCCACGCGCTACGCGAATGAACCACGGTCTCGCCCGAGGTCATCGTGACCGTCGAATCGGCCTCGATCGGCAAGCGGCCATCACCGATGGCCTCGCCCTTGGCCGGAACCACCTGCCAACCGCAACATAGGTAACGCTGCGCCTCCATGCCGGTGTCGCGCATCAACTGCAATTCGACACCGGCGGCATGGAGCCCACGTGTTCGATAACGGGCAACCAGCGCGCGGAGTTGGGCATCCTTCCCTTCGTGACAATCGACGAATTCCAGATGATCCGGCTTCATGCCGTAGCGCCCGAGGAAATCGCCACACTGCGGCGTTTCATCCGGCCAAGGCTTTCCCGATGCCTGTGGCTGCGTCATCGCGATAGGCAGCACCACATTGCCCGCGCGATCGATAAACCCCCAACGCCCGTCCCGGGATGTATTACCGGACTTGCTGCAGCCCTGGCAAACAGCGGCACGCCCATTCCTGAAAGGCGAGCCATCGGCATAAGGTCCGGCCATTTGACGGAAATCGGAATCGAAATAAGCGATGCCGCCTTTGACGATGCCGCGCGTAAGGCCTTCGGCGAAATAGTCCGCACCGTTGTCGAAGGTAACGACAGGAAGCGTCTCGCCGTTCCGCTTTACGTAGTGCCAGCCGCCGCCATCGCCTAGCACCATCAATTGGCCAAGGCCGTACTTGCCGTACGTCAGGCGCTTGCGCATCGCGGGAGCGACATCCAGCCGGCCGTCGACCAAACGCGCGCACGCCTTGCGCGGCCCCAGCAGTTCCAGCGCGGGCGGATGACCGATATACATGCAAGACAGATCGAATGGGCTCGCACTGAGCGCCATGGGCAACAACAGGAAGAAAAAGGCGACCAGCCCCGCAAGCGGGTGGCGCATTCGTGCCGAGGCATATCTCGAAATCTGTTTCATGGACGCATGATGATCTAGTTATCCATCAGATCATGGATGAATCGTCCCGACAAATCGTACTCGTAAATTCGATCAGCATCCGAAACGGCAACACGTTTGCCCCTTCCATCCACATAGATCAAATGAACGATGACACTCCATTTCCCTTGATAGCGTTTGGCGAAGTACTCGCACCCAGCTTTTTTGTAGGAACCCAGCGGCTCGCCATGACAGTAGTGTTCGGAACGAACTTTCGCCGCCTCCACTATCTGCTCTTCGGTCTTGGATGCCTGCGAAGCGGCGGAGGCTATGCCAGAAACAAACAAGAGACATAGCGCTATCGTTCGTATCGGGCATCTCCCCTCCCCGCTCACGACTGCAGCACGTTGGAGTGGTGCGGTCGTGAGAGCGGCGACCAGCACCGAAACCAATCCCCGATATCTGGCCGTTTGATTCATTTGCTTTGCAACTCCCCATGGCGCCGGATCTACTTAGCCCAATGTACTCAGCCTACCGACGAGTTAGCTTAGAGCAAAAACTGGAGTGGCCGTCCCTGGAAAGCCCGAGGAAAAATGGACTTTCGCCCCGGGCTTCAGTAGCGCGCCTGATTACGCCTCAAACAGACTGGAGAATACCGAGCTGCTCTGATCGGCAGTCACCAGCGACCACGACGTAAAGTGCGCCAACAGATTGATCTGTGTCGCCGATAGCTGGGTCGAGAACGTGCTGTAGTGCGGAAACCCGTTAGCGTTTACCTCCGTTGTCACAAGCTGCTGCACCGAGGGATTGCTTGCGAACTGTGCGGCCCAATTGCTTGCATAGTTGAGGTACACCCAGACGATCGTGACCGGCTTGCTGCGGGCAGCAACGCCAAACCACGTATTGGCTTGCACAGTAAGGCTCTGCGAAAGGATTGCCGGCTGAGTTGGATTTGTGGCGCCACCCGCCGCTGCCGACAACCCGGATAGGAAAGCGGCGAACTCGCTGCTGTCGAACACCTGGTTGTTACCAAAGATCTGGTGCTCCGGGCTCACATGCCCAGCCGAGTACAGAACGTAACCCTTTTTATCGTCGAAGGGTTGATAGCCGAACAGTGGTGGCAACGAGCTATCGACCTCGATCTGGGTTCCAGCGATCCAGCCGCCTTTGCCGTCCGGGATACCGACACTCTTGGCAGCCATCGGGATCTCCGTGTTGACACAGACGATCACGCTGTCGATGTCGCTGAAAGCAAGCATACTGGCCAAGCCGTTGTTCTCGAGGCTGCCACCGTCGGCGAAAGTATTCGGGTTCTTGTTGGCAGCACCGTCCCCCGCGGGCCACGAGGGGTATGCCGGTATCAGCTCGTCGATATCGGGAAAGCTTATATCGGGAAGGGAGATATCGGCGCGCCCCTGTGCCGCAACCGAGCCACGCGCGACGAGCGCCTTTGCCGTTGCGTGCAGTTCGAGTGGAAGATGGCTTTTGATCCAGTCCCAAATCGCCTCCCCTTCGTCCCACATCCATTTCAGGAACAACCACGGGTCGGCTTCCCACTGCTTGATCTGATTCTTGACGGTTTCCGCAAACGCCACACTGCTGGTGCCCATGATGTCGGTGAGCGACCACTGGCGGGTCTGCGTCACCGTCGCGGTCCCGGCGGATAGGGAAGTAAACGAAGAATTGAAAGCGAAGGATTCGACGCCACCGCCGCCAACCGTGAGTCCGTTGGCATCGGTCGCCCTGGCCGGCGCTCCAACGATGCCCGTCATCAGACCATTGGACTGCACGGGCGCCAGCATTCCGAATGAAATGCCTGGGACGTCGACGAACATGCTCATATTGCAGATATGCAGCGGTCGCTGCGTACGCGACGTATCGACCTGGTCGGCAAACAGATAGGTCGTCTCCGATGCCAGGCTGCTGTTGGCACTCGTGATGGCCTGCAACGAGGCTTTGGAGGCGGAGAACATGTCCTTCGGCTGGCCGCCGTCGATATTCCAGTCGAGCAGATTGTAAGAATCGAGAATGTTCAAGCTCATCACCATCTGCCACAGCATGTTTTCCGGCAGCGGATTGTTCGGGCTCGTCTCCAGAAACAGCTCATAGAGCAACACAGCTGTCCCCGCGATGCCCTCCAGCGAGAACACGAAGGAGGTCATCGGGTTGCCGGCGTTTCCCGCAGGTAGAGTGGCCAGATCTGCTACCGTCAAGGAGCCTTGATTGGCGTCGTAGGTACCGAGATACGCAGCATCCGTTGGACCCGAAGCGGGCATGTATTGATACGGCACGCCAAGCCATGACCCACCGGACACGGTCGACAATGCCTTGATCTGCGCAAGCAGACTGGTGCCGTTGGCCTGGATCGTCGCCAATGCGCGCAGTTGTCCCATGCCGGCATTGCAGGCACGTGTTCCACCACCGGAGAGACACAACCCGACGTTACCGGGCGTGGAGGCTGGTGTGTAAAGCTGATCGATCGTCAATGGCGGCGTTGCGACTACGGATGCACTTAAGGATGGCGTGGTCATGCGTCTCTCCGTTGGGGGACTGCGATGAAGAATCCGATACTTGACTTAATCGATATAAAAACCGGCATTAGGAAATGCCGGCCGTCACGCTTGACTACAGATCGATTATCTGTGCGTGTTTATTACTATATTAATTTTATTGTGACATTGGATAGTGCGGTTTGGCACAAAATAATCCCCCCCACCCGATCCCCGGGAAAATAGGCAATTAGCCTGGGGGGCCTCCGAAAATCCGTCGACTCCCCACTGTCCCCGGCATAGCCATCTTTGCAGGGTGCGGCTTTTACCAAGCCTCTCTGCGCCACTCCTCAGGCTCGATCCGCAGGCGCTCGTCAAGGCCAAGCGCCTGCAGAAAGCTGTCATCGTGCGAGACGACCATCAGCGCGCCGCGGTAGCTGTTCAACATGGCTTCCAGCGCCTGCAGCGATGGCAAGTCGAGATGGTTGCTGGGCTCATCGAGCAGGAGCAGTTCAGCGGGCCGTTCGCTGTACAGGGCGCAGGCCAACGCAGCCTTGAGCCGCTCGCCGCCGCTGAGCAAATGGCTCGGCAAGCCGATACGCCCACTGTCCAATCCCAGCAACGCCAACCGGTTTCGCAAGTCATGCTCGCTGGCCGCCGGGTTCGCCGCCTGCAGTTGAGAGAGCACGGACAAGGCCGGATCGAGCATGCTCAGCTGCTGGTCGAGATAGACCGTGGGCACATGGGTTTCGGCGCGTCCCGCTAACGGTCGAAGCTGACCGGCGAGCACCCGTAGCAAGCTGGACTTGCCCGATCCATTGGGTCCGACCACGCCAATGCGCTGCCGCCCCAAAACAACGGCCTCGAATGCCGCGCGGTCGACCGTACCGAATGGCAGCACCACGCCACTGAGCAACGCCACCCGGCGTTGCGCCGCCGTGGGCGAATGCGGCGCAAACAATACGATGGGAGTCTCTTCTTCGACCTGTTGCGCCGCCTCGCGCACCCGTTCATCCAGCGCCTCGCCCTGCTCCGCATGCAGGCGCTGAAGTTTTCCCAACGACTGCTCGCTGTTCTGCTTTTGTCGACCAAGGAACAGTGAATCGTGGTTGGCGGTTTCCGCATAACGAACACCACGTGCTCGACGTTGATCCAGTCGCTCACGCTGTTCGTGCAATGCGCGCTCACCGCGCTTGCGCTCAAGCTTGCGCAATTCCAGCTCCTGCATGGCGGCGTCTCGCTCGCGTGCCTTCTGTTCCGCATACAACGCATAGCCGCCGCCATAACTAGCCAGGCCACGCGGCGTGAGTTCCACCGTGCGTTGCATGGTGCGCAACAGGTCGCGATCGTGACTGATCACCAGCAGCCCCCGATTCCATCGCTGGAGCTGTTCCAGCAAGGCCTGCCGGCTCGTAGCGTCGAGATGATTGGTGGGTTCGTCGAGGATCAGAAAATCCGCATCGCTCAGCCATGCTCCCGCAAGCGCGACACGCATGGCTTCTCCTCCGCTCAGACTCGCGGCGGATCGTTCGATCGACAAATGGCCAAGCGCACTGGCCTCCAGCTCCGCATATAGCTGCTGACGAATGCTCCAGCGATCACCGACCAGATCGAAATCGCGTTGCTCCATGCCGCCGGCTTCGATACGCGACAAGGCTTGCAGCACCGGCGCGATGCCCGACAGTTGAGCTACCGTCGCAGCAGGATCCGGGGCAACGCTTTGCGACAGGTAATATACGCGGCCGGAACGCACACAGCGGCCTGTCGTCGGCACAATGCGCCCGGCCATGATATCGGCCAGCACGCTCTTGCCGACGCCATTACGTCCCACCAGACCGGTAGGCTGCGCATCGAAGTGCACGTCGAGTTGAGAAAATAGCGTTCTGCCACCTGGCAGAACATAAGACACGCTTTCCAGCGCAAGAGACGGATTCGTCATACGGACTCCATAGAATGCCAGGCTCACGCCACCTTCGATAACAGGTGGATAAGGCGGGCCGTCAAAAGACGGCGGCATCAATGGCGCATGGAACGAATACCTCTATGGAAGAACCAAGAAACCTAATCATACACCCGGTGGTTGACACGTATCCATGTGATGCCCCGTTTCGACAAGACGCTCAAGACTCAACATGATCGATAGGCCCACGGCGATCATGAAAAGGTAAAGCGGCAATCCTTCGGCACGTGGATTTTCTTTCATGAAGCGAACTGCGACGCCTGCCTCATTTTGCCTGTAAGGGAAACCTTACAAAGCCTATGTCCATGCCACTTTATTTTGCCTTTTCGCTTCTTACAACTTAGCATTCCGAGAAGGGAGGCACTCGCTGCAAGGCGGTGCCAATCTGCATGTTTCACAGGGGAAAGCTTGCATGTCGTTCAACAGACTCGGTGTTCTCATCAGCTGTTACTTTTCCCTTCGCATTTGTTCGCTGCATTGACGCTCAAGACTCAAGGGAGAAGTTGTCCATGATGAAAATCAAATCGGTCGTATTCCTCGCATCGCTGGCGCTGATGGCCGGCTATGCCCCGTTGTCCTTCAGCACCGGCGCCGGCGCATCGGATGAGGTCCAGGTCATCGGCACCCCCGCCCCCGACAGCAAGTTCGCCAAAGTTCATTCCGGCATGTATTCGAAGGAAATCGTGGATCTGATCGGCCCGCCCACCGACCAGAAGATGTACCAGACCGGCAAGGCGTTCATCCCCTTTCATTTCGGCGGCGACAACTACCGCACCGAATACCACTACAAGGGCGAAGGCGTACTGACCTTCTCCGGCGGCGGCATGAACGCCACCGGCTCGCTCAAGCTGATCAAGGTCGAAGTCAACCCACAGGAATCGGGCTATATCCACTGAGCCCTAAACAGCTCGTGTCGTGAATCATCATGTCAGGTAAGTGCTGATCTCGGGCAGCGACATGACGGCGGTCTTCGGGCCGCCGCTTCTTTTCAAAGCAATTCGGCGACGACGATACCCTCGCACTGCGTTAGCCAGCCATTGGTTCGGGGCGGTTTCGCCAGACGATGTCGATACTAAGTATGAAAGAACAATTCGACAGGGTGGCCAATAAGTCCCCCAGATAGACCGAGTCATGCCTGTAGCCCATGCAGACGAAGTTCCGCAAATGCGACAGGCCGGCAAACCGCAGACAGTGGGGCGAACCCCTCGATCACGAGCAACGAGGCTTTGCTGCGTCTTCTTCGTTATGAACGTTGAATACGTTGCCTTCTCCGTATATCTCTTCAAGCAACTTACGTGCTGCGCTGCTACCTTCAGCAAATATGGTAGCCCTTTTCCCGGGTACAGTCGGATCATTCGTCCAAATCACTGCTTCGTATTCCTGCTCTAAATTGCTCATGGCAACACCCCTTTGCAATGCCCTATTGCGTGCATGAGCCGGCGCTCTTGTTTTATTTCGCCGCCCCGAAGACGGCGTCGTCGACCCACTGCCATCCAACCGAGCGATCCGCAGCTTCGGGAGCCCAGAAAAGCCCAGGGATCCAGAACGATCTCTTAAATTCAGCATCTACATATCTTTAAATGGATCCCAGAATATATCCCGATCATGCTCATTCACCTTTACTCCAGAAGCGACAACATAATAATAAGAACCATCGCTGTCCAAGGTAAAAACCAAGTCTTTTTTTGAGATTTTATAGTTCTTTATGAAATTGAATTGCAAATCGTCCCACTCACTTTCATAAACTGAAAGACCTATAAAATGCCTTGGCACAGAGATATATTTTAGTCCATGAAATACCAAGTCGATCGTACCCTCGCCAGCGTCACCCGGGCTTCGGATTAAAAGCATCCCATGACTCACCGTATAGGACCATAACTGAAAATCTCTGCTCGACTCAAACTTCTTCATTTTGAAATCGCCCGTTACCTGAGCTACATATTTTCCAATATTGAATATCTTGAAAATCTGAATTTATTATAGCCATAACAACCACCAATCTGTTCCTTCAGCACCACTCGCAGAGACTTGTTACTGGATCGCTAGGCTGGGTTGCGCAACCCGCCTTTCAGAGTATCCCGTTAAGGCGTCTTGCCGAATCGGGCTAGCACGGTGCTCCAAGTACTCGTTAGTACTTCGCCCGCACAACTTCGCACTCCTGCTGGATCTCAGCCTGAGTGCTGCACAGCTACGGCACATTTTTTGCTGCGTTTAATCAGCAGCCGTTGTTGGAGCCAGGCATGCCGATCGCACTTTCCGAGCCATAGAGCATTCGCCAGGCAGGCTCTATTCCGATTGCCCGGCGGGTTTCGTGCAGCTGTTGACACTGAGCTTCGCGCACGTGGTGCTCGAATTTCCGCTCAACCACCTGTCGTTCAAGCAACTGCCGTCCGGTTGGCGGACCGGCGCGACTCGAGCCGACTCAGCTCAGGCTTTCGGTCGTAGCCATCGACTCCTGGCGGAAACGCGCCAGTTCGTCTTCGCGGCGGGTACGGGCCTTGCCGTTCCAGCTGACCAGCGGTGCGTGCGTGTCTTGTTGCGGCTTGCGCCGCGGCGCCGCGACCGCAGGACTGCGGGTCACGTCAAGCAAGGCAGAAAGAATTTGAGGAATAGTCATTGTCACAGCCCCCTGTCGACGGTGCGACTATAGCGTTCCGTGAGCGGATGAAAAGGGGTTGTGCACGAAATTTTGTGATTTTCTTCATGCACCTACGCTGCACTGCAACGTGAGTTGTCATCTTAACGCACGGCTTTGCCGGTAACTCAAATACTTACGGAACAAAGCTAGTGCCGCCCGGGCCAGATAGGATTTTTTCCGGTTGAGGCCGCTGGGACGCGCAAATTGCATCAAACAGGTGGAGAATACCCGGCTTCATGCCAGCGGCAAGGGGAGCCGGAGCAATGGACCACGTCGAGTCACATAACGATGCGATCGCGCAGCTGCTGGCAGTCGCCCGCAGCTTTGCAGAGCTGACCCATCGTGCGATGTCCGATAGCGAGATTTCACTGGCGGCGGCGGACATGATGGGTTTTGCCGCGCGGCAGGCAACCAAGCTGCTTGAAGAGTTCATCGCTTCGCATGCGCAAAAGGCCCACAACGCGCTCGCGTTTGCGCATACGCCGTTGAGCGCGGAGCTGGACAAGGCCTACGCCGATTTCGAGTGCCTGATGGATGCGGCAGGCATGATTCGCCTCCACGGCATCGGCTCGCATTACACGACGCATCTGACGTATTTGATGCGCTATGCGGCTGAGTCCGCTTGCGAACATCTTGATCGCGCGGAGCAGAGTCTGGCGACTTTGCCGCCACAGGAGCTGGTCGCGATGCTGCAGCGGCATGCGGAAGTGCCCTGACTGGCCAAATCCTTTGCGGGGTTGCGGTCGCGACTGAAGTCGCTCCTACAAGCTAGCTGTGCATATCCGATTTTGTAGAAGCGACTTCAGGGAATCTCTAAAAATCCCTTCCTAAATCGTCATCCCGGCGAACGCCGGGGGCGCTTTTCAACAGCGAAGCTGGTCATCCAGTGCCTTGCGCTTCAACGTGTTAAAGACGCCGGGGCGACGATGAAAACTGAGGTTATTCGAGGTTCCCTTCAGTCGCGACCTGGCCAGACTCCGCCATGACCAACCTTACAGCCGACCTGCGGGGTTGCGGTTGCGACTGAAGTCGCTCCTACAAGCTGGCTGTGCATGTCCGATTTTGTAGGAGCGACTTCAGTCGCGACCGCCACACCAAATACGCCCAGCGCGCGGTTATCGCCCTTCCCCTAGCCATAAAAAAACCGGCCTCCCCGAAGGAAGGCCGGCCTTAGTTTTTACTTCTTTGTTTCAGGCGATTACCAGCCGATGCCCAACTCCATATGCTCGGGCTTGTCGGTGTGAATGGTCGAGCTCTGGCTGGACACGTCGTCGTAGGCAAAGCCGTAGGCCAGGCCGTTGACGCCATGCGTGTGCCAGAACTTGGCGTAGTAGTTCGCCGGAGCGCCGAGGTACCACGCCGAGGGCACGGCCCACAGCGTGCTGTCTTCCATGACGTGGCGGTTGAACGCCGCGCAGATCTGCGCCTCGATGGCCAGTTCCGTACTGTTGCCCGTAGCCAACGTGCCCTTGCCTTCCAGGATGTCCTGGGTGGTCGGCTTCTGCACGATGTACGGACCACCGGCGACGACGTTACCCGAGCCGTCCAGCTCGGTGAACGACAGGTTGCCGTTGACGACCTGGCCGCTGAAGTGGCGACCGCCCACGTCGATGGTCAGAGGGGTGTTGCTGTACATCTGCCAGATCTGATTCACGTAGCCATCGAAGTAGTGCTGGTTGGCCTGACCCACGTCGAACGTGGACTTGCCCGGCGCCATGATGCGCAGTTGATTCTGCAGCGACACCTGGAACTCGGCCGGCACTTCGCTCGTGTACGCCGCAAACAATGCGTCGTGCGTCTGGGTCAGACCCGTCTGCTGATGGAAGTTCTTGCTGTCGCCCCACACGTCGAGCAGGAGCGGCAGGCCGAAGTCGTCCACCTGAGTCGTGTTGATCCACACACCACCGTCGTTGTACGTGAACTCGTACCAGTCGTAACGCACGCCGATGTTCGGATCGGTCCCGTTGAGCGGGTTGGGGCCGGCGAAACCGACGTTGCCATTGGCATCCGTCAACACCGTCATGTACATCGGCTCACCGAGCGAGATGAAGATGCGGCCGGAATCCATCTCGGGCAGCTTCATCAGCTTGGCTTGCGCCAACGTAAAGGCGTAGTTCGGATAGTTCTGGCCATTCTTGGTCAAGTGACCGGTTGCGTTGTTGTCGGCAGCGGACATGTGCGTGAACGTACCGTCCGGCTTCAACCACGAGAACACGTGCGTGGCCGGATCCTGCGCGATGACTTCCACGTAGATCTGGTCGTCCGTGTATGCCCCGCGCGTGTTGTTCACCAGCGTCGTGCCGATGAAGCCCGGGTACACCGTGTAGTCCGGCGTCTGGCCCGAACCGCTGTCGCCACCGCTGCCTGTGCCCGGATCGGTGCCGCCCGGCTGACCCGGCTGGGTCGGTGCCGTGCTGCCATCACCGTAGATCTCCATTTCCCACAACGAGTAGCCGTACTGCGTATTGCGCTTGGTGCCGTACATGCGCACGTAGCGGGCGGAGGTGGAGGGGAAGGTCACGGTTTCGATACCGCCCTGCCCGTTCGGCTGATCGGATGCAACGGTCCAGTTCTGCTCGTCCGTGGAGACCTGGATCTGATACGCCGTGGCGTGAGCATTTTCCCAGTTGAGCACCACGCGATTGACCGACTGCACCGAGCCGAGATCGATCTCGACCCATTGCGGATCGGCGAAGGCCGACGACCAGCGCGTGCCGGTGTCGCCGTCGTTGACGTTGGCACCCTTGAACGCGACATCGTTTTCGGTACCCGACACCTTCACCGGCATGTTGAGTGCCAGGTAGGTGCCTGCCGGCTGCTGGCCACCTGTGCTGCCGGTGCCCGTACCGCCGCTGCCACCCGTGCTGCCACTACCGTTGCTGCCACCAGTGTTGTTGGTCCCGGTATTGCTGGCAGCCGTCACGGTGAGCGTGGCCGGCTGACTCGTGGCCGAGTTGCCGTTGCCATCGGTGATGACCACGTCGAACGAGGCGCCGGAATCGGCCTGCGCAGCGACAAAGCCATACGTGGCCTGCGTGGCACCATTGATGGCGGCACCGCCGCGACGCCACTGATAGGTCAACGGACCGGCAGCCTGCACACCCACGTTGAACTGCACGCTCTGACCGGCAACAACCGACTGCGTCTGCGGTTGCGTAGTAACGACCGGTGCAGCTGTCGCGTAGATCTCGAACTCGTACAGCGAAACGCCGTACTGCGAGGAACGGGCGAAGCTGTGCATGCGTACATAGCGTGCCGTTTGCGGAGCGAAAGAAACTCGCTCGGTACCACCCAGACCCGGATTCTCCGAGTAGAACGGCGCCTGCGTATTCCAGGTGATGCCGTCGACCGACGTCTCCAACTGGTAGCTGGTCGAGAAGGCACGCTCCCAACGCAGCACGGCGTGGTCGAAGGTATGCACCGCACCCAGGTCCACGGCCAGCCAGGTTTCGTCCTGGAACTGCGACGACCAACGCGTGTTGGTGATATCGCCGTCGAACGCCTGCGCGGAATCCAGATAGCCGGCGTCCGCACCGTTGTTGCCGCTCTCGCTGCCGCTTGCACTGGCGGTCTTGCCCAGGGCGAGGTTCACGCCGTTGTGGCCGTCACCCGGGGTGTTGTCGTTGTTCTGACCACCGCCCGTGTTGCCGCCACCATTGTTGCCACCGCCGTTATTGCCGCCACCGTTGTCACCGCCCGGATTGCTGGCGTTGTTGTTATTGGTATCGGGCGCAGGCACGTTGCCGTTGGTGGAGTTGTCTACCGCCACGGTGGCCGCGGTACTGGCCACGGTCAGGCCCTGGGCACTCGTCACCTGGACCACGTAGCTGTCGTTGGCACCGAGCACGCCAGCAGGCGTGTCGTAGAACGCGTCGGCCGTCACGAACACCGACTTGCCATTGCGGAACCACTCGTAGCTGAGCGGACCGGTGCCGGTAGCGGCCACGGTCAGATGCGCGCTGCGACCCGCACCCACGCTCTGTGACGCCGGCGAGTTCACGATCACCGGCGGCAACACCTGCGCGCCGCTGACGCACATCGCCTGACCGGGGAAGTTGGTGGCCACTTCGGTATTGACGATACCCGCCGACGACACGACCAGACCGTTGTTGGCGTTGTTCGGATCGGTTTCCGACGTCCACGTATTCCACTGCGACGGGAAGGCACAGGTCACGGCGTTGGCGCCGCTGATCGCCTGCGCTTCCGCCACGCTGGGCAGACGTGCACCGATGCCCGCGCAGTACTGGGCCGCCTTGTCCTGGGTAAGCTGCGCCGATACGTCCGCCGGGATGTGCGGCGTGCGTGTCCAGATCAACTGGCTCAGGTTGTCGGTCGCCGTTTCCGTATCGTTGACCGTGAAGCGCTCGTTCGACGTACCGGCCGCACCGCAATTGGCACCGTCATAGACCTGCATCTCGAGCAGCGAGTAGCCGAACCCCGTGCCACGCTTGACGCCCTGCATGCGCACGTAGCGAGCCTGCACGCTGGGGAAGGTCTTGTCTTCGGTACCGCCCGTGCCTGCCGAATCGCAATTGGCGCCATCGCCTTCGCAGAACGCATCCGTCCAGGTCTGGCGATCGTTGGAATACTGCAGCTTATAGGCCGAGCCGTAGGCCGCTTCCCATTCCAACACCACGCGATTGAAGGTGCGTACCGAACCAAGGTCGATATCGAGGTACTGGTTGTCCGGGTCGGCAACATTGTTGAAGGCCGAGCCCCAACGCGTAATCGGCGTGCCGTTCTGGCCGTCCTGGCCGTCGTTGGCGTATTCGCCGCGCGTACCACCGACACCAGGGTTTTCTTCACTGGAGTCGAAGGTCTTCTTGTTGAGCGCAAGGTTGGCGCCCGGAGGTGCCAGCTTCAGCGTCGCCGGCTTGCTGACCGCGGTCTGGCCGGTGATGTTGGTCACCGAGACCTGGTAGCTGCCGGTGTCGCTGGGTGCGACCTTGGCGATCGTCAGCGTCGACGCATCGTCGCCGACAATTACGCCATCCTTGGACCACTGATAATGGAACGGCGCCGAACCATTCACGGCCACGCTGAAGGTGGCTGGCTGGCCCGGGTTGGTGACGATGCTGACCGGATCCTGCGTTACCACCGGCGGACGCGCCGCATTGACGGTCAAGGTGACCGGCGTGGTGGTGATCTGGTTGACCGGATTGGTGACGGTCACCGAGTAGTTGGCGTTGTCCGTGGTGCCGAGCACTCCGGTATCGAACGTTGGGCTCTGCGCACCAGGAATCTGCTGATTGTTTTTCAGCCACTGATAGCTGACCGTCGGTGAACCGGTAGCCACCACCGCGAAGTGAGCCGACTGGCCCGCGTCCACGTTGACCGCCTGCGGTGCCTGCTGGATCACCACCGGTGCTGGATCGAAGACGTGCAAGACCGCCTGTGACGACAGCTGATCGCCCAGCCCGTTGACCACGTCCACGGTGTAGATCGCGCCATCGTCGGCCTTGGTAGTCACATCCGTCGTCAGCACCGCGGTGTTTCCGCCCACCGGCTGGTTGTTCTTGAACCAGTGGAAGCTCATCGGCTGCGCACCCGACGCGGCCACGCTGAACTGCGCCGGCTGCCCAGCGGTGACGTCCTGCTCGACCGGCTGCGCGATGATCGACGGCTTGCCCAGCGTCACGACCGGATTGGGAACCGCGTCGATATTGAAGCTGACCTGCGCCGAACCCAGACCCGGCGAAGTGGCCGTGACGGTCACCGGACCGGTCTGGAACAAGGTACGCATCGCGATCTTGGTCAGGCCGCCTTCGGTCTGCAGTTCATGATCGCCCGGGGCGTGATAGTTGAGGCCCTGACCTGGCGTCACCAACTGCTCGGAACCGCCGTGATACTCGACCGGGCCGTCTACGGCAAAGGTGACGTTGACGTTGGAGCCATCGCCGGTCATGACCAGATTGTTCTGCGCGTCGGCAATACCGACAACGACGAACGCCGCGTCCGAACCGTTGGCGGTCAACTGGAAGGAGGTGCCATCCGGGCGCACCAGTTCGTCGACCACTTTCAGGACGATGTGATCGGCCATGCCCGAGGTGCTCAGCGTATCGGATGCCTGCACGGCGCCGGTGTCGTCAAGACACTGCGCGGTGATCTTGCCGGGCTGGAAGGTCGTGTCCCAGAACACCTGACCCGGCAGCTTGGTGGTCTGCTGGGCCTGCTGCACATCGGCCGGAACCGGCGCCCGCGTCGGATTGCCTTCCAGGTCGGTACCCGCCTGCGCAGTGCCGACCAGGCCGTTATCGGCGGTGGTATCCGAATCCCAGCTATTGGGCGTCTTTGGACCTTGGAACGGCGTGCCATTGATCAACAGCTGCACCGAGGGGCAGTTACTGAAAGCGTTGATGCGCGTCGCACCTGCCGGGCGGTTCCAGGTGCCGGCCAGCTTGATCGACTTGATCTGCGGATAGTTCGACCAGTTCGCCTGGTAGATGTAGTAAAGCAGACGCGGAAAGCGGTTCATGTCGACCATCGACTGCCCCATCGAACGCACCAGCGTCTGATCCGTGCCGTCGACGAATTCGAAGATCTCACCCGGGCTATCGGCAAAGTACCACTGCGTCATGCCGAAGGTGTTCGCCTTGCGGCCCTGCATCCAGGGCGTCAGGTACTGCAACGCGAACGCCAGCTCGTAGTCGTAGGACGTACGCTGCACGCCCCAGTTGGACCAGTACTCCGCACCGTAGGTCGGCTTGCTGGCCGCATCGTGCTGATGCAGGTTCACTTCGCAACCGGCACCGTCGCAGGAGATCACGTCGCCGTTGTTGACGTCCGGCGTGCGATCGGTCTGTGCGCGGCTGTTGATCGAATCCCACTGCAGCGAAATCTGTTTCAGCGCCGCTGCGAAATCCTCGTGCATGGTGCCGTTGTTGGCTTCCCAGGCGAGGATCGACGGATGGCTGCGGTCGCGAATGATCATGTCGCGATGCAGTTCCTTCTTCAGCGTTTCCTTGTCCACGCACTGCTGGACATTGTCCGTACCGGGACACGGGTTGGCGAAACCGTTCTCGCCATCGCCCGAGGGCTGCACGATGAACACGCCGTACGCGTCGGCAGCCGCAACAAACTCAGGGCTGGCCGAGGAATGACCCGGACGCCACAGGTTGCCGCCCGCAGCAGCCAACTGCGCGAGATCGCGCCACTGCTGTTCTTCCGGCACCGACGAGGCGAGACCCGGATAGTCGTAGCGACCGGCCGCGCCCCACAAGTAGTGCTTGTGACCGTTGATATACGGGAAATCCTTGTCCCAGGTAATGACGCGGATACCCAGCGTGCTCTGCTTGGCGTCGATCACCTGGCCATTGATGCTGACCGTGTGAAACACCTTGTAGAGATACGGCTTGCCCCAGGTACTGTTGTTCGGATACCAGAGCGTCGGCTTGGTTACCGTCAGCGTCTGGTCGAACACCGGCGTCTCGTCGGTACCGGGGATCGAATGCGCCGGCAGGCTCTTCTGATCCTGCTGGGTCGCCACGACCTTGCCGCTGGCATCGACGATCTGCGTGGTCAGTGTGGCAGTGACCGTGGAGTCCGACTCATTGGCGACGTTGGTCTGTACGCGCACGGTCGCCTGATCATCGCTGGCGGCGACGGTAGCGACATAGGTGCCCCAGGACTTCTGGCCGGAATAGACGTTCTCCGGAATGTAGACCTTGTCGGTCACATGCAGGCGTACCGGACGGAAGATGCCGGTATCGGACTGGCCGAAGCGGAACGAACCGGAGATCTGCGGATCCTCGAAGAAGTCGCCATTGCGGGCGACCTTGACCGCCACCGTGTCGGTGCCGTCGAAATGCAGATACGGCGTCAGGTCGATAATGAACGGCAGGAAGCCGTTCACATGGGTCGCTGTCGCATCCTTGGCCACCGCACTGGTGGTGGGGACGAACGTGCCGTTGACGTAGACCTGGGCACCCATATGGGCACCCTCGAACTCGACGGTGACTTTCTTGCCGACGTAGTTCGCCGAGTCGGTCAGCTTGGTGCGGTACCAACCGATGGTGCCGTGCAGCTCGCCGTCACCGCCACCGGACTTCTCGTTGATGAAGGTAGTGAACTGGGTGGTCGAGTAAGGCAGGCCGACACTTTGCCAGCCCGAATCGTTGAAGTTGACTGCCGCCGCGGGCGGAGGCGCCGAGGCGTTGTTGCCGTCGACTGCGTTGTTTCCGTTGTCCTCGGAAAGGAACTTCCAAGGTTGCGCGCCGAGATTGATCTCGGTGCGTTGCGAGGGTGCCAGCGTCACCGCGTCCGCGAAAGCGGGAGCGGTGCTGGCCATAGCCAACGCGGCACTGACGATGGCGCCCAAATGGCGCCATCGCCTGCCGCGCAGCCGATTTGCGACTACGACAGGGTAGTTCATGGAGAGCCCCTAATGCCCAGGGAGTGGGTGCGCGGATCATCCGCGTTGCATATGAACGTAGCAATGCACGAAATGAATTGGCGCACGCAAAAATGGCGCGACTTTTTGATATTGCGATACGGTTGGTGTTTTCGCTGACTTATTGATAGGGCAAAACAATCGCAGCGATAGGCTGGACAAATTCCACGCGAAACCAAATGGACGGCTATACGCCTATTCTATACTTAGACGTTTTATTGGAAACGTCAAAATCGTCCAAAGCCGTTACATTCGATTACTTTCGAATGGATAAGCAAACTAATGAAAGCTGTTATAGCAGCATGAACGATTAAGCAAACCGACAGCTGTTTTTCACCCGAGCTTGATCCCGATCAGCGAAAACTTTCAGCTCCACGTAAGTTTGAGAGGTATCCCATGAAGAAGATCGCTCCTTTGATCTTTGCGCTGGCACTGGGGTCTGTCGGGGTCGCCGTGGCGCAGGACGCGTTGACGGAGCGCCAGGTACGCGTACAGCTGGAACAGCAGGGCTACACCAAGGTGCACGACCTCAAATTCCGCGATGGCATGTGGAAAGCCTATGCTCGTAGCGGCGACGGCACCAAGGTCACCGTGCGCATCGACCCGAAGACCGGCCAGGCCTTTCCGGACGCCCAGGTATCGCGCCTGAGCGAACGCGACGTGCGCGCTTCGCTTTCTTCCGAGGGCTACACCCACGTGCATGACGTCGATTACCGCGATGGCATGTGGCGTGCCCGCGCCGAGAACAACGCCGGCAAGGATGTAAAGCTGCAGATCGACGCCCAATCGGGACGTGTGGTCGGAACTGATTGACCTGTTCATCACAGTTAATTGCGATAACCTCAACATTGCCCGATTCGGCGTCGGACCGGGTGATGGCGAGGTTTCTGCAACTGTCTGATACCTCACGAAAATCCATCATTGGGACGTGCTAGCCTCGGGGCGATCCAAGCTCAGCAACCGCGGCATCTGGGGGATGGATGGATTCGTCACTCGAACTCAAGCGCACCGAACGCAGGGCATTCCTGCTGCTGACGGTAGCGCTCTTTCCCATGTTGGCCATTGCCATCGTAGTGACCTACGGCTTTATTGTCTGGTTCTGGCAGATGTTCATTAGTGGGCCACCGGGAGTTTGACGGTGGCCGCTCGCGCTCCTGATCCCATGCGTCGAGCACTGCTGCGGGGAAGAGCACAGCCGAGCACGGTGATCCGGCCGCCATGGGCATTGGCTGAACCCGAATTTCTCGATGCGTGCAGCCGATGCAACGATTGCATCGAACGCTGCCCTGAGCAGGTGCTTGCGCCTGGATCCGGCGGATATCCGGAATTCGACCCGTTGCGCGGCGAATGCACGTTCTGTGGCGAGTGTGCGAGTGCCTGCTCGACCAAGGCTCTCGATCACCAGGCCATACGTCCTCCGTGGCATTGGATCGCCGACATCGACGACGACAACTGCCTTGCCCAACGCGGCGTGGTCTGCGCCAGCTGCCAGGATGGGTGCGGCGAACGCGCGATCCGGTTTCAGCTAGCGCTCGGCGCAGTCCCTACCCCGATCATCGATGCCACGCGTTGCACCGGCTGCGGCGCTTGTGTCGGGCTGTGCCCGACACAAGCGATCACTCTCACGAATCTGCCCCGGAAGGAATCGAGCGATGCCACGTGAACTGCATATCTCCAGCCTGCTCATCCAGCATCGTCACGATGCCCTGCCCCGACTGCAAGCCTTGATCGATCGACACGCCGAGCTCGAGATCGCACTGCAAGAGGAGTGCCGCTGCATCGTGTTGTGCGAGACCGATGATCAGCGCGCCTTGATGGACCACATCGACGCCATGCAGAACTTGAGCGGCGTGTTGAGCGTATCGCTGATCTATCACCACGCCGAACCTCGCACGGAGCTGGAAAAACCGCTGCGTAAGGTGTCCCCAGAAGGAGCCAGCGTATGACGATGACGCGACGGGAATTCATCCGCAATACGGCCGTTGCCACCGCGGCGAGCGCCGCCGGCATGACGTTGCCGGCCGACGCCACCAACATACTGCTCGAAGGCGACCAGACCCAGCTCAAATGGGATAAGGCGCCTTGCCGCTTCTGCGGCACCGGCTGCGGCGTCAATGTTGCGGTCAAGGATGGGCGCGTGGTCGCCACGCATGGCGACGTGCATGCCGAGGTCAATCGCGGCATCAACTGCGTCAAGGGCTATTTCCTCTCCAAGATCATGTACGGCAACGATCGCCTGACCCAGCCGATGCTGCGCAAGCGCAACGGTGTCTATGCAAAGGACGGCGAGTTCGAAGCGGTATCGTGGGATGAAGCCTTCGACGTGATGGCCGCACAATTCAAGCGCGTCCTGAAGGACAAGGGCGCGGACGCCATCGGCATGTTCGGCTCCGGCCAATGGACCGTGTGGGAAGGCTATGCCGCCAACAAGCTGATGAAGGCAGGCTTTCGCAGCAATCACATCGACCCGAATGCACGCCACTGCATGGCGTCGGCGGTGATGGGCTTCATGCGCTCTTTCGGCATGGACGAACCCATGGGCTGCTATGACGACATCGAAGCGGCCGATGCCTTCGTGCTGTGGGGCTCGAACATGGCCGAGATGCATCCCATCTTGTGGACGCGCGTCACCGATCGGCGCCTGTCCAATCCCAAGGTCAAGGTCGCCGTGCTGTCGACCTATGAACACCGCAGCTTTGAGCTGGCCGATATCCCGATCGTGTTTACGCCGCAGACCGACCTGGTGATTCTCAACTACATCGCCAACCACATCATCAAGACCGGGCGCGTCAACAAGGACTTCGTCGACAAGCACACCGTCTTCAAGCAGGGCGTGGACGACATCGGCTACGGCCTGCGCCCGGACAACCCGCTGGAAGTCAAAGCCGAGCACGCCAAGAACCCGGGCGACTCGCGTCCGATCGACCTTGCGCAGTTCGCTGCCTTTGTCGAACCGTACACGCTGGAAAAAACCATCGAGATGACCGGCGTGGACCGCGGCTGGCTCGAACAACTCGCGGAGTTGTACGCGGACCCGAACATCAAGGTCATGTCGTTCTGGACCATGGGCTTCAATCAGCACACACGTGGGGTGTGGGCCAACAATATGGTCTACAACCTGCATCTGCTGACTGGCAAGATCTCCACCCCCGGCAACAGCCCCTTCTCGCTGACGGGGCAGCCTTCCGCCTGCGGCACCGCGCGCGAGGTGGGCACCTTCAGTCACCGCTTGCCAGCCGACATGGTGGTGACCAATCCCGAACACCGCAAACATGCCGAAGATATCTGGAAGATTCCGCACGGGATCATCGTGGAGAAGCCGGGTTATCACGCGGTCGAGCAAAACCGCGCGCTGCGCGATGGCAAGCTCAACGCGTACTGGGTCATGGTCAACAACAATATGCAGGCCGGCGCGAATCTTCTGGAAGAGACTTATCCCGGCTACCGACGCCCGGGCAACTTCGTCGTCGTTTCCGAGGTGTACCCGACCGTGACCGCACAGGCTGCCGATCTGATTCTCCCGGCAGCGATGTGGGTGGAAAAAGAAGGCGCCTACGGCAACGCCGAGCGACGCACGCAGTTCTGGCACCAGCTGGTCAAGGCGCCCAACGATGCGCGTTCGGACTTGTGGCAGCTGATGGAATTTTCCAAGCGCCTCACGACCGACGAATGCTGGCCTGCCTCGATTCTTGCAGCCAATCCTGCATTCAAAGGGAAAACGCTCTACGAAGTGCTCTACAAGAACGGCAAGGTGGATCGTTTTCCAGTCTCAGATATCGAAGCGGGCTATCTCAACGACGAAGCCACGGCGTTCGGCTTTTATCCGCAGAAGGGTCTGTTCGAGGAATACGCCGAGTTCGGTCGTGGACACGGGCACGACCTGGATAACTTCGACGCCTACCATCGCGCACGCGGTATTCGCTGGCCTGTCGTCAAGGGCAAGGAAACCCTCTGGCGTTATCGCGAAGGCGCCGACCCCTATGTCAAAGCCGGTAGCGGTTTTGAGTTCTACGGCAATCCGGATGGACGCGCGGTGATATGGGCCTTGCCGTATGAGCCCCCGGCCGAGTCGCCCAACGACGAATACGACCTTTGGCTGGCGACCGGTCGCGTGCTCGAGCACTGGCACTCCGGCTCGATGACGATGCGCGTACCGGAGCTTTATCGCGCCGTCCCCGCAGCCGTGGTGTTCATGCATCCCGATGACGCGGTGGCACGCGGGCTCAAGCGCGGCGACGAAGTGCGCGTGGTGTCGCGACGCGGCGAAATGCTGTCGCGCATCGAAACACGTGGGCGCAACCGGATGCCGCGCGGCGTGGTCTTCGTGCCGTGGTTCGATGCGGGCCAATTGATCAACAAGGTGACCTTGGACGCGACCGATCCGATTTCCAAACAGACCGATTACAAGAAGTGTGCCGTCAAGGTCCTGGCCGTCTAGGAGCGCAGGCATGAACAACAAACCCTTGATCGTTGGTGGCCTGTTGATCGTGCTGGTTTCGGCCTTCGTCGTCGGATTGATCGCCGGCCGATCCTCTGAACTGCATTCGGGCACGCCAGCACCCGAACCGGCACAGGCACCGGCGCTGCCAGCGGTAGCGATCGTGCCCGGCCCGGCCAGCCAGCAGATCGACGCTATTCGCCGCGGCGTGCCGATCGACCAGGAGGCCGCACCGCCGGCCATGGCGCGAGTGGAAAATACCGACATCAAGCGCAACCGCGCCTACCCGATGCAGCCGCCGACCATTCCGCACAGCATCGACAATTACCAGGTCGACAAGAACTCAAACCGCTGCCTGCTCTGCCATTCGCGCGCCAACGCGGACAAATTCCAAGCGCCGCCGATCAGCGTGACGCATTACATGGATCGCGACGACCAGTTCCTCGCGACGATTTCGCCACGACGCTACTTCTGCAATCAATGCCACGTCGTGCAGACCGACGCCAAGCCGCTGGTCGAGAACGGCTTCCAGGACATCGACACCGTGTTGTCCCACGGAAAGGCCAACTGACATGTGGCGGCGACTCAAGGCATGGCTGCTTTCGTTCTGGCACACGCTGCGCCGGCCCAGCGTGCATTACAGCCTGGGTTTTCTCACCCTTGGAGGATTTATCGCAGGAGTGATTTTCTGGGGTGCGTTCAATACCGGCCTTGAGGCGACCAATACCGAAGCCTTCTGCACCGGCTGTCACGAAATGCGCGACAACGTTTTCCAGGAACTGAAAACCACGATTCACTACAGCAACCGTTCCGGCGTGCGGGCCACCTGTCCCGATTGCCATGTGCCGCATAAGTGGACCGACAAGATCGCCCGCAAGATGCAGGCATCGAAGGAGGTATGGGCGAAAGTGTTCGGTACGGTCGATACGCGCGAAAAGTTTCTCGATCACCGGCTGGTACTCGCCGAACACGAATGGGTGCGATTGAAAGCCAACGATTCGCTCGAGTGTCGAAACTGCCACAACTACGCATCGATGGACCTCACCCGACAATCGCCTCGCGCGGCGCAGATCCACAAGCTCTGGTTGGGGACCGGTGAAAAGACCTGCATCGACTGCCATAAGGGCATTGCCCACCACCTGCCCAACATGGCGGGCATACCGCAGGGCTGAGAAAATTCGCGCGGCGCCATGTAAAGGACACTTGACAGGCGGTTTACAGAAGCCTAGCCTGCGCATGTCAAGTAACCTTGACATACACGGAGACTCAAATGCGTAGCTTTGCCCGCCTTACCCATGTATTCGGCAGTGCCCTGCTTATCGCGTCCTTCCTTGTCGGCGCAAACGCTTTTGCCGCCGGCTCACCGCAAACCACCACCGCAGGGAGTTTGAAGATCGAGCGCCACGGCAATCATGGCAGCCCGATCGTGCTGATCCCCGGGCTGGGAGGAGGCCCGTGGGTCTGGCAGAGCACCATCGACAACCTGGAAAAAGATCATGTCGTCTATGCGCTCACCCTGGGCGGCTTCGACGGCACGCCGGTACCCAAGCAGGGCGGCAACCTGTTCGACCTGGCAGACCAGTCGCTCGGCGACTGGCTGCGAAGTGCGCATATCGGCAAGCCCATCCTGGTCGGTCACAGCCTGGGCGCCACGCTTGCGCTGCGCTTTGCCGGCGAGCATCCGGAACTGATCGCCGGCGTCGTCGCCGTCGACGGCCTGCCGCTGTTCCCCGGCATGGATCGCATCAGCGACGAACAACGCAAGACCATGGCGAGCAAGATGCAGGAGCATATGACGGCGTTCACGCCCGAGCAGTTCAAGGCGGAGCAGCTGACCTATATGCGGCAGACCGGCATGATCGATCAGGAGCAGGCCGAGCATTATGCGTTCTTGAATGCACGCAGCGACATCAAGGCAACCGCGCAATATATGGCCGAGGATCTCGCCAGCGATCTGCGCCCTGGCCTGAAGAACGCCACGGTGCCGATCCTGGAAATCTCGCCCTACAAAGAGTCCGATTTCAGCACTGGCCCGGTGAGAATGAGCGAGCAGCAGAAGGCCGACTACTACAAGAGTCTGTTGGCCAATGCGCCGAACGCCAAGGTTGTTTCGATTTCGCCGGCACGGCATTTTGTGATGCTCGATCAGCCGGTGAAGTTTCAGCAGGTGTTGGGGGATTTCATCGCTTCGGTCCATTGATTGAAGCAAGAGCCCCCTCACCCCAACCCTCTCCCCCGGCAGAGCCAGGGGAGAGGGGGCACGGTGAGGCAAGCTTGAATGATGCGTGACTCTTGGCTCCCTCTCCCCTGGCTCTGCCGGGGGAGAGGGTTGGGGTGAGGGGGAAACAAGAGGCGATGCGAAGCGAGCCTAAAGCTTTACTATCGGCAAGTAACCACAAAGAGGTAGCCGACAGTGCAACGACTCGCCTTAACCCTGCTTGCCTTCTCCATCGTCTCGGCCGTGTACGCCGCCGACGCACCGACCATCGATCCCCAGCGTCTGTCGTCGGACGTCAAGACGCTTTCCTCCGACGCGTTCGAAGGCCGCGGCCCAGATACCGCCGGTGAGACCAAGACCATCGACTTCGTCGTCTCCCAGTTCAAGGAAGCCGGTGTCCAGCCCGGTGGCGACCTGAAAAACGGCAAGCGCGAATGGACCCAGGCGGTGCCACTGCTGCGCACCGAGATCGTCGGCACGCCGCAACTCAGCTTCAATCTGGCAGGCAAAACGCAGGCCCTGACGCAAGGCGAGCAGATTGCCTTGCGCGCCCCGCTGGACGGCAGCAAGAGCGTGTCGATCAAGGATGCGCCGCTGGTCTTCGTCGGCTATGGCGTCAGCGCGCCGGAACGCAAGTGGGATGACTTCAAGGGCGTGGATCTCCACGGCAAGATCGCCGTGGTGCTGATCAACGACCCCGATTTCGAATCCGGCCAGGGCGATTTCGGCGGCAAGGCGATGACCTATTACGGTCGCTGGACCTACAAGTTCGAAGAAGCCGCTCGCCTCGGTGCGCTCGGCGTGATGGTGGTGCACGAAACCGCACCGGCGTCGTACGGCTGGGCCACGGTGAAGAACTCCAACACCAATGCGATGTTCGACATCGTGCGCGACAAGCCGTCGAAAGTGCATCCGCAGATCGAATCGTGGATCCAGCGCGACCAGGCCGTCGCCATGTTCAAGGATGCCGGGCTGGATTTCGAAGCCTTGAAAAAACTCGCGCAGACGCGTGACTTCAAGCCGGTCGTACTGAAGGGCGAAAGCTTCTCCGCATCGTTCAAGGTCGATTCGAAAGTCATTACCTCGCACAACATTGTCGGCCGCATCGAGGGCAGCAAGTATCCCGACCAGACGGTGATCTACAGCGCGCATTGGGATCATCTGGGCGTCGGCGCACCCGATGCCAAGGGCGACCGCATCTACAACGGCGCGGTCGACAACGGCACCGGCACCGCCTCGCTGATCGAGCTGGCGCGCGCGTTCGCCAAAGCGCCCAAGCCGGAACGATCGATCGTGTTTCTCAATGTCACCGCCGAAGAAAAGGGCCTGCTCGGCTCGGAGTACTACGCGAACAAACCGCTCTATTCGCTCGGCAAGACCGTGGCGGTGATCAATATGGACGCACTCAGTCCCAACGGCCCGGCACGCAACTTCGCCATTTCCGGCAATGCCAAGCTGGATCTGCTCGACCAGCTCACCGCCACGGCCAAGCGCTGGAATCTGACCTACTCGCCCGATCCGCGCCCCGAGGCCGGTGGCTTCTTCCGCTCCGATCATTTCTCGTTCGCCAAGCGCGGTGTGCCGGCCTTGTCGTTCGAATCGGGTGACGACTGGGTCGATGGCGGCGTTGCCGCCGGCAAGAAGGCCGCGGAGGAATACACCGCCAACCACTATCACCAGCCCTCGGACGAATGGCAGGCAAGCTGGTCGTTCACCGGCATGGCACGCGACCTGCAGATTCTCTACACACTGGGTAGCGACCTGGCCAATTCGAACGCCTGGCCGAACTGGAGCTCCGATTCGGAATTCCGCGCGGCGCGCGACGCATCGGCGGCCGACCGGAAGTAAACGGCACTGCAAGGCGAGGCGGTCAGACGCCTCGCCTTGCTTCCGGGCGCGCCAACACCGGCCACCCGGCTAGCTCGCGCCACAGCACTGTAACCTCCCCCCGCCACCCTGCCGGCATCCTTTTGATGGATTGCCCGCGTGCCCGGCTCACTTTTCCGCCTGCGACACCATCCCCTCGCCACCAGTCTGCTGGCCGGCGCCGCGGCGTTTCTTGCCTATGCGTCGATGTATGCGTTTCGCAAGCCGTTCACCGCCGCGTCCTTCGATGGCATGCACTTCGCCGGTGTCGACTACAAAGTCTGGCTGGTGATCGCGCAAGTGTTCGGCTACATGCTGAGCAAGTTTCGCGGGATTACCTGGATCGCCCAGATGCAGCGCGAAAGCCGTGTGCTGGCGCTGGCCAAGCTTATCGGCGTGGCCTGGCTCGCCCTGCTCGGCTTCGCCTTGACGCCGGCACCATGGAATATCGCCTTTCTGTTCTTGAATGGTCTCCCGCTGGGCATGGTGTGGGGCGTGATCTTTGGCTATCTGGAAGGCCGCCGCGGGACCGAACTGATGGCAGCCTGCATGTGCGCGAGCTTTATCGTCGCCTCGGGCGTCGTCAAATCGGTGGCCATGTGGTTGATGGTGTCGCACGGCGTAAGCGAGTTCTGGATGCCGTTTGCCACCGGCATGCTGTTTGTACCGCCGCTCTGCCTCGCCACGTGGTTGCTCGAACGGTTACCGGCGCCCGATGCGCGCGATATCGCCGAACGTCATGTGCGCGTGCCGATGGATGCCGCAGCGCGTCGCGCGTTCCTGGCGCGCTTTCTTCCTGGAGTGGCCATGATTGTGGTGGCATATATCGCGCTGACGGTGGCGCGTGATTTCCGTGACAACTTTGCCGCCGAAATCTGGGCCGATCTCGGTTATGGCGGCGACGCATCGATCTTCAGCAAGACGGAAGTCCCCATTGCCATTGCCGTGCTGCTGATCACCGCCGCCACCATGGCCGTGCGCGACAACTTCAAGGCGCTGATGCTCAACCATGTATTGATCTTCAGCGGCTTTGCCATCGCCATTCTCAGCACCTGGCTGCACAGCCATCGCCTGATCAGCCCGCTGCTGTGGGTCGGCGGCAGCGGCTTTGGCCTGTATCTCGCGTATGTGCCTTATAACGCCACGTTCTTCGAACGCATGCTGGCCAGCTTCAAGGTCGCCGGCAATGTGGGTTTCGTGATGTATATCGCCGATGCCAGCGGCTACCTGGGCAGCGTCGCCGTGGTGCTGCTCAAGCAATTCAGCGGCCTGCATCTTTCCTGGGCCACGTTCTACGCACAGACCGTCATGGTGCTATCGAGCCTGGGCCTGCTGGTGACCTTGGCGTCGATGCTCTATTTCAGGGCAAAGGCGCGCAGCGCCACCTCGGCCATGCCCCTGCCTGCCGCTGCCTGATCGTTAGCGCCGCGGCGCTACCGGTACATCAGGGCAGCTGTAAAACCTCTCCTATTCGTCATTCCGGCGCAGGCCGGAACCCAGTGGCTTCGGTTCGCGGTCTTCGCGATAGAGCAAATCCTTGATGGCGCTCGCGACAACCGGCCACCAAGCCACTGGGTCCCGGCCTACGCCGGGATGACGATGGGAAAACTGAGGTTATTCGAGGTGCCCTTCAGCTCGCGTGCCGCATCCGTATCGTATCGAGCAGCAAGGAACCCGCATGGGCCAGGCTGCCGTCGTTCTGGATCACCAGCGCGCCCGCCGGTATCGCATAGGCCGCGCTACGCGCCACACGCGCGTCGATCTCCGCCTGGCTCTCGCGACCACGTGCGCCAAGACGCGCGGCGAGGGTCTCTACGTTGGCGGTAATCACTACCGGCTGCAGATTCGGAAAGCGCTTTACCGCATCGACAAATGCGCCGCGTGAACCATTCACCAGCACGTCTGCTCCCCGGTTCATCCAGTGCTCGATCTCGCGGCCGATGCCATAGCGCAGGCCGTGTGCCGTCCACGTCAGTACGAACAGGCCGCGTTGCTCGCGCGCGGCAAATTCCTGCTCGCTGAGCGCGACGTGATTCTCGCCGCCGGCCAGGGCCGGACGGGTGATGTAGCGATGCGCGCACACCACGCCCAGCGGCACCCCATGTTCGCGCACCCAGCCCAGCACGCTGTCCTTGCCGGCGCCGGAGGGACCCATCACGTAGTAGAGACGTCCGTTTGTCATGCCGCTTCCTTGATGACCAGGGGTATCTGTTCCAGCTCTTCGAAATCCGCACCTGGAAAAGGTTCGCAACAAATCGCCAGTGCATCGATATGTGCTATCGCAGCGTCCATGCCATGGCCGGCGATGGCAACGCGCAAGGCTCGCTCTTCCGGCGGAGACGCCGGTGCGGCCAGGGTCATGTGGAAACGGTAGCGGTCCAGCACGTAGGGGTAACCGTAACGACGCAGCAGTTCGCGTTCGACCGGATCCAGGCCATGCGCACGCCGCCGACGTGCCTCCTCGTCCAGCGGCTCGCACAGCGGATGCAGGGCATGCAGACAGGTAGCCGCTAGTGCGTCGATGCGCCCGCTGGCGCTCTCCGGCCGCAAGGCGAGAAAGCCGGCGAGCGAATCCAGGCGCAGCGGCAAGTCGAAGGCGTGCATGGTGTTGGCGATCGACACCACCACACGCCGCAGATCGTCGAACGTGTGCCCGGCCATGAGGCTGAAAGGCGCACGAATCGTCGCATGCCAACCATAACGGCGCGCATCGCGCAGAAGTTCATCCAGGCGCTGCGGCGCGATGCTCGCAACCCGTGCATGGGTACTCAGCCACGCCTGGCCCATGCTCGCCAACGCGGTCCCGGCTTGCGGACAGTAGTAGATCGCGTAGCGCATCAGTCGTCGGCCATCAGTACCAGTTGCACCCAGTCTCCGGAAAAGCGCGTCACGCCGTATTGCACCGGCATGCCGCGGGTATCGGCATTGATCGACTGCACATGGAGCACCGGGCGGCCGATCGGCTGCTTCATCAATTTGGCTGCGTGTGCATCGGGCAGGCGAGCACAGACGCGGGTGTGCTTGCGCACGTAATCGACGACGCCGAATTCTCCCAGCGTGCGCGTT
>Ga0105240_10000939_pt1 | contig 51755 bp, 53 predicted proteins | sample KBSC54metaG_FD_80426 | JGI IMG/M metagenome (GOLD analysis project Ga0105240, IMG submission 80426) | Corn rhizosphere microbial communities from Kellogg Biological Station, Michigan, USA - KBS C5-4 metaG | ecosystem: Host-associated > Plants > Roots > Rhizosphere > Soil | place: Michigan, USA... | reverse complement strand
TTAAAAGCGCGTCTTTGATCGTCCTCCTCGAAAATCGTGTCGTGGGGTCTGATCGCCCAACCGGCGCTAAATTCGTGTAGGAGCTTCCTTATGTCTCGCTTGTTGCCTCCCAACGTTTGCTTAAGGTCGCAAATCAGTGCTTCCTTTTCGAACGGCAACACGATAGATTCCACTCGCTTCCGCATGCCGTGCTCATTCTCAGAGAGAAGGAATGAGAGACAAAGTGAGTGTACGGTTGATGCACGCGGTGCTCTATCGCCAAGGGCCGCAACCTTCTCTTTTAGGTCCTTCGCCGAAAGCCGCGAAAACGTCAATAGGAGAACGTTCTTTGGGTCAATATCGGCGTCATCGAGGATCTGCCTCGCCTTCGGGATCAGGATCCTGGTTGTCTTACCGCTCCCGGGTGCGGCGATAACACAGATTTTTGGCCCCACGCAGGCAACCACGTCGTCGTGAACGGACATGCAGAAACTATAGCGCTAAGGTGGCTAGCGCCAAAATGACCGGCCGTACCCAGTCACTTTGCGTAGGTAAGGACTCGAACCTTTTCCCTGACTCAGTCGCCGTTCTTGCGCCTCCACCTCTCAACTATGGTCGCGGCAATCTCCTAACGGGCGGCACAAATCTCCTTGGCCTCCGCATCGGTTATGTGCGGATCGCCCCAGAGTGAACCCTACTAGCTATTGCGCGTCAGGCTGAACTAGGAGACGTCTTTATCACAGCAGCGTACTCATAACAGGGGCGGCGACGCGCACAGACAGTAAACGCGGTCCGGTCCCATGCTGCGACTCCCCACGCACTTCGATATTCTCCGGCCGAGCTCGTCGCAGAGGCTGAGCGCACGCTGCAATGCCAGTCCGGCCAATCCGGGTTCGGAGCGGACGTCGGAGGCGAGCAGGATAAGATCCATAACGCCGGGGCCAGGCGTCCCTTTGACGGCTGGTGCCCGTGGTAGCCGCGCGCTGAAAGGCAGATATCTATAGGGCCCAATCGTGTTTCGCGGTTGGGCCCTAGCTGAAGCTATGCGGCGGCGCTTTTATCGATATTTTCGAGCTTCTCAAGGCGCAAGCAAACGCTCGAAAGCGTCCGTTGATGCTTCGCAGCGATCGCGATGTTGGGAGTCCCGGCGTCGAACTCCGCGGTGAGCGCCTTGTCCTCGCCCGGCGACCACGGCTTTCCGAAGTTGGCCAAAAATCATTCCATTCTGATTGATGTCCGCCGTCATGCTATCAATGGGAAATCAGGGAAGGAGTGGCATCCTGAACGCCCTTTCGAACCAACTCCTTTAGCTCGCCTTCCTTCTGCTTGGGGGATAACAGGTTCCACGCTGATGTCATCCCCGCCTCGTTAATCTTGGAACTCCATTCAAAAATTGGTCGCTTGCTAAGAATCTGCTTTGTGTCCGCGTCTAGCAGCACTTCGCTAAAACAGGCGAACGAAATTAGTGCTCCGCGGCTTAGGGATGTGTCCGTTTCGTTCGGAAATATGGCCGAATCATCAAGGTAGAAACCAAGTCCCTCTACTTGCCCCTCGCCCACCGTTCGGCCCGCAACCATGAACCGCGCAGGGCACCGATTCTTCAGGAGAGCAATTAAGTATGGCCTCTGCGAAACTGAAGCGGCTTGCGCAAGATAATCGAACGTTTCGTCTTCGATCTTGAGCGATTGGTTCTCGCGCTTATACAGTTCAGCGCTGGCGCCCAGCAACGCAGTCTGCACTACTGATTCGTGTTGCCGGATGATGTCATCCACTCCAAGCAATGCTATCCGGTCAAAGCCGGCGCCACGAGCATCAATTCGCGTCTCCTTGATGCCCCCTATTGACGCCCCCGTTTCGCCTCGCCTTTCATGCACCACGAGTTCGTCCCCTATGAGAGATATGGCGGCATAGCCTCGCCGGTTTTGGCCATGCGCTTGCGTGTGCCCGGTTAGCAGAGCAGCGCCAATAAGCATTGAGATAAATACACGCCCTGTCGTCATCTGGTGCCCCTCGTTTAATTATCGACCAACATTGAATGAACTTCGGTCGCTCCATTGCCTATGCTTGTAGTCACGTACGGATTTGCCGCTAACTTGGTACGCCGAGGCAAAGTGCGATTCCATGGAGAGGTATCGCCGAAAGACGTACGTCATTTACGCTCAATCGGCCGTAAGCTGCCCCTGCTAATCCGCGCTTGGTTGCCTCAAAGAGCAAGGCGCTGCATAAGACCCCGGCCGCAATCATTGGCCGGTCTGTCGAATCCATCGGCTTCCTGTTTTGTGCTGCAATGGAGTGAAGAATCAAATAATGCAATGGCGCATCCTGTAGATCGATCTGCTCTATCATTCGACGAATAGACTCTTTCTGTAGCCAAGTCGCGCTCGGTTGAGGACCATGTACCGCGCCAACTAGATAGCGATCCTCTTCGGTACGTACCAAACGGAGGACGTTTAGCTGCTCAGAGCAGTGGTCCAAAATTAGCTTTACCGCCGGACTGTGAAGAGCGACGGCTTCTGCCGAGGTAAGTCGCCTGATCTCTAAACGATCCTTGGAGAAGCTTCGTCGCGAGCGACGTTGGAGCATCGTTTCCAGGTCAAGAGTATTGATTCCACACTCTTGGAGTGACGCCTCCGGGTTACTGGCGTGAAGTCGCAGGCAAAGGACGGGACTTAGGCGCCAATCGCCATTTCCCAATACGCGCGCCTCAGTGGACACGACATCCGGCCAGGACAATGAAACGCCCGCTCCCGCACACGTCGCCGCTCTTACCCCGTGTTCTGCTGCAACACCTGCGTCGTATAAGCTAAGGCGACGAGCCAAGGTTCCATAGCGCTCATTCAGCCTGGATCGGTTCGTGACAAAACAGACGATTGGAACCCCGCCGCTTGGTTCTTTGTTTGTCACCGTGCGGTATAGAACGAGCCGGTTTGTAAAGGGGTCGAAGTAATAGCACTTCGAGGATGCCGCATTCGAAGGTACGATGCAGAACGCGTGTGTAGAACGGAGGTCGCCGGCGCTCGGTGCAATATGTCTCCTCTTAGTGCCGCTCGAATATCCGACTGCATATCGGCACACCTCCGAAAGCAAGCGCTCGCCAGCTTCGGCCTGGTCAATTGGCGATTCAGTCGCCAGACTGGCGTGGTTGTCTTTCGTGATTGTTGATCGAGCGGGCGGTGCTGCGAGGCATCGCCTCTCGAAATTCAAGCTGTTTGCAACGGGCATGCCTGCCTCGATCATGGAATCACGGTGGCTCTCTAGACTTTCTTTAGATGATTCGGAGAAATGCGGATCGACGACTATCCGCATATCACACGTGCCCGAATCGAGTATTGCGACCGACTCCTTGTCGCCGATGTCATATAGTCGCGTAGCAACCGTAAACGCCGGCGCACGGCACCCACCCAAGCGATCTACTAGACGAGCGTGATTGTCGAGGTTCCGGTACGAGTCTTGAGGACCATCTTTCAAAAGATCTCCAGAATTGAGAAGATCAAGTGACTCGGCTAGCTGTTCTGCGCTTGCGCGGTCAAGCAGAGCCGCCAGATCTCCTAGGGTTCTGTGTCCGTCCATCGCCCGTAGAAGTGACAGAATTGCATCGGCTAGCTTGGTGCCCGCAATCTTGATTGGCCGCGGCCCCCCGATAAAAAGCAACGTTTCGGCCCCAATGCGAACGGCTCGGACGCCCAAACGGAGCCGTGGCCGCTTCGGAATCGATGGATTTTCGCGCACCTTAAGGCTCCTGCTGCGGAGGCTTTAAACGGGTATTTTGAGGAACGCCGCGACCAGCGTCCTTTAGCGGGCCCCCCAGGGCTGACCGGCACGTCGAGCAGCCATGAACAGGCAGCACCGGCCCTACTGAAACGTCGCATGTAATCAGGTCGAAATAGTGGCAAAGTGAACGGGACTGAACATCGGTCACTCTTTGCGACACGAGCGAAAGAATGAAATCGACGACTGTGTCTGGCACCAGGTCCGGCAATGGGGGGATGTGATTTGCAACGGCGGCAACTGTGCGTAGCCAAGAGGCGGACCCCTCCCATGCTTCCAAATTGGCAAACCAGCGTTTTCGAAAGCAGCAGTAACAAACCAGACCGGTGCCACCAATCAGAGGCGAAACCGCAGCACCGCGATTCGTTAGAAATGCCACGATTATAGGAGCCTCAGACGCCGCTTCGCGTATCAATAGCGCATCATCAAAATGGTCTAGAAATATCGCTTTGACTGCCTCGTACCCGATGCCCGTATTGGAAGGTAGCCTCTGGCTATGCCTCTTCCACCTCTCGGCGATAGACGCGCCTAGACCTCCGATGAAAAGTGGATGGATGCCTAGCAAAATGGACTTGGCTCCAAGTTCAGCGCCCCAATCGGAGAGTCACTGCCATGGTAGAGCGATGCCAATTCCTGAATTCGGTTGTGCCTTAGGTATTTTGCGTTGGGCAACGACGTCGGCAGCATTGTCGGCACGACCGCTTTTAGCACGACAATGCCCATAGCTTTGAGGTCGTCAGTGGTCAGGTCTACGACAATTGGCCGGTGACCGCGTGCCTCGACACAGCTGGCTATCTGGCTCACATCCACCCTGGACGGCCTTCCTTTGCGACATCGTGAACCTAGGAAGCTCATGTCCGGCCTACCCGGCATGGTATCGGTGACCTGGTATGCGAGGTTTGATGGGTAGCGACTGTATGGGCCGCCTTGGCTTTCATTCATCCGCATCCACTGCTGACCGGAAGCTTCCAGCCTCGCTTTTCGGGCCGCGGCACCGGTGGCTGTATCGCACGCGCAGGAGAATATGTCGTCATCGCCGATAGGAAGGCGCAGCGCCCTATGGGCGCACACGACCGGGATGCCAAAGTCGGTCGTCGCATCGAAATATCTTTGGGTGACGAGCACTGAGCTGTCATATTCGTCAAAGTCGTCGAGCGCCCCCCCAAGCTCCTCACAACTTACTTCTGCGAGCGGCGCTCGTGTAAGCCACAACGCCTCAACGGCCTCACGCTCGATTAGCTCGAGAAGGGCTGCCGCCAGTGCTTGCCCGTGGGCGACGTGCGCCGCCACGCCGGTCGTGGTTTGCAACCAAAATCGTTCAGACGCGCGAGCTGGCGAAAATATGTAGACCATGACGAACGGAACGTATACTTCGCGGTTCGTAGTCAGCTCCAAGCCCTTGACCCATCGAATTGGGGTGGCCGGGTCGAATCGGGCGGCACGCCAGGGTGCCGCGGTATCCGATCTCACGTAGAGCGTAGGAATTGATTTCCAATCAAGCGCTGACCGACCAAGCTCATTCGCACTTGCGTCAATGATGGAGTCAGGTGAATAGACCGTATTCGCATAGCGCTCGAACGTCTCAAATACCGCCTTTATCAGAGCCACCTCCGAATCTACATCGCAGCCCGCTCCAGTGACGACGGCCGGTTGGCCACTTGGAAATGAGAATGACAGCTCGGGGTAGAGCTCATCTAGCCGCCCGGAGCGACATGAAAAGGCGTAAGTGCGGTCCAGGAATGCGCTCCCCGCCCGCGACGCGTAAACATACGGAATTAGCCCTACCTGTGGACACACCGATCGGAGCACTTGCACGGTCGAACTCAAGATGCCGGGCAAACAAGCCCGAGGGCCGAAAGCCTTTCGATCACAGGAATGTGTTCACCACGGTCTTCTAAATCCAACTCGCGGAGAGCGATTCGGGCCTTGTTGTGTATCAATCGAAAGATCATCGCCTCTGACCCGGCGAGCTTCGTCGCCTTTACGCCATTGCTGACTATGAGGCTCCCGTCGACGGATTCGGTAATCTCGCAAAATACGCCAGCGCTCCATCCCACAAACGACTCAGCGTCGTACAGATCGAGTACTGGTCGGGGTGCTGGAGCGGATTCCTGAAGCAGCTGCTTTCTAATTGTTTGCAAAACCTTATCTAAAACGGCCTTGGTGCAAGCGTTATTAGCGAACTCGAAGACCGCCGTCGCATTCAATTGCGTCGCCGGCTCGACGAAGACATCCGGAGAGACATGCTTGCGGTAGGCCGGATCATCCTTCCTCAATATTCCGATCGCAATCTCCAGCACCTCGGCCCAATCGATCGGAACCAACCCAAAACTGAAGTGCAGCGAGCATCCACGAACGGTCTCGGCTCTGTGAGGCATGCCACGCGGCAGGTAGAGCACGTCGCCTGGGCGCATGAGCACTTCCCGCAGCAGGCGGCCTTCTAGCGCGTCCTTAGGCAGGTCCACATGTTGTTTTGCCGTGAACGCCGGGACCTGCGACGGTCGCTCATATAGAAGCCAAGCTTTTTCGCCAGCGATCTGAACTACGAGTACATCGTGCGTATCGTAGTGGGTGTCGAACGCACCGCCTCCTAGCGGCGATAGATAGGCATTCACACCAACCCGATGAGCCAGCTCATATGAGAGCTGGGTGGACATCCGCCGAGTGCGTTCATCGAAGCAATGCAGGCGATCAGCTACGATTGATGCACCATCGTAGAATTGCGCCCAGACAGCCGAGAGATCCGGAATACCTGATGCAAAGCACGGCGTTGGAGGTGTTTTGCCGCTCCTTCGCAACGTCAGTGCATCCGACGTTATCAGCTGCAGCGTTTCGGCGAATTCCGGCAGTGTAGGCAGCAGCTGGAGAACCGCCGCTTGACGCTCCGCATGTAGAGGCAGCCGCTCAAAATAGTCGCGGACAAAATCGCCGCGCGGCATGCCAAAGAGCCGCTCGGTTAGAGCCGCGGGGCACGCTTGGGTAACTTTGTTCTTCATTACTCCGTTGCGCCCGTGTCGGCGGCGAGAAACCATTTGATGACTCGATCGTATTCCGCTTCAGCGGCCCTCGCCTTACCCTCCTTGGTGAAAAGTCCGTGGTCGGCATGAGGAAGTCGCCGCATTACGATCCTCTTTCCCATTGGAGCTAACTCGCTGTATATGACCTCGGTCGAAAGAACCGGAGTACTCATGTCGTCCATACCACTCACAATGTAGAGCCGCGCTTTAGATGCCTCTAGGTTGCGAATAGTGGATGTCCGAAAAAAGCTGGCCCAGCGCTTATAAGGGTGGCCCAGCCAGAACCGGCTGGGGTCGTTTGGATACCGTAGGATATCGGCAAGCTGATCGGTCAATTGCGATAGGGTCTCTGACGTTTTTTCGTCATCTTCGCCCTTCATGTAAGCCTTCACAACAAAGTCGTAATACTGATCTGGGCCGGCCCCGCCTACGAGCGCTACATGGGTAAAGCCGGGCTCCCTTGCAGCCAGCGATGCGGCAATTGTGGCGCCCTCAGAGAAGCCGATTACCAAAGCCTTCGATGTGTCTATCCAAGGCAAGGCCCTGGCATGCCGAAGGGCTATCCCGATTTGGCCCACCCAGCTGTCTACGTCGAAATAGTTGTTGAACTCTTTTGGGCAATTCGTTGCTGTACCGCTCTTAGGGACGACGCGCGCCGGGACATATGGCTTGTTCACAACCATGACGGCGAGTTCCGGGTGCGCGGCGGCCTCGGTCGTCAGGGTAAATACGGTAGAGAAGTGGTCTGTGGGCCCACCATTTTCAGGGAACACTGGGGCGCAGCCCGAGCCCTGGATGTAAAGGACAATCGGCGCCTTTGCCTCTCCAACTACTCGCTTTGAAATGTAGTACTCGACCCGCGGCAGATCGCTACCTTGAGACAGGACAAAGTGCTCGTAGCGTTGCCCATTGCTGTTTATCCAGTCGGCCTCCTTAACCTCGACTGACGTGCACGCACCAAGAGTGAGCATCGCCGTCAGTGCGATAAGCGCCTTCGCAGCTGTTCCATGTTCGAGCCGGCGCCTGAGACTGCCGATCATTGCAATCGCTCCGCCGTCTTCTCTAGGCGATCTAACATCACTGTCTTTGGGTAGCCGGACTTCATAAGTGCCCTAGCCAGTATCGCGTAAATGTGTGTAAACCCATCGCAAAGGATGGACTTTTCGTCGTAGAGTGATTGTTCCGAATACCTATTAACTAGCCGGCCATTCGCCGCTCCGCCCACGCAGTAGCCCGCCCAAGCACAATCACGACAGTCGGCCGGCAGCGTGGATGCGGCTTTTACGGTCTGATGAATGAGCGGGTGTGTGAGGTACTCAAACAGCGAAGTAGTACGGCAGTCAAAGCCGAAATAGTCTTCGTTAACAACACGAAGCGTATCGTCAGGCCCGAATGTGCCATCTGTGGAGATGGAGATGATTAATGTTCCAGCCGTCGGTAGTCTTTTTCGGTCAGTCATGCGGCTATAGCCAGTCATAAAGGTATAGAACTGGTCGAAGAATCGTACCGTCACGTCGGGATTTCCAAGTTCATTCCAGGCGCGAAACACGCCCTCGAGGTAGCGCCCAACCTTGGCGCCCATCTCGGGCGTGGTTGTGTCTCTCGTTTCGATTGGCAGAAGGAAGTCCATCCACTCGAAGCCAATGTCCTTTGCGAAGTGATTGAATGTCTTTGCACCATCCTCATCGGGGTTCAGCACGCACAGCAGGGCCGGCGGGCCAATTCTTCCCTGCCTGCTTGCTTCGAAGAGCCGCCGAACGCCTGCAATTGTTCGGTCATAAGTACCGCGGCCAGCGTGGTCGACGCGATGCCGGTCGTTGGTTGTCCGATCGCCGTCAAGGCTGATCCCGACGTGTACTCGGTTCGTTTCGAAAACGTCGATCCACTCGTCATTGATGAGGACGGCATTAGTTTGAATTGTCAGCTCAACATTTACCTTGCCTTTCGCTTCGGCCAGGATGACGTCGCAGTACTTAGCGAAGATAGACGGCTTGATCATTGTCGGCTCGCCGCCATGAAATACGATTCGGAGGATAGACGCGCCAACTTCTTGCGCACCTTTCACGAGGAATCGCGCGATCGCCTCATACGTCGCCATGTTCATCTGCTTTGGCTTGGACTCGTAGAGCGAGCTCCCCTTATTGAACATATAGCAGTACGTGCAATTAATGTTGCACCGTTCCGTCAGCTTCACTACAGCGTCGATCTTATCGAATTTCATAGGGCACTCCGTGACCAATCGCCTTCGCGACGGTATGAGCACTTTGAGGGTGCGAACAGAAAAACCGCCCGAGCCGCAAGATACGCAGTGCGGGCGGCGGTCCGACCTACAGCGGCTTCGGCGGCGGAGGCGCCGTGCCCTTACTAAAGTCGCCAAAGTTTTGAAGGAAACATGCGAAGTTCTGCCCGAAAAAGATGCCATTCACAAAGTCTGCGGCGCCGATGACCGGCAGCTCGCTGACCACGTGATCGGGTAACTCCCAGATCCCCGACGAGACTGGGGTATTGCCGTCGTCTTGAGTCAGCTGCTCAAAGTGCTTCCTGCGGTTTTCCGCCATTGGATTGTCCCTCCGTAGCGGTTGATAACTAGCGACGAGTGGCCATCGGCGTTCGCCGCCCCCTGCGGATCTACTTTGACTTGCGTAAATCCGCACGCAAGGGTAACTTTCGCGTTAATTAACGTCAATCAAGATTTCGTTCCAGCGCGTAGTAATTTCTCACCGCTTAATTAACGGTGCGCAAACACTCGCTAACTTGTCGCCGACGAGCAACAGGGCAGACCAACTTTCCCTCCCCGATAACACCTTTGGTTAGCACTGGTTCGCGTAATGACACCGCGACATGATCCCAAGGCTGCCATGCTAGGACCCCTCCCCGAAAATGCAGTTGGGTGGCTGCCTATTGAACTTCGCTTCGGATTAGGCGGAGCATTTGCGCCCCGACGCGTGTCATGGATGCGCTTTGGGGCGGAGGCTCTTCAGGAGCCATTCGTGTCGCAAACCGTGGCAAGACTTCGCATGGAGCCCGAGAGATATCCGGAGCTAGAGACCGACGTCTCGTCCGTCTTAGAGGCCGTACGGGGGCGTACCCCAGTACAACCTTGTGGAATTATTTTTCACATTTCGAGGTGCGGATCTACGCTCGTTTCCAACGGCATTAAGGCAATTACGTCTGCTGTCGTGGCATCAGAGGCTCAGCCAGTCTCGGCGCTCTTGGATCCGAACTACGACGTAAGCGTAGCGACCAAGGCGCCGCTAAAACGGCAGCGAGAACTCTTGCTTCGATCGCTATTTACGGTCATTTCAACGTACCAAACCGGATCGGCCCAAGAGCTTGTACTAAAGCTCTCGAGCCTTAACACAATCTGTATTTCAGAGGTACGCGCTCTCTTTCCTGCCGTTCCGATCGTCCTCGTTGTAAGGGATCCGGTAGAAGTTGTGGTCTCCAATCTGCAAGGTGGCGGCGGCTGGCTATCGCACCGGAAGCAGCAGTCGCTCGCTGAAGCGCTTGGTATGCCTCACTCGACGGCTGCTTATATGGATGATGTTGAGTACGCCGCCTTTGTAGTCGGCATGATGCTGAGGCGTGCGCTCGAGAATGTAGACGGGATTCACGTGCTCGACTATGAGGACATTGACGGAAGGTCCATTCGCCGAGTAGCTTCGTTATTCGGTCTTACTCACAGTCCTGAAGAGCAGACTCTTGTAGAGGTCCTGTCAAGCTATTCCAAGGATGCGACACGTACGCAACGAGGTGTAAACGACACCGCAACCAAGCAGGCGGTCGCAACGGCCGATGTTCGTAGACATGTGGAGCGGCATGCCGAGCAGTACTACAGAGCCCTCCGCGCCCCGCGAAACTCCACCGCACACACGATGGCGTGTTGATGCAATCGGCAAGCAATAAGGCCTCAATCTTCAGATCAGAAGTCCTTGCAAAGCGCGCAGAGAGGCTTCCTGGAGAAGTCGTGATTTCCGTGCCTGCGTCGTGGCAACTAATGAGCTATTTTTTGGCCACAGGCCTCTTGATGGGCGCGATCTTCGTCTCGTTAGCCTCGTACTCCAGAGTGGAGACTGCCACCGGTGTAATAGTTCCAGACAAGGGCATAGCGGCAATTGTCCCGACAAGAAGCGGTGTAATAACCCGCATTCCGGTCAAGTACGGGGAGCGCGTGCCCGATGGCGCGATCCTCGCCGAAATCAGTGTCGCGGACCAGCTACCGGAAGGCGGCAGCGCAGCGGAGAAGATACAAACCGCGATCTCCCGCCAAGGCGCTAGTCTTTCGGCTCAAATACGATCACTGGAGCAATCTGCCCAAGCGCAGCTTGAACAAGTGTCGGTGGATAGGGCTGGCACGTTGGCCGAGCTCGGCGAGCTCCAATCGCAACTCGCTTTGCAGAAGCGCCTGCTCGATTCGTCACTTCTAGACCTGGAAAGCGCTAAATCTCTTGCAACCCGTGGATTTATTAGCACGCGTGATTTGAAGCAACGAGAAGACCTGGTGTTGAGTCGTAAGCTACAACTGTCGCAGATGGAACAGACGTTAGTGGCTAAGAAGGCCGCGCTAAAGGGCATGGAGCGAAATGCTGCCTCTATCGCAGCTCAATCGAAGGCCCAAGTTGCAAGTCTAAATGCCATGCAAGCGCAGGTTGATCAACAGTCAGCCGTGGCCCAAGACTCCCAAACCTATGTCCTACGGGCTCCTTTTGCTGGCAGGGTCACGGCCGTGATGGCGAGAGTCGGCAGCGTAGCTTCTTCACAGCAACCGCTTATGAGCATTGTTCCCGACGGCGCTGTGCTACGCGCCGAATTGCAGGTTCCTACGAACGCGATCGCATTTGTTCGTGAAGGGCAGGACGTGCATCTTGCAATCGACGCCTTCCCATATCAACGATTTGGCACCCTCAAAGGCCGAGTCACGGCAATCTCCGAGAGCGCAATTAATGTGCAAGGCAAGAGCGGTCCTGTTGCGGTCTATCCAATAATCGTGAAGCTTGAGCGCGAGAACGTAACCGCCTTTGGGCGGGCTCAGCCGCTTGTACCTGACATGACGCTATCTGCACGGATTGTCACAGACAAACAGAGCCTTTTCCAATGGCTATTTGAACCGGTGTTCGCTGTGCGAAAGCGGACAGCCGAATGATCGATCTTGCCATTTTCCCTCGCGCCAAAGTACGCCTGACTCGACAGACCGAGGTGGCAGAGTGCGGCCTCGCCTGCCTCACGATGATTGCGAATTTCCACGGGTTGGACGTAGACCTCGCGACGATGAGGCGGCATTTCGATCCATCACTCCGCGGTACATCAATCCGCACTCTGATCGAAATGGCAAACCAGATCGGATTGATACCGAGAGCGGTCCGCGTTTCACTGGACTATCTCGAAGAACTCCACGTTCCGGCAATCTTGCATTGGAACATGAATCACTTTGTCGTCCTAGAGCGGTTTTCCCGAGGTCGAGCTCTTATTCACAATCCAAACGGGAGCACCGCCTGGTTGAGGCTTGAGGAGGCCTCATCCTGCTTCACGGGTGTTGCACTAGAACTAAGGCCGAGCAACGAGTTTGCGCGCGGCACGCATCGCCAGACATTGCGTCTATCCCAACTATGGGGACGCATGACAGGCCTCAAGCGGACGCTCGCTCAAACCTTTGTACTAAGTATGGTAATCCAAGGATTACTACTGGCGTCGCCGTATTACATGCAAATTGCGGTAGACAGCGCCCTACCAGCTCTCGATAACAATCTCCTTGCTGTGCTCGCCATCGGCTTTGGTCTGCTTGCCATCATCAATTCAACCGCTGTGCTGCTTCGATCGTTTGTCCTATTGCATGCTGGAACTAACGTATCGTTTGGGCTAAGCACGAACGTTGCTCGTCACCTCTTCCGTTTGCCCATCGCATGGTTCGAGAAGCGCCACTCGGGCGATATTCTGTCCCGGTTGCAATCGGTGAGCCCGATTCAGAAACTCCTCACCGAGGATGCGATTTCGGCATTGGTGGATGGCGCGCTTGGAGCATTTACGCTTGGAATCATGTTCTTCTACAGTGCATCGTTAGCTCTCGTCGCAGTTGGCGCATTTGCGCTGCAGTGCGTTGTTCGGGCCATCACCTTCGACTATCAGCGTGAAGCCCAGGAGTCACGAATCGTTGCAGCTGGCCGAGAACAGACCACGCAGATAGAAACCCTGCGTGGAATTACAACAGTCCGGCTTTTCAACAGAGAGGCGCTTCGGCACGCGCTTTGGCAAACCCGTCTAATTGAAGTTACGAACGCTGACGCGCGCTTGGCTCGCATCAGCATCTGGAAGAATACGCTCAGTTCAATTATCTCTGGTTTGGAAAACGTCATAACAATATGGTTGGCCATTACGTTCGTCATTTCGGGTGCTGGGTTTAGCCTTGGTATGGTCTTCGCGTACATGGCCTACAAAACGCAGTTTACGAAGAAAGCCGAGACTTTGATCGACCAAATGACCAACGCCAGAATGCTTCGACTCCATCTAGATCGTCTTTCGGATGTGGTCCTCACTCCCGAGGACGATAGTTTTTCGTCCAAGTCTGTTGCCGATCAAAGTTTGGTCGGACAGATCGTGTTGCGGGACGTGTGCTATCGATATTCCGAGAGTGATCCACTCGTATTGAATGGCGTCAATCTCATCATCGAGCCTGGCGACCACATCGCGATTACCGGGCCGTCAGGTTGTGGAAAATCCACTCTCGTGAAGTTAGCGCTCGGCCTTTTGACCCCTACTAAAGGCGATATTGTGGTAGATGGGCTTCCACTCGCCAATTTCGGGCTGAGAAATTTCCAGCGCCAAGTATCCGCTGTGATGCAGGACGATCATTTGTTTTCCGGTTCGCTAGCTGAGAACATTGCGTTCTTCGATGAGCGGCCGGATATGGACCTTGTCGTCTCTGTCGCGAAGACAGCCGGCATCCATCAGGACATTGAACGGATGCCGATGCAATACGAAACCCTGGTTGGCGACATGGGTTCCACACTTTCGGGCGGCCAACGGCAGCGCGTGCTACTTGCCAGGGCCTTGTATCGCCGCCCGCGCCTGCTGATCATGGACGAGGGGACCGCGCATCTCGATGCGGCGCACGAGAAGGCCGTAAACGACGCAATCAGTGAGATGGGCATCACCCGTATCATCATTGCGCATAGGAAAGAGACAATCGAGGCGGCGTCGCAAATCTATCTCATGCATCTCGGTTCCTTGATTCGTTTAGGGGACCATGCCCCTATAGCCGAAAACCACCCGCGAGATCGTTTTTCGGTTAAGGGCACTGCCGGTTAAGGTGCGACGGTGCCAATCAGCAATTCGAAATCAGGCGGGAACATTGTCTACCGATCTGTGGAGCATCTATACGCGCCCATGTCTGACAACTTCCAGTACGCGCCCTAGGCGGGCTCTCAATCCAATGTAGGGCGCCCTTGGCCACCAATGAGCGTGGTTCGCCGGTAACTGTCGTTGCAACGGTTTCGAATGGAAGCATTCGAAATTGTCACATCGCCCTTGCTAGTGTGGCGTCGTCGCTTTTCCATGCACCCCGTATCTGCAGCGTTGAACCTGACATGCCGGGGCTGCTACGGTTGTTGACCGGTCTGTGCGGCGATCGCGCCATCGGTTTGGTTCGTCTAGTGCTCGAGGACGACGAAACGTTCCTGTCTGACATACATGGCGCCAACGCCATCTTATTGCGCCTGCAGCAGGTATTAAGTGACCACAAAGTTCGAGCGTCCCTTACGACCTCAGCGGTCGGAATGAATCACGAGATAGTCAAAGTTCTCGCTCGCTACAACGTGTCGTGTAGTGTTCGGATCCACGGCCCACCGTCGTATCACGACAGCGTTGCGGCCGCGTCGCAACTACGCTATGACCAGGTGGTGAGAGGGCTCACTATGTTGCAGCGGGCGGCGTACAGGCGCCTCATTCCTAATCCGAAGGCCTCGTGCCAGATAATCGCGGCGCATGATGGCGCGCTGGTTTATCGCCATTTGGTCGACGAGCTTTCGGTTGGAGTCATTGAGTTCTCGCTTCCTAGTGCCTTTAACAGGGACTCAATGGCGGGCGCGCAACGGTTTGTTGATCGAGTGATTGCCGAATGGAAACGAGAAGTAGGCCGCCACGTTTCGGTTCGGTTCCCTGACTTCATACCAACACGACCACCGAGTTTGCCGCGGCCAAGGACGATATGCGGTTCACATACACCTGGTAGAGGTTCAGCGGAGGGTTTAGAATGACGTTGGACGCGCCGCCGACTCCGCATGTGATGTCCGAGGGGGCCGTGATTGAGCCCGGCTCGGACAACATCCGAATCGTAGTTGTAGGGAACGGGCGTCCGGGATGGTATGACGACCTCGCATACGCCTCTGAAACTCAGCGATTTGTCAATCGCGAAGAAGTAGAAGAGGAGTTCTACGTCTCGGATAGCGTCATTCCGATCGGCCCATGGTCTAGGTGCTCCCGGTCCTGGTTTAAACAAACTGAATCACTTAGCGACAACGTTCGCGAAGGTGAGACCGTCGCCATTTTCGGTTTGCCACGTCACCTGCTGCTGAAGGCGCAGTCCGCCCTCCAAGCACATGCAATTTCGCCGCCGGATACATTTATCGGATCACGCGAGGCGCAGGCGCTTCAATACGAAACAGCCGAATGGCTTAAGCTAGAGCTCGCTGCGGAATCGGTAGATACCTTGGCCATGGGGGTAAACAATCCAGGCCTCCGAACAGTTACAATCGACCGCGCGCAAGGCGCCTTGATTGGAATGCATATTGACTCGCTGGATGGAGCCGATCTCGACTCGCGGCGTACCGCACGAGTTCGGGCTGCGGTTAACTTTGGGCCCGGTACGAGATGGTTCCTTCTTCTACCAACGCCCCTCGAGTGCTTGGCTCGCTCGCTAAAGGTGGGAGATCGGCCCGCTGATGCTTTCTGCCTCACAGGCGCGAGCGTTTATGCGGCCGGCCTATTGACCCCGGTAATCGCTCTGCGCATCAATCCTGGGGAAGGATACATTGCGCCTACCGACGCGCTCTTTCACGATGCATCCTCAATGTGGGCGCAGGACAGATCGTTCAATAGCCAGATGCTGGTGAGGCTCACTTCACATCAGGCCTCAACTCGAAATAGGGACAATTTCCCTGCGCGGCACCCTCCTTCATAAAGCGACCGTGATGATTGTCGAAGGCACTCTACCGATTCCACGTGGAGCTCCTTGATATCCGTCCATAGGCGGGAAAGGGCGAGATCTGAAGGCGAAATTCGATGAGAGAGGGCCATGACGCGAGCCAGCATGGCGTGGCACCGAACCTCGGCGTAGCCGCCAGCCGATTCGCCAGCAGCCGGCCCGCACAGCTAATAGAGGGCCGTCCCAAGCGGTTGATCCCAGCCGACACAGCCTTTGGGGTTCAATATGGACAACATGACTAAGCCCACTCCAGCAATTCCCTCCAAATAGCCAAATACCGGCGCCCATTGATAGGCTCCGCGATATGCCTTGAAACCGGCCGATGTGGCTGACCTGGTTCGTTGTGACAGTATTGTTGTCAGCCACGTATTTCGGGCCTGTAAGAATTGGGCGTTCTTGGTGGAAAGCCAAAGTTTTTGGAAGATCAGGACGTGCCCTGCGCTTCCGTGACAGATTGCGGCGTCGCGAACTTGAGAAGTTGCAATTGTGCGCGAAGCGGCAAATAGACCAACCTTGAGTGCGAAGTCGAGAATTTCGTCATCTTTAAGCGCCTGGCCCGCTTTAAGGAGTGCGATGGATATGCCCGGATCCCCGTAGCACCATGCGGAACGAGCGGGGCGCGCGTCCCCCGCCCAGTGCGGAAACATCGACACTTGACCGGAGACGGTCTGGCGGCAAAGCCAACGAGCCGAACCCTCCAGCAGGCGCTGCAGGTCGTTTGGAGCGATTCGAGCATTCTTCGCATCTGCTAGAAATGCCATCACTCCGGGCGTTCCGTGCGCCATGCCAAGTACTGGGGCGCGAGGGGTAAAGTCCGCGTCCGACCAATCAAGTGACTTGGCGATCTCCCCCCAACAAGCCTGATCGCCGGATATATTGGCTGAGAGGTTCAGCGAGAGGATGATCTCCGACACCATTTCGGTCCGAATCGCGTCAGGCCTTGCCAAGCCATACATTCCAATTCCTGCTTTACCGAAAAGAAGATCAAAGACTTTGGCATGTACGCCGCTGCGCATGTATCTGGTAATGGCTCGATCGATCTGTTCGAGATAACCGGCAACTTTATCCCTGTTGAAATGACCCAGGGTCGTGAGGTGCTCGATAATCCACCCGATCCCCGCCAGACCAGAATGCAGCGAGACATCCATTGTTTGGCAGTGCTGAATCGAATCGATCCACCGAGCCGTTGCCATGGCCAGCACTGCCTGAGATCGGCGGGAACCGAGAACGCGATTGTAGTGGGCAAGAAACAGAAGGACGCCGCCCAATCCGCCCGCAAGCCCCGGATTCGCGTCACGCTCACGGATGAGGAGTCGATCAATCGAACGGAAGATCTCACGACATATCTGCGTGCACGCTTCCTGATAGTCAGTTTCGCACTCGATTGCACATTCCATAATCTGAACGCTTATAGGGTTAGCGGGCAGAGCATTGCGGGGCCAACAACGACTTTCGATGTTGGCTTATGCGTCACCCTTCAATCGCAAATGAAATGGCTCGTACAACTAACCGTAGGGTACAAGTGCTCGATCTTGAGCTGATCCACTAGCTGTCGCACTGTGCGCCTAAAGAGTAAACATAGACCTTCGGCAGGTGGGGTGTCATTTGAGTTAAAGGCAATCTTGTAGTCTCCAAATGAGCCACCGCCACCGGAATTTTGGTCCCTTGCCTCGACAGTTTTTTGATTGAAATAGTGGGGTGACAGCCGCGTGATGATCTCCGGATTCAGATGGCTACAGAGTTGAAAGAACGCCTGTTCGAACGGGATCGGAAACGGCGAATAGTGCTTCTCCACAAGCCATCTCGCGTGCTGCTTTACCTGCGGGATGACGTGGCCGGGAACAACAAGCCCGAATACGCAGTTGTAGGCTCTATCGAGCAACGTTTCTAGAAAGATCGCGTTGTATTCAGCCACGACACTTTTCGTCCTATCCTCATTTGCTGGCTTCCAGGCGAGCCCTCCGTTGGCGGCTATCAAGAGGTGGGCAAGGTCGTGCGACGGGTGTGTATTCGTGCCGCCCTCATTGACATAGGACTGGTTGTCAACATAGAACTCCTGCCGGCCCATTCGCCAATCCATGGCGAACCGAAAAGAGGGCGATTCCGCCTTTTTGAAAGGACGATGCATGTCGTGAATTCCTTCAATCGGATTGTGCCGTGGCGTAAGGTGCGGGTTGGTGACCCGCGGCGCATTCCGTATGGCAATGATCGCACGCGTCATCGCAGCAAAGTACGTAAGCGATTGAACAGTCAAGACAATTGCCGACGCGCCATCTCAGCGATGCCGCAGGTGGCGGCCGCCAGTCTTGAGAGGGCATCGTCTTGAAAAGGCTGGCACCCATCAAATAGCCTCGACGCCTATACCGACTTTTCCGGTATAGCGGCGGCCGTCGGTAGTGTCATAAGCCGCTGCGCCGACCTCTCGACGCAGATCGAATCAAACGTTAGTGTTAACGTAAATCTGGGGTCACGTCAACCGGCGTTAAGACGGGTATTGCAAGCACAGAACGAGACAAGAAGGGGTCCACTCTTTCGAGTGGATCGTGGCGCTCAGTGAAGGTCAGCGCATGTGGGCGAGATCTATCCGCGCTCTTCGGCTTCCGCATCGAAAGCGTACTCTTGCCATTAGGCTTGTCCCGCACCAGCCTGGAGATGACGCCCAGACACGTTGTCGCGCCGTGTGTCCTGAGACTTGAAACCTGACCATAGACCTGGACCGTTCCTTGCGAAAAGGAGCCGATCCCATATACCGACGGCCAATCAAAGTTGCGAACTTCGCGGCTGTAGGTGACCTGAAAACCACTTCTCGAAAGGACCAATCATGCAACTCGAGATCGCACTGCCTATCGTCCGCGCGCTTGCGGATGGCGTGAATCCGATAACAGGAGAAGCGTATCCGGAACATAGTCCCTATGCTGAGCCGCGCACGTTGCGCGCGCTGTACGCAGCGGTCGACGTACTTCAAAAGGAAGTCGAGCGTGGAAAGCGACGCGAAAGGTTGCCTGCCAACTTCGGTAAACCGTGGACGGAGGGCGAAGATAGATCCCTGCTTGGTGAATTCGATGCTGAAGCGTCACTTGCCGTCATTGCCACGAAGCACCAGCGAACGCAGTCAAGCGTGCGCTTGCGCCTGGAAAAACTCGGCAAGATTGAGCCGACCCGGTCAAGATAGCCATGAGTTTCAAGCCCCAACGTCGAGCGCGGTTTGGGGCTTTTTTGCTATTCGGCTTCGGCGACATGGCTTACCGTCCGAGCTTCACCGCTTCTGCAGTAATGGCATCCCGATCTTCGCGAGAACAGCTAAGGATTGAGGGCGCATCCGAACCATGTAGACAAATTCGAGCGAAATAGTGGCGACACGAAAGACGCGTAGGTATGGCGGCATACGATAGTTGAGCGGTATACGCTACACAAAGCGAATGCCATAGCTAGGCGTTGCTTTCCGTGCAATGTGCGTTCAAGCGGCTCAAGTACGCGCCCAGAAGCGCCTTTAGATCAGGCGTGAATGGCCCGAAACAGGCGCCACTCACATCCGCGCCGAGGTCAAGTTCACGCGGGTGCAAGTGCATATGGGCGCGCGCAGCGTCTGATAGTTGATTGTTCGCCTCCGGGGTCAACCAAATGCGATCTGCAATCCCGGCCGCAATATCCTCCACCTTCTCGAACTTGGTCAACTTACTGGCTCTATCTAAGGCGCTGCTCGTCATGTTGTCTCCCTCGCCCGGATGAACCTCATAGGAATCCACGGCGATTCGGGCAACATAACGGTAGTCGCCAGCTCCGATGGATCTCAGTGACCGAAGGTGTTCTTGAACAAGGCATCCGCACAGCAGCGCACTATCCGAGTCGCGGAACTCCATCATGATTTCGTCGCCTCTGCGGCTGCCAATTTGTTTGCCGCCGAATGCGTGGCCCCATTGAGCAATGAGACTCACGCCGGCGTTTTCCCAGCGGGAGTAGTCGGATCCCGGGAGTGTTAGACCGGTTGTCGTAGAGTCCTTTAGATCCGCCGCAACCACCGTTCGAATCCTTGGAGCGCTTGCTGCCCTTGCATCAAGGGCGACGGACCTGCGTCCCTCGTAGTTGCATGCCATTGCTCTGGCAAATTGTCTGAGAGCGTCGTAGGTCTCTTTGAATTCGCGTCCTACTTGAATGCTTAATGCTTGAGAGCCCACAGGGAGGTGAGGCAATGACCGCGTGTCGCCTCGCATGGTTCTCAACCTAATCATTAGGCGATCGATGTCGTGTAGCAGTGACTGGGCCGTTGTACGTGTATCCGCCAAGGGCGTACCGAACATGTCTTTCTGGGGCGATTGGGCTGCGTCCAGGCTGCCGATGCGGTCGACCAGATCCGTGAAACGTGTCAATACACGGCAGAAGGTGCGGGCGATTGAGTAGATGCGGTCCTTCTCCGTCGGCTCAAGTATGGAGCCGAGGAGGCTTTTTTCGACCTCTATTGGCCTCGGCCACCTTTCCCTGATCTTGCCGCCCCACCCCTTCTGGAACTCTTCGACTTTTGCATGAGCGGCGACGCCCAAGTATTGGCGCGCGTTCTTGGTCGAGCGTAGAAGCTTTGCAGCAACTATCGGCCTTCCACTTGCGATCACGTTTATCGGAGCGAGCAGCTCGGTCAGTGCTTTGTCGACGTCATACATTGCAAAATCGAGGCCGAGTTTTCCCGTGGAGGAAGAACCCCAGTTTGTTAGCAATGCCGCGACGTCATCAGATTCATCCAGCACCGGGACCAGAGCACCGAGCGCCGCCTCCAGCAACGGGAGAGATTTCCGCAGATTAAGCCGGATTGTTCCTCGTTCGTATCCTTCTACAAATGCTGGAGTGGCTTCGACGCCATCGTCCAGAACAACGTAGTGCTCCGTTCGCATGTTTCTGATCAAAAGCTGCTGCGTCGGCCCGGCAATGTTCCCGAACTCGTACGCAATCTCTGGCCCGTGCTCTTGCGGGACTACGACGAGGGCCGATTCGTCATCGTGGTCCAGGGCCGCAAGAAGGATGGCCAATACCTTCTCAACAACGAAAAGGGGTGGACGCCGGTCTCCCCAGCGTACCGATCGCCTCGATAGGAAGTGAGCCACCGCCGCAACGGTTTCGGCAGCAACTTCCTGCATATAGGTCTTTAAGTCTTCGGTCTTGTCGGTGATGTCCGGCATCGACTCCGACGTTCTGTATGTCCGATCTACTGTCCACGAGTTGCTCGCACCAGTCCGAGACACTCGCACAAACGGGACCAAGGTTGTTATTGCGCACCCATAGTCGATGCACCGGCTAAGAAGCAGCGTGCTCTCTTCCGCTTTGGCCACCGGCCCAACGACGAGAAGTTCAGAGAAACTCATACCAACTGTTTGCCAGTTGCGTCGCTCGCTCTTTCCACGATTCCCCTCTAGGTAACGCGACTTAAGGGTCTTGGCGATCGAGTCGGTGGTTACGTCTACGGCATAATTGCCCACGAGCTTTGACCTATCGGCATGCTCGGCCTTTGCGTTCTGAGGTCCGGCAGCGGCCGGCAGGCCCTGGTTTGCGCCGTCATCCGAAATCGCCTTCACAACGGCTGAGACGATCCTCGCTCCTGCTCGGTTACCGTACAGGCGGACAAATGAAAGCTCGTCACAAGAGATCTGCGGATCTCCCAGCTCGATCGCAGAACGGCGAAGAACTAGTTTCAAGCGCCTTGTTGCCTCGGTCTCACACGACAGGGACACGGCGTGGAAGAGAATCTCTGCCGCTTCGGCACCTTGGATGGGTCGTGCCTTTGCTTCAGCGAGTACGAGCATTCCGAGTTGCGCTTGCGGGATGCCGGAGTTTTCCAGTGCATCCCGGCAATACTCGAGCTCCACACCTGACATGACATCGGTGCTGCTCATCTCGATACGTGGGTACGCCATTGGCAGGACCCACACGCAGTTTCGTCTTGAGTCTGCGAACAATCGAATCTTGACCACACCTTCCTTCCGAATGGGGCCATCGGCTGGAAGGGCCGCCTCCATAAAGTGCGGCCAATGCAATGTTGCCCCACGAACGACGCCGTCTGCAGATGGATCATAGATATCGAGCTCACCTTGCGACTCAAGGATCGCTAGCAACGCTGGCCAGAAGTCTTTCAGAGAAAGGTCCGACGTCAATCGAAAGACGTGGTGGTCAACTTCGGGAGGCATACCGCGCGAAACAATGTGTTCGGCGATCTGCCAGACATACTCTTGGTACTGCCTCTGCGCCGGCTCAAGGAAACACCGAATGGCATCTTGAGCTCTACGATTGGCGTCCTCCCCCTCCAAGGGAGCTCCGACACAGGCGATCATCCTTACGACTGGATCGCCGCTAACCTTGAGTGCATCTTTGTACGCGCTCAGTGTTCGTCCAGAGTGCACCGTGTCATCGAGCAGGAGCACAGTCTTCCCAGACCACTCAGACGGCTCATTGAAGAATACCGATCTCTTGTTCAGAATCTGTGCGCGAACTGGGAAGGCAGCCTCGGCACGAAGGTAGTCGAGCGCCGCATCAAGGAGGTGCGCCCCTTTTCGCTCGACCGGCATGATTACGTCGGGGCGGGTCTCTTCAAGTATCTGCGCTAGCCATCGGGAAAAGCGGGGCAGGATATTCCGCTCAAACGGTGTCTGAAACACTGGTTACCTCACTTCCGACGTAACGGCGGTCACTTAGCCGCTTCTTCCAATCTGTCCATCGATTTCTTCTCCGTACAACCTATTCTGTTCACGTTTCGGTGGGGCCGTTGACAAGAGCTAGTGATCCGGTAGCTTTACTCTAGAGGCATACCTTACCAATTCAGGCCGCCTTTGTCTCGGTTCAATCCACCTCCTTTTTAGCCAATTGTCATTGAGGGGTTCGATGACAATTCCCTAGAAAGGAGGTGGAGAATGCCGAACCTAGACCGCGACCTTTGTCGCCGATTGTTCGCCCTCGCAGTCCGAGTCGCCTTGAAATTCAATGCGGATTCGAAAGACGTCACGATCGGTCTCGTGGCTCCCAACCAATCATCGTGCTGCGCGTCATGGAGTCCGCAGCCTGACGTCATCGTTCACGGTCGGCTTGATTGTGAGTGGTACGGACTGGTAGCAAGGCTCGAACGGATGCAACGATCGACTGAGCTTATTACCCTTGCACCTTCTGACTCGCTCTTCTTGTGAACAGCCGCGGCTTCCCCAGCCGCGGCTGTTTTCTCGTCCAGACTCTGCTCCGTGCGGGAAGCCGCCGCAGCGAGTCATTCGCCGATAATCCGCATCCCCGCTTCAATATGCCATTTGCCTTGGCCAAAGATCCCAATTGATGGATGTTGATTGAAAGGCGAATTCTGGCTAATATAAGTTAATAAGTGGGAAGACGGCCACGATAGACAAAGGTCGCCTGGGGCCACCGCGCTTATTAACAACGAGTCATAGGGGGAAAGCGTGGTCGAATTCTCTCTACCCTTCGTCGATGAGGGCGCACACATCGACACCGCGCTCCAGCTCATGCGCAGGGTGCATTGTTCCGGCGTTGTCTCTGAGGTCGAAGGCGGCGTCGTCATGTACACCGCGGACGAGCTCTTAGAGCGTGCGCACCAGCTCACGTCGGAGAAGAAGTCCTTGGCCGTCCCGCTCGCGGTGATCGTGCCCCATTTCCCGATCGCGCCGGCGTCCGTAGCGGGAGCGATGGAGCGGCGTTCCGATCGGGGCGCGTTGCGCGCGTGGCTCGAGCAGAGCGGCGCGGCGTACGCCCTCGTCAACGTCACCTGGGATCGCAGGCTCGCCGAGATCATCACCGGCTCGGACCGCCTCACGGAGATCCTTCAGCGCGCGCCGGTGATCTGTCAGTGCAGCGCGGAGCCCACGCACCTGTTTCGGCCCGACGACGTGTCGAACGGCAAGTGCTCCATCGATGGAGCCGCGGTAATCTGCAGTTGAACCATCCGTGTTCAACAACTTCGTCGCGCTGCTGAAGGGCTTCTTTTCGAACTCGTTCTGGTTCGGCAGCTTCCTTCCCGTCGCCATCGTCGCCGGCATCCATTACGCGCTCTGCCTCTGGTATCGCGGGAAATTGGACACCTTAGGCGCGTTCCTCAAACTGAACATGGCCGACACATGGCAGACGTTCCTCACGATCGCTGTCCTCATTGTTATCGCCTACATCGTCAGCCCCCTCATCCCTCTTTTTCGAGGAGTTCTGGATGCGTCCCTGCTGCCGCAGCCGATCCACGACATGCTTCGGCGCGACCACCTGGCGCGTGTGTTCGCCATCCGCGCGAAACTCGCCGCTGCGACTGTGCAGATGTTCGATTGGGCGACACGGGCGAAGCGTCTCGAGGAGGCTTTGTGGGAGCCGCGTGCGAGAGGAATGACGCTGCACAACGCTAGCGATCCCAGAAGCGTCGAGGCCGCCGAACGCCTCGTTGCTCCGCTCGCCCGGGAAATGGAATCTGGACGATTGCCCGAGGGGGCGAAGGTCGAGGCCGCCGCCGAAGCGCTCGCCACCGCGCTCCGGACCAATGCCCCGAATCTCCAAGCCCCGCATGCGGATCACGATGTTTCGCGTAGGCTTGAGGTCACGCACACGACCATGGTTCGCGTCTTGAAGGACGCAGCCCGCGAAGCCCGCCAACACTTCTTGGTGCTGTCCGCAAGGTATGACGGCGTGGCGATGGATGCGCCACAGGCTACACGGGTCGCCGATGCGCGGTCGCTCGCGGAAAGGTATCCGCTTAGGGTTTACGGCGCCGATTTCGAGTTCCTCTGGCCTCGCCTGCAGCTTCAGATGGAGACCGGGCGCATCCAAGATCGCCTGGTGGCCGCCCAGGCGCAGCAGGACTTCGCGGTGCTCTCCCTTGCGCTGCTGATTACGGTGCCCTTGGTATGGCTGCCAACCTTCGCCTTATCGGGCGATTCCCCGTGGCCGTTCATAGCCATAGGCGTCGCTTCCCCGCTCTTGCTCTCGCTCTTCTACGAGTTGGTGGTACAGACGCAGCGTGCATACGGCGAGGTCATTAAGGGCATGGTCGACTGCAATCGGATCGACGTCCTGACCAAGACGCTGCGCCAGCCCGTTCCGGCATCGCTATCGGCGGAACGCGAACTCTGGGGTCGAGTCTGCCGGGCCGAGGAAAAGGGCGATAAGGCCGACTTTCCTTACAGGCAGACGGCGATATGACGAAGCTGGCCTGGATCGTGTACGCCATCATCCTCGTTGCCGGCACAGCGCTGATCATGCAGCGCCGCGAGGACCAAGTCGTTCCCGAAGTCGCCACGCGTACGCTCCCTGCGGGCCACCTCCTGACGTCCGGCGACATCAAGATTCCGGCCGGATACCTGCGCCGGCGCATTGAGATGGACTCTCCCATCCTGAAAGAGGACGTCGGCGCGATGCCGCAGTTCTCGCCGCGTATAGGCCACATCGCCGTCGCGGTTCCCTTGCCCAGGCGCACCGTGGAGGAGGAGCGCGTGAATTCCGATACGGTGATCCGCCTTTGCAGCGGCGGGAAGCCGGTCGCGGAAGGCGTCCAGGCGCGGCTTGTCATCTGCTCGCCGGCCGAGCCGCAGTGCATGGTGATCGTCGATGTGCCGGTCGAAAGCTTCGGGGGCGACTCCGGCGCTAGCTTCGTGAAAGCTCTTGGGGACGTCTCGCGGCTCGATGTTCGACTCTCGAAACGCAACTGCGGATGAGGTAGCGCATGCCATCGATCATCTGGTCTCATTCCCCGGATGCCTCGCTTCAGTTCAAGGGCAGCCTCGTTGTCCCATGGCTGAAGGCGATCGAGTGCCCAACGGATGCGACTCACTTGCGGATCGAGGCCACCGGCGAATGGCAACTGATGCCCGGTGTCCTCGCCAAGTGCGATCCCGACGGGCTCGTGGGCCTGCGCGTCACCTCCGACCAGCTTCTGATGCCCGATGTGCCGGCCGGCGCTCTCATTGGCAAGTTCGGCGGCAGCAGCGCAAGCGCTACGCCCATCAGCGTCCCGGGATTGAACGTCCCAGCGAATCCGCAGCAGGCGCAGCAACCCGAGCCACCTTTGGGCTCTCCCGCTTCGACATCCGTGCCTGCCGGTTCTCCATCCGGAGGCTCTTCTGCCGCAAGCATCACCGGCCGTCCATTCCCGATCGGTTCGTCGTGCATCGTCCCTATTCCCCGCGCACCCTGCTTCGTCTACGTCGCCCTCAATTGGGTCGGGCGTCCGGTAAAGGTCGAGACGGTGGAGGTCAAGTTCTCCACAACTAATTTCTCCGCCCCATGAACAGCAATTCCACGAAGAAAAGGAGGATTTGGGATGCTGCGCACTGTAACGTCTCCGTTCAACATGTCGTTCACCCGCTCGGGCGGCGCACTAATCACCGCGCGAGCCGACGTCTGGAAAGCCGATCCCGGCGGATGGGTTCACATAGCGCAGTTCGAGTTCTCGAACCCCACGCTCCCCGCTGAGCAGCTGCAGGGCACCCTACCCTCCGGCAGCTACACGTGCGTATTCAAGTGTTACGTGGAGGAGTCGTTGAACGGAATCTATTCGTTCGACTTCCAGATCGGCGGGGTCGATACCTACAATGACGACGGCGACGTCAACAGCACGAGCGCGGGCAACGACTCGAAAGTCTATAAGGACCAATTCATCCTGGAGATCCAATGACGATGCGGCGAAGAGTACGTCAGAGCGCGGCGGCCGCCACCGCGGCCGGACTCGTCTTCTTACCGTTGTCGAGCGGCGCGGATCAATCCGCGGCCGACATCCACCAGATTTTGACGCAGTCCTCCGGGCCGAATGCGGACAAGAACTGGGCCGATTACTTGGTCGACACGGCGATCCCGCCCGTCGCAGCCGCTGGCATGCTGGGCATTTCCGGCGAGGCGATCAAGCCAATCGAAAACGTGCGCGCGCTGCTCGTCGCCGCACAGGGCCTCAGCACCGCAGATTCGAAGACCTCGCTCGCGACGTCGATCACTCCGGCACGAACCTCCATCATGCCGATGAACCTCTCGACTTACGCGAAGAGCCTGCCTGCACGAATCCTCGGGTCGGTCACCTTCGGATACGCACAAGGCGACGCCTCCATTTCCGACGCCACCTTTGAGCGCCGCGCAGTCTCCGTCGAGACGAATTTCTTCTTTGACGCGAAGCGCGACGATCCTGTGGTCGCCTTCGCGAACGCAGTGGAGGCGCGAAAGGGCGATTGCGCCATCCTCAGGCCGAGCCCGCCCGAACAGACGACGCCCACCGGGCCAGCGTCGGGACCGGCCAAGCCGGCGCTCGCGCCCGCGAGCGAGGCGGAAGAGGCGAGGAAACGCGCGAATTCCTGCCGTGAAGGGGTCATGAAGTCAATGCGCTGGAACCGCTCCCAGATGTCCGTCCATTTCGCCACCGGTCGTATTAAATCTAAATCGGGGGGCAACGAGGTGAGCCTCGGGAACGCGTTCGCCGCCGGCCTTATCTATGGAATCGGTGACAGCCTTGCGGCCTCGGCGATCTATCGAAGAACGACGAACGAACCGGTCCTCGACTCGCTCGTGACGGGCGACGTCAGGAAAAGGAATACGTCGCTAGCCATCCTAGAGCTCAGCGGCGGCTCGGATCGCATGCGCGGGGTCCTCCAAGGCAGCAACGCTAAGACGACGGACGTCACAGCATCGCAGAGGGTCTTCAAATGGGCGGCGGGACTCGATGTCCGCGTGGTCGACGAGGTGTGGGTGAACTTTCGCGTCGGCCACCAGGCGAAAGTCGACGGGAGCGGCAGCGAAACCGGATCTGTGCTCAGCCTGAGCTGGAGTCCCAAGGCAATCATCGCTTCGAAGTAACAAAGGAAGGCCCGGTAGGTCGGAAGTGCCGGGCGACGCACAAGTCTCGTTCATGAAAAACACCCCTTTGGGAGCTACGCCCAAGGGGTGTTTGAGTGCCGCCTCATTGTAACCAGGGTGGGACTGCCCGGGCCAGTGGACGGCGAGCCTAACTTCGGCGTGCTGCTATAACAGGCCGCGCTCGGCGAAACTAAGAGCCTGAGTTCCAGCAATCACGAAATGGTCGAGCACTTTCACGTCAACGAGCGCAAGGGCGTCAGCCAACGTCCTCGTGAGTGCCTGATCCTGAATGCTCGGCTCCGCGACTCCTGATGGATGGTTGTGAGCGAGAATGGCCGCGGCTGCGTTGTTGGCCAGGGCCCGCTTCACTACTTCGCGAGGGTAGACCGATGTTTGCGTTAGAGTGCCGCGGAACAACTCCTCTGCTGCGATCAGGCGGTTTTGTGCGTCGAGGAAGAGAGACACAAAAACTTCGTGTTCCTTTGTGGAGAGCAGCAGGCGCAGATAGTCCCGGACCGCGCCGGGAGAACAAAGTGCAGAGCGAGCTGCAAGCTGCTCCGCAAGCAAGCGCTGAACGAGCTCACGAGCGGCCTGAAGTTTCCGAGACGTTCGATTATTTCCTTTGATGGCAGCAAATAGTTTCGACAGCGAGCCTTGATAGAGGCGAACGGCCTCCTTCGGGCCAATCAGCCGGCACACTAACTCTAGTGTTTCAACACTCGGCGCATCCATTGTCGGACTCCTTTCGTAAAGAACAATCCGACATTGATAGTTAGCGATACGGCTCCTTGGCGCACGACGCAGAAACGTGTTCGGCCGGCACACGGTCGAGCCGTGCTCTATCCTCGCTCGCAAAGTACCGTGGAGCGATGGCGAGGAATCATGAGGTCTCGTATTTTGCGAAAACTAACGCGCGTCTGCCACATCGCATTTTTGGCATTCGGCAACCGGACCGACTCTTTCATACCTACGTAATCGGCAAGACCGGCGCTGGAAAGTCAACGCTTCTCGAAACGATCGCCGCCCAGGATATTGTCGCCGGCCGCGGTGTTGCGGTGATCGATCCTCACGGAGACCTGGCCGATCGGGTTCTCGGGCACGTACCAGACAGCCGAAGCGCGGATGTCGTTTACTTTGATGCGGCCGACGATGCTCAGCCATATGGCTACAACCCGATTCGGGGGGTACGCGCCGATCGCATTCCGCTGGCCGTCTCCGGGCTTATGGAGGCATTCCAGAAATTGTGGCCTGAAGCAATGGGCGTTCGAATGGAGCACGTATTGCGCAACGCGCTCTACGCGCTCATCGAATTTGGTAGTGCAAACTTTGCGGACGTGCTGCGATTACTTGGGGAGAAGACCTTCCAGCGGGAGGTGATTTCGCGTATTCGCAACCAACAGGTTCGCTCGTTTTGGCTCAAGGAGTTCCCAAACTACAACCCGCGCTATCGACAGGAGACCATCGCGCCGATCCTCAACAAGGTAGGGGCCTTCCTTGCGGATCCTCGGCTCTACCGGGTTTTCACGGCCCCACAAATCGATCTCCACTTCCGGCAGATCATGGACGAGGGAAAGATCCTCGTTGTGAACCTTGCAAAGGGACGGATGGGAAGCGACAGCGCCAACCTATTAGGCGCGCTCCTCGTGACGACCCTAGGCCTCGCAGCACTTAGCCGAGCCGACCTCGAGGAAGAGGACCGGCGTCCGTTCCATGTCCTCGTGGACGAATTCCAGAGCTTCACCACGCTTTCGATGGCAAACATGATTTCGGAGCTTCGTAAGTACGGCGTCGGACTGGTCCTCGCGCATCAGCATCTTCATCAGATCGAACCGGACGTAAGGCACGCGGTGCTCGGAAACGTGGGCACGCTCATCTCCTTTCGCGTCGGTCCCGAGGATGCGCAGGTTCTTGCCAAGGAGTTTGAGCCGATCTTTTCCATGCATGACCTGGTGAGCCTTCCGAACTCCGACATCTATTTGAAGCTCATGATTGATCAGACGCCGAGCAAGCCCTTCAGCGCACACACGTTGCTCGCCAAAGAGGCCATTGAACACCTGGCGCTCATTTAAACCCTAATTCCGCCGCTAATCGTCTTCCCTTAACACCTCGATTAATTAGCGTTAAACTGCGTCGCCGTAGTAGGCAGGATCTAGACCCCAACAACCACAACGGGAGGTCAAGTGAACGCCACTTCCATGCCCGATCGCGGTCTCGCGTCCCAGACAACGGTGAACTCGAGACGACCGCATAGCCGCTACCTGGCGAGCACTTCATAGCCTCTGAGCAGGTGCTTTAGCAGGCGGCTGATCCATCCTTTTCGTCGTGCTTACTTCCTACAGGAGGCTCAAATGTGGGGCGTAGTCGTCTTCGCCGTTGTCGTGGCCCTCGTCGCCGTTCTCATCGCCGTGGCCATCACGTACTGGTGGGTATGGCTTTTTCTCGGTGCATCGGGTTTTGCAATCTATTACTTCCGGACCAAGCGCCAGGAGAAAGCGAATCAGGTGTGACATGAATCTCAAGATCAAACGCACGATGGAAATGAAGGGACTCGTCTCCAAGAAGCCCGTCTTCGGCATTGGCTTTCGCGCCGATTACACCGAAGAGGAGCGATCCGCAATCAACCAGTACAACTTAGGTGGCGAGCTGCTCTATAAGACGGAGAAGCTCACCGTCACGATCAAGAGCCTCAAGGACGGCCACTACGTCGAATGCCCTGATCTGGAACATCTGCTCAAGGAGGAAGGCGAGATCCACAAGATTTGTGAGGGGCTGAAGAACTACCTCAGGATCGCGCAGACCTTCGACGGCAGAGAGGAAGTCGTTGAGTTCTGACGGGCCTTCGGTCTACACGCCGTTCTTTCGTCGTTTCACTGACGAGCGGGCGCGGGATTCGAAGGAGACTCGTGAGCTCTATGAGTCCGTCCGCGCCCGACATTTTTCCTCTCCATATTCAAAGGAAGACGCGGTAAAGAGCTTCGTTCTCTCCATCGCGAAGGAACTCCAAACTCCGCTTCTCATCCCGTTCTGCGTTGCCATGGATGAGGTCCTTCGCGTCGAAGACTCCATCTTCGGATTTCCGGAAGTCAATCTCGACCATCTGTCGCTCAAGGAGCAGGTGGATCTCAACCGCCTGCTCAGGGCGAAGGACTACTTCTTCGCCCACGAAGATCAGATCCTCAAGTCGCTGCTGGCTGCCCTGAAGCTGATGTTCGGCCATATCGCAGGGCAGCTTCCGAAGGCGCTCGCGCCATCGCCATTCGTCATACCTCTCGCGTATGCGCTCCCCGACCCGAAGAAGCTTATCGATGAGCTTCTCGGAACGCTGTGGAGGGATGAGTATGTGAAGAACGGGCTCTTCGTAAACCTCACGCGCCATATGCACTTCAACCTCTGTGAGGTTTCGGGCGTTCCCGACCCGTACGACGTTAAGAAGCCCTTCGTTCTTGCATCAAAGCAAACCGCCCCGCTTTCCACCATCGTTCACGACTACCTGAAGGAAACCCCTTTCGAGTCATTCTTTGAAGAGCCAATACCCCTCCAGCTGACTCATGAGGAACGCTTCAGCCACATGCATGTAGTGGGCGGAAGCGGCGCGGGCAAGACACAGCTTCTTCAGAATCTGATTCTCCATGATCTTACCTCAGAGGATCGGCCGGCACTTGTCATTGTGGACGGCCAGGGCGACCTCATCGGCAACCTGCTTCGGCTCGATCTGCCCTTCGATCCCATTCTCATAACGCCGAAGGACATCGACCATCCGCCTGCGCTTAATGTGTTCGATGTGAAGCAGCGCGGATACGACCAGCAAGCCAGGGAACAGGTAACGGCAGGCGTGATCCAGACCTTTGATTACCTGTTCGCGGGCCTGTTCGGCGCTGATCTGACGGCGAAGCAGTCGGTGTTCTTTCGCTTCGTCGCCCGGCTGATGCTCTCTCTTCCGGAAACCATGGGCAGAAACGCGACAATCCTCGACATGCTAGCGCTCATGGACGACGCGACGCCTTATGCCGCGGCCATCGACGGGCTTCCAGATATCCAGCGGCAGTTCTTCGAGCGCGACTTCGGAAGCAAGTCCTTTGTTCAGACCAAGGAACAAATTCGGTATCGGCTCCAAGCCGTCCTCGAAAACCCGACGCTTGCGCGACTCTTCACGTCGCCGGAGACTAACGTTGACCTCTTTACCGAGCTCAACAATGGGTCGGTGATCCTCGTTGACACGGCAAAGGACTTTCTCAAGGGGTCGTCCGGACACTTCGGCCGGATCTTCATTTCGCTGGTCCTCCAGGCCATCCTTGAACGCGCCGTTATTCCAGGGCACAAGAGAACTCATGCCTTCCTCGTTGTGGACGAGGCTGCGCAATACTTCGATCAGAACATTGACGACCTGCTGACCGAGGCGAGGAAGTACAAGCTCGGTTGCGTCTTCGCACATCAGTTCCTAGATCAGTGCACGTCGCAACTGCGGTCGTCTCTCGCCGCCAATACAGCTATCAAAATGGCAGGAAGCGTTTCAACGAGTGACGCCAGAGCGTTGGCGGCAGACATGCGCACGTCACCCGAGTTCATACTTTCCCAACCCCGACTCACGTTTGCGTGCCACATCAGAGGCATAACGCCTCAGGCTGTCGCTATTCCCGTGAATGTGGGGCTGCTCGAAGCGCAACCGCAACGCGCCGATTACGAAGCGCTCATGGAGAGGAATCGGAAGCGTGTCTGCTCAGCTCGTTCGGCGAAGCCTCCAACGGCTGCGCCCAAAGTGGACAGTGAGGACGCAAGTGAGTGGTGAGAATCCCGCCGCGCTCGTTGACGCCCTCCGCCGCCGAAGCAGGTTCGCTGCGCCTCAGCCTACCGGCAAGCGCATCGAGATAACCGATTCGGACTTTGCGATCTTTGAAGCGCTCCATCGCCACGGTCCGCTCCCGACACATTACCTGTTCCGCTTTTCGCGCCGCCGGAGTTTCAATACCTTCCAGCATCGCCTTACCAAGCTCTACAACGGTACGAGTGCTGCCTCGTATCTCGTCCGCCCTCCGCAGCAATTCGCTTCCTTTCATGCTCGCTATCAGCACATTGTCTATGATTTAAGCGACGCGGCCGAGGCACTGTTGCGCGAGCGCGGAAAGCTCTCACCGCTCGTTACGCGTACAGACCCATTCCTCCACCGCCTGATGAGCGCCTGCGTGGGGGCCTCCATCGAGCTTGCCTGCAGCAATCTTCAATACATACCGCGGGCGGAAGTCTTGGCTCGCAAGAGCAACCGCATGGAGCTGCCGCTGTCGAGCCGTGCCGCAAGAGGACGCCTCGTGCCGGACGATCTGTTTGGGCTCAAATGGGAAAACACTGTCCGTTTCTTTGCCGTGGAAATTGACCGGAACACCGAAAGCATCGCCCGGCGGAAACCTGGGAGCATCACGTTTAGAGAGAAGCTCCTCTGCTACATGGACGTCATTCGCAATCACGTCTATCACGAGCAATGGGGCATTCGGAATCTCTCCGTCCTGACCGTCACTACCAACGACGCTCATGCGCGGAATCTCGAAAAATGCCTTCAGACGCTCGACCCCACGTTAGCCCATCGGTTCTATTTCAAGACGGTTCCAGGCCTTGGGCCGAACTGGCGCGTCCCGCCCATCCTCACCGGTCTTCTTGAGGGACTGACGGCTACGGCAGGCGGCGGCTAGAGGAGAAAGCAAAGGAACCATGTAGGTCGGACGTCGCCATTTGTCGCGGTGGATGCAAAGTGCGCATCAGTGATTCGCTATGGGAATAGGATTGCAAAGGGTAACCACCCACATACAGGGCGCTAGTTCTATGTGCGACACTTTGAATGCCAAAAGCTAACGTTCAAACGGTTCGAAGAATCTCGGGTCGCAGGGCGAACGAACGGGCAGCAAAGGGGGATATGTGCCAAAGAACATATTGATTTTCTCAGACGGCACCGGACAGGCTGGTGGCCTTACGCCGGATCAGCATCTCAGCAACGTCTACAAACTATATCGAGCAGCGCGCACCGGGCCAGACGGCGCGATTGACCCTAAAGATCAGGTCGCATTTTACGACCCTGGTCTCGGAACACAGAGGGACGAAGGAAGAATCCATATCCGGATATTTCAGGCAATCCGCAAGGGTATTAGCGCGGGTCTGGGCGCTGGAATCACTCGCAATATCGCTGATTGTTATGAAGCAATACTGAAATACTACGAGCCAGGTGACCGCATATTCCTGTTCGGTTTTAGTCGCGGCGCGTATACCGCACGGTGCGTCGCTGGCGTCATGAGCCTATGCGGTATTCCCATGAAGACGCCGTCGACTCCCACCATTCCGAGATACGGGAAAGCCTTGCGCGCAATTGCCGACGAGGCGGTTCAAACCGTTTACGAACATGGCGCCGGGCACGACAGCGCAGAATTGAGGACACAGCGAGAAGAACAAGCGAGGCGGTTCAGAGATAAGTACGGTTCAGATTTAGACGGGAAATCGAATGCGTCGCCCTATTTCATAGGCGTGTTCGATTCGGTCGCATCTTTGGGCGCAAAAGGGTTAAAGAGGGTATTGGTCTATGTCGGGATAGCCGTGGCCGTCGCGGCTGTTGCGGCATTCTTCGCATGGATAACACGATTCCTTGGTTACCCATTCAAACCGACCTTTTGGATATGGTTTGGCTTACTTGCACTTTCCATTGCGGCTTCAGCACTCAAGTACAGTCTCCGCGTGATTTGGCACTACCCTTCGGGCCTTCAATTCCGATGGCATTTAGCGGGATGGCATTCTGGCAATTATGACGAATCTCTCGACAACCGAATTTGGTTCGTTCGTCACGCTCTCGCAATTGACGAAACAAGGGCGGATTTCGCACGAGTTCATTGGGGCACCAAGGGCACTCAAGGCCCGACCAGGGATCAGGGCGTCCCGGAATGGTTCGAGCAAATTTGGTTTGCCGGATGTCACTCAGACATTGGCGGAAGTTATGCTGAGGAGGAATCTCGGCTATCCGACATCGCTCTTGCGTGGATGCTTGAGCAGACGACCTCTATACCGCAACCTATTCTGGTGGACTCATCGAAGCTGCATCTGTTTCCCGATGCTTCCGGAATGCAGCATTCAGAGGTAGAAGCGCTTCGCGATTCTTACTGGCGCTGGGTACCTCAGTGGATGAGACTGAGCTGGCCCGAAAAGCCCCGGGTTGAAGCAAAGGGCGCTCCCCTACATCCCTCCGTCTATGAACGGTTCAAGCTACCTGCCGTTCTTCAATACGCGTACATGAAGCCGTATCGCCCCGAGAATCTTAGAGGGGGCGACCCCAAGCTTGCGGAGTTCTATTAAGCCATTGTCGTGCCGTACCTAATGCATCGCCGCATCGTCCGCTCTCGGGCCGAAAAGCGGGCCATTGCGAGGCCGGCTTGTAGGTCTATGCGCGATAAAGAGGGCCGGCGATAAGCCGGAGTTGATGGAACCGCCGCCGGGGGCGACCGGTTCCTCGACGACAGGGAACTCAAGAAGGCCTACAGGCACGCGTTAAAGCTCAAAGATGGCCCTCAGAGGCTCGTATGGCTGTTACTGCGCACCGGGGGGGAAAAAAACCGAGCGAGCGACTGAAGGGCTCCTACGTTGGTCCAAACCGGATCACGCTGCCCGCCGAGGTCACGAAGAACGGCCGCAGACATGCGTAGCCGATCAAGCCGACCTCTTTAGTATTCTGCAAGCCAAGACCAGGAGGCAAGATCCCACCAGGATCCCTGCGGACCTGCAGGATCATCGGCTAGTTTTGAGCACCGGAGATCAAATAGACCCACTGCCAATCCCACCTGCGTAGGTAGGGGTTTAACGTCTGTTTATGCGGGAGTAGAATCGCCATCGTTGCGCTCCGATTCACCCAGGGAGGGGAACGATGCCGCAGCCCTACATGACCCTCGTGCTGTGTTTCGACGGCACCTGGAATACGCTCAAGTCCCATACCAACGTCTCGCGGCTCTACAGCGAGATTGCCGATGTCTCGACCGGCTCCAAAACTCAGCGCAAGTTCTACGACGAAGGCGTGGGCACCCATTGGTATGACCGCTTTGGCGGTGGAGCCTTGGGCATCGGTCTCGACGGCAACATCCGGCTCGGTTACGCCTGGCTCGCGTCTGTGTTCGAAAGTGAAAGAGGGGCGCAGCCGACGGGAAGCCCAGGGGAAGCGCCAGACGTCACAGCGAAGACCCGTCAACCGAATGGCGATGTGATCGGCGGGGCGAAGCACTCCGCGGGCCTCGATTTCCTGGCGGGCTCCGACATCTACATCTTCGGGTTCTCGCGCGGCGCCTTCACGGCCAGAAGCCTGGGCGGGATGATCAATTACCTCGGCATCCCACGCATCGACCCCAGCGCGGTCAAGCCCAATACGCTACTGAGCGAGCATCCCGCGATCAAGGAGGCGTGGGACCTCTACGATGCGCGCCCCCTCAAGGCGGATAGCGACCTGGTCGACTCGGGCAAGGCGAGTACGAGCTTGAAAGAGCGGATTGAAACGCATCGAGACGCCGTGAAGAAGTTTCGCGCATCGGGCCAGTATCCGGTGCGTATCCATTTCATGGGCGTCTGGGACACGGTGGGCGCCCTCGGCATTCCCCAGCTCATCGACTGGCTGCCACGGCCATCGAACAAGTACCTCTTTCACGACACGACACTGGGCGAATCGATCCGCAACGCCTATCACGCCATGGCGATCGACGAGCATCGCGCGGCGTACAAGACGACGCTTTGGACAGCGGCTAAGCCGACCACTGAAAAGGTGGAGCAGCGCTGGTTTCCCGGAGCGCACGCCGACGTGGGCGGGGGCTATCCGGACGATCTGTTGCATTCCCTGCCGCTCGAGTGGCTCGCGGTCAAAGCGGCGCTATGCGGACTCGAATTCGTCAACGACCGGCACATCGAGCTCTCCGACAACTCGGTTCCCGAATCCATGCCCATGGCTCCCGCGACGTTCGATCTCGACGGCACCGAGTACCTTTCGCCAATCCACGACAGTTACAAGGAGATGCTCGACGGTTGGTACGAGATGGCGCGGTCTGTGACGTTTCAAGGACGGGTGTATCGGCGAATGCTTGTGAATGAGGACGGGACCAACCAATCGATCGATCCGTCGGCGTTTCAGAAATGGAAGGCGGATCCCGATTACCGCCCGCCGAACCTCGCGCAGGCTGGCCGCACCGACGTGACCTTCACTGTGGCGCAATGGGAGGCACAGGCGGCCTTGGCGATGCAGGCGCCGAAGCCCGAGGAGAAATGAAAATGACCGCCTCCCTCAACGTCGTCCTCAGCATGCTGCTCGTCTACCTCATCTTCGCCATCGTCGTGAGCCGGCTCCAGGAGTGGGTTTCGCAGGTGACGTCCGACCGTGGCAAGTATCTCACCGAAGGGATCCATCGCCTGATCGGCGATGAGACCTTGTCGACGCGCCTTCTGCGGCATCCGCTCATCAGCGGCCTTTATCGCGATCAGAAGGCGCGCACCATGCCACCGTCTTACATCGAGCCGACGAATTTCGCGCTGGCACTCGCCAATCTCCTCGTTCGTCTCGGCAATCCTCCCGTAACGACCACTGGCACGGCTAATGCTGCCGTCGTGAAGACCCTGGCAACGACCCAACCGCTCACGATCGACAATCTCCGCGCGGCGCTGCAAAGCTTCGGAGCGCAGCGTTCCCCCATCGCCGTGGCTCTGCTTCCCGTAGTCGACCGCGCAAACGGTGACCTCACCGAGGCGCTCAAAGGAATGGAAGAATGGTTCAACGGCGGCATGGACCGCGTCTCGGGCTGGTACAAGACCAAGGCGCGACGAATGCTCTTCTTGATCGGGCTCGCGCTCGCTGTCGTGGTGGATATCGACTCCATCGCGATCTTCCAGGCGCTTAACAAGTCGCCCGCCGAAGCGGCTAGGCTGGCGTCGATCGCCGAAGAGGTGAACAAGTCCGGAAAGCTCGGCAGCGTCGAGCTAGAGCCGCTCAAGACCCGCGCTCCGACGCGCGCGGAATGGCGAGAGATCGTTTCAGTTTCGTCTGAAGCCGCGGCAAAGACTGGCGTGCTGCCAATCGGCTACAAATGCCTCAGCGCGACCTCAACGCTCGCGGACATCGGATCGAGTACGCCTAAGGCCGGCGCGACGAAGAAACCCGCTTCGCAGGTATCGATTTGGGCCGCTTGCCGCGGCGAGCTCGTGAACAAGCTGGGCGTCATGGCACTGTCGGATTGGTTGATGAAAATTGTTGGCTGGATCATCACCGCCTTCGCCGGATCGCTGGGCGCTTCCTACTGGTTCGCCGCGATCTCGAAGGTGATCAACATCCGCTCGAGCGGCCCGCGACCCGAAGCGGCAAAAGCGGCGCAAGGGACGAAAGCCTGATCTCGAAGTCAACGAGAGGGAGAGAACAGTGAAATGGAAGATGGCAGTGCCCACAATCGGATTTGCGATCCCCGCGGCAATCTGGCTGGCGTTCGGAGCCTTGCCAGCGCTGGGCGCCACGGATCTGCTTAAGAAAGCGCAGACCATCAAGCCTGAGACGTGCGGCGAGGTCGAAGACGTCCAGGAATGTCACGAGAACTACCAGGCCGGCTGCACCGAGAGCGACAACCCTCGTTACGACGCGTACCTCAATTTCCTGAAGAATCGCACGCCGAAGCCCACGGTGAAGCCGAAGAAGATCCTCACCCGCCAGGACTTCAAGAAGCTCGACGACACTATGCCGGATGATCTCAAGCCCGGGCACAACGCCGAGCACGCCGAGGAGTTGGCAAGGCTAGGGCAGGGCGCGATCCATGCGATGGTCGGCTATCTCTATATCGCTCCCCTCGGGCGTCGAGAGCACCAACTGCCAGCTCAAGGGCGATGGGAACGTCGACTTCCACATCCATATCGGTTTCGACGCCGCAGCCGCCAAGCGACTGCGCGAGGGCTGGACGCCAAACAAGGACGAGAAGCATGGCCTGCAGCAACAAAGCGTGATCGTCGAGATGACGCCCCACTATCGGCTCTGGGAGCAACCCGATTGGTCTATCGACACTGTGACCAAGGTTATCGGCCGGCAGGTCAAGGTCGTGGGGCAGCTCGTGGCCGACAACGAGCATGCGCGCGCGAAAGATAGCTGTGCGCATCCGAATGCCGATAAGAAGAACTGCTGGCGCGCCTCGATCTGGGAATTGCATCCCGTGACCGAATTCTATATCTGTGGTCCCAACTCGGACTCAACCTGCGCCGCCGATTCCACGAATTGGGTGAAGCTGAAGGACGTGACCCCCTGACGTTTTCCGACTAGAGGCGAGGATGTGGCGAAAACTGATGCGGGGATTGGGCGCGAAGGACCATTCCTTTGCGACCGGCCTGCTGCTGGCACTCCTAGTTTGGACGTTGACCCGAATAGTCAACGGTGTCGCAAGTAGCGGAACCATCGAGTACGACATCGCATATTCGCCCTCGGTCCTGGCCGATGGACGTAACGGCACGCTTGTTTCGGTGACGTTGACCAATCTGTCGCGCGAGACTTCCATCCGCAACTTAGCAGTCGTGATCAGCGATCCCGCCGGAAAAATCGAGTTCGTGCCGGCGGAGAAGCGCTGTGCCTATCCGCCGCCCGCATGGGTCGAAGGAGCGAGTTGCGAAGCGTACCCGAACGGCTTGAGCTTCTTTGCGCCGTGGCTCGTGCCGGGCAACGAAGTCCGGATGGCAATCAAGTATGCGGAAAGTGGGGAGAAGGCGGATCGACCTGTTGTTCGCATTCGACCGAGCGACACCGATACCAAGATCCGCTTGGTCGAGCCGGGCTTCCAGACCTGGGTAACCCGCAACGAGACGTGCATTCTGCTTTGGTTCGCGTTATTCACCTTCATATTCCTGGTGCTCAGCATCGCCGCGGGGATCGTCAATGACCCCGCAGCCGAATGAAAGGGCCACATGAGACACGCGTTTCTGGTCGCCATGACCTTCCTGCTTGCGGCATGTCCCGACCGGCACGCTGCCACGCCCCCGTCCAAGCCGGCGACGACGACAGCCGCAACGACGGAACCGTTGGCTACCCCGGCAACGACGGCAGCATCGCCTGCCCCAGCGACGCCAACTTCACCGCGCGAACTGCCACCCACTCCGGCTGCGACGACTCCAACCCCGGCGCCTACTTCTGCTCCATCCTCCGAGCCGAAACCCGCGCCCACGGCGACGCCAACTCCGCTATCAAACGCCAATGCACCAATGACCCTGGTGAAGAAGGTGCTCGTTCAGCAGGAGGAAACTCAGAAAGGCGTGGTGGCTAGGATCAATAAGATCACCGCAGACGACAAGCGCCTGTATTTCTCCCTGACGGATGCCCAGGGGACGGCCACGCCGAACCAGCCGTGCATCGCGTCGGATCGCTTCGAGGCCGAGCCCACGCTGCCGGTTTACCTGAAGGTTGAGCCGAAGGCGTGCGGCGAGGAGCTCAAATTCATCGTATCGAGCGTCCGGGCAACCTACGCGCTCGCGCTGCTTGGTGACGATGCGGCGAAGGCTGGCGATTTCGCAAAGGCGCAGCTCTACTACAACAATGCTGCAGCGCGCCTCAAGGCAACCAGCATTTCCGAATCGTTGATCCTCAGCAACCAGGCGAAAATCGCCGCAGGAAAGTCCCTCGGTGTCGCGATGCCTACGGTCAATGTGAACGGCGAGGAAATCTTCACGACCGAGGCGCTGAGTAAGCTTCGTGCTTTCCAGTCGTCCGAGAAACTCGATACGAGCGGGAATCTCGACGCATCGACCGTCGAAGCGCTGGGCGGTGGAATTCGCCAGGACGATATCTTCCGCCGTGCCTTGTCGGTCCCGTCCACGCGACTAGATGCCTACAAGATCAATCCTGCGGACATTCGCGGAAGTCACCTTCCGCTTGAGACTACCGCGACCGCGACCAGCCACGAAGGCCGCTACGACCTAAAGGCGATGATCAACGTCGAGAAGGGACGCGAGGCGAAGGCGGCGGGTATGAAGGCCGCGAAGACCCGGGAGGGCAGTTCGTAGTTAGCGGCTCCTTGTTAAATGGGACCATGGGTGTGCTGATCGACGTCGACCTCATGCACTTTAACGATCTGTGAAACATGGGCAAGCCCGTCGCCGTGATAGGCAGCGCGGAAAGTCTCGAAGGCATCCTTCTTACCGCATTGCTGGCGGTGCTGTTGATCTGAGGTTGCCGTGCGGGCCCTCGAGCACCTCGGCCTGGGGGCTTTTGGGCCCTCAGAGGGATCGGGCGCGCTCGGGCGATCAGTTGAAGCCATAGCGGCGGATGAACCAGACCTTGACCCATTGCGTGAGGAGGGCATAGGCCAAGAGGATCGCGGCCAGCGCAAGATGGCAGTCCCGCCACAAAGGGGCGCCCATAAATGTCTTGGCAACAGATCATATTCGATCGTGAGACGCTCTACGCCGAAGTTTGGAAAGAACCGGTAAGCACTGTCGCGAAGCGCTATCGGCTGAGCGACGTCGCGCTCCGTAAAATCTGCAAGAAGCTGGGCGTCCCCGTGCCGCCACTCGGCTATTGGGCCAAGCTCGCCGCGGGCCGAACGCTTCCGATTGCCGCACTTCCCGCCCACCACAAAGGCCCAACCCGACACGTGCGCCAGGTCCGAGAAGATACCGAAGAGCCCGAACGCGACCGCCGAATTGCGGCGCGCCTCGAGGCCGATCCCATTCCAATGATCCCGGCACCAATACTTAAGGCCACGGTTGCGGAGACGCACGCCGCCGTCCGGCGGACGGCTAGAGCACTCAGGAAACGGGAGTACAACGGCCGCGGCTTGCTGCATACGGATGCCGAAAACACCTTCGCGATGAGCGTTTCTGCCGCTAATAGGGATCGCGCGCTCCTTGTCCTGGACGGGATCATTGCCGCGGCCCTCAGCGTCGGTGGCAAAGTCGAACCGTCGATGAAAACCCAACGTCCGCTCCTAAAGATCAGGGGCGAAAGCTTCGACCTCGCGATCCATGAACCTACGCGCCGGTCCGAGCGCGAGCTGAACAAACTGGAGCTCAGGCAACAGAAGCGAGGCGAGCTTCACTGGATTCGGGACAAGTACGTCTTCGGCCCAACCGGAAGGGTCCGCCTCGAAGTTCGCGCCGAGGGCGCCTACTCGCCTCTGTTAACGCTGGCGGACGGCAGCACGCCCGTCGAGACTCGCCTGGAAATTGTCCTGCCGGAACTCATACGCAAAGCAGTCGAGCTCACGATCGAACGCCAGATGCAAGAGGAGGGACGGGAGCGACAAAGAATCGAGCGGGAGGAACGGGAACAAATCCTAGCTGGCCGTCGGGCCGAGCTTGAGCGTCTAACTAAAATCGAAAGGAAGGTCGCTCTGTCGCACCGCGCCGCGAAGCTGCGTGCCTATGCCGACTCGCTTCCACCAGCGGCTGCGGTAGAGTCAGCGTGGATCCGCAACGCCGCCGACTGGCTCGACCCCATCATCGACAAGCACTGGCCCGAGGTAGATGTCTACGTCGACGACAAGCTCAACGATATCGACGCCGACTAGAAGCGGCAATCGGAAGCACTAGGCCACCTACTCCCTGAGGTCCCGACTTGCGAGACTACGATCAGCGCTCGCAGAGGGAGACCGTCCATGGCCCGAAAAACGACGATCCGCTGGCTCAAAGAATCGGAAGAGCAAGACTATCCGGCGGCGCTCTCGTACTTGAGCGTGACGTTCAAGCCGAAAGTCGCGGCGGTTTTGATGCATAGCGAAATCTGTATTTGGCAACAAAAAGGGCGCGGTTTGATCCGCGCCCTCAAAACTCCTTATTAAGGAGTTCGTTGCTTGATGCGTTCCTGAAGCCAGGCAAGCACTTCCTCCTCCACCCAGCCGACCCGAGATGGTCCGAGTCTTACCCGCTTGGGGAATTTCCCGTCCGCTTCGAGCCGGGCTATGTGTGCAGGTGAGTACAGCACTAGCTCCCGGACTTGCCTCTTGCTCAACATACGCATGTCACGCTCCTTTTCAGGAGACGTGCACGCCTCGGTTGTGCCTAAGGCCCCGCCAGTTTAGCCAGTTTCCGCTCCCACAGGGTGAGCGCCTGCTTCATCTCGGGAAAGTAATCGTGGCGCTGGTACACCCCCACGATGCCCGACCGCGTTCCCGACACATGGTTGAGCAGAGCCTCAATGACCTCAATCCGAACTCCGAGCTTCTGAAGATGTGTGGATACCGTCCGGCGCAAATCGTGGAGAGTCCATCCCTCGACACCGCATGCCTTCTTGAAAAGCGTGCGGGCCTCGGACGTTGCTGAAAAGCTTTCGACCGGCTTACCCCGGACATGGGAGCGGGCTGGAGGAATGACGAAGTCCGAATCCGTAGGGAAGGACCTGATTACCTCGTGCGTTTGCCGGGAAATCGGAAGCACGTGTTTGCGGCCATTCTTCGTGACTTCGGCTGGCAGCGTGATCCGGTCTGGACCAACGTAGGAGCCCTTCAGACGCTTCAGCTCGCCCGGTCGTTGTCCGGTGCGGAGCAGCAGCCATATGAGCCTCTGAAGGCCGTCTTCTAGCTTTAGGGCGTGCCTATAGACCTTTTTGAGCTCGCCGTCATCAAGGAACCGGTCCCGCGACCTCCCGGCCGGCGGCGTCTCCAGCAGCGCCATGGGAGAACGGTCGATCAGATGCTGGTATTGACACCAGGTAAAGAAGGTTCGGCCGATCCGGAAGGCGTGCTCCTTTTGCGAGGGCTTCAAATCCATTAGGTTTCGCAGGATTTCCCTCGGGGCTATATCCGCGACGTTTCGCCTGCCGTACTTGTAATGACGGAATAAGTGGTACCGATACAACTTGACGGTGAGCGGTCGCAGACGTTTTGCGCAATCATCGAGGAACTGCGTCTTGGCATCCTCGAATGCCATATGCGTCGGAACCACTTTTCCAAGAGTCTTCTCCGCAAGAATCTTCCTCGCGGCACTACGGGCGTCAGCAAGTGAGAGGAGCGGGTAGCGACCGAGTCGTTTCCTGCGACCGCTGGCGACGAGGACGATGAAGGTTTTCGACTGCTTGCCAGCTCGAAGCCCAAAGCCCTTGAGTGAATCATCCCATAGGGTAGTTCCAGGTTTCGCGCTCCTCACCGCGGCTTCGTTTAGCACCATTTTGGCACCTCCATAGACGAGATTGAATGAGCATCTATGAGCAGAGTACCAAGAGAAATCTACTTAAAATCAGGACTCAAGGTGTGAAGTGTACAGCATGCGGAGGCATCGGATTAGTTTCCCAAGCTTACGACGAGGGTTCGATTCCCTTCACCCGCTCCATTCCCAAGCCGGTCGACCCCCTCGACCGCTGATCCATCGTCTGCGTGTGGATGGGAGACCCTGGAGGACCGCGGGGTTCATGTCCGACCGCGACCGAACCTCGCGCCGCAGCTTGCCTGTCCTATTGACCCAGCCCGAGCTCCTTCATGAACTCCTGGTTGTCCCAGAACAACCACTCATGGTCCATGACGCCGTTCTTCCAGTGGCCAACCGTGGCCATCGGGATCGCATAACGCTTTCCGGTGGGCGCGATTTCCTTGCCATCGGGCGTTTTCATCGGACGCGAGAAGGTGCCGGTCATGACTCCGGTCACCGTCGTCCACGTGCCGGATCCGAAGCGGATCGGATGGACCTTGATGGCAGTGTCGGGAGCGAAAGCGAAGATCGCCTTGAGGTCCTCGATGTGCTTGTCGATTCCCTTCGTCTCGTGTCCGTCGGGCCACGTGACGACGATGTCCTTGGCGTGGCTCTCCTGCAGGCGATCCCACTTCTGGTTGCTGAAGACGTCGAAGTCGAGCTCGTCGAAGACGCGCAGGTTCTTCTCGACGGCAGGCGCCTGCTTTTCGGGCCTGGGCGGAGGAGTTTCCGGATTCTCGGCAGGCGTCGCTGCAACGACGCTCGCGGCGATCATCGAGCCCAGGACCAGGGTGAGGCGAAAAATGTTCCGTTTCATATCTTTCTCCTTGTCTCATTGAATGCCGATCCAGGCCGGGGCGATCGCGGTTCCGCGACCGGCTCCATATCCCAGATAGATGTTGAGCCCCGCGAGCGGCTCGAGGTAACGCGAATTCTTCACGCCGCCGGCTTCAACGGCAACGAAGCCCAGGCTGCGAACAAACTCCTTCACGACCTCGCGCGCTTCGGGGTCGTCGCCCACCACGAAGACGGGAACGGTCTCGCCACCGAGCTGCGGACCGGCCGCGAGAACCTGTGCGAACACCGTGTTGAATGCCTTCACCACCCGCGACCCGGGAAGCGCCTTCTGCAGCTCCTCGGCCCCCGAGTTGTCGAAGCCGACGGTGAGCCCGGTGTAGTCGGCGTTCAGAGGATTCGTGATGTCGACGACGATCTTGCCGTCGAGGTCGCCGGCGGACCGCAGGGCGCTCACCGCGTCGGCATATCCCGTGGCCACGATGACCAGGTCCGCGTCACGTGCGACGTCGCCTTCCTTGTAGGTGGCGCCAGTCGTACGCGCCAGCGCCCTGCCCTTGTCCGGCGTGCGCGAAGTGATGGTGAGCGAATGGCCGGCCGACGTGATGAGACGGGCTAGTGCCGAGCCCATGTTTCCTGCACCTATGAGTGCGATCTTCATTCCAGTTTCCTTTGCAGAATTGGCCGCGATGCAGCGGCGTTGCAGTCATTAGGCCAGTTGCAACGCGTGAGATAAACGTGCACGATCGAACCTTATAATTTACTTTTGTGCACCAATGCCATGGATGTTCTCGCAGGCATGCGCGTCTTCACTACGGTAGTGGACGCCGGCAGCTTCGCCTCCGCGGCGGAAAAGCTCGAGTTGTCGCGAGGAATGGCTTCTCGCTATGTGGCGCAAATCGAGGCGCATTTGGGTGTCCGCCTGCTGAATAGGACGACGCGACGCCTGTCGCTCACGGAAGGGGGCCGCGACTATTACCAGCGCGCGGTGCAGGTCCTCGCCATGGCCGAGGACGCGGAGCAAGCCGCGGCCTCGGGAGCGGCCAGTCCCAGCGGTCTCCTGAGAGTCAGCACGGCGGTCGCTTTCGGATCCCGCCAGCTCGCCCCGGCGATTCGCGGCTATCTGAAGGGCTATCCGAAGGTGCGCATCGAACTCGCGGTCAACGATCGCGTCGTGGACCTGGTCGAAGAGGGATTCGACCTCGCCGTGAGGATTGCGCGACGCCTGGATCCCGGCCTCGTTGCCCGGCCAATCGCCACGGCACGACTGGTAGCCTGCGCATCCCCGGAATATCTGCAACGGCGCGGAATGCCGCGCTCGCCCGAAGATCTGCCGAAACACGACTGCCTCACGTACGCCTATGCGACGCCGCGCTTGTGGCGCTTTACCCGGCACGGGAAGACGCGGGAGATCAAGGTGGCAGGCCCGCTTCATTCGAACAACGGCGTGGTCCTCGCAGCCGCCGCTGCGGATGGAAACGGCATCTGCCTCGAGCCGAGCTTCATCGTGGACGAATGGCTGCGAAGCCGAAAGCTGGTGAGCCTGTTACCGGGTTGGGAAACCGACCTGTTCACCGTTTATGCCGTATATCCGAACCGGACGCTGCTCGCGGCAAAGGTGCGGACCTTCGTCGATCATCTCGTCGAGTATTTTCAGAGCAACGCTCGATGGTCCGAGGGTTGACGGTCATCGCCCTGGCTGGTCGCTCCTCGACCAATTCCGCGCGGCCTGCGCGGTCCGAAACGACTATGAACCCCCCCGCGCCCCGCCCATCTCAGGGAGAGACTCTCCCGGAGATTCCCATGGACCGCTCTTTCCGTCCGTCGTCCACCGCCTACACCGCCGACCCGCTCGCGCTCGTCCTGGGACTGAGCCTGGGCGCCGCGCTCATGTACTTCCTCGACCCGGACAACGGCCGGCGCCGCCGCGCGCTCGTCCGCGAGAAATCGGCGCGGTACGCACGCGAAGCGCGCGACCGGCAAGCCGGACTCCTCCGCCACGCGGGAAACCGGGCGCGGGGCGCCGCGGCGTCGGTCCGCCGCCGCCTGCACGCGGACGACATCGTGGAGGACGGCGTGCTCCTCGAGCGCGTGCGCGCGGCGCTAGGGCACGTCGTGGGCGATCCCCACGCGGTCGACATCCGCGTGAAGTGCGGCATCGTGGTCCTCAAGGGCCCGGCGCGCCAGGACCAGATGGACGAGCTCATCGCCTGCGTCCGGAACGTCCGCGGCGTGCTGGACGTCGAGAACCGCCTCTCGCTGAGCCCCGGCTCCGCGCCGGCGGGAGGATCGCACCCGGACGGCATCGCCCGCTAGGGTCCGTTTCGCCGCGCGTTCCGGCATCATGGCGGCATGCCTGCCGCCCGTCCCTCCTTCGCTTCGCGGATCGTCTCGTGGCAGGAGGCGCACGGCCGCCACGACCTCCCATGGCAGGGCACGCGCGACCCGTACCGGATCTGGCTCTCCGAGGTGATGCTGCAGCAGACGCAGGTCGCGACCGTCATCCCGTACTACCGGCGCTTCCTCGCGCGCTTCCCGACGGTGCGCGCGCTGGGCGCGGCCGGCGAGGACGAGGTGCTGGCGCTCTGGAGCGGCCTGGGCTACTACGCGCGGGCGCGGAACCTCCTCGCCGCGGCGCACGCGGTGTGCGAACGGATGGGCGGCGAGTTTCCCGCCGCCTTCGACGCGCTCGCGACGCTTCCCGGCATCGGGCGCTCGACCGCGGGTGCCATCGCCGCCTTCGCCTCGGGCGAGCGGCGCGCGATCCTCGACGCCAACGCGCGGCGCGTGCTCGCCCGCCACGCGGGAGTCGAAGGCGACCTCTCGCGTCCCGCGATCCTCGCCCCCCTCTGGGCGGAAGCCGAGGCGCGCCTGCCCGCGGCGGGAATCGAGGCCTACACGCAGGGGCTCATGGACCTGGGAGCGGCGATCTGCCTTCCGCGCGAGCCGCGGTGCACCGCATGCCCCGTGCACGGCGACTGCGCGGCGCGGATCTCGCGGCGCACCTCCGAGATCCCGGGCAGGAAGGTCCGCGGCGAGAAGCGCCGGCGCAGCATCGCGATGCTGGTGGTGCTCGCGGCGGGCGAGGTGCTCCTCGAGAAGCGGCCCTCGTCTGGCATCTGGGGCGGCCTCTGGTCGCTGCCGGAAGCGGACGTCGCCATCGCACCCGCCGAGGCGCTCGCGCGCGACTGGGGCATCGAGGCCGCGGAAGTCTCGCCGCTCGAGCCCTTCGCGCACGCCTTCACGCACTTCACCCTGGACGTGACGCCGTGGCGCATCCGCGCGCGCGGCGTGAAGCGCGCGGCCGACGCGAAGCCCGCGACGTGGCTCCCGCTCGCGGAGCTGGATGGCGCGGCGCTTCCGTCGCCCGTGCGCCGGCTGCTGCGGTCCGTCGCTCCCGGCTGAGCGCTACATCCTGCGTTCCCGCTCGCCGCGCTCCCGGACCGTCGGAACCCATGGAGAGTCCGCCCAAGCCACGCCCACGCGCGCCACCTGCGCGTCGATGAGGTAGGGCTTCCCGTCCATCGTGGCGCGGCGCGCGCGCGCGAGCGCGGCCTTCAGCTCCGCGGGCGAATGCGCGACCTCGCCCTCCACGCCGAAGCCTTTCGCGATCCACGCCATGTTCATGTCGGGCTTGCCGAGGTAGTCGTGGACGAAGTGGCCCGTCTCGACCATGCGCCCGTTCGGCACCTTCTCGATCACGCGGCTGTGCGGCCCGCTGTACGCATGGTTGTTGTAGACCACCGTGATGACCGGGAGCTCCAGGCGCGCCATGTTCCAGAGCGCCGTGGGGCCGAAGATGAAGGAGCCGTCGCCGGTGAGGCATATCACCTGGCGCGACGGCCGCGCGAGCTTCACGCCCGCCGCCGTGCCGGTGCCGGATCCCAGGTGGGCACCCATGTAGTAGAAGAGCTCGCGGCCGCCGTCCGGATCGAAGCCGAAGCTGTGCGCGGCGACCGAACCCGCCTCGTGCACGACGATCGCGTCGCGGTCCGCGAACTGCGCAACCTCCCACGTCACCCGGTCGGCGATCATCGGGCTCGCGTCCCAATCGGGACTCTTCGCGAAGAGCCGGGAGAGGCGCCGGCGCTTCTCGCCGAAGGCGCGGACCTCGTCCGCGCGCGCCGCGTACTTCCTGCGCAGGTCGTCCGTCACGAGCTGCTCGACCGCCGCGACGAGGTCGTCCAATCCGAAGGCGACGTCGGCCACGAGCGGCACGTCCGTGGGGATGACGTTGCCCATGCTCCAGCTGTCGATGCGCATGTCGATGAACTTCACGCCGCGCCCGATCATCGGGTTCGGGCTGTTGTGCTGGAGCTTGTTCCCGACGTTGATGACGACGTCCGGGTTCTTCGGGAAGTCGAGGCTGGAGATCCGGCCCACCGGAAGCCCGCCCACCCACAGCGGATGGGACTGGGAGAAGTTCGCGTGGACCGAGCGCGCCTGGGTGACGGGCATGCCGAGGAGGGTCGCGAGCCTCGCCGCCTTCGCGGTCGCCTTCGCGCGCGTCACCTCGTCGCCCACGATCATGAGCGGCATCTTCGCGTCCACCAGCAACTTCGCCGCGCGCTCGACCTCCGCGGGGTTGGGCCGCACGCGCATCCGGGGATCGACCTTCTCCTGCACGATCACCTCGGCGCGCGTGCGCTCATCGTTCAGGTCCGAATGCCACGAGGCGTACGTGGGCCCGTAGGGCGGCGTCCACGCCGCCTTGAAGGCGCGGCGCACCGTCTCCGGGATCATCGAGGCGCTCCGCGCGAGCCACGCGTACTTCGTGAGCGGCGCCACGATGCCTTCCTGGTTCGCGACCTCCTCGAAGCCGTCGCGGCCGGCCCGCCCGGTCTGGTCGGTGCGGTAGCTGTAGAAGACGAGCGGCGTCTGCTCCTTGTACGCGTTGAACATCTGCCCGATCGCGTTGGCGAGCCCCACCACCGCGGCCTGCATCACGATGGCGGGCTCTCCCGAAGCCTTCACGTAGCCCGCCGCCATGGCCGCACCCGGGCCCTCGTGCGGCGTGAGGATGTACTTCAACTGCGGGCGATCGACGAGGGCCTCGTAGAAATGCGCGTCCTCGCTCGCGGAATTCCCGAAGATGTAGCGCACGCCGGAGGCGACGAGCTGCTCCGCGAAGCACTCCCCGCCGGTGCCCTCGACCACGCGGACGCCCTCGACGCCCTGGGCCTGCGCGGAAGGAACGACGGACTCGAGCACGGAGCGCGCCGCCGCGGGCGTGAGGCCGGCGGCGGCGAGGCCCTTCAGGAACGTGCGCCGCGAGATGGACTGCGAGAGATAGCGCGCGACGAGCTCCCTCATTTCGCCTTCCTCCCGTAGACCGTGGCGAGGTACGAGGCCATGGCCTGGATCTCGTCGTCGTTCCAGAGGGCGCCGCGGCCCACCATGCGGTAGAGCGTCGCCTCCCACGCGCGCCGGTCCTGGCGCTGGGCGGTCCACATGCTGGGTCCGTGGCACTGGAAGCACCTGGACGTGAGCACGTCCTTGCCGGGCGCGTCCGGAAAGCCGGCCGGCGCCTTCGCGGGCTGCTGCGCGAGCGCGGCGCAGGCCAGGAGAAACATGCCGGTCAGCGCGAGCGCGGCCCTCATTTGATCTCCGTCTCGACGAAGATCACCTCCGCTTCCCCGGTATTGATCACGTTGTGCTCGATGCCCGCCTTCCGGAAGAAGGACGCGCCCTCGGCGATCTCCACGGGCGAGGCGCCGTCCTTCGTCTCGACGCGCATGCGGCCGGCCGTGCGGTAGACCACGACGTAATCCAGCGGGTGCCGGTGCCAGCCGGTCTCCGCCCCGGGCGCGAAGCGCCATTCGGTGATGGCGACGCGGGGGTTGTCTTCGATCGCGGTGCGGACGGCCTTCGCGCGTTCTGCCATGGCGCCTCCGGAAAAGGTCGGACGAGGGTGGATTCTAGGCGATGAGCCGCTGCTGGCGAAGGAACTTGTGCAGCACGGCGAGCCGCAGCGTCGCATCGGTGAGCTCGAGGAGCTTCTGCTTCACGTCGGTGCGCAGCGGCAGGATCTCCGCCAGCCGGAAGCCCACCCACGTGGCGTCGTCGAAGCGCAGCGGCTCCACGAAGCGCTCGACGCCGATGCCGAGTATCGCCTTCTGGAGGAAAGCCGCGCATTCGGCGAGGCCCGGCGCGTCCGGCGCCGGCGGCTCCGCCGCCAGGGGCTCGACCTCGCCCACGATGAGCCCCTGCTTCCCCACCTCGCTCGAGACGATGCGGAAACGCTCGAGGCCCACGGCGCGCACCTTGATGATGCCCAGCTCCTCCACGTCGCACTGGGCGATGCGCGCGAGGCAGCCCACGCGCTCCGGAACGGCCGGCGCGCCCACCTCCTCGCCCTCCTGGATCAAGCACACGCCGAACGCCTCGTCGCGCTTCAGGCAATCCTTCGCCATGTCGACGTAGCGCACCTCGAAGATGCGCAGCGGCAGCGCCGCGCCGGGGAAGAGCACCGTGTTCAACGGGAAGATCGGCACCGTCTGGGCGCGCCGGCCCGCGGAGAAGAGCTTGAGGATCAGCAAGGCCCGCTAGTCCTTCAGGTCGCGGTGGCGGGCGAGGACCGTGTATTCCGAGGCGAAGCGCTCCGCGAGCTGGTCCACGATGTAGACCGAGCGGTGCCGGCCGCCCGTGCAGCCGATCGCGACGGTGAGCGAGGCGCGCTGGTCGAGGACGAAGCGCGGGAGCCAGCGCTGCAGGAACCGCTGGATGTCCTCGATGAGGATGCCGGCCTGGGTCTCGCGCTCGAGGAAGGCGACCACCTCGGCGTCGTGCCCGGTGAGGGGCCTCAGCTTCGGGTCGTAGTGCGGGTTCGGAAGCACGCAGCGCGCGTCGAAGACGAAGTCGGCGTCCAGCGGCGCGCCGCCCTTGAACCCGAAGGACTCGAAGCAGAGCGCCAGGCGCGTGCGGTCCGTGACGACGAGGTCCTGGATCCAGCCGCGAAGCTGCGACGGCGTGAGGATGCTCGTGTCGATCCGCTGGCCGATCTCCGCCAGCCACGCGAGGACGCGCCGCTCCTCCGCGATCGCCTCGGCGAGCGTCTGGCCCTCGCCCGCGAGCGG